>Ga0065704_10000226_pt1 | contig 67111 bp, 49 predicted proteins | sample SwiRhicommuniRL2_FD_59091 | JGI IMG/M metagenome (GOLD analysis project Ga0065704, IMG submission 59091) | Switchgrass rhizosphere bacterial communities from Rose Lake, Michigan, USA - RL2 v2 (version 2) | ecosystem: Host-associated > Plants > Roots > Rhizosphere > Soil | place: East Lansing, MI | reverse complement strand
AACTCTCAGAAAACGAACAAGCATTATTTTGGGGAGGTAATGCAACTAAATTTTACAATTTGAAATAAGCAATCTATGGATCTGCAATTAAAAGATAAAGTAATTATCGTAACAGGTGGTGCTAAAGGCATTGGCGAGGGCATTGTAAGGGTATTGGCCAAAGAAGGAGCCATTCCTGTTATCATTGGAAGAAATGAAGCCGATAATTTGAAAGTGGCTGATGATATAGCCGCAAACGGAGGCAAAGTATTTCAGGTTGTTGCTGAATTAACTAATCCGGAAAATAATGCTAAAGCTATCGCCCAGGTGTTGGAAAAGTTCGGTCGAATAGACGGATTGGTTAACAATGCAGGCGTAAACGATGGGGTTAGCTTAACCAGCGGTAGCTATGAAAAGTTTATGGAAAGCCTACATAAAAATATTGTGCACTATTATTTAATGGCACATCATGCTTTACCATCACTCATCAAATCAAAAGGATCTATTGTTAATATAGGTTCAAAAGTTGCTGATACCGGCCAGGGTGGTACATCTGCCTACGCAGCAGCCAATGGGGGCAGAAATGCACTTACAAGAGAGTGGGCGGTTGAATTATTGCCGCATGGCATCCGTGTAAATTCTGTGATCGTATCAGAGTGCTATACGCCTTTGTATCAAACATGGATCAGCTCAATCCCTAATTCTGAAGAAAAACTGGCTTCTATTAAAGCTAAAATCCCATTGGGAAACAGAATGACGACTGCCGAAGAGATAGCCAACGCTACTGTGTTTTTGCTGTCAGAAGCCTCGAGCCACACTACAGGGCAACTGGTATATGTTGACGGCGGATATGTTCATTTAGACCGTTCCGTTAGCTAAAGAGAAAAAGAGAATGGGCTTCTCTTACTGAAGCACATTCTCTTTTTTTACCTCTCCTCTCCAATATTTTTCCCTGAAATTTAGCTAAGAATACTAAATTTCTCTTGTCTCTTCCTTCAGCCAGGCCACCTCGTCTTCATTCAAAAACGGACTGAGTTTCCCAAAAACCAGCGCATTATAACCATTCAGCCAGTCAATCTGATTTTGTTCCAGTAAATCCTTTTTAACAATCTTAGTGCTTATGGGAGCAACAGTTAAACACTCAAAAGCATAAAATTCATTAAACTCATTGCTTACATCCTTAATGGTATTTACCAGGTTTTCAATTCTGATACCATGTTTCCCCGGACGGTAAATCCCAGGCTCAATAGAAGTGATCATTCCCAGTTCAATGGCAACGGGCGTTGCAGTTGGGTTAAAAACCTGCGGGCCTTCATGTACATTTAAAAAATAACCTACACCATGTCCGGTTCCATGCCCATAGTTAAGCGCATAATCCCATAATGGTTTGCGTGTTATCGCGTCAATCTGATACCCACAAGTACCTTTTGGAAAGCGCGACTTACATCCGTCAATCATTCCTTTTAATACCAGCGTATAATCCCTTTTTTCTTCTTCTGTATTGTTTCCCATCGGGATGGTACGGGTAATATCCGTTGTTCCATAAAAATACTGGCCGCCGGAATCTACCAGGAACAACCCCTCAGCTTTTACTTCCGAATTGCTTTGCTCAGATGCACCATAATGAGGCAGGGCACCATGCGCTTTATAGGCACTAATCGTATTAAAACTATCCCCAACAAATCCTTCCTGGGCTGCTCTGAACTTACGTAATTCAGCAGCTGCAGAAAGTTCAGTAATTAAAGTCTTTCCAATGTTTTCCGAAAGCCATTTCAGGAAACGGGTAATCGCAACACCATCTTTAACCATTGCATTACGCGTATTGGCCAGTTCTGTTTCGTTTTTAATGGCTTTAAGCTGGGTAGAGGGGTTGGTGTCTTTTATAACCCTAACCGTTTTAGGAATCAACTTAGCATAGGCAAAACAGTTCCGTTTCGGATCAATAAATATGGAGCTGTTCTCCGGAATCCTTTTTAAAGCATCCTCTATTTCTTCGTAATCAAATACCTCTACACCTTCTTTTAACAACTGCGCCTTATCATCAGCACTTAATTTATCAGGGTTGATGAATATTTTAGCATGATCCTGGTTAATTAATGCAAAACTTAAAACCACAGGGTTGTAGCTCACATCGTTGCCGCGGATATTAAACAACCAGGCCATATCATCTAACGACGAGATCAAATGATAAGCCGCACCTTGTTTACTTAGTGCCGAACGAACTTCCGCAAGCTTACTGCTTACCGATTGTCCGATATGCTTATCCGCTATCAAAAATGCGCTTTGATTTGGCAGCTCAGGTCTGTTTTCCCAAATAGCGCTTAAATAATCTTTATTGGCCAAACTGATATTCTTAACCGAAAACTGTTGTGTAAACAGGTCTCCTAAAAGCAGCGATAGCAATTTCTCATTGCTGGCAACTACAGCACCATTATCCAGCTTTTCAATAAGCCATTGAATGTATTCCGGAGCATGTTGAACTTTTTGTTTCACCAGTTCGAAACCACTGTTTTCCAATTGTTCAGTAGCCTGCTCAAAATAACGGAAGTCAGCCCATAAACCAGCAAAATCTGCTGTTATTACCAATGTGCCCGCCGATCCGGTAAAACCAGAAGCAAAAGGAATGCATTTATAATGGTCTGGCAGGTATTCGCTAATGTGTGGGTCTGCAGAGGGAATAATATAAGCCTGTACGTTGTCGGCTTGCATTTGTTTACGTATCGCGCTCAGTTTTTCCGGATAAGTCATATCTAGCTTTTTTATGTTTGCCCACAAATCTATGGAATTTTGTACTTTTAATCATACATTGTATATAGGTGATCCTCAATTCCATATTAATGAAGAACTTTTTTAAAGCTACCCTTTCGGTTGTTTTAGTATTTCTATTTAAATCTGTTCTGGCGACTGGTACTGAGGACGGACCGCAGTTTTATTTTCAACAATTAGATAACCGTAATGGTTTATCCAATAGTGCAGTTAACACCATTTTTCAAGATAAAGATCAACTGCTCTGGATAGGAACATGGGATGGCTTGAACATGTACGACGGCAGCGATTTTAGGGTCTTTAATTACAACAGCGAAAATCAAAACCCAAGCATAGGTAATAATGTTATCCAGGATATAAAAGAAGACAAGAGCAGTAATATCTGGATCATCACCATTGGAGGGATTACCCGGTTCGAAAAAAATACAGGAAAATTTTATAGATACTTTTATAACCGGACTACAAAAAGGAGCATTGCAGAGAAGGAATATGAGTTAACCGTTGCAGGAGATGGAACTGTTTTCTGCTATAGTAAAACATACGGATTAAGTCGGTTCGATCTCAAAGCGAATGAATTCAAAAACATTCCCTTTTTTGCGGGAAATAAAAGAATCGTAAAAATAGGAAGTGAAGGAGCCGAATTACTATGGATGCTGCAGAGCGATGGAGTATTGGTGGCAGCTAAGATTACGCACAGTGGAATAAAGATGTTCAAGTCTGTAAATGTACAGAAGGGGATTAATGATTTCTTTTTGGTGAATAAAAAGATTCTTGTTATTGATCGGGATAAAAATTTAATGGAGGTAACCGCACAGTTCCAGATAAAGAAAATACGACGGATCACCGGCATTATAAAATCTGTCAATTATTATCAGTCAAACTATCTGGTGGCATGGGAGGGACAAGGAGTTAGTGCTTTCACAGAAAATTTTCTGCCTTCAGCATTAATGCAAAAGGAAATTAAACAACTGGCCAACATAAGAGTCACTGCCTTGACTATTGCCAAAGACCAGGTACTGTGGATTGGGACCGATGGCAATGGATTAATTAAAATTTATCCTAAAATTAATCACTTTGGACTGGTCAATAAAAATAACTTCAACGACCTGAATAAGCCCGTCCGTGCATTTGCCGAAGCTGATGGAAATCTATGGGTAGGTACTAAAGGTAAAGGAATTGTGATTCTGAGAGATTTGAAGAACCCACAAGAATCTAATCGGGAAATGACAAGCTTAAACATGGGGAATGGCTTGGTAAATAATTCTGTGTATGCATTAAAAAGTGGTATTGAGCCGTATATCTACATTGGTACCGATGGCGATGGTGTCGGCATCTATGATTTAAAAAGAAAACTTTGCATTAAATGGGCTGATGTTTCTGGTGCCAGCAAATTACCTGCTTTTGGTTCCGTTTATGCGATACTGCAGGATAGGGATAGTTCATTATGGTTGGGAACCAGTGGCAGTGGACTGATCCATTTGAAACTGGGAAAGGCTGCATCCGGACAGCTATTCGTAAAATCTTTTAAGCAATACCTGTCCGGTGTCGAAAATGGTCCTGCTAATGACATCATTTATGCGCTCAGTAATGGCGATAACGATAAACTATGGGTGGCCTGCAGGTACGGAGGTTTAAGTGTCTTGAATAAAAAAACCGGGGCATTTAAAACATTTAAAGCATTTGCCTATCCTAATAGTTTGTCTAATAACGACCTTTTATCCCTTTATGTCGATGGTAATAAAAGATTATGGATAGGGACCAGCTACGGGCTAAATATGTTAAGCTACAGAGAATCTTTAAAGGAAAAGCCCATATTTAAAAAATATACCATGGCCGATGGACTCCCAAATAACACCATTCATGCAATAGAAGGAGCAGATTCCGGACGTATTTGGATAAGTACCAATAAGGGCTTGGCCAGCTTAAACCCTGATAACGGTGCGGTGGCCAGTTTTAGGGAAAGTGATGGTCTTCAAAGTAATGAATTTAGTGATGGGGCAGTTTGGAAGTCCTCTTCCGGAATGCTCTACTTTGGAGGCATTTATGGCTTTAATTACTTTCTTCCTGAACGCGTTATGGGGAATAAGTTACAGCCAAACCTGTTGGTTGCCGGAACCCAGATGGGGGGTAAAAATCTGGAAGAAAACAGGCTCCAGGTATTGAAGCCAAGCCAGGGAGAAATCCCATCGTATACGCTTGCGCGTAAAAGTAATTTCTTTCAGCTCAATCTTAAGCCCATGAGCTTTTTGAACGAAGCCAAAAATGAATTTGCTTATAAACTTGAGGGATTGGACCGTACATGGCATTATTCAGGCGCAATAGGTAATATCATCTATAACAGTATACCGCCTGGCAATTATACCCTTCAGGTGAGATGGAGTAATGGGGAAGGTATTTGGACTAATGGGGTCGATGTATTTAAACTTCATGTAGAACAGTATTTCTGGCTAACTTATCCGGCACTTTTGCTCTACCTTGTTATATTAGTTGGCTCCGGATATACATTTTACATCTACAGGAAAAACAAGCTGCAAATGAAATATCAACTTCAGGTAGAACATTTGTTGAGGCAAAAAGATGAAGAAGAGCATCAGCAGCGTTTAAATTTCTTCACCAATATTGCTCATGAAATTCAAACCCCCTTAACCATGATTATGGGGTCTGTTGAACATTTTTTGCAGAATAAAAAAACAGACATTTTAAAAAATAAGGAGAATAATTATTTTATCTCTATTGTACATCAGCATACTGCCAGGCTCACTTATCTGGTGCAGCAACTGCTGGAATTTAGAAAAGCCGAAACTGGTTATCTCACAAGAAATGATGATTATGTAGACATCAGTAAAATGCTCGATAGCCTGTCAAGGCTTTTTATTCCTGCAAGTGTTAAAAATAATCAGATATATATCAGAGATATCGAAGATGGCATAGCCGGATTTATCGACAAAGATAAATTTGAGAAGGTGCTGTTCAACCTCTTGTCTAATGCATTTAAGCATTCCGGTAAAAATCAAACCATAACATTTAAAGCATGGTATAACAAAACTGAAAATAATCTGCACGTAGACGTAGCTAACTCCGGCTGCTTATTGAGTAAGGGTGAACTGGAACACATTTTTAATAAATTTTATGTAAGTAATGAACAGCCCAGACAAAATTTCAGCACAGGCATAGGTCTGGCTTTTACCAAAGAACTGATTACCTTAATGGGGGCCTCTATTGAGGTTCAGTTAAAAGATGGATGGATCTCTTTTAACATAAATGTACACATCGAGGCTGTTGCCGTCAACGGAAAAGAGGAAGAAGTAATTACCTCAGCGCCTTCTCTGCTATATGAGTCTCTTGTCAAAGTCCATGAACAGCCTGAAAATGTGTCCATAGACGAGGTCAATAAAAACAGTCTGATTGAAAATGTTCAATTAAAACACAAGAGTAGCATCCTGTTGGTTGAAGATGAGCGCGAGTTAAGGTTTTTAATAAAAAATGTATTACAGGAGCAGTATATCATTTATGAAGCCGGAAATGGTACCGAAGCAATATCTTTTTTGCAAAAAACACTGCCCGATCTCATCGTTAGCGATGTGATGATGCCAGGAATGAATGGTCTTGAGTTGTGTAAAACTGTTAAACAGACTCCTGCATTTTCTCAGATTCCCTTCATTATTTTATCTGCAAGAGGTACTGAAGAAAATAAGGCAGAGGGATATGAATTTGGTGCCGATGCATATATTCCCAAGCCATTCCAGATTAATTATCTCCACGTTAGGATTCGTAAGTTACTGGATTATCAGGCCCGGATGAAAAATCTGATTAAAGATCAGCACATCACAAACCAATTTATGGATGCAGATATTGCCGATACGGATAAAAAATTCTTAGAACTGTTGCTGAGCGCCATTGAACAAAATTTAAATGAACCCGAACTGAATGCAGCCACCCTTGAGCAAGCCCTCTCCATCAGCAAAATGCAATTGTACCGGAAACTAAAAACACTCGCCGGAATGACCCCCGCTGAATTTATCAAAAGAATCCGTTTAAAGCACGCAGCCGATATGCTGATTAACTCTAATTATACCGTCTCAGAAATATTTTACAGAACCGGCTTTAACAATCAATCTTATTTCTTCAGGGAATTTAAGAAACGTTATCAGTGTGCACCTAATGAATATAGATCCCAGCAAAATGTAAAACTGGAATCTTCCGGTCAGCTCTAATCAATTTGCAATCATAGTGCACTAAAATGCAACTATAGTGTATAACTGCTAAGGCTATTAGCAGGATATTTACATTACAAACAACCAATTATAAACTTTTATCAAAAAAGAAATGAACGCAAGGACACGTCCCTCAGGTTTTGTTTTGCTCGTTGCTACACTTACCGCATTTGTTTTTTCACCGGCAAGAGGGCAGCAGCTAAAATTGAAAGTTGCCGGAAGTGCTGCTGAAGGATATTATGTAAATATATATAGAGACAATCAGTTAATTGTTACCCGGAACGCAGAGTTTTCACTTCAAATCTCAAACCTGGATTTAAGTGCTCAGGCAACTTTAAGTGGATGGAAAGGTGAGAAATGGGAAGGGGATGACCATAAAATTATATTAACGAAAGAATCTTATATAAGCGACTTCGACGCCAAACTATCTGTTACCGTAACATATGAGGTTGTGAATCAGCTTACCATCAAAAAGAAGATCACATTGTTTCAGCCTTCCATGCCCTCCATGTATTATTCGATAACGGAAAAAGCCATGCCGGCAGAAAAGCCGTTCAAATATGTAACTTTTGAACATGATAACTTTCCGGGCGGCCTTGTCCACGAAATGTTTCCGGCAGCCGGCTTTATTGCCCGTAATAATCTGGTTGTAGGTTTCTTAACAGATGCGGGATACTTAAACCAATATACACGTACAACAAGACGCCGTTTTAATGGCCGGGGGCATGGGTTTGTGGGCATGCGGAAATTACCTGATCCGGAGCTGATCTCAGTTGCTAATTCAAAGGAACAGGATCTCGGCCAGCATTATATAAAGCAAACCTTTGGCGAAATGTATGATTTGGACGCAGGAACTGAAAAGGAATTGGAATTACCTGTAAATTATCAAAAAAAAGACAGTATTAATGTTCAGCATGGAATAACTTTTATTGCCCCGCTTAAGGATCAAAAAGTCTATACCATATCATTTCTGTCTAAGGGGACCTTGCCACTCGCTCTAAAATTATTCAGAATCAAAAATGGAAAGAAAACCATAGAACTTGAAAATGGTGTAAAATATATTGATGATTTCACTGCTGTAAATAACCAATGGACATTTTTTAAAGGGAGTATATTCCTTCCCTACATTGAGCATGATAGTGTAAGCCTGTTTATTGGGAATACAACAAAAAAAGACGGGGATCTTTTTATCAAAGAATTGAAAATAGTAGCGCATCAACCTGCAATTGAACCTTATAATGTCCTTCCACTGGGCGAAAAAAGAGAGAAAACTACATTCATTTTTATTGAACCGTGGAAAACCCACAGGGATTTTATGATCTCAGCCCAGGAAAGGTTAGCCGAAGGAAAAGGATTTCAAGGTTCTCAGATAGAAAAAATGCTATATGCAAATTTTAATATGCTTACCTGGATAAGCACGGTAAATAACATGTCTCCTTTTAATGTGCCAAACATGAATTATTCACCGGACATGTATAACCGGGATTCTTTTTGGTCAACGGTTGCTACCTATAATAAAGATCTTAATATGAAATTGTGGGAACAGTGGGGCAAAACCCAAACGCCTCAGGGTGTCATAGGAACTATAATTACGCCATATATGGGTTCAGTTGAAGCAAAAGACAATGAGGCAACCATTACCTGGCTGATATGGGCAATGCTCAATAAAAAAAGATTTGGGGCAAAGCTTCCTGAAGAAAAAATCCGTAAAGCTGTAGACTTTGTTTTAAGAGAATTTGATGAAGACCGGGATGGCTTATGCAAATCTCATTTTTCTTTAAGTCAGGTTGATATTATCGATTACACCCCTAAAACAGATCGCCTGGCAGTAAATCAGGGGATGCTTGCTATAGCACTCAGAACCATTAAAGAGCTGGGTTATCATGAAGTTACAGAAGAGCACATCCAGAAAGCGGAAAAAGGATACCGGGGGTTTTACGACGCTAAAAGAAAACATCTTTTGTTCGACCGGAATTTTCCTGACATTATCAGTCTTACCGATCTGGAACCAGAATTCCTTTCTTTATGGCTGTTTAAAAGGCCAATACTTACAGATGAAATGGTAATCAACCATTTACAGCAGATGCCAATTCTTAATAAAGTAGCGAACTCTCCGCATCCGGAGTTTGGCACTACAGCTCCGGTGTGTATCCGATTAACAAATGACAAAAAAGGATATGCTTATCTAAATTCCGACTATCAGCCTTTTGCAGAATTTGGGTTGGCCAATTATAAGAATGGCGCCCAGGATGGCTATTACTATAATGGAGGAAGTTGGATGAGGGCCGAGTATTGCGCCTATGTGGTCGGCTTAAAGCATGGTTGGAAAAAGGCGCCCATGCTAATGGAAAACAGGATCTGGGCCGAACTCAATCTAAATCCTGCGTGGCCGTTCAGCAAGGAATTTATTCCTACAAAATGGAGTACAACAGCATCTTGGTGGCCGTCAACCAAGGGGCTGTGCTGGAATATTTTTATCCTGATGGCAAATGAACTGGCCGGACTTCGAAAGCCGGACATGGACCCAGATTATAAAGAAAACAAATAGCTTAAAATTATGAATTCAATCTAACCAAAAATTAACCAAATGAAATCTAACATTAATTATTTATGGCTTATCATGCTCTTTGTTGGGCTATTGAGCCAGGGAGCCTATGCTCAATCCAGGATAACCGGAACAGTTAAGGATGAAAGTGGGATCGCGCTTCCGGGAGTAAGTGTACTGCAGGTAAATTCAAAAAACGGGACTATAACCGATCAGCAGGGTAATTATTCTATTGTACTTGCTTCCGATGGTCAAAAAACATTATCCTTTAATTTTGTTGGTTACCTCAAACAAGAAATAACGATAACCGGTAATGCGGTTATCAATGTGGTATTAAAAGAAGACCGACAGTCGTTAAATGAAGTAGTTGTACTGGGTTACACCTCGCAGAAAAGATCTAGCCTGACTGGTGCAGTAAGTTCTGTAAATATGGCTGATGTAGAACAGCGAAGGGTCCCCGATGTTGCTCAGATACTTCAGGGGCAGGTTGCCGGGGTACAGGTTACGCAAAGTACCGGGGCTCCTGGCGATGACATCAGCATCCGTATCCGTGGTGAGGGAACAATTGGAAACAATAGCCCGTTATTTATCATTGATGGTATACCATCCAGGGATATTTCCTTTATCAATCCTACCGATATCCAGTCCATGACGGTATTAAAAGATGCTTCTGCTGCAGCCATTTATGGTTCACGTGCATCAGCAGGTGTGGTTGTAATTACCACAAAAATGGGTAGCAGGGATAAATCAAATATCGATATCAACTATTTTAATGGAATTCAGAAAGTAGCAAACCTTCCTAAAATGTTAAATACCACTCAGTATATGAATAAATTGGAAGAGGCCTGGAACAATTCCGGATATTCGGGTGTAAATCCGTATACCGCTGATAAAGGACGGGCAGATTTTGCAAATACAGATTGGCTAAAAGAATTATTTACCACAGGACGCTCCCAAAACCTCCAGCTAACGGCAAGTGGAGGGGGCGAAAAAGTTCAATACCTCGTATCGGGAGGATATTATGAACAGAATGGAATTGTAGTTTATGACCATGATAAATATCAGCGTTTAAACTTCAGGACCAATATTACTGCAAATCTTACCAATAGACTCGTGCTTGGGTCTAATTTACAGCTATCATACACAAAGCAAGATAAGCTTTCTTCCAAGGGCGATGCACCGGGTGTGATCAGGCATGCCTTGTTAAGGCCGCCGGTATTGGGTGTATATAAAGATGTAAATGACCCCACTTATAAACCCGAAGATCCTTTTACCGACCTCCCTTTCTATAAAAATAACAACCAGGCAAATGGAGGATGGCAAAGCGATAAATATGAATGGAGCAGCAATCCGGTAGCGCTGGCCTATTTTACAAACGATAAAAGGATAAACTTTAAAACCTTCGGAAATGTTTTTGCCGAATACGCCTTTTTAGAAAATAAGGAACTGAAATTTAAAACCAATTTGGGTATAGATCTAAACCTTCCGCACAACAAAGCATTCAACCAGAACTTTGGCGACGATGATGGTGGAGGCGACACTCCGGACAAAGGCCTCGGACGAAAAAATCGTCCCAATTCTTTAAGTGAGGACAGAGGACAGGAAAGTACCATTACCTGGAACAATACGTTAAACTATAGCAAAGCGCTTCAAAAGCACCTAATAAGTGCGATGGTGGGTAGCGAGTACATTACCAATTACTCCTCCAGTGTGGGAGCATCCAGAACCAGGTTTGAATATACTTCACCGGAATTCCAATATATAGACTATGGCAACACACTAACCAATCTATGGAACGGAGGATCTGCTTCAGAATGGACCTTGTTTTCCGTTTTTGGATCTGCTACCTATAACTATGATGCTAAATATTTTATTACAGGTAATCTAAGGGCCGATGCATCCTCTCGTTTCGGGCCAAACCATCAATGGGGGTATTTTCCTTCTTTATCTGCAGGATGGAAAATCTCAGAAGAGGCTTTTATGAAAGATGTAAAGTGGATCTCTGATCTGAAACTAAGAGCCAGTATCGGAAAATTGGGGAATCAGGAAATTGGAAACTATACGTACCTGACTTTATTAAGGAAAAATGGGGAACAATATGTAATTGACAGATACGGAAATCCTGATTTGAAATGGGAAAGTACCACCCAAAATAATATCGGTCTGGATATGGGGATGGTTAAAAACAAACTCTATTTATCTGTGGACTATTTTACGAAAAAAACTTCTGATATTCTTTTGCCTATTTCGTTGCCTTCGCTGGTTGGGGATGTTAAACCAACTATCATTAATGCCGGAGAAGTAAGTAACAAAGGTATTGAGGTGGCATTAACACTTCGTAACAACGACAGGGCATTTAAGTACAGTGTAAGTGGCAACATCGCAACTGTAACAAATAAAGTAGAAAAATTGCACGCTAACCTGCCAAATATCATTGGTCAGGTTTCTAAAACAGAGGCAGGGCATCCCCTGGGTGCTTTTTATGGTTATCGGATGGAAGGGATTTACCAAAACCAATCCGAGATCAATAGCCACTTGAAAGGCACCGTAAACCCATCGGAAAAACCGGGTGATATTAAATTTAAAGACATGAACGGCGACGGTATCATTAATGATCTGGATCGCACTTACATCGGCAACCCTACTCCAAAATTATCATATGGATTAAACCTTTCTGCCGGATATAAAGGATTTGATTTATCTGCATTGTTTCAGGGAGTTCAGGGGGTAGATAGGTATAACGATCTTAAAAAAATTACCGATTACGACTCAAGACCTTTTAACCATAGCGTAAGAGTGTTAAATAGCTGGCATGGAGAAGGTACTAGTAATACCATTCCAAGGGTAACATTTAATGATAACGGAAGCAGTAAGGTGTCAGATATCTTTGTCGAAAGTGCCTCTTATTTAAGGCTTAAAAACCTGGAGCTGGGATATTCTGTTAAGTCAGATTTTATTAAATCAACGCTGGGCGTTCAAAATGTACGCTTTTACCTGTCCGGACAAAACCTTTTTACCATAACTGACTATACCGGACTTGATCCGGAGTCAACCGATGCACTTGATATGGGTACATACCCACAGTCAAAAGCATTCCTTATTGGTGTAAATGTTAAATTTTAAACTTATGCATTTTAAAAATACAGATATGAAATCTATGTATAAAATACTTGTAATCATGGTCATTTTCCTAAGTGCCAGTTGCAAAAAGGAACTAAATAAAGAACCAATAGGGCTGCTAACGCCCGATCAGATCAATACAGATCCTAAATTGAATACCGTAAAATCTTCAGTAACATCTTCTTATCAACTGCTTTCAAGCACACTTAATATTATTGGACAATGGGGCTGGGACAATGGTACAGTACTTCGTAATGATTTTATCTTACAGGACATTGCATCCGGTGATATGCAGAAAAAGTGGAATCCCGATGGTGATCAGGCATGGATGGATGAATTTTCGAAATTCAGTTTTACTGCGGCTAATGGTGGGTTCAACGGTCAATGGAGCTACGATTATGAGGGCATCTCAAGAACAAATTTATCAATAAGCTACTTAACTGATCCCGAGATCATCGCCAAAATAGGAATTGATGAGAGTTCTAAAAACAGATTACTTGGCGAAGTTTATTTTTTAAGGGCCTTTTATTATTTTGACCTGGTGAATAATTTCGGTGATGTGCCGCTGCTGCTAAAACCACTTAAAAGTTTCTCCGAAGCGTACGATGTGGCCAAGCGTGAAACCAAAGAAAAAGTATGGGCACAGATCAGTTTAGACTTGGAACAGGCAAAAGCATTGCTTCCCAACAGTAAATTTTCTGATAATGCCGAGAAGTGGAGAGCTTCAAAAGGAGCTGCGATCGCTTTGCAGGCTAAAGTGGCATTATTTAACCAGAAATGGCAGGAGGTGATCACCGCTGTAACTGAACTGGAGAATCTGAATTTCTATAGCCTAAATGCCAATTACTTTGATAGTTTTAATGTAACCAAAGAATTTGCAGATAACGAAGTCATATTCGCTTATGATCATCAGTCTGCCAAAACTCCTCCAATGGGCAATGGGTTATGTGCTTTGGCCGGATGGGGTTTTGTTGCGCCTACAACTAACTTTATCAACGAGTTTGAAACTAATGATCCAAGATTAACTTATACTGTTGATGCGCCTAAACAATTGGTGTATAAGGTTTTTGGTGAACTCAGTGATCACAATAAAGGGAATGAAGATGCGCCAAGCAACAAAATATACATCCGTTGGGCAGATATCATGCTTTGGAAAGCCGAAGCGTTAAATGAAACCGGCAGTTATGCGCCGGCAATTGCAATTATCAATCAGATCAGGAGCAGGGCCAGAGCCTCAATTACCGTAGCAGGAACCTATCCTCCGGCAGGCACCTTGCCAAACAGACCTGCATCATCAGATAAGGTTCGGGTTAAAGACTGGCTAATCCACGAAAGAAGGGTTGAACTGGGATTTGAAGGTCAGCGGTTTAATGACCTGAAGCGATGGAAACTGGCAAAGTCCTTTTTAAATAATATTGGTGTAAACTTCCAGGATAAACATTATGTATACCCGATTCCGCAAGGTGAGATTGATAAATCTGGCGGAAGCATTACACAGAACCCTAATTATTAAACTGCTGAATCAGAATATTTATGAAAGATCTTGCAAAAAGGTTTGTACAAAACCCCCTGCTTTCGCCTGCCGATTTAAAACCCGGTGTGCCTGGCCTGGAAATCACATGCCTGTTAAATCCCGGAGTTTTTACTTTTGAAGGTAAAATCTGGTTACTCGTTCGGGTAGCAGAGCGGCCAAAGCAGCAACCGGGTATCATTTCCTTTCCGGTATTAAAAGGTAATGGCATTGAAATTATAGAGATACCGTCAGATGATCCTGACCTGAATGTTGATGATCCAAGGGTCATTAATTTCAGGGGGCTAGATTATCTTACCACATTATCTCACCTACGACTGTTATGTAGCGACGATGGAATTACTTTTTATGAACCTCAAGGCTATCTCACCTTGCAGGGCCAAACCCCTCAGGAGGCTTTTGGGATAGAAGATTGCAGGGTAACACAAATTGATGATACTTACTACTTAACCTTTACTGCTGTTTCTGAAAATGGTGTTGGCGTAGGCCTGCGCACCACTAAAGACTGGAGGGTATTTCAATCCGAAGGAATGATCATTCCTCCTCATAATAAAGACTGTGCAATTTTTCAGGAAAGGATCAATGGAAAATATTATGCGCTGCATAGACCCAGCAGTGTAGATCTTGGAGGTAATTTTATCTGGATTGCTGAATCGCCCGATGGGGTTTATTGGGGTAAGCACCAATGTATACTAAAAACCCGTAAAGACAAGTGGGATAGTATGAGAATTGGCGCTGGGGCCTCCCCAATTAAGACCGAAAAAGGCTGGCTGGAAATATACCATGGCGCAGATCAGGCACACAGATATTGTCTGGGTGCATTCCTTATGGATCTGGAAAATCCGGCAATTGTGATTGCCCGAACGGATGATCCTATTATGGTCCCTTTAGAGCCCTATGAGTTAACGGGTTTTTTCGGACAAGTGGTATTTACAAATGGCCACATTGTAAACGGCGATGAATTAACCATTTATTATGGGGCGGCAGATGAGTTTGTGTGTGCCGCCAAATTTTCAATTCAAGAAATCTTATCCTCTTTAACTTACTAATATGCTGAGTAAACTAAAATCCGAAATAAAGCACTTCAAAGATCAGTCGCATAATTTTAAAGTGCTTACCCTAACCAACCTCATTTACAGTATTGTGCTTCCGGTAATAGACATTTTTGTAGCTGCATATGTGATGCGAAGTTCCAACGATCCTGTGAAGGTTGTGGTTTATCAGCTTACCATTTATACGGGTATACCACTAACCTTTTTAATCAATGGCTGGCTATTAAATCGTTTCCCCATCAAAGTACTCTACTCATTTGGAATGGTCTTAAGTGCCATTTCCATGATGATCATGATGTCGCTTACTACGCTTGATATTACAGGGATAGGGATTGCCGGCATCGTAATGGGTATGTCTTTCGGATTTTACTGGGCCAATCGTGATTTCCTTGCCTTGGCTACCACAAACGATAGTAACCGGAACTACTACTATGGCCTCGAAACTTTTTTTTACACCGTTATAGCAGTAGTTATACCTGTAATCATTGGATGGTTCATAGAATTTTATGCGGGTTCAGGAGATGCCAAGCTGGCCTATAAAATTGTAACAGGAATTGTATTTGTGATCACCATCGGGGCTTCTGTGATGTGTTTCACCGGAAAGTTTACAAACCCTCTTAACAAGAAATTCATTTATTTCAAATTCAACCCATATTGGTACCGGCTAATGTTTCTTGCTACGTTAAAAGGTTTGGTACAGGGTTTTCTGGTTACTGCTCCTGCCATGCTTATTATGCTCTTGCTCGGAAAAGAGGGTGCCTTAGGTACAGCGCAGTCGGTAGGTGCAATATTTGCCGCTATTCTTATGTATATTATTGGCCGTAAAACAAAGCCCGAACACCGCATATATGTTTTTGGTACAGGCCTCGTATTGTTTGCTATAGCGGCATTAATCAATGGTATTTTGTTTAATGAATTAGGCGTGATTCTGTTTATGCTCTTCCTGTTATTGGCAAAGCCTTTATTAGATCTGGCTTATTTTCCCATACAGTTTAGTGTAATCGATATCCTCACCAAAAAAGAAAAGAGGAGTGAATTTGCTTATATCTTAAATCACGAGGCCGGATTATATATTGGGCGATTAACAGGTGCGGGAACATTTTTGTTGCTTGCCTATTATTTTTCTAACGAAGTAGCCCTTCGCTACGCAATTATTATCGTTGCAATTTTACAATTGAGCTCTTACTGGGTAGCAAAAGGCATTGTAAAAGAAGGGAAAGTCATGAACAAGGACCTAGAACTGGAAGAAATAAGCCTGGCTAAAACAGTTAACCCAATCCATTCAGTAATATAAGGACAATCTATATTCTCTTTGTATACTATAATTTAAACACATATTTTTAGATGAAACCGAATAGTATGAAATTTACACGAAATGTACCATTTATAATCCTGTTCCTGTTTGCTGCTGTTTTCTCCCATGCTCAGGTTAAACAGATCAATATTGATCGCGTAAAGCTTATGGCCGATCTTCCACAGCCACTTCAAATAATAGACTGGAAAAGTATGGCCCTTAATTTCGATCAAACTGTTTACGATTTCAAGGCTACAGGCAAATATTGGCCTCTGGTCTGGATAGACAGCACAGGAAAGAATTTCAAACAGCCAACGCTGGGCATGTACACCGCAATTGGCGATGTAAGGCAGGGCTTAGTGCACAATAAAGGAATGTTTCATGAGGCTGTTGCTAATATGGGATCAGTTATGGGGGCGACTTTAGTTGGGTTAGATAAGAGTAACCAGAATGGACAAAATTATGTTCGAATGCTCAAAAATTACTTCAATAAAGATACTGGCTGGGATATTATGATGAACAATACCGCACCCGAAGTGGCCCTTCTGGGTGGCGGATATGGGCGTGATTGGTGGTATGATGTATATCCTAATGTATTGTTTTATGCAATTTTTGATCAGTATCCTTCAGAGCCTGATCTTGAAGGGATCGCAAAACAAATTGCAGAGAAATTCTATAAAGCAGATTCTGTGCTGAATGGTAATTACAACTATTCTTACTTTGATTACGGAAAAATGATCGCCATGTCTACGCAGATATGTGCTCAGCCCGACGCCGCGGCCGGTCATGCTTATGTATTGTATTCGGCATATAAAAAATTCGGTGATCCGCGTTACTTAAAGGGAGCCGTGAGCGCAATGAAAGCACTGGAAAGTCAAAAAATAAATCCTACGTATGAACTGTTAATGCCTTTTGGCGCGTATATGGCTGCCAGAATTAATGCAGAACAGCACACTTCATTTGATGTAGCTAAAATGCTCGACTGGACTTTTGGTGGAACTGCAGTTTGTCGTGAAGGCTGGGGTTTTTTGGTAGGGAACTGGAATGGCATCGACATCTCGGGTACTGTTGGAAGTACGGTTGATCACGGGGGATATGCTTTTTTAATGAATACTTTTGATGCAGCATGGCCGCTTGTTCCATTAACCAGATATAAGCCCGAATATGCTCGTGCTATCGGAAAATGGATGTTAAATGCAGTAAATGCATCAAGGTTGTTTTACCCAAAATATATGCCTAAATCGCATCAAACCATACCTGATCTTGCCGAGGTAACAAAAGGCGTTATTGCCTATGAAGGCTTTGCCAAATCATCTACCTTTGATACGTTATACAAGACCTTAAAAGCCCCTGTGGCCCAAGGAGACGGCCCGAAATGGGTACCTGGTAAAAACCCCGAAGTTTCTCAGTTTAGTGTTTACGGGAGTGCACATGTGGGTATTTTTGGAGGGATGGTTAAGGAAACAGAAATAAAAGGGATCCTTAGGTTAGATCTTTTAGCCACAGATTTTTATCATCAAAAGGCGTATCCTACTTATCTGTATTATAATCCGTATAAATCGGTTAAAAGCATCCGTTTTGTGGTAAACCAAAAAACCGATATCTATGATCTGGTTGGTCAGAAGTTTATCGCACGAAACGTAGTGTCTGCGGCCAAAGTCAAAATTCCGGCAGGTCAGTCTGTAATTCTGGTTAGTGTACCGTCAAATAAAAAGATCGATATTAAAGGCAAGCAAATGATGGTTGATGGGGTTGTGGTCGATTTTAATTATAGCGCAAAGGCGTCATCTTTTTAACTCACCGGGCGAATATCCAAAATGCTTTTTAAAGGCTTTAGAGAAGTTATAAGGTTCATTATATCCTATGGTGTAGGCTGCTTCATATACGGTACAGTTCGAATCTAGCAGCATCTGCCGGGCGTAATTCATTTTCAGTTCATTTAAATACCCGAATACAGTTAATCCGAACAGCTCTTTAAAGCCTTTCTTAAGCATAAACTCATTTAGTCCCGCCTCACGTGCAATTCCGTTTAAGGTTAATGGATCAAACATTCTTTGCTGTACAAACTGTTTTGCAGCATGCAGCTTATCTACATTGTGGCGTTCTATTTTAATGGGTTTCTGCCCATCTAAACTGTCAGCCTGTTCCGCCTGGAGCAGAAAAAGCTCAATAATTTTAGATTCAAAAAACAGCTGTTTCATATGTCCTGAATAAACACATTGCTGCATTTCATTAATCAGCAGTTGCTGTTTAGAGGTTACCGGCAGGGCATGTTTCGAGATTTCCGCCATTTTCCCGGCATCCACTTTATCCCAGAACCGCTTTAAACAATCCATATCCGTGGCAAACAGTCTGCGAAAGAAAGGCTCATACAGCGAAATACCAAAGCTCTTGATTTCCGGACTGCTCAATGCATAGTACCCATCAAAACTTGGCATAAATGAAATCACATGTTCATTGTCATTCAGCACATACCTGTCTTTGCTTTGCGCCTCCCATGCCGCACTTTGCCCTTGTAACGAAAAATACATGTTTAGGGTAGGCGTTTCCGTTTGTTCGCGCATGGTAATTTCATGCTCCTGTTTGCAGCTCGCGGCAAAAATATCTGCGCCATCAATTTTTATTTCACTGATGTTCATGTAGCCTGATGCACCTAATTCGTCAGTATAGTGCAACTCGCAGGTTTCTGAGAGATCTGAAAGAAGGGGTGCTTTTAATTCATTGTCGTTCATAGGGTTAGGAGATGATGTTAAAGGCGCTTCACTAGAACGAATTTAGTCAAATTTTACTTTTTAAAAGAAGGAGTCAGGAAATTATTCCTTTTCGCATGGTTTATTCTCCTTTCAGAAGGGGTAGGCAAAACGCATTTCAGAGCAATTTTGATAAACCAAATAATTAACCCGTTTACCTATAATTCGAAATCCCGATGAAGCAAGAATTTATAGAGATCAAAGGTGCCCGCGAGAATAACCTCAAAAATATTTCGCTGCGGATTCCAAAAAGAAAAATTACGGTATTTACCGGAGTATCTGGCTCGGGCAAGTCCTCTATTGTTTTTGATACCATTGGGGCGGAAGCCCAAAGACAGCTCAACGAAACCTTCTCCACTTTTATACGGAACCGCTTACCAAAACATAGTCAGCCTGATGCCGACGCCATAAGTAACCTTTCTACCGCAATTGTGATCGATCAGAAACGTTTAGGGGGTAATTCCAGATCTACAGTAGGTACCATAACAGATATTTATTCCATACTGCGCCTCCTGTTTTCACGAGTGGGCAAGCCTTTTATCGGCTATTCAAACGCTTTTTCCTTTAATGATCCTGCCGGAATGTGCCCCGAATGCAATGGCCTCGGAGAAACGGTAAAACTGAACTTGGATAAATTGCTCGATAAATCTAAATCACTTAACGAGGGCGCAATCCTATTCCCTATGTTCTCGGTAGGCAGCTGGTATTTTAACACTTATGCCTATTCCGGGTTTTTTGATAACGATAAGAAGCTTCAAGATTATACCCAGGAGGAGTGGCAAACCCTGCTACATGGGAAAAGCAAGAAATTTCAGGTTAAAAAAGACAATGTGCCACTCAATGTCAATTTTGAAGGACTGGTCGATAAGTTTAACCGCATGTACATCAAGCGCGATACCAGTATCCTGTCCGAATCCATGCGGAGCACCCTTGAACGGTTTATCCTTTTTGCACCTTGCCCCTTATGTAAAGGAACACGGTTAAGTCAGGCCGCATTAAGCTGCAGAATAAACGGATACAACATCGCACAGCTTACCAATCTTGAGGTCGATGAGCTCATTAAGATCATTGCCAAAATAGATGATCCCATAGCCGAAACCATGACTTCCGCATTAACGATGCGGTTGCAACACCTGATAGATATCGGCCTGGAGTACCTGAGCCTCGACCGCGAGACAGCAAGCCTTTCAGGCGGAGAGTCGCAGCGCATTAAAATGGTGAGGCACCTTGGCAGCAGCCTTACCGATATGATCTATATTTTCGATGAGCCGAGTGTAGGACTGCATCAGCATGATGTGCACCGTCTAAATGAGCTCTTATTGCAGCTTCGCGATAAAGGCAATACCATTCTTGTGGTAGAGCATGACCCTGAAGTGATCCGGATTGCCGACCATGTGGTAGATGTCGGCCCTCATGCAGGAACCCATGGAGGGGAAATCGTGTACAGTGGAACAGTAGAGGGGTTGTTGAAATCAGACACCTTAACGGGTAGCTGCATGAACCGGCAGCACTATGCAAAATCCTCCTATCGCAGTGCCAAAGGAGCCCTTACCGTTCATAACGCAAAACTGCATAACCTTAAAAATTTAACTGTAGCCATCCCAATGGGGGTTTTTACGGTGGTAACCGGGGTAGCCGGATCTGGTAAAAGCTCACTCATTAACCATGAGTTTATAAAGCAATATCCCGAAGCAATCATTATTGATCAGACTGCTGTGAGTACCTCAATTCGATCTAATCCTGCTACTTACACTGGCATTATGGACGAGATCCGCAGGCTCTTTGCCCAGCAAAATGGAGTAAGCGCTTCCCTGTTTAGTTTCAACTCAAAAGGAGCCTGCCCCAATTGTCAGGGCCTGGGTTTTATCTATACAGACCTTGCTTTTCTGGAGCCGGTAAAAACCGAATGCGAAATATGCAATGGCAAGCGCTTTAAAGAAGAAGTACTGGCCTATAAATTAAATGGCAAATCGATTAGCGAGGTGCTGGCCATGACTGTACAGGAAGCGGTAGATTTTTTTGATAAGAAGGAACTGAAACGCAAAATAGAAGCCATACTGGATGTAGGGCTCGATTATTTAACCCTCGGGCAGCCACTTAGTACACTATCCGGTGGCGAGTGCCAGCGCATTAAACTAGCCAGTAACCTGCACAAAAGAGGAAGCATTTATGTACTGGATGAGCCAACCACCGGATTACACATGTCCGATGTAGAACATTTGCTGCAAATCATGAATCACCTGGTTGATATCGGGAATTCTGTAATCGTAATTGAACATAATCTGGACGTGATCAAAAATGCCGACTGGATCATTGATATGGGGCCGGAAGGTGGCAGAAAAGGAGGAGAGGTCATTTTTACAGGGACCCCTGCCGAATTAATGGAATACCCCGGTTCATTAACCGGGCATTACCTCAATAAAGAAAAGCAATTAATCCTATAAGCGATAAATACCTATGAAAACCAAAATCTATCTCATAATACTACTCCTCTTTTTTGCCGGCGGAATGGTTCAGGCTCAGGTAACTGATTCCCTGAATTATAAGTTCAGCCTAAAAGAGGCCATAGATTATGCGCTAAACCACCAATCGGCCGTGCTAAACGCACAGATTGATGAAGAAATAGCTAAAAATGATGTTAAAAAAACGGTGGGTACCGGCTTGCCGCAGGTCTCCACTACTTTTAACTTTCAGGATTACCTTAAAGTGCCAACAAGCTTGCTTCCGGGCGAGTTCTTTGGTCAGCCCGGCACACAAATTCCGGTTAAGTTCGGTGTAAAGTATAATTCTTCAGCAGGAATAGAGCTGAATCAGCTCCTTTTCGATGGAACTTATATTGTAGGCCTGCAGGCTTCAAAAACCTATAAGGAGCTGTCTGTCAGAACCAGCACAAGAACTAAAATTGAAACCGTGGTTGCCGTTACAAAAGCCTACTATTCGGTATTGGTCAATAAGGAACAGTTAACCCTTATCGATGCCAATTTGGTACAGCTCACCAAATCCTTTAACGACACTGAGGCGATGTTTAAAAACGGTTTTGCAGAAAAAATTGATGCCGACCGGCTGCTGGTGTTAAAGAATAACCTCGAAACAGAACGCGAAAATGCTACCCGCTCATTATCTATTAATATTGATCTGCTTAAGTTTCAGATGGGCATGCCGGTAACGGCTGCACTTGAGCCTGTCGACAAGATCAGTGAGGTTCGCGCGCAACCTGTTTCGGCTGTAGTGGCCGATACCTCTGCCTACAAGGCAAGAATTGAGTATTCCCTTTTAGAAACGCAGAAAAAGTTAAACCTGCTTGATGTGAAAAGGTACAAAAGTACTTTCATGCCTACGCTAAAAGGTTTTGTAAGTGCTACCAAAAGTTTTCAGTCCGATAACTTCTCAAACCTGTACGACCAGAACTACCCTACATCGGTAATTGGCCTTACCCTTTCATGGAACCTGATCAACGGAGGTCAGCGGATTTATCAGTTGCGTAACGCCAAGCTTGTGGTAAAGCAAACCGAAAATCAGATGCAGGATCTCAAAAATGGAATCGTGAATGAAATCTCCACCACTCAAAAGCTGTACGCCAATAGCCAGCGCTCATTGGAAAATCAGGAAAGGAATTTAAAGCTTGCCGAAGAGATCCTCAGGGTTACCCGAATCAAATATGAACAGGGAATAGGTTCCAGTCTGGAAGTTACCACTGCCGAGACTTCTCAAAAGGAAGCGCAAAACAACTACATCACTGCTTTATATAACCTGCTCATCAATAAAGTGGATCTGGATAAAGCCACAGGAAAAATTAACTATTAACCAAGCAACATAAACCCATGAAAACAATATATAGCATCGCATTAGTTCTCTTTCTGGCTTCCTGCGGATCATCAGAAAAACCTAAGAACAAAAAAGCAGAGCTTGAACAACTCAAAAAAGACCGTACCGCTCTTAACGGAAAAATTGAACAGATCGAGAAAGAACTTGGTCAGAATAAAAGTCAGGCAGATACTAAAGATGTAACTGCTACTGAACTTAAGGAAACCGAATTCAGGAACTTCGTTGAGGTTCAGGGCAAGGTGGATGCAGAAGACAATGTGGAGGTCACTCCGGAATCTCAGGGTTCAGTAACTGCGATTTATATTAAAGTCGGACAAAGCGTGAGCCGCGGTCAGGTGCTCGCACAGATTGATGATAAAGTACTGCGCCAAAATATCGCACAATTACAAACACAGCTGGATCTTGCCACTACCGTTTTCAACCGTCAGAAAAACCTTTGGGATCAAAAAATTGGTACCGAGGTTCAATACCTTACCGAAAAAAGCAAGAAAGAGGGCCTCCAAAAACAATTGTCGGGCTTGCAATCTCAGGCCGCAATGAATAAGATCAAAAGTCCTGTTTCGGGTACTGTTGATGCCATGGAACTTAAGCTGGGTCAATCTGTTGCGCCGGGAACACCTACAGGCATCCGGGTGGTTAATGCAAGCCGACTAAAAGTGAAAGCCCTTGTTTCAGAAAACTATGCCGCCAGGGTAAACCAGGGAGATGAGGTTGAGGTATCTTTGCCCGATGTGCCAGAGAACCTGCGCACTAAAATCTCATTTGCCGCCAAAGTTATTGATCCGATATCAAGAGGCTTTAATGTAGAGGTTAAGCTTCCTTCCAGTAAAAANTACCGTCCAAATATGCTGGCCATTCTTAAAATTATNGATTATAAAAATGATANGGCNCTAACGGTACCGGTCAATGCCATCCAAAAGTCCGAAGCNGGTGAATATGTTTTTGTAGCTATAAACGGCAAAGCCAAAAAAACAGATATCAAAACAGGAAAAATATCCAATAGCCAGGCAGAGGTCTTAACCGGATTAAAATCCGGCGATAAAGTGATTACCACAGGATTCCAGGATCTGAACGATGGCGATTCCGTAAAACTATAAATAAAGATTCATGATAATCTTACGATCATATGAAAGACGTCAATAAAGAATTCGGCCCATCCAGTTGGGCTATAGATAACCGCACAGCGATATATGTGTTTACATGTATCCTGATTCTGGCGGGGTATTTTTCCTACAACAGTTTGCCAAAAGAGAATTTTCCGGAAGTTGTAATTCCTAAAATATTCGTGCAAACCATATATCCGGGAACTTCACCTGCAAATATGGAGAACCTGATTACAAAGCAGCTCGAAAAGGAAATAAGGGGTACGCTGGGGTTAAAAAAGATTACCTCCAACTCCTTTCAGGATTTCTCATTTATTACCGCAGAATTTAATACCGGGGTTGATATCAAAGATGCAAAACAGCGGGTTAAGGATGCCGTTGATAAAGCAAAAACTGACCTGCCTTCAGATTTACCCGATGATCCGGTAATTATGGATATCAACCTCTCAGACCTCCCCATTATGTACATCAACATTTCCGGAGATTATGACTTGAAAAAACTAAAAGAGTATGCCGATGATATTGAAGATAGGGTAGAGGGGCTTAAAGAAATCGCCGGGGTAGATATTGTGGGTGCCCTTGAACCAGAGATCCAGATCAATGTAGATCTCCGTAAAATGGAGTCGGCGCAAATCTCATTTGACGATATCGGAAATTCAGTAAAGGCCGAAAACCTGACCATATCGGGAGGTTCAGTGAAAATGGATGGCATGCAGCGTACCTTAAATGTGAAAAAGGAGTTCGTAAATGCCGAGGAATTAGGCAATATGATTGTCAAGTCACAGGCAGGAGGCTCGGTTTACTTAAAGGATATTGCCGAAGTAAAAGATTCATTTAAAGAGCAAAACAGCTATGCACGCTTATACGGAAAAAATGTAATTACGCTAAATGTACGCAAGCGCAGCGGCGAAAACCTGATTGAGGCGTCTGACAAGATCAATGCCATGCTAAAGGAAATGAAGGGCACTTTACTGCCTTCTAAACTGGATATTACCATTACCGGTGATCAATCTGATCAGACCAGGATTACCCTGCATGACCTGATCAATACCATCATCATCGGTTTTATCTTAGTTACCCTGATCCTGATGTTCTTTATGGGCGTCACAAATGCGCTGTTTGTTGCCCTGTCCGTCCCGTTGTCCATGTTCATTGCCTTTCTCTCCATGCCCGTTCTTGGGGGGGTGTTCGATTTTAATTTCACCATGAACATGATGGTGCTGTTCTCCTTCCTGCTCGGACTGGGTATTGTGGTGGATGATGCCATTGTGGTGGTAGAGAATACACACCGGATTTTTGATAACGGAAGGGTTCCTATTGTGCAGGCTGCTAAAACGGCCACTGGCGAGGTTTTTATGCCCGTATTATCCGGAACTTTAACCACCCTTGCACCATTCTTTCCATTGCTATTCTGGCCCGGAATCATTGGTGAGTTCATGTATTTCCTCCCGGTTACGCTTATTGTAACGCTTTCTGCCTCATTGGTGGTGGCATACATTATTAACCCGGTTTTTGCAGTCGACTTTATGAAACCGCATGATGATCATGAAGATCAGAAACCAAGGTTTGACAGAAAAGTAAAACGGACACTGCTTGTATTTGCAGGCATGGCCTTATTGGGCTACCTCATCAATATCGGATTCGGTAACTTTATCATATTGCTTGCCTTGTTATACCTGCTAAACCACTTCTTCTTAACAGGGGTGATCAAGAAATTCCAGACGGTAGTATGGCCAAAAGCAATAAATAAATATCATAGTTTACTTACCTGGGCACTTAAACGTCCGCGTACCATGATCTGGAGTACAGTGGGCTTGTTTTTCTTTACCATGATTCTGGTAAACATTGTGCCGCCAAGGGTAGTGTTTTTCCCTACTGCCGACCCGAACTTTGTGTATGTCTATATTGAATTGCCGGTAGGTACAGATCAGGCATATACCAACAAAATAGTCGAAAAGGTTGAGCAGCGGGTAGAAAAGGTAGTCGGCCAAAAGAATCCCGATGTATCTTCAATAATCTCCAATGTCACTGTAGGGGTAACCGACCCGCAAGGCGAAGACCAGGGTGAGTATACCAACAAGGGGAAGGTTACAGTAGCCTTTGTGGCCTACGGCAAAAGAACAGGAGAGCGAACCGTAAACTACCTCGGCAAGATCCGTGAAGCGGTAAAAGGGATTCCTGGAGCACAAATTTCGGTAGCCCAGGAACAAGGGGGGCCACCAACGGCCAAACCAATCAGTATAGAAATTACGGGCGATGACCTGGATTCCATTGCGGTGACTTCCGATCGCTTAAAAAAATACCTGGATAGCAGGCAAATTGCCGGGGTAGAAGAGCTTAAATCTGATTTTCAAAATAACAAGCCCGAAATCATTTTTGATATCGATCGGGAACGGGCCAATCGCGAAGGGATCTCAACCGGTCAGGTTGGCATGGCATTGCGTACCGCACTTTATGGTAAGGAAGTTTCCAAATACAGAGACATTAATGAAGACTATGAGATCAATGTAAGGGCAAGAGAAGATCAAAGGAACAACCTGGAAGCCTTACGAAACATGAAAGTGACCTACCGTGATATGGCAATGAACGGTGTTATTAGGCAAGTGCCTATATCATCTTTCGCAAATATAGATTATATCAATACTTATGGTGGTATCAAACGCAAGCAGCAAAAAAGAATCATAATTCTTTCCTCAAATGTGCTTTCAGAATACAATGCGAACGAGGTTGTGGCCAATATTCAGCGGGAGATAAATGAATTTAAAGCACCTGCCGGAATTGAAATAAAAATGGCCGGTGAGCAGGAAGAGCAAATGGAAACAGCTGCGTTTTTAGGCACAGCATTAGTCAGCGCTTTGTTTATTATCCTCATTATCCTGGTACTGCAGTTTAATTCCATTAGTAAGCCGGTTGTTATTTTAAGTGAGATCCTGTTTAGCATTATTGGAGTATTGCTGGGCGTTACCATCTTCGGAATGGAGCTGTCTATTGTAATGACCGGACTCGGAATTGTCGCCCTGGCGGGAATTGTAGTCCGGAATGGGATCCTGCTGGTCGAATTTGCCGACCTGATGGTTAGTCAGGGCATGGAAGTAAGAGAGGCCGTTATCGAAGCAGGCCGTACCCGGATGACCCCGGTATTACTTACCGCTACTGCAACTATGCTTGGCCTCATTCCGCTGGCAGTAGGGTTGAACCTTGACTTCGTGACTTTATTTACGGAGTTTAACCCACACCTTTATTTTGGAGGTGATAACGTAGCATTCTGGGGACCACTATCATGGACCATTATCTTCGGTTTAAGTTTTGCCACTTTCTTAACCCTGGTATTGGTTCCATGTATGTACCTGGTCGCCGATAGAAATTCTAAGAAAATAAAGCAATGGTTTAAAAAGTAACATGCGTTCTTCTTAAAGCGGCTGCCATAAGGCGGTCGCTCTTTGCCGCAGTCTCCTGCTAAAGCGGGCGCCATCATCTCCGACGATAGAAGAAATCCCGTGATTATTCTCTCTCCATTCTAAGTTCCCAAGAAAGATTATTAACCCAGTGTCCTGTGAACCCAATGCCTATTGTCCTAAAACGGGGAATAAAGGAGAAAAAGTTGCCTCAGTATTAACCTTGTTTTTCGTTAAATGATCAGAAATGAGGTCATATTTAACAATGGCCGATTTTTTGCCTTTTTATTTGTAATAAGTTTGTGAAGTAATTTTTAATAATCGATTTTACATACCTTTGCGGGATTTTATTAAAAAGCTAAATTAATTTCTCTAATACATGAGCTATCAGGATTATAAGTGCAGGAAGTGCAATACAGATTTTCATTATCAGGTTCCACGCGGATTTGTGTTAAAACATTTGCTGGGATTTCTTCCTATACGAATTTACTGGTGCCCAAAATGTACTACAAATCGATATGTGTGGGTAGGCGATAAAGCTGAAGCTAAATAGCAGCCACTTAAAATACCTATTTATGGGTATTGCTTGCTTAAGCGTTTTCCTTTTCCTTTGAGTAAATCTTCTGAATTTTCGATTCAGTTAAGATACCTGGATTTAATTAGATTATTATGGGAAGTCGAGTTGTAGGCAAATGGGTTGTCGCAAACGCAGTCGAAATAGACTATGTTGATGGAGCTGAAGTATTCAGAGCGGATATGTTTGCGCGCTCTGGTGCTTATCTTGAATTTAAAGAAGGAGAAAAAGGAAGCATATATGATGGCGAGGGCGATGTTGATGCTTTTACTTATACCGCCACAAAAGAAAATCTGGTCTTAAATTATATCGAGGGCGATGATGTCACTGTTTATCATATAAAGGAATTAACCGGTTCCACGCTTTCGGTATATGAAGAGCATATTGAAACCCAGAAAGGGATCGTACATAAAGAAGTCGTCGAAATTAACCTGATGAAATAGTTTTCTTAAAATTACCGCTCATGAAAACACTCAGCAAATTAATCCTACTTATTTTATTATCAGCAAGTTTTATGGCTTGTGAAAAAAGCAGCGATGGCCTCTCAAATGAGAACCCTCGTCCCGATAAGAGTTCTGTAATCGGTAATGGAGATGCAGTGGATAATACACTGCATATGACCTTCAAAACACCTGATTGGGAGCGAAAGATCGACTGTACTCATCTTGATCTGGATCCTATCGGCTTAAACGATTCCACATCATATGTATCAGCAACATCGGCCTCTACAAATGAAATATTTTACTTTTCATTTCCCCATGATAGTTCGGTTATGGTAAGGTCTTCCAATATTAAAAAGTATGAGATCACAAGAGTTGGGGCCAATAAAAAGCCCTTTGAGTTTTCACAAACACTTCCAATAATTGCAAATTCAACCACAAAATTAGTAAGTCTGGCCGGCTACAGTTCCGATTCTTATAATGAAGTTTTAGAGATCAAGTATATAGGTGTTAAAGGGAATTATGCTCAATTTCAGATAAAATGCCGTTACAGCATGAGTATGGGGGAAACCCTTAGCGAAAGTAACAAGAGGTTGGTAACGGGGACTTTCCATTTTAAAGTTAAAACAAAACGAATATAGCGCTCTGAGATTTAATAGTTAATAATCGTAAAGCAGTCCTGGCATACCGGGGCTGCTTTCGTTTATAAAAGCGGAAACACTATATTTACATCAAATTACATACATGAATATTTTACATCCATCTATAACAGATATAAAGCAACTGGGAAAAGATATGCATCAGAAATACATAAGCGCTGATCCTTTCCCCAGTATTGTATTGGACAATTTTTTTAACGAGGAGTTTTTAAGCAAAGTGGCTGATGAATTTCCTGACTTGTCTAAACAAAAGGATGTAAAGAAATATGATAACCATAATGAAAAGAAGCTGGAAGCTTTAGGCGAGAAACACTTCAGTGAATCAGCCCGTTTGCTGGCTCATTTTTTAAATTCACAGCCAATATTGGAATTTTTGCAGGAGCTTACGGGGATTAAGGAAACTTTACTACCGGATCCTTATTTTTTGGGCGGCGGCTATCATGAAATAAAATCAGGTGGTTTGCTAAAAGTGCATGCTGATTTCAATAAGCATGAATTAGCTTTGCTGGATCGTCGCATTAACTTGTTGGTTTATCTTAATAAGGACTGGGATGAAAGCTACGGCGGACATTTTGAACTATGGGATCGTGATATGAAGGAGGCGCGCACAAAGGTACTGCCTATTTTTAATCGGGTAGCTATATTTTCAACCACCGATTTTTCATACCATGGCCATCCTAATGCGCTAGCATGCCCGCCAGACAGGAGTCGAAAATCTCTGGCATTATATTATTATAGTAATGGCCGACCAAAAAGCGAGGTAAACCACAAACCGCATGGAACGCTGTTTGTAAACCGATCCGGAACGAAAAATGATGTTACCAAAGAACCTATCACCTTGCGCAGCGTATTATATGATTTAACACCACCAGTATTAATCAGGCTGGCTAAGAAAGTCATTCGATCAAATTAAGTATATATGAAAAAACCTTTACTATTAGCCCTATTCTTGCTAACTACTGTTACTGCATTTTCACAAATGAATGGCGACTATAATTATAGTATTGCCATCAGAGGATATAGTATGGTTGAGATGCCTAAAGTATTTAATGAAACCAGCTCTGATAAGTTTACAGATGCTTATTTTAACGGAGTGATGGTTAAATTTAACGACAACCAGTTTAGCTATCGTTTAAACGGAACCTATTATAATAAATCCAAAAAGTTTTTCAATGAGTGTGAAACATGCCAGGAAGCTGATGGTAAGCTTTTAGACTACTCCTTTAAATTAGGATTTGAAAAGAACTTTAATTATTCCCGGATTCAACCCTATGTCGGATTTGATTTGGGCTATCGTTACAACAGGTTTAAAGGTAGTTTGCAGAACAGAAACCAATTGAGAGACGTGAGTGCAGATGCCGTAGGCCAGGAGATTGAATCTACTAAGCATGGAATTATGGTATCCCCGGTTGTAGGGTTTAAAATCAATCCAATACCTCAGATTTCTATTTTTGCTGAAGGCACTCTCGATCTTTTGTACTCTTTCGAGAAGCAGAAAACGATTTTGCAGGATATTAATAATACCCGAACAGTGAATAACGACCGGACAACCGAATTTCTTTTGAATCCTTTTTCAGTAGGGATTCAAATCCATTTAGGCAGCAATAAATAGCTTTCTACTTCATATATGCCTTTATTTGGAGTTTACCTATTGTTAACAAATCAAATAATTCCGTATGTTTGCGTGAACAAATTGAACACACTTATCAATGAAACTGCATGAGCTTACCGCTCAAATGATCTAACTTAACAAGTCTCATGCAAGCTTCATAACACCTAAAGCGTAAACACACAGATGAAAATTGCCTTAATTACGGGAGTAACGGGACAGGATGGAGCCTATTTAGCTGAATTTTTGTTAAAAAAGGGATATTTTGTTCATGGACTGAAAAGAAGGTCTTCATCTTTTAATACAGAGCGTATAGATCACCTTTATCAGGATCAGCACGAAAATAATGTAAAATTCAAACTCCATTATGGTGATCTAACGGATTCAACCAATTTAATTCGTATTGTTCAGGAAACCCAACCTGATGAGATTTATAACCTGGCTGCAATGAGCCATGTTAAGGTGAGTTTTGAAACACCTGAATATACCGCAAATGCCGATGGAATTGGAACACTTAGGTTATTAGAAGCTGTTCGGATATTGGGTCTTACCAAAAAAACTAAAGTTTATCAGGCTTCTACTTCCGAGTTATATGGATTGGTTCAGGCGGTTCCTCAAAGCGAAACAACACCTTTCTATCCACGCTCACCCTATGCGGCAGCAAAAATGTATGCTTACTGGATTACGGTTAACTACAGAGAGGCTTATGATATGTTTGCCTGCAACGGCATTTTGTTTAATCACGAAAGCCCGGTTAGGGGCGAAACCTTTGTTACCCGTAAAATCACCCGCGCGGCATGTAAAATAGCGCTGGGCTTGCAGAGCTGTCTTTACCTTGGCAACCTCTCGGCACAACGTGATTGGGGTCACGCAAAAGACTACATCGAAGCCATGTGGTTAATTCTGCAACAGGAAAAACCAGAAGACTATGTAATCGCTACAGGCGTTACTACTACTGTAAGAGATTTTGTTAAAATGAGCTTTGCCGAATTGGGAATTGAAATTGAGTTCAGTGGAAAAGACCAATACGAGCGAGGTGTAATTATCGATGTTGATCAGGATTTAATTGTTCAACTAGGATTAAATGACGAGTATTTAAAACCGGGTACCATTGTGGTACAGGTTGATGAAAAGTACTTCAGACCAACAGAAGTTGATCTTTTATTGGGCGATCCAACAAAAGCCAATACCAAACTGGGTTGGAAACCTAAGTATGATCTTCCGCTATTAGTAAAAGACATGGTTCATTCCGATCTGCATTTGATGAAAAAGGATGAGTACTTAAAGCAAGGCGGCTTTAAAACATTAAATTATTTCGAATAAGCTATTTCATACACGATCAATTACCTATGAAGTTTAAAAATATACTTACCGCATTACTTTTCTTCTTTGCCATTATTCTTTCTCAATCGGCATTTTCGCAAACCAATTATGCGGACGTAAAAGTTGATGACTTAACGGATACACAGATCCGACAATTAATGCAAAGAGCGGAATCGGTAGGATATAATGATGCTCAGCTGGAGCAAATGGCTGCGGCTCAGGGCATGAATGCCACTGAAATTCAGAAACTCCGTTTAAGAGTAGAAAAGATCAGGAAACAGGAAGGTGGCCAAAGTAATGATAAATCGGACAGCAACGGTTCCAATAAAAATCAGCAAAATGGAAATGAGCTAGACAGAACCAGAGGGTTTGATAAGCAAAACGTACGAGATACCACTAAAAATAACAATAAAACAGATTCCAGCGGCAATCTGAAAACTAAAAAAACATTGGAAGAGGAAAAGCTTGAAGAAATGAAAAAGCTTTTTGAAGGGCTTAAACCGAAAATATTTGGGGAGGACCTGTTTAAAAACGAGAACCTGACTTTTGAACCAAACCTTCGTATGGCCACGCCTAAAAGTTATGTGATTGGACCTGATGACGAATTGCTGATCGATTTAAGTGGAGACAACGAAGCCAACTATAAACTTAAGGTAAGTCCTGATGGCACCATCCGTTTACAATACGTAGGATTGATATCGGTAGGTGGGTTAACTATTGAGCAGGCCACTTCAAAGATCCGTTCAAGCATGGCAAGTACTTACCCAAGTTTAAGGTCTGGCAGAACTAGTGTCTCCGTAACTTTGGGCAATATCAGAAGCATCAAAGTAACCGTAATAGGAGAGGTAGTTAAACCAGGGTCATACACCGTTCCTTCGCTGTTTACCGTATTTAATGCCTTATATGAATCAGGAGGGCCGAACAGGAATGGGTCTTTCCGTAAAATACAGGTGGTTAGGAACAATAAAGTGGTGTCTACTATAGATGTTTATGATTTTCTGTTAAACGGAATCCAGCTAAACAATATCCGCTTGCAGGATCAGGATGTGATCAATGTGCCGGTATATCAAACAAGGGTTGAAATGGCCGGAGAGGTTAAACGCCCGGCATTGTACGAGGCGCTAAATACAGAAACTTTAGAAGATATGGTTCGTTTTGCAGGTGGTTTCTCTAACGATGCTTATACTGCGCAGATTAAAGTACTTCAAAAAACTAATAAAGAACGTAAGATCACGGATGTACCGGCTGATGATTATAATAAATACAATCCATTAAACGGCGATAAATATGTGGTCGAGGCTATTCTGGATCGTTTCGAAAACAGGGTAGAGATTTCAGGGGCTGTTTTCCGTCCGGGGCAGTTTGAGCTTGATGAGAACCTGACCTTAAAACAATTGATCGCTAAGGCTGATGGCTTAAAAGAAGATGCATTTTTAAACAGAGGCTATATCTCAAGGTTAAATGCAGATAACAGTTTATCGCTTTTATCATTTGATGTAGCCAAAGTATTGGCCGGAACCGAAGCAGACATTAAGCTGCAGAGGGAAGATAAAGTGACCATTTCTTCAATTTTCGATTTAAGAGAAGAATATAAGGTAACCATTCAGGGGGAGGTTAGAGAGCCCGGTACTTTCGAATATGGGGATAATATGAACCTGGAATCACTGATCCAAATGGCGGGTGGCTTTAAGGAAGGGGCTACACCAAATCGTATTGAGATATCGAGAAGGATCAAAAATAGTGATGCAACTTCTGTGTCTGCGCAAACTGCAGAAGTTTTTACGGTTAATGTAGACCAGAATCTAAAAATTCTGGAGAAAGATTTTACTTTAAAGCCATTTGATATAGTTTCCATCCGTAGCTCCGAAAGTTACCAGGTACAACGGCAGGTAAAAGTTGAAGGAGAAGTGCTTTATCCTGGCACCTATACCATTACTAAAAAGGATGAACGCATTTCAGATATTATGAAAAGAGCGGGCGGCCTAAGCCCTTTGGCTTATGTAGAGGGAGCATCTTTAAAACGTACCGGTGGAGCAGAGGCAAGAGCTATAGATAGCCTGGAAAGAAGAAAAGAAGAGAAAGAAAAACTGATGAATTTGCAACGTTTAAAACAATCTGGTGCAAAAGATACCACAACAATAGAGAAAGATCTGCAAGTTCTACGTAGTGACTTGGTTGGAATCGATTTGGAGAGAATATTAAAAAAACCATTGTCTCGAAATGATTTAATTGTTGAAGATGGAGATATCATTCGGGTTCCTAAAGAATTGCAAACAGTAAGAGTAACAGGGGAGGTATTAAAACCGAATAGTATCGTTTACATTAAAGGCAGGAGCTTTAAGGGATATGTTGATGGTGCTGGAGGTTTTAGTTATAACGCGTATAAAAAAGGAGCCTATATCGTATATTCTAATGGATCGGTTGCAGCAGCCAAGAAATTTTTGTTCTTTAATAATTATCCGCAGGTTAAGCCAGGCGCAGAGATTTTTGTGCCAAAACGTGCTGAAAGAGAAAAGATCGGTATACAAGGCATAGTTGGAATATCGACAGCAATAGCATCTCTGGCTGCTATATTTATAACTTTATTGAAGTAAGAAGATTGGTGTTTATTCTGAAACTAGTTTAGAGACTGGGTTATGCTTTAAAAGCAGCGTATGGAAGATAAGATAAAAGAAAATAGAAAAAGAAGTGATGAAATCTCACTAAAAGAGCTGATTCTCCAGATTAAAAGCTGGTTTAATTACTTACTTTCAAAGTGGAAAACCATTTTAATTGTCGTCTTGATTGGTGCTGTTCTAGGAGTTTTATACTCATCTTCAAAGGGGACTCTTTACAAAGCCGTAACAACATTTGTATTGGAAGAAGATGGTGCTAGAGGTGGATTGGGACAATATGCTGGAATTGCTGCGATAGCAGGTTTAGATATTGGCGGCAATGGAGGCGGATTGTTCACGGGAGATAATATTTTAGAATTATACAAGTCCCGAAGTATGATTAAAAAGGCTCTTCTTAGCTCACAGGAGTTCAACGGGAAAAAGCAATCCTTGATAGATCGATATATTGAGCTTAATGGTTTAAGACAAAAGTGGGATGCGAATCCGAAAATCAAAAATATCACTTTTGTAGACAATAAAAGTCTTACTGTGGAGCAGGATAGTTTATTAAGTTCTATCATTCAAAATATACGGAATAGGAATTTACTAGTAGGCTATTTGGAAAAATCAAAATCAATAATAAAGGTAGAAGTTGAAAATGGAGACCCTCTTTTTGCAAAAGCCTTCAATGAAAAAATCGTGGCTACAGTTAATGATTTTTACATTCAAACAAAAGCAAAGAAATCATTGGCAAATTTAATGGTTTTGCAACATCAGGTTGATTCAGTAAATACTCTTTTGAATGGCGCTGTTTTTAAAAGCGCGGAAATTCTTGATGCTACTCCAAATTTGAACCCTACCAGACAAGTTTTACGGGCTTCGGTAGAACGGTCTCGTTTTAATGCCGAGGCGAATAAAGAAGTATTATCCGAATTGCTTAAAAACTTAGAATTATCGAAAATTTCAGTAAGAAAAGATATGCCCTTGATACAAACTATTGACGTGCCGGTTCTTCCTTTGGAAAAGGAACGGTTGTCTAAGTCAAAAGGAGTTATTATTGGAGGTTTTTTGTCAGGATTTTTAATTGTATTTATGTTGTCGTCAATTTTCTTTTATAAAAAAATAATGTCTAGTGAATAATAATAAAATTGCAGTAATAGGTCTAGGGTACGTTGGTTTGCCATTGGCCGCAGAATTTGCCAAAAAATATCATACTATTGGATTTGATATTAATGAGAAAAGAGTTAATGAATTACAAAATCATGTAGACAGCACGCTTGAGCTTAATTCCCAGGATTTACAGAATGTAATAAAAGATAGCTTAAATGGCGCTTTCGGATTAATTCCTACAAATGATATCAATCTTATCAAGGATTGCAATATTTTTATTGTGACAGTTCCTACACCGACTGATAAAAATAATCGTCCAGTACTTACACCGCTTTATAAAGCAAGTGAAACTGTTGCTAAAGTTATAAAAAAGGGAGATATTGTTATATATGAATCTACAGTATATCCCGGGGTAACTGAGGATGAGTGTATCCCGGTTATTGAAAGGATATCTGGATTAAGATACAATGAAGATTTTTATGCAGGATATTCTCCTGAAAGAATCAATCCTGGAGATAAAGAACACACCGTAAGTAAAATACTTAAAGTGACCTCTGGCTCTACACCTGAGATTGCGGAGGTGGTAGATCAATTATATAAGAGCATAATAACAGCAGGTACACATAAAGCTCCATCTATCAAAGTTGCAGAGGCAGCTAAAGTTATCGAAAATTCCCAACGGGATATTAACATCGCATTTGTAAATGAATTGTCTAAAATATTTAATTTATTAGGAATTGATACCAATGAAGTTTTGGAGGCAGCAGGTACCAAATGGAACTTCTTAAAGTTTAAACCAGGACTTGTAGGTGGGCATTGCATAGGGGTTGATCCATACTATTTAGCGCAGAAAGCACAGGAAGTAGGCTACCATCCTGAAATTATATTAGCAGGAAGGAGGCTTAATGATGGCATGGGTGCATATGTTGCTCATGAGTTAATAAGACTCATGGTTAAAAAAGATATTCCAGTTAAATCAGCAAGAATATTGCTTATGGGTATAACGTTTAAGGAAAACTGCCCGGATGTAAGAAATACAAAGGTAGTTGACATTATCGGAGTTTTAAAGGGGTTTAATATTGACATTTCATTATGGGATCCCTGGGCCAATCCGGCTGAAGTATTACGTGAATATGGTATTAAATCAATGACTGAATTATCTAATGAAGACAATAACTTTGATGGAGCAATACTCGCTGTTGCACATAAGGAATTTTTGGATATCAATATAAAATCGCTTTTAAAAACCAATTCAGTAGTTTATGATGTTAAATCTATTTTGGAAAAATCAGAAGTTGACGGGAGGCTTTAAATTATGAAATCAAATATATATCACACAGCCGATTTGTCGCAATATTCATTTCTCATTACCGGAGGAGCTGGATTTATTGGCTCTAATCTGGCCGATTATCTGTTAAATAACAACGCGAAACTCGTTCGGGTTTTAGATAATTTTTCAACAGGTAAAAGATCAAATATTGAACATCTTTTGCAGGAAAAAAGATTTGAACTAGTTGAGGGAGACATAAGGGATTACAAAACATGTAAAGATGCTATGATAGAAATCGATTATGTTTCACATCAAGCAGCTCTAGGATCCGTTCCAAGATCTATAAATGATCCAATAACAACGAACCAGGTAAATATCGATGGATTTTTAAATGTATTGAATGCAGCAAGAGAGTCGAAGATTAAAAAACTCGTTTATGCGGCCTCTTCATCAACTTATGGGGATAGTAAGGTATTACCTAAGGTTGAAAATCTGATAGGAAATCCTCTTTCTCCATATGCTGTCACAAAATACGTAAATGAGTTATATGCACAGGTTTTTGCTAACCTTTATCAATTTAACAGTATTGGGCTTCGATATTTTAATGTATTTGGACCAAGGCAAGATCCTAACGGCGCGTACGCTGCCGTTATACCTTTATTTATGAAATGTGTACTCTCAAATGAGATGCCTTTTATTAATGGAGATGGTGAACAAACAAGAGACTTTACTTATGTAGACAATGCAGTACAGGCAAATGTAAGGGCCTTGTTGTCTCAAACCATAGGGCACCATGTAATAAACATAGCCTTTGGCGAAAGAATATCTCTTAATCAGCTGTGGCATGAGATTGCAGTTTTGGGCAATGCATCAATTGCACCAATCTATCGTGAAAATAGGTTAGGGGACGTTAGAGATAGCCTGGCTGATATATCAAAAGCAGGAAAAATAATTGGTTATGAGCCAATCTTTTCAGTTAAAGATGGTTTGGAGATTACTTTCAAATGGTACGAGGCAAATTTATCTGATTTAAGTAGTAAATAATAGAACTGAAAAATAAATAGAAATGGGAATCAGAATAGGTCTTATTGGTTATGGTTATTGGGGAACCAATTTGTTACGAAATTTTATGCGTCAAAAGGAATGTACAGTAACTTATGTTGCCGATCCTCGTGCAGGAAGGTTACAGATAGTTAATGAGATGTTCCCAAATATAAAGACTACCCAATCCGCTGACACATTGATTGAGAGTAACGAAGTAGACGCTGTAATAATTGCGACTCCGGTCTTTACTCATTTTCAATTAGCAAAGAAAGCGATCGAGAATGGCAAACACATTTTAATAGAAAAGCCGATTACCGGTTCAGTGAAAGAGGCTGAGTTCTTAATGAATGAGGCGTTCAAAAAAGGCTTAGTTCTCATGGTTGATCACACTTATTTATACACTAGTGCTGTACATAAAATGAAAGAATTGATTCAGGATGATGTTGTTGGGAATTTGCAGTATTTTGATTCTTCAAGGATTAACTTGGGATTATTTCAGCCAGACATTAATGTTCTTTGGGATTTGGCTCCCCACGATATTTCAATCTTAAATTACCTAGTGGATGAGAAACCCATGAGTGTAAATGCGACAGGTATTTCGCATACTAGTAATGATATTGAGAATATAGCTTATATGACAGTTAATTATCAATCTGACTTTATTGCACATTTTAATTGTTCATGGACATCACCTGTTAAAGTAAGGCAGACCTTAATTGGAGGTGACAAAAAGATGATTGTTTACAATGATCTGGAAGTTACGGAAAAAGTTAAAATCTATGATACCGGCTTCAATCATCAAACCGATGAAGAAAAAGAAGGGATTTTAGTGGACTATAGAACCGGAGATATTTTCATTCCTAAATTATCAGAACAGGAGGCACTTTTTTCAGTTGCGAAGGATTTTGTAGATTCAATTGTATCAAATAAATCTCCTTTATCAAGTGCTCAGGTTGGATTAGAGGTCGTTCAAATATTGGAGGCCGCTCAGGAGTCAATAAAAAATAATGGTAAAGAAGTTCTTTTAAAAGGATGAAAAAATTAACTGAAAACAACGAAAAGCAAAGTCTGAATAATGTTTCTGTTGGTAAAGATGTAAAGATTTTCAACTTCGTTAATGCTTACGGATGTTCCATCGATGACGGAAGTAAAGTCGGAGCATTTGTTGAGATACAGAAGGGCGCTACAATAGGAAAAAATTGTAAGATATCAAGCCATACTTTTATTTGTGAAGGAGTCCATATTTCTGATAATTGTTTTGTCGGACATGGTGTGATGTTTACAAATGACTTGTTCCCCAGAGCTACAAATACAGACGGCAGTCCACAAACTGAAGAGGATTGGAGTTTAATTGAAACGCATATACACAGGGGGGTATCTATTGGAAGCAATGCCACAATATTATGTGGGATAACCATTGGTGAAAATGCTTTAATTGGAGCTGGCTCCGTAGTAACCAAGAATGTTCCCGCCAACACAATTGTTGCAGGTAATCCTGCTAAGTTTATAAAGAATATTTAACAAAAATGAATAAAAGAATTCCCTGCCTCGATCTTCAAGGCCAACACAGTCAGATAAAAGATGAAATTTTTCAGGCTTTTGAAAAAGTTTATGCTAAGACGGCCTTTTCGGGAGGCCCTTTTGTAGAAGAGTTTGAAAAATCGTTTGCTCAGTATGTTGGAACAGAATATGCAATTGGGGTGTGTAACGGTACCACAGCTTTACAATTGGCGATGTTGGCTTTAAATATCGGCCAGGGAGATGAAGTTATCATACCAGCCAATACTTTTATTGCAACTGCCTGGGCAGCTTCACATGTTGGCGCAACACCGGTATTTGTGGATTGTGATCCAGACACCTGGGAAATAGATGCTAATAAAATAGAAGAAGTAATTACACCAAGAACTAAAGCGGTAATTGGAGTTCATCTTTATGGACAGCCTTTCGATATTGACGCTGTTAAATCTATTTGTGATAAACATGGTATTTTCTTAGTTGAAGATGCTGCTCAGGCGCAAGGAGCGCGATATAAAGACAAAAGTGTCGGATCATTTGGTGAAATGGCCTGCTATAGTTTTTACCCTGGTAAAAATTTAGGAGCCTGCGGCGAAGGTGGTGGGATTACAACCAATAATGAAGCCTACAAAACACATTTACATTCTTTAAGAAACCACGGATGTTCTGTTAGATATTATCACGACGAAATTGGATATAATTATAGAATGGGAGGCTTGGAGGGAGCTTCACTATCTGTCAAGCTTAATTATTTGGAAGATTGGAACAATAGAAGAAGGGAAATTGCAGCAAAATACAACCAAGGAATTACTAACCCTAAAATAAAAATGCAACTAAAGCCAGAATGGGCCGATGGAGTTTATCATATTTTTGTTGTAACAACTGAAGATAGAGATTTATTTGTAAAGCATTTAAGTGATAATGGCATTGAGGCCGCATTTCATTACCCCGTTTCTTGTCATTTACAAAAAGCTTATAGTCACTTGGGGTATAAAAGGGAGGACTTCCCTAATTCAGAATATCTTGCAGATCATTGCATATCGCTTCCAATGTTTGCCGAACTGTCCAATGAGGATGTTTCTAAAGTTATAGAGGTTGTAAATAATTATAATGGATAAATTAATAATATTTCCATTTAACGGAAATGGACTTGAGGCACTGGACTGCATAAGTGGGCAGTATGAGCTAATCGGTTTTGCTGATGATACTAAGGAGAAGCAGATGATCGAAAATCAACATTTTAAAGTTTACTCAAGAGAAATTATTGATAAATATCCTGAAGCATTTGTTTTAGCGGTCCCTGGGGGGCCCTTCAGTTATGATCTTAGGGTGAAGATAATAGAGTCACTTAAAATACCTGATAAAAGATTTGCCCAGGTTATACATCCAAGTTCGAGCGTATCGAATCTCTCTAAAATAGGATTTAATGTGCTTTTAATGGCTGGTGTTGTCATTACAAGTAATGCCCGTATAGGGAATCATACGTGTATATTGCCCAATAGTGTTATACATCATGATACTGTTATCGGTGATTACTCTTTAGTTGGTTCAAATGTTACTGTTGCCGGTTATGTTAAAATAGGACGTTCTTGTTATATAGGCAGTGGAACAAGTATAATTAACAATATTAATATTGGCGATCAAACGTTGATCGGCATGGGAAGTAATGTGCTCAAATCCCTAGATGCTAAGTTAAAGGCTGTTGGAAATCCAGCTCGCATAATAGATTAATTTTTGGATTACATTATTTTTAGAAAATAAAATATGAATAAAATGAAACACATTCTCGTTACAGGAGGGGCCGGTTTTATAGGATCACATCTGGTAGATCATTTACTTGATCTTAAATATGTTGTAACGGTTCTGGATAACTTATCAAATGGGAAATTAGATAATCTCAATAATGCAATCAAAAATAAACATTTCCATTTCATTAATGGCGATGTTTTGTCCAAGGAGGACGCTTTAAATAGTTGTAAGAATGTTGATTATGTATATCATTTAGCGTGTTTAGGTGTTAGGCACTCATTGCATAGTCCATTTGAAAATCATAGGGTTAATGCTGAAGGTACACTTAATATGCTTGAAGCAGCTAAAGACAATGGCATAAAACATTTCTTTTATATTTCAACTTCTGAAATTTATGGAAGAACAACAAGCTTCCCTATTGATGAGCATTCTGCTACAATACCGCTTACGGTTTATGGCTCTTCGAAGCTTGTTGGTGAACATTATGCTCACTCTTACAGAGAATGTTTTGGATTAAGTTCTACTGTTTTAAGGATATTCAATAATTATGGTCCGAGAGCCCATTATGAGGGGGATGCGGGAGAAGTTATTCCAAGATCTATCGTCCGTATCCTTAACAATGAACAACCCATCGTTTTTGGTAAAGGTGACGTTACGAGAGACTTCTTCTTTGTAAAAGATACTGCTGCAACACTAGCAGCTCTGATCCCACTTCGAAATGAATTAAATGGGGTTACCATCAACATAGGAACGGGTAAAGAAATATCAATGAAGGATTTAATTGAAGAATTGCTTACTGCAATGCATAAAAAGGATTTAGGGATTAAGTTTTTGCCTGACAGACCTGCCGATGTACCAAGATTATGGGTCAATAATTCGAAATTCAAACAAATGGTAAATTTCACTCCAAGCTACTCTTTTGAAGATGGAATTTCTGAAACTATAAATTATTATACAGAATTATCAAAGGATAAAAATCTTTTATCAGAAGTTAAAGATACTAATTGGCAATAATATGATTCCTATAGCAAAACCTTATTTAACAAAGGAAGAAGCACAAGCTGCTTATGATACTATTTTAACCGGTTGGATTACTCAGGGACCGAGGGTTCAAGAATTTGAGGCGCAATTTGCAAACTATGTAGGTTCTAGATTTGCGATTGCAGTTTCCAATTGTACAACAGCTCTTCATTTATCAATGATTGTTGCAGGTATTGGCAGAGGAGATGAAGTGATTTGTCCCTCGATGACTTATATTGCAACTGCAAATAGTATTAAATATGTAGGTGGAAAACCAGTTTTTGCGGAGGTAAACCCAGAAACTTACAATCTGGACATCACAGATACTGAACGAAAAATCACACCGAAAACAAAAGCAATTTTACTTGTGCACCAGATCGGCTTGCCTGCAGATATTGAAGCTTTTAAAGTTTTATGTGATAAATATAGCCTAAAGTTAATTGAGGATGCAGCATGTGCAATAGGCTCTTCCTACAAGGGAGGCAAAATTGGTAGCCACTCAGAATTGGTCTGTTTTTCTTTTCATCCGCGAAAAGTTATATCAACTGGGGATGGAGGAATGATAACTACAAATAGAGAAGACTATTATGAAAGATTAAAATTGCTACGACAGCATGGTATGTCTATCAATGATAGAGTGAGACACGAATCAAAAACCGTAGTTTATGAGGATCATCTAGAAGTTGGCTTTAATTACAGACTTACAGATATTCAGGCTGCGATAGGAATAAAACAACTTGATAAACTGGATTGGATTGTTTCCGAAAGAAGAAAAATTGCTAACAAATTTCTCAAAGAACTGGAAGAGATTGATTGCATTAGACTTCCAAATGAGGCAGATGGCTATTTTAGTAACTACCAATCTTTCTCTATCTTTTTGAAAGATAATGCCCCGATCAGTAGAAACGAACTCATGTCAAAAATGCTTTCTGACGGAATTGCGACGAGGAGAGGTGTTATGAATATACATAGAGAAACGGCTTATAAAGTAGAATATTCATCTGTAAATCTTCCCATTTCTGAAATGGCTTCAGACAGATCTATAATAATACCATTATATATACCTATGACTGATTTTGATATTGATTTGGTAATCAGTACATTAAAGGGGTATCTTCAGCCGATGGCTGAAATAAAAGAATAAAAAATATTAATATGAAAGACAATTTTCAAATCTGTAGTCGATGTATATATGATTCACGTGTGCCCAATATTAGTTTTGATCATGAGGGAATTTGTAATTATTGTCATCAGGTAACAGGGTTAGAAGAAACATTCAAAACAGGCACTCCTGAAGGTGAAGCTGAACTTCAAGGTATTTTTTCAAAAATAAAAGAAGAGAGTAGAAATAAAAAATATGATTGTATAGTTGGAGTTAGTGGGGGGACTGATTCTTCCTATCTGTTAATTAAAGCTTTGGAATGGGGATTGAGACCACTTGCCGTACATTATGATAACACATGGAACTCAGCAGTTGCTACCGAAAATATAAGGAAAGTAACAGCAAATTTGAATGTTGATCTATATACTTATGTGATTGATAATAAAGAAGCGGATGATATTTTCAGATCTTTCTTACTAGCTGGGGTGCCAGAGTTTGATGCATCTACTGATTTGGGTTTCGTTCAAACATTAAGAAAGGCTGCAGCGAAATACAACGTAAAATATATTTTAGAGGGACATTCGTTTAGAGAAGAAGGGGTTTCTCCAATTGGGAAGAATTATTTTGACGGGATGTATATTAAGAGTATCCATGACAAGTTTGGTAAGATAAAGATGAAAACATATCCCTTAATGACATTCTTCGAATTCATGAAGTGGACACTTTTTTACCGTCAAAAATATATTCGGCCTTTATGGTATATTAATTATACAAAAGCGGATGCTAAAAAAGAGTTGAAGGAAAAGACTGGTTGGGAAGATTATGGAGGACATCATTTAGAAAATCGTTCCGCAGCGTATTTCCACACTTTGTATCTGCCTAAGAAATTTAATATGGATATGAGAAATCTCGCTCTTGCTGCTTTGGCTAGAACAGGTGGAATGTCAAGAGATGAGGCATTGCTGAAATATAATGCTCCAATTGAAGAGCCTGAGGGTTTGGAAGAATACGTCAAAAAAAGATTAAATCTTAGTGACAGCGATTATAATGAAATCATTACTGGACCGAAACGTTCTTTTAGAGATTTTAGAACCTATAAAAAAAGATTTGAGAGATTAAGACCTATGTTTTTTGTTCTCGCGAAGCTCAATATTATACCGCGAAGTTTTTATTTAAAATATTGTTTTCCTATTAAGTAAAGATGATTACAATTGTAGACTATGGCATGGGAAATTTGGGTTCTGTCCTAAACATGTTTAAAAAGATTGGTGCAAAAGCTAAAGTGTCATCTGACCTTGATGAAATTAGTAAGGCAGAAAAAATATTATTGCCCGGAGTCGGAGCTTTTGATACTGCAATGAAGAAAATTAATGAGGGTGAGTTAAAAAAAGTTTTAAACCATAAAGCGTTAATACAGAAGATTCCCATTTTAGGAATATGCCTTGGCATGCAATTACTAACTAATAATAGTGAAGAGGGGAAATTGCCAGGATTAGGATGGATCAATGCCGAAACTTTGAATTTTAAGGATAGAATAAGTGAAACTTTAAAGGTCCCTCATATGGGCTGGAATATTGCGAATATTAGTCAGGCAACACCGCTGACTAAAGAATATGAAGGAGAAATCAGGTTTTACTTTGTTCATTCTTATTATGTAAAAGTTAAAGATGAAAGTAATTCTATGATGAAAACAACCTATGGAATTACATATGATTCTGCTATTGTTCAAGATAATATTTTTGGTGCTCAGTTTCATCCGGAGAAAAGCCATCGTTTTGGGATGTGCCTCTTTAAGAACTTTAATCAACTATAATGTTAAGAACTCGTATCATTCCGTGTTTACAATTGATTAATGAATCTCTTGTAAAAACTGTCAAATTTACCAATCATGGCTATATTGGAGACCCTATTAATACTGTTAGGATTTTTAATGAGCTGGAAGTTGATGAGTTGTGTTTTCTTGATATACGCGCAACTGTTGATCAAAGAACCCCTAATTTTAAAGTTCTTAATGAAATAGCTGACGAATGTTTTATGCCTTTGTCATATGGCGGAGGAATAAAAAATGCTGAAACTGCCCAGAAAATATTATCTATGGGTTTTGAGAAAGTGGTACTTAATACTTCAGCTTATCATGATAAAAGTCTGGTTACTAAAATTTCGGAATATTCAGGAAGCCAAAGTATTATAGGTTCAATCGATGTGAAAAGGAATTTTTGGGGAAAATATCAGGTATTCATTTCTGATGGGACAAAAAAAATTGAGATTGATGTAATATCCTGGGCCCAGGAGTTGGAGCAGTTGGGTGTTGGTGAATTATTGATAACTTCCATGGACAAGGATGGGACGTGGAGTGGATATGATTGTGATCTTATTGAAATGATAACAGAGTCTGTGAGAGTGCCTGTAATTGCAAATGGCGGGGCCGGGAGTATTGAACATATAGGTGAAGTTGTAAAAAAAAGTGGCGCTTCAGCCGTAGCTTTAGGCAGTATGGTTGTGTATCAAAAGAAGGGAATGGGGGTATTAGTCAATTTCCCGGATAAGGCTCTTCTAAAACAAATTTTGTGATGGCCGGAAAAAGAATAGCACTAATATGTAATATGAACAATATGTTTAGCGCGTTGTGTAAATACCTTCTAGATAATGGCTATGATGCTCATCTTTTTCAGTACGCAACGCATCCTTCTCATTTTGATGCCAGTGAGGATACTTTTGGAGATCTACTAAAAGATAGGGTTAGTATTATAGACTGGACTACTCCATCACAGTTATTAAGTTATTCATCAGATAAAATTGTTAAGCAATTAGGCAGTTATAATTTTATAATTGCCTGTGGTACTACACCTGCATTTCTTCAGAGAGCAGGGATTACTTTAGATTTATTTATTCCATATGGATCGGACATATATGGATATCCTTTTTTCGAATTTAGCTATAACCCGCTATATTTTTTTAAAAGGCTTTATTTTCAGTTTTATCAAAGAAAAGGCATCAGGAATGCCAAGGCGTTTTTAATGGAAAAGCAGTTGGATTGGGTTGAAAGGAAAATTACTTCACTGAGGATTAAGAACAAAAGAATATGCACTTCAATTCCGATGGTGCATTTACCTACATATTCTAATATTAAAGCTGAGGAACTTGCTTCATTGGTATATTATAAAACATATCAAGATATTAGAAATAGCCATGATTTAATGATTTTTCACCATTCTCGTCATTCTTGGAAAAACCCTGAGGATAAATTTGAATTGAAAGGTAATAATATTTTATTTGAAGGTTTTGCCGATTTTGTTAAAAACAATCCAGATACTAAGGCGTGTATTGTAACGCTTGAATACGGTAGCGAAATAAACGAATCTAAGGATTTGATAAGGGCGCTAGGTCTTGAACAAAATGTTTATTGGCTACCTAAACAGGCTCGAAAGGAGTTAATGATGGGGATCTCTTTATCTGATTTTGTTGTTGGTGAGTTATATAATAGCTTTAATTTGTATGGGGTGACAACTGAAGCATTGCAAATGGGAAAGCCAATTATGCAAAAAAGATCTGACAAAGATTTTATTGGTGATTATTCTAGTTTGCATCCAATCATGTATGCTGATAATATCGAGAGTGTATCGGCCAAAATACAAGAATATTTAAATGACCCATCACATTTTAAACAAATGGGTGAGGCTGGTAGAATCTGGTATCACGATAATATCCTGAATTTATTTTTAAAGACAATTGCTGAACTAATTGAAGGTCCACCAAGGCTAGAGAAAAGATAGTGGGACTAAATTCAGTGTTTTAATATTTTCCTTATTTATAAGATAAAGTTTTGTAGAGATATGAGTGAACAGATTAATAAATTAAGGTCTTCTAGTACAGGTGGGAAATTTAAACTTTTAATGAAGGATTCATTTGTTTTTGGCGGATTAAGCGCTTTTACAAAATTCTTTTCTCTTTTCTTAACACCAATATTAACAAGACTGCTGACAAAAGATCAGTATGGGAGTATGGATATTCTAGTTCCAATAACTTCTATAGCAGCTACAATCATTATCTGTGGTATGGATAGTGCAATCGCTAGATTTTACTACAAAACAGAAAGTGAAACTGAAAAAAAACAAATAATTAGTAATGGATTTTGGGTGCAGATCATCATCAGTTTGGTTTTGACAGGAACACTGTTTCTTCTTAAAAAACCTCTTTTGGAATGGTATCTCGGAGATAGTTATGATCCGGTCCAAGAATCATATATGAATATGATCATCTATATTGTGTTATTTTCAACACCAATTAGATATGCACAAAATCTTCTTATTTGGATTTTTAAGCGTAAAGAATATGTGCTTTTATCTGTAGGCTACATTACCTTTAATTTTCTTGGGATTATTACTTGTATTTACTTGTGTAAAGATAAAGTTTTGGGTGTTTTTTTAGGCCAGGTGATACCTGCGATTCTTTTTTCTATAATTGCATTATCATTTATAAAAAGGTATCTTGTCTTCAAGATCGACAAAACGATCTTATTCTCTATGCTCAAGTATGGTGCTCCTTTATTAATGGTTGCATTTATCCCTGCCTTAGTACCATCATTAGATAGATTTATGATAAATAAATACCTTGGCTTACCTGATGTCGCGACATACGGTATTGGATATAGGGTAGCTTCTCTAATTGCAATCCCTATAATGAGTATAAATACCGCAATGGGGCCTTTTATGCTTGCTTTACATAAGGAAAAGAATGCTGAGAAATTGTTTAATCTTATCGCTTATTGCATTATAATAGTCATATCAGTTTTAATAATGGTTATGGTAGTTATAGCCCCCTTTTTAATCACAGCTTTGGCAACTTCTGCTTATCTGCCCGGTCTAATTGTTGTAATCCCTCTAAGCTTTTATTTTTTAATGGAAATGCTCAAGTCTATTGGGGCTGTAGGAATAGATTTGTCAATGAAAACCTATTGGAATCTAATTTTATATCCGATTTCGATTCTTGTTTTATTTGGATTACTAACAATCATGACAAAACATTTTGGAATTGTTGGAGCAGCTAATGCGCTCATGATTTCATCTCTTTTCAATTTTTTAATGTTTACCTTTGTTGGGACTAGGCTGTACCCTTTTAAATACAACCTGATTAAAAAAGTATTGGTTTTGATGTTGGGTTATGGGTTTTCTATTTTAATATTAAACTACGGCAAATTACTTTGGAACACATTGGGACTTCTAATTCTGTCGGGGTTTGTATTATTGTCATATCACCTGTTTTTGTCTAAAACAGATAGGTTTCAAGTAGTATCAGTCATAAAAAATAAGCTATTTAAGAAATGAAAATAGCATTTTTTATATTTCACCTAAAAGGAGGAGGAGCAGAGCGAGTAATATGCACTTTGGCCAATCACTTCACCGAGGAGAATCATAATGTCGAAATCATTAGCGTCTCCGAAGAACCATCATTCTACAATCTCAATGAAAAAGTAAATCATGTTAAACTTGGAATAAAGTATTATGGTTTTCTAAAGAAAATCAATTTTATAAATACTATTAAGTCATTATATCTAAATTTGAGAAAAACTAAACCGGATGTATTGGTATCGTTTATAGATAAGAATAACTTAATGGCAATTGTGGTAGGTAAGATGCTCAATATACCCGTAATTATATCAGAAAGATCTAATCCGGAAAAATATAGTTACGGAATAGTGCTAACTTACTTGCTTAAGCTTTTATATAAGAAAGCTAATCTGATTGTTCTTCAAACTAAGGCGGTTGGTCAAGGTTTCATCAGAATGGGATTTGATCTTCCCGCTATTGCCGTTTTACCAAATCCTCTAACGCCGATATTTGCCAAGAACCAACCAACGACAGAAAAAAAGAAAAATATTATTTTATCAGTAGGAAGATTATCACTAGAAAAAGGACATGATGTTCTATTGAAATCACTGGTTGGCAATAATTTAAATGGATGGGAGGTGAAAATTGTGGGTGATGGCCCCCTCTTGCCTCAATATCGTGAATATGCGAATCACAACGGTTTATCCACTTTCGTAAGTTTTGAGGGGCGAAGATCAAATGTGATTGACTATTATGATGAGGCTAAAGTATTTATTTTACCTTCAAAATTTGAAGGATTTCCTAATGCATTAATCGAGGCGATGTCCCGTCGATGTTTGGTTGTTTCATCCAATTGCGAATACGGGCCGTCGGAAATAATTAACAATAACATCAATGGAGTATTGTTTCCCGTAGGAGATGTGGATTGCCTTAGAAATTGTATTGAAAGAATATGTAATAACAATTATGACATTAAGCAACTCTCAGATAATGCTTTATTGACAGCAAAGAGATATCATATAAATGAAATTAGCAAAGAGTGGATGGAGGTTATTCAAAGAGTAGTAAAATGTTGAATTTTGATGAAATATTACCTTTTCTAGCGAAAATAATAGCTTTAGGAATTCTTTCGACATCTGTATTGTATTATTTCACTAAGCGAATCTTTTATTCTGCGGTGATTTCAATCGTTAAATACGGCATTTGTTTTATATATTTTGTTATTTGGAGCAACTATAGCCCGATAGTGTTATTGGATGATCAGACATACTATGAACAATCCATACTTATCTTTGAAAAAGCTCATGGATCATTTACATTCCTTTTTGACGTTGAGAATATAGCCTATATTTTCAATATGGCTGGAGGAATGCATATCGGATATTTTATATACAATTTCATCTCGTTTCTCCTTTTTGGACAAAATTATTATTCCCCGGTTATATTAAACATCTTTTTTTCTGTAATAGCAGGGATTGTATTCTATAAAACACTTTTGCTAGCCAGATTTGACAAAAAATTCTGTTTGTTTTTCCTAATATTTTTTTTACTGCACTGGGACCTCATAGCCTGGTCTAGTTTTATAAATCTTAAAGATATCTTAGTCTTGCTACTTACTATCTGTTCTTTAAATTGCATGTTAAGGTTGAATTATGGAAAAAAAAGAATTGTTCCCATTTTAACTCTTTCTTTGATTGGAGTTGCGTTGTTGTTTATTCGTTTTTACCTTGCCTACTTTCTTGTTGTAACTGGTGTCGTGTACTTTGTTATTGTTCAAATGTATCGGGTAAAATCTAGATGGACTAGTCCACTCATGAAGTTAGCTGTTCTTTTGATATTACCGGCATCATTTTATTTTGTTTTTATAAGGGTGTACGCTGCATCATTATCACAGATTGGAGGTGCTACAAATGTAATTTTGGGTTTTGTCAGATTTATTTTGACACCTTTTCCTTTAACCATAGAAGAAAACTATTCATTCTTACTAGTAAGTTCAGTATTGCATTGGATAATGTTACCATTTATGTTCTATGGCTGCTATTTATTTATTAGAAGGCATTTTGTGACATTAATGCCCTTTATCATTCTTGCTATGCTTTTATGTGTCTTTTATGGATCTTTTGCTGAATTGCAAGGCCCTAGGCATCGAGTACTTTTGTTATATTTCATCTCGCTTACCCAGGCATTATCAATTTACGAGTTTTTAAAAATGTTAACTAAACCAAAACAGGAATTATGTGCGGAATCTTTGGAACAACAATAGAATATAGTAATACTGACGTTTTTGATGGAAAGCTGGCAGTAATGAATCATAGGGGGCCAGATTACTGTAATTACCAAAAAATTACGGCAAATCTAGTTTTTGGTCATAATCGGTTAGCTATTGTAGATTTAGATAGTAGGTCAAATCAGCCTTTTTTTTATCAGACTATCTCCATCGTATTTAATGGAGAAGTCTATAATTTTTTGGAGTTAAAAGAAGAATTAATTCAAAAGGGTTTTGCTTTTAGTACAACTTCAGATACTGAAGTTGTATGTGCTGCCTATCTTGCCTATGGCCAGGACTGCGTGAACCATTTCAACGGAATGTTTGCATTTGTAATTTACGACCCAGACAGAAATGTTCTTTTTGGGGCACGAGATAGGCTTGGGAAAAAACCCTTTTATTATTATTTACATGAAAAAGGGTTTGAATTTGCAAGCAAATTGTCTGCCATTGAGATTGGAAACAATTTGGAAATCGATTATGATGCATTAAACAGATACCTGTTTTGGAATTACATACCCGAACCGCATTCGCCATACAAGCAAATTTATAAACTTCCTTCTGCCACTTGTTTTACATACGATTTAAATTCAAATACTTTTGATAAAAGACTCTATTGGGATTTGTCAAAAAAGAACGATATTAAATACTCAGATTTTGGAGTTGCAAAAAATTACTTAAAGGATTTGCTGAACGATTCAGTAAGTATAAGAATGATAGCGGACGTTCCAATAGGAGTATTTCTGTCAGGAGGGGTTGATTCTTCTCTGATTGCTGCTATTGCTCAAGATAATAGCGATAAACCTATCAAAACCTTTTCTGTTAAATTTAATGAAAAAGGCTTTGACGAAAGTGTTTATGCCAAACAGGTTGCTGATAGCTTGGGAACTGAACATACTGAGATTGAATGTTCTTATGAGGAGGGGATTGATTTTATAAAAAATTTTAGTGATTATTACGACGAGCCATTTGCTGACAGCTCCGCAATACCATCATTACTTCTCTCTAAATATACAAAGGAGAACGTGACCGTAGCTCTTTCAGGAGATGGAGGGGATGAAACCTTTTTAGGATATAATATTTATGATATTATTCAAAAGAGACAAAAGCTATATAAGATACCGTTGGTAATAAGACGATTGATGGCTATTGTCTTAAAAAAGCTACCATCTTATAGAGCTAAGCTAATTGCAGATGCAATTAGCTTGAAAGGAATTAGAGAGCTGTATCTGTCATTCTATAATACATTGAACACAGGATGGATATTGAAATCCGAATACGAGCCTGTGTATGTTGATTACCTGTTAAATAAAGACAAGAATTTAATGGAGTCGATCTCTGATTTTGATACAAAAGCTTTTTTAAATGGGGATTGTATTACAAAAGTTGAACGAGCAAGTATGGCATTCTCTTTAGAAGTAAGATCACCCTTAATGGATTATAGAATTCTAGAAGCCGCTAGAAAAATGCCTACCGATTTTAAATATGGAAATGATGGTGACAAAAAAAAGATATTAAAAGCAATTCTATATGACTATTTACCAAAAGAAATATTTGATCGAAAAAAAGCAGGGTTTAGTATGCCTCTTGGAATTTGGTTTAAGTCTGTTCTAAAAGATTTTGTAATGGAGAGTTTTAATGACGAAAATTTAAAACTGGTTGAGAAATTGATAGATAAAGAAAAATTTTTGGTAATAGTAAATCAGCATATGAATGGAAAATGGGATCATACTCCTAGAATATGGAAAATGCTTGTTTTAATAAATTGGCTCAAAAATAAATTACATGATTAAGAGAGTAGTTGATCTATTGTTTTTCTGGATTAAGGGGGGGACTTTTTTTGCAAAAAGAGTTGGAGTTCTTGTTGGGGATAGATGTAGAATTTATACCAGATATTTTGGGAGTGAACCCTTTTTAATTTCTATTGGAAATGATGTTACCATAACCGCTGGGGTATCTTTTATTACCCATGATGGATCTCTCATCTTATTCAAAGATGAAAAAGGTAGAAGATATAAATATCAAAGAATATCTATTGGGAACAATGTTTTTATCGGAGTAAACAGTATTGTCATGCCGGGTGTAAAAATTGATGACAATGTAATTGTAGCTGCAGGAAGTGTGGTTACCAAATCAATACCATCGGGTGTAATTGTTGGGGGAGTGCCTGCCAAAATAATTGGCAGATTCGATGAACTGAAAGTAAAATCTCTGAAGAATTGTGTAAGCGAAGTAGATACTGATTTTAATATGCCATATAAAGACAGGATTTTTAAGGTACTTGATAAAGCATATAAAGAATACCTCAAGGAAGAATAACCTCAAATGAAAGTAGCAATTTTTTTACCCTCTGGTAATCTTGGTGGGGCGGAGCAAGTGTTGTTGCAAATTGCGAATTATCATGCCATTCGTGGAAATAATGTGGATGTTTATGTGTTAACAAATCTAGGTCTGGATGAACTTAAAAGGAGATTAAATAGTAATGTAATGTTGATGAATGCAAACGCCAGACGTGAATCTGTCGGGGTTGTAAGATTATTGTTGAGCTTCTTCGGTCGAAAGAGAAAGAGCCAATATGATCGTATTTATACGTCTCATGTTCATTTAAATGCTTTTGTATCGTTGCTGAGAAAATTTTCTTTAATAATAGCAAAAAAACATATCGCTCGAGAATCAACTTTAATATTTAATCGATTTAAGGGATTTAGGCTTAAAATGTTCAGTCTGCTTTACGACGCTGGATATGGCAAAATTGATTTGATAATTTGTCAAACAAAGTTGATGAAAGAACAACTTTTAAATAATAAACCAAAAATAGGAGGGAGCAGGTTGGCTATTTTAAATAATCCTATAACTCCTTTAGATTCTTCATATAATTTTTCGAATTTTTTACCAGATAAAAAATATATAGTATCTGCCGGCAGACTAATTCCTGAAAAGGGCTTTGATATTCTACTGGAGAGCTTTTATAACCTTAAGTCAATTCATCCAGAATTGGAGCTGGTTATACTAGGGGATGGAAGTTCTAGAAGTCTTATAGAAGCAAAAATTGATAATCTTGGATTAAGAGGTGATGTTCATTTGGTGGGGCACGTAAACGATGTTTATAGTTATTTTAAGTTCGCAAAGTGCTGTGTAGTATCGTCACGAATAGAAGGTTTTCCTAATGTTCTGTTGCAAATGATGATGGTAAATGATTCGGTAATTTCAACGCTTTGTGCAGCCGGAATCAATGAAATAAATGGTGTCGAAACTTGCCCTATAAATGATGTAGAGGCACTGGCTAGGGCAATTGACGGCGTATTGTGTGGTGAAAATTCACAAAATAGGAGTATTTTTGATCGCTATCTGCATAATAACAATATAGAGAGTTATATTGAAAAAATGGAAAGTCATTTAGGTTGAAATAATGATGGGGACTAAATATTTTTGTTATTTATTTATTTTGATGTCAATGCTGACTGCAACATGCTCAAGAGCTGACATTAAAGTAAAGGATTTTGGGGCGAAGGGAGATGGTAAAACTGATGACACTAATGCTATAAAAAGAGCTATTGAAAGGGCCTCCCAATTGGGCAAAAAATTAATATTCCAACAAGGCGTATATCTTGTTAGTTATATTGATATAAAGGTTGATATTGAGGGGGTTAATGGTAAAGTTCGTATCAAAAAGATAAATAAGAAAAACAATGATGTCTATGTATTCTGCAATGTTAGACATCAGGTCTCAATAGATATTACTAATATCGTTTTTGATGGGAACGTGGAAGGATCAGATGTTAAGCCTCATTTAGGGGCTATTCCACTTTTTATTTATAATAGTAAAAATATTAAATTAACCAATTGCACTTTCGTTAATTCACCCTCATCTTGTCTTAGAGTTGAGTCATCAAATGATATAAGTATTAATCAATGCTTTGTTAGTAATGCGAATGGGGTATTTGGAGACGGTATATACATTGAAGACACAGAAAAAGTAATTGTAAATAATACCAAGGCAAATAATTATACGAGAATAGGATTTGTCGTCGAAAAAAATTCCAAAGATGTGAAATTAGTTCATTGCACGGCTAGTAATGGACATGACGCTTCGATCTTAACTGGCGGAACTGAGTTCAATGCTGGTTTTTGGGCAGAGCGTGCTGCGAATGTTCACCTAAGCTATTGCATCTCTAACAATAATACACATTATGGCTACGTGCTAACTTCAGGAATTGATGCTCACCTATTGCTAGGAAAAACTGTTGATTTTTCAATAATGAATTCTGAAAGTTATAATAATTCTATTGGATTTCGTGTGTCTTCTTCTGGAAATCCGGTTAAAATAAATATTGAAAACTGTAAGGCCATTAAATCCACACAAGGTTTTTTAGCTTTTGCCAGAAGCGCAACAGATATGTTCAAATTTTTAAATTGCACTGTTGGTCTTTTGGAACCAGAAAGAGAGAGTGTTAATGATGCTGGATTTATGTGGGAAAGCCAGATAGTACTGAAAGATCAATACCCTGTTTTCATTTATGAAAATTGTTTTATTAACTATCTCGGAAAGATTCCTTATGCGAAATTATTTGATAGGAATACTAATAATGCTGATTTAAGTACTTATGGCGGGGGGAATGCTAGTATTCTCATAAATAAAATGGGTAATAATACTTCAACAGGAAGGCCAATAATTAAGGCCATTAAAGGAGATCCAAAATTTCAGATTGTTAATACCGTACCAGATTTAAGGTATCTTATTAAAAAAGAAAATGTTATTATAAAATGAAAAAGAATGTTTTATTTTTTTTTTCCTGTACATTGATTGGTGGTGCCGAAACTAATATTCTCAGAATTTCTAGAGAGCTTACAAATTCAGGCTACAATGTTTTTTGGTGTTATCTCGAAAACAACGGTCCTTTATTGAAATTAGTTGACTTTGATATTAAGGGACATATGGAAACTGGGCTTTTCCTCAAAAATCCTTCAAGATTTTATTCTCGATATAAAAGGTTTGTTCAAATTAACCAAATAGATATTGTATTCAATTTTGGGTTACGTGTTGAGCTAATCTCACGCATAATTTCCAAAGCATTAGGTGTAAAAAGAATCATTTCAAATATTAGAAGTACCGATGATTGGAGAAAGTGGTATCATACACTACTAGATAGGTTAACCTTATCGTCTGTTGATATGTGGGTGTCAAATAGTATTGCAGGAAAAGTCGCATTTAATAGGAGGGAAAAAATAAATCCTGATAAGATAGAAGTCATATACAACTTTTACGAAGCCATTGAGCAAAGTAATAAGCCCGCAAGTCCACAAAATTCTGAGGTATTAAAAATTGGTATTCTAGCTAATATAACAAAAGAAAAGGGATATTTAGATCTGATTAGTTTGTCTAAGGAGTTGAGTAAATTAAACTTAATCCATAAGTTCATTTATGCAGGAGTTGATAAATTGAATGGAAATTTTGAGAGGGAAATTATCGCAAATGAGTTAGAAGATAGATTTGAATATCTTGGTTATATCAAAAATAAGGAAGAGTTTTTTAATAAAATTGATCTGTTTTTTTTGCCGACCTATCTTGAGGGATTCCCAACCGTTATTTTAGAGGCAATGGCATTTAAAAAACCGATAATAGCCACAAATGTAGGAGGCATCCCTGAATTGATTTCTGACGGCGTTGATGGGCTCCTGTGCGCTGCAGGAGATATAGGGTGTTATGTGGAGCATATTCTTGCTTTAAAGGAGGCTAAAAGAGCTTCAATTCTTGTAGCAAATTGCGAAAGAAAGTTAGAGAAGTTTTCTAAAATAATGATTATGAATAGGTGGAAAAGTGTAATTGATAATGATAAAGAATAAAAGGATACTTCTGGTAGGCAATACGGCCTGGAGCATGTTTAATTTTAGAATGGGCGTAGCGAAATATCTTCGAGAGGCTGGTTATGACGTGATTATAATTGCACCTTATGATCATACCAGTGAATTTATTATTTCAGAGGGATTCCGGCATGTTGATATATTGATCGATAATAAAGGTGTGTCTCCAAAAAGAGACATAAGAATGGTTAAAGATCTTTTACTTCTGTATAGAAATTTAAAACCAGGCTTAATTGTTCATTATACTATAAAGCCAAATATATATGGGGGAATTGCGGCCCGATTAGCTGGTGTAAAGGTAATTTCATTTGTTACCGGCTTAGGGTCGATGTTTATAAAAAGAACCCCAGTCACCCGTTTAATTGAAGTAATGTATAAAACTTCATTCTTTTTTAGTGAAAAAGTATGGTTCTTAAACGAGGATGACCATAGGTTTTTTACTGAAAGAAGGATTGTATCCATAAGAAAAGCTGAAATTCTACCGGGAGAAGGTATCAATACCTCGGAATATGTCTCGCTTCATGAAAATATTCCTGATGGTTTGGGCAATAAAAAACATTTCAAATTTCTTTATTTGGGGAGAATATTAAAAGATAAAGGAATTTTAGAATTAGTAGAGGCTACTAAAATACTAAAACATAAATATTCGAATTTTGATTGTCAGGTACTGGGTTTTATAGATGCACTCAATCCCTCTTCAATATCGGAATCAACCGTGCGAGACTGGGTGGAGGATGGTATTATTAATTATCTTGGCCAGGCTTCTGACGTAAGACCGTATATTCAGGGAGCTGACTGCATAGTCTTACCTTCATATAGAGAGGGCGTTTCGCGGACTCTTTTAGAGGCAGCGAGTATGCAAAAACCAATTATTACAACGGATGTGACTGGCTGCAGGGATATTGTAGAAGACAATCTTACAGGATTTCTTTGTGAAGTTATGAACCATAAGGACCTTGCAAAAAAAATGGAAGCTATGTTAAACCTGGATGATAATTCACGAAAACAGATGGGGATAAAAGGAAGATTGAAAGTTATCCGGGAATTTGATGAGAGTCTTATTAAAGATATGTATCTCAATGCTGTTAGATCGCTAATATAGAAACTCAAGTAATAGAGGAATGAAAATTTTCTCTTAATTTAATTTCATTATTTGTAAAGATTTGGTGATTAATGGATGTTTTTTTGTAAAATTTAATTTTAAAGTAAAGAGCTTAGATTATTTTCTCTAGATTTGGCATAATTATAGTTCTTGCTCTCATATAAATGCTACCTATGCTTTTCACCCTTATTTACCTTACAAGTCTTTTGGTCGTAGCTTTCGCTATTCCCCCTATAATAACTGTTTCTCTAAAAAAGCGCTTATTTGATGATCCAAATGAGTCCAGAAAGATTCATAAGCGGATTATTCCTAATTTTGGAGGTGTAGCCATTTTTACCGGATTTCTTTTTTCTTGTTCTATATTTATCCCATCACATATATTGCCGGAGGCCAATGTTTTAATGGGGGCAGGGTTGGTACTGTTTATGATCGGACTAAAGGACGACATTATAGGTTTGGGGCCGGGTATCAAATTCGCTGCACAGTTCGCAAGTGCTTTTATTGTGGCTATGGTTGCAAACATAAGAATAACGGACTTGCACGGGGTGTTTGGAGTTTATGACTTGCCTTACTATGCGAGTATAACTTTAACAGTCTTTTTTATCGTCGGCATTGTCAATGCATTCAATTTAATTGATGGTATCGATGGGCTTGCCGGATCAATCGGATTGATCCTTTGTGTAGCATTTGGTGTGCTTTTTTATAAATCGGGTGATTTGGGATGGGCCTATCTGGCAACCGCATTAGCCGGAGCACTCTTGGGGTTTTTATTTTTTAACGTAACTCCTGCGAGGATCTTTATGGGAGATTCAGGATCATTGCTATTGGGATTCATTGCAGCTGTCCTGAGTATTAAGTTTATGACCATAAGCCTTACTGAAAACATATTGGCCGGACCATTTGTAGTCACTTCAGGTATGGGGCTGGTATCTGCGATTTTAATTATACCTGTTTTTGATACTTTACGTGTATTTACATTAAGAATCATGCGTGGTACCTCTCCATTTACTGCAGATAGTAATCACATTCACCATCGCTTGCTATCCCTTGGTTTAAGCCATGTGCAAGCAACGTTAGTACTCGCGTCTGTAAATGTTGTTTTTATTATTACGGCTCTCTCATTACAAAGCATAGGTGATGCACAGCTGATCTCCTTACTCATGCTGTTGATGTTAAGCTTAAATGGGATCCTAAGTTTATCTATAAACATTCTTAGAAAGAAAGCTCAACTGGCATCTACTTCACCTGAAGTAGCTAAAATAGCTAAATCTGAAAAAAGCTTTGCTGACCGGGTTCTTGAGAAAATCTCAGAAAATTAACGTCCTTCCTTATTAAAACGGTAAGTTTGCTTTGCGTAAATGGGCATTATTGTGTTTTGCAAAATGCGGCATTAAAGTTGTGTGCATAGAATCCGATGAATATCTGTATGAAGAAAAAGCTATTTAATGAATAAATGTCTATTATTTTTTTTGTGTCTGATCTTGTTTGGATCATGTGCAAAGGACTATCGCAATCAGGCTGAAGTCTACAGTAATGATTTTGAACAAAACAACCTGACCGGCATTTCCGGTGGAGAGATTGAAACGTTCAACAACTCTAAAGTTTTGGGTAGATACAACAATAGCGGGTTTGAGCTATCGTTGACCAGTTTACCGGAACATGATTTGGTCGAGATCTCTTTTGATCTGTATATCCATGATGCCTGGGATGGGAATAAGGAAGGTGAAGATGGCATAGCCGACGGACCTGATTTGTGGGAGATGATGCTGGATGGAAAGAGTTATATTAGAACAACGTTCTCTAATGTGCCCTGTGGAACAGGCACTTTTTGTGAACCTCAGTCTTATCCGCATAATTATCCAAATAACAATAACAATCCTAAAACCGGTGCTGCTAATAGAAATCTTCCGGGAGTTTGTAATATGGCGGGTGTAGTAGGGGGAACCTCACTATATAAAATTGTTAGACAAATCAAACACTCCGATCAACAACTCGTCCTCAAATGTATTGATCAGTTAAAGCAAAGCAACGCCCCTGATCCTAAATGCGACGAAAGCTGGTCGGTCGATAATATTAAAATTAAAGCAATCAGGTTATGAGATATTTAAAATTAACCGCCCTGATTTTACTAGCGGGAAGCTTTAATTTCGAATCAACGGCTCAGTCTTTACCCGTGGGAACACCTGGCGTAGAGGATTATTACAGACGTAGCCAACTCCTTGGGCAATTGGATTCCAGCGTTTCCTTTATGGTAAGACCGGTGATGCCTAAAGTAGTTTTTGGCAAAAAGGATGTGTTTTACCTTGAAGATGAAACGCGGTATAATTTGCTGGATGCCGATCACAGCTGGGGTTTGGATTCAGGCAAGTTTAAAGCCATGCTTCTGCCTTTAAGCATTCAAAATCAAGTAAATACACACCATCCTTATGGATGGAACGATGGGGCGATGATTCCTGCAAAGGGCTTACAAACTGTTTTAAGTGCTGGGATTTATGCAGAATACGGACCGCTTACCATTCAGTTCAGACCTGAGGTTGTCCTGGCCGCGAATACTGGGTTTGATACCTTTGATAAAGATCATTATGACGTAATTGCCGCCAGGTATTACGACTTTTATAACAATATAGACCTTCCGGCCAGGTTCGGAAATAGTGCCTACAATAGAGCTTACTGGGGTCAAAGTAGCATAAGACTAAACTATAAGGCCCTATCATTCGGCCTTTCAACAGAGAATCTTTGGTGGGGACCCGGCATGCGTAATTCTCTTCTGATGAGTAATACCGCCCCGGGGTTTAAACACTTAACCTTAAATACGAGGAAACCAATCTCCACACCAATTGGATCTTTTGAAGGCCAGTTAATTGCCGGTAGGCTGGAGTCATCAGGCTTCGGAGTGCTTGAACCAGAACGCGAATACTATTTTAATCCATTGTATGTTCCAAAAAGAAACGACTGGCGTTATTTGTCGGGACTGGTTGTTACCTACCAACCTAAGTGGATTCCGGGATTATTTCTGGGCGTTTCCAGAACCGCTCAAACTTATAGCGATGACTTGAACAGCTTTGGCGATTATCTTCCTTTCTTCTCCAGGGTAAAAAGGGTAGTGGGAGATGAATCTCTGAATGAACGTGACGAGCACAGTTCCATATTTATGCGATGGCTGTGGCCAGAGGAACACGCCGAAATTTATTTCGAGTATGGGCACAGCAACTCAACGCAGGACCTGCGTGGTGCGCTGCTTGAACCACAACAATCCAGAGCATACCTTTTTGGGCTTAGAAAAATTCTTCCCTTCAACAAATCAAGGGATGAGAACATCATGATCAATGTGGAAGTTACCCAGATGCAGGAAACCTCAGCAGATAAGATCAGAACAGCTAACAGCTGGTACCTCAGCAAAAACATCCGGCATGGGTATACCAATCGTGGTGAAGTACTTGGCGCAGGCATCGGGCCGGGCGGAAACCTACAGTCACTAGACGTGAGCTGGTTTAAGGGGTTAAAAAGAATAGGATTGCAATTAGAACGCTACGTTCACAATAACGATTTTTATTTTTATGCCTATGAGGATAGTGTTGATCCAAGAAGGCATTGGACTGACCTAAGCCTCGCGGCAAATGGGGAATGGAATTATAAGAATTTCATTTTTAATGCGAAATTGCAGGGGTCAAAGTCCTTAAATTATCAATGGTATTTGTTTCAGGGACCTAATGATCCGATTTGGGTAAATGGAAGAGATGCTTTTAACTTACAGGTTCAGGCAGGTGTTACCTATCGTTTTTAATCAGGCATTACAATGAAGAAGATATATTATTCAATCCTTACTGTTGTTATTTGCAGTGGTTTAAACTTAACCCAATCCCAGGCTCAGTCACTCCCTGTTGGAACATCGGCCTTAGAAGACTATTATCGTAGAAAGCAGTTACTGGGAGAGCTGGATTCAACGGTATCCTTTACAAGCAGACCATTATTCCCTACCGAAGCATTTAAAGTGCGTAATGCATTTGATCCGGATAGCTCATTGCGGGAAGAAGGATGGTTGAAATTCGATGGCCCGCTTTCCTTTGCAAATGGAAATGGAAAGTTCCAGATTCTGCCCTTTAGCTGGCAGCAGCAACTCAACTCCCATCATCCTTATGGTTGGAACGATGGAGCAATGATCCCGGCTCGTGGATACCAATCTTTAATAACCGGAGGTTTCTTTGCGAAAATTGGCCCTTTAAGTATTCAGTTGCAGCCTGAATTTGTATATGCGGCAAATAAAAGCTTTGATGGCTTTGCTTTGGATCGTTCCGATCTTGAATTACGGAAGTATTACAGTATGTATAATGTTATTGATTTGCCTGAGCAGTTAGGCAAAGGGGCTTATAATAAAGTGCTATTGGGGCAAAGTAGTATCCGATTAACCTTTGGCCCAGCTTCGGTTGGTGTTTCCAACGAAAATTTATGGTGGGGACCAGGGATGCGCAATTCCTTATTAATGAGTAATACCGCTGCAGGATTTAAGCATATCACTTTAAATACAGTACATCCTATTCGTACTTATATCGGATCATTTGAAGCACAGGTAATCGGCGGCCGCTTAAATGCAACTGGTCTTTCTGCACTTGAAAAACATAATGCCGTAAACGGGCAAGATTTGTTTATAAAAAAGAGGGACGATTGGCGCTACCTTTCAGCCTTCAACATCGTGTATCAACCTAAATGGGTCCCTGGTTTATTCTTTGGTTTTACCAGAGCGTTTCATGCTTACCATTCTGACTTGAGTGGCTTTAAGGACTACGTGCCTTTTTTTACTCCCTTTCAAAAGGTTAAAACAAATGATGGAGATCCTTTTGATCGGGATCAGTTAACTTCTTTGTATGCGCGTTGGATCTTTACCAAAGCAAAAGCTGAAGTTTACTTTGAGTATGGAATTAATGATAATTCATATAATTTCAGAGATTTCATCGGATCTCCGGATCACTCTCGCGCTTACCTTTTTGGTGTAAGAAAATTGGTTCCGTTAAAAAATCGTAACGATGAATTTATTTCCGTTAACACTGAGGTCACACAAATGTCTCAATCACCCGATCGCTTAGTAAGGGAAGCGGGGGGGTGGTATTATCATGGCGGCGTGAAAGATGGTTATACAAATCAAGGTCAATTGCTTGGAGCAGGAGTTGGACCTGGTGGGAACCTTCAATCGCTAGATGTGAGCTGGGTTAAAGGCTTAAAAAGGCTAGGAGTTTCGCTCGAGCGCTATGAGCACAATATGGACTTTTATAATAGGAGCATCCTTGATCTAAATGGACTAAGTCGTAGGTGGGTAGATTTCGCGCTAGCTGCGCAGGGCGAATGGAATTACGGAAATCTGCTATTCAATGCAAAATTGCAGGGAATCAGGTCTATGAATTACCAATGGAGATTAAAAGATTACGATCCAGCTTCCGACAGGTATTACATTCCTCACAACGGTGTATTTAACTTTCATGGGGAACTAGGAGTTTCTTATCGCTTCTAAACAGAAGGATGTAGAAACCACAGGCAATTCCTCCTATAAGCATACCAGTTAATATACCCATAGAGTATTTTAACCGGTTTTTCTTTAAAGGAAGTTCAGGCTCATCTACAATCTGTACCGTTGGGGTTTCCTGAGCCAGCATGGTTTTACTTACCTCCAGGTTCTTAACAGTTTCCGTAAAGATGGTACTTAAAACAATCTTATCGCGCTCTTTTACTTCTGCAGTTGCGTTAGCTGAAGCGTAAGCCGGATTCAGGTCTAACAAAGCCTGACTGGCAGAGGAAGCCGCATAAGTCTTACGGTTTAAGATCAGGCCAATACTGTCTGCTCGGTGCTGTAAACGATTTACATTACTTCTTAACCTGCTGGTTTTGGTACGTATATAGAAATCCGTCGCTTGTTTGATGATGCGGGTACAAAATAGCTGTGCCAGCCTTTCATCCTTCATGGTGGTATTTACCTCAAAAAAACCAAGTTTTTTGTCCGTTTTCGCAATGCCAAACTCACCGCCAAGGATTTGTTCGGTCATCACATGTAAAAGACTGTCCTGAATTCGGGTGTACTGCTTACCATTAACCGGAAAAGTGGTGATCTTTCCATCAGTACTGTATTTAAGCCATTTTTTGTTCAGCTTATTTACCTCGGCATAGCGATCCGCAAGGGATCTGGTTTGTGAAGTATCATACCCCGAAAGCAAGGTGGCCTTAATTAATTTCTGGCTTTTTACCAGCTCCTGCACATTATCACCGGCCAGTACACCACTACCGCCACCAATTCCATCCATACTGAAGCCAAACTGCCCTGCTAGGGCAGCAAGTCCACCGGCTCCTGATGATTTAGCGTCATCAATCACAAAAGTTAACCTTGCCGTATAAGAAGGCGTCCACAGCCAGGCACTTAATGCACCAAGCAGTGCTCCTGTAATGATTGCAGCGGCCAGCAGCTTTTTAAAACTGAAAACGTATTTAAGGTCGTTTATCCGGTTTCCGATTACTTTGCTTAAAGAGAACTCGGGCTCGTATGGATATGGATTTTCCTGGGCCATGTTATTTGTTTAAAATAGCGATTAAACTGATCAATGCAGTCAGCGCCGATGTAATTCCGGTGATCTCAGCAAAGCCAAGCTTAAACCTGTTATTCGGATCTTTTTCCGGTACAATGATCTTACTTCCCGGCTTCACAGATGGGTAATTACGGAAAAACAAGAACCGCCTTACAGGTTTGTTTAATCCATCAGGATACTTTACATAAGCACCTTTCAGTCGTGCATTTTCTTTTGTTCCTGCAGCCGCATTGATATAATACTTAAAGCTACGGCCATTGTAATCCACAAACTGAGGGTTATTTACTGCCCCTGCAACTTCTACAAAAGAGATCTGACGAGGGATATAGATACTGTCGCCCGGTAAAAGGATCATGCTGGTCTTTACTTTTCGATCCTGGCTTTTATTGGTCAGGTCCAGGTTCACACGCACGCCTTTTCTAAACACCTGGGCATTCTCTAAAGCGCCATAAGGACTCAACCCACCGGCTCTTTGTAAAAGATCCAATGCTGTTTCATCCCTTCTTTGCACGGCGTAATCACCAGGGAACAACACCTCACCCTTCACACTGATGTTTCCCAATGCGCGGTAGTTTACCAGTCTTGGAACATAAATATAATCCATCGGCTCTAGCTCCAGTTCCTGCGCCTCACCTGAGGTTTGATTCATATTTATGGTAAAGGTCTTCACCAATTGATTGGCAACGCTATCTGAACTGTTTTTAATGATTCTCGAGATCTCTACATGATGCTCAGCAGCTTCATCCTGAAAACCACCCGCCATCGCAATTACATCTGCCAGTTTCATGCCTTTTCTATACGTAAATGCGGCAGGAAGCTTAACAAACCCCGCAACGGTTACATTCTGGGCAGAAGTGAAAACAGCCCTGTCCTGAACCATAATAGAATCATCTCTCATTAATGGGATATCATTTTTTCCATTCACCACATCCGCCGGATTAAAAGAGATCAGCTCTTTCTCCAGGTTGGTCAATGTTCTTTTGATGTATCCACGCTCCATATAAGCTTCGGGCTTTAATCCCTGGGCTGTTTTTAGCAACTCAGAAAGGCTTAATCCTGCTGTAAGCTCATAAGTGCCCGGTCTGTATACCGCGCCTTCCAGAACAACTCTATTGGTGTACCTTTCGGTAATCGCACCAATTTGTACCAGGTCACCATTGTTAGGCGTAAAATTCTTGTACAAAGAAGAAGGCACATCTTTTACCTCTCTTTGCAGTTCATTTACCTGATCAACCTTAGCAATGCCACGATAAGCCACATCTGTAAATCCGCCTGCATATTTAATCAGGTCTTCCAGTTGTTCGTTTTCTTTAAGCTCATAAATGGCGGGTCTTTTAACCTCACCTTTAACCCCAACTCTCTTTTTGTAAACCGGGATACGGATCACATCCTGATCTTCCAGCCTGATGTTTCCGTCCATTAAGCCGTTTTGCAAAAAGCTGTAAAAATCGACTGTTTTATAGACTTTATTATTTCTTAGTAATTCAATATTTCTTAAGGAACCATTGTTATTTGGACCGCCTGAATTGTATAGTGCATTAAACAAGGTCGATAAAGAAGATAAAGTGTAAGAACCCGGGGTTTTTACCTCTCCAACAAGCGTAACCTTAATGCTGCGGGTACTGCCTAGGTTTACGGCCAGCTGTGTTTGTCCGTTACGCAGGGCAGGATATACCCTCGTCATTTTAGTACGGATCAGACCTGTTGCCTGTTCTATCGTAAAACCATTCAGGTAAACAATGCCTGCATATGGAATCTGTACATTTCCCTCCGGAGAGATCCTGGTACGTACACTGCTTTCGTTTAATCCCGTAACCAGCACAATCAACTCATCTCCGGGTCCCAATACGTAACTTTTAGGCGTAGCCATGCTAAAATTCGGCTCAAATTTTATGGTCGTCTGGTTAAAGAACTCCATCCCATAAACATTTAGGGGTACTTCGGGCACAGGTGCCGGTTTGGGAGCCACATAAGGTTTTATCACCGTTTGGGCCGTATCTCTTGTAAAATCTATATCCTCTTTTTGAGGAGATGAGCTCACTTTTGCCCCTTTCTTGTTCAAACCAAGTAAGGTCACCCTATTCTTAAACTCTTCAACTTCTGTGGCAGGCATTCCTTTTTGGATCATCAGCTTATAGGCTTCACTTTCCGGAACCCCCGTTTCCTGTAACTTTTTCCAGGCTTGTCCAATTTGCTCATCCGACAACTGGCTTACTTTTACATTCTGGATATCACTCATGGATATAGACTGCGCGTTACTTCNGAAAGAAGTAGCCAGGAAGAAAATGAAAAGAATNTAAAAGGGTAATTTATTGTTCATGTAGATATTATGATAAATGACAAATATAAGTATTCAGGGTTAAAAGCCATAAGATACGCCGAACTTAAACTCGTTTGGAACAGCG
>Ga0065704_10070220_pt1 | contig 67739 bp, 65 predicted proteins | sample SwiRhicommuniRL2_FD_59091 | JGI IMG/M metagenome (GOLD analysis project Ga0065704, IMG submission 59091) | Switchgrass rhizosphere bacterial communities from Rose Lake, Michigan, USA - RL2 v2 (version 2) | ecosystem: Host-associated > Plants > Roots > Rhizosphere > Soil | place: East Lansing, MI | reverse complement strand
GAGCAGCTGCTCGTCAAGGTCGATGGTCAGCTCGCCACGCTGCCCGCTGCGAACTTCTCTGCAAGTGGTAATGCCGTGATGTCGGCCATGAGCGAAGGCCAGATCAAGCAGGTTGGCGATCAGCAAGAAGCCGCGAAGTAGTTGCACAGTCCAAAAGCGGCACCTGCACCCGGAGGGTTCGTGCTCTCCGGGTGCAGATCGGCATCATTAATTTGTCGGTCATGAAGAGTTTCTTACGTCACTTGGCGACCAAATCGCCATACCTGCTGATAGAAGCCGCAGCGTGCATCGACGACCTTAATGTGCGCTGTTCACTTACTCGCTTAAGCGCATGAGTGACCACTTCAATGGCAAGACCTACCGTTCGGCACATTGCTCGGGAACGGCAGCAAGGTCGAAGGGTTTCGGGCGCCCGCAGGCGTACGAAAGTCTTCGACATAGCGGCCGTTAAGGAACCTGAACCAGCCCGTCGGAAGCCGACATACATTCATGACCTGCAATAGGGTCAGAATCGGTCGCTCAGCAACTGGTCTCCCGCACTGCAGAGCGGTTGTTGGCATGTACCAGCCCTGTATCGAACGGCGAGGATAACGGCCGCCAATCCGATGGCAGATGTCGTAGCTCCAGCCAGAGCAACGGCCGGATAGCCCGAGCCCGCGGCGATCACCCCGCCGCCCAAGGCAGCGCCGATGGCATTGCCGAGATTGAATGCGCCAATGTTGACTGCCGATGCCAGATTCGGCGCGTCGGCGGCGGCAGCCATCACCCGCACCTGAAGCGGCGGCACCAGCGCGAAGCTCGCGACACCCCACAGGAATATCATGATCGCCGTCGGCACGGCGAACGGCATTAGCAGCGCGAAGGCGACTAGAATCGCAGTTAACGAAGCGAGCGTGACGATCAGCGTGCGATCGACGGAGCGATCGGCAAACCGTCCGCCGAGCCAGTTCCCCACTGTCAGGCCGATGCCATAGGTCACGAGCATCGCGGTGACAAAGGCGAGCGAGGCATGTGTGGCATCCCGTAGGATCGGCGTGATATAGGTGAAGACCGTAAACATCGCACTTGACCCAACCACGGTCAGCGCCAGCGCACCGAGCACGCGGCCCCGCGTCAGCACGCGCAGCTCGGCCATGGCATCCCCACTATTCTCGACAGGGAGCGCCGGCAGCGTCAGCCGCAGCGCGGCCATGGTGGTGACCCCGAGTGCCGCGATGCCCCAGAAGGCTGCACGCCAACCGAGATGCTCGCCCGCCCAGGTGGCAAGCGGCACGCCGACGACATTGGCGATCGTCAGCCCCATGAACATCGCCGCCACCGCGCCCGCGCGCCGCCGCGGCGGCACCAGCCCGGCGGCGACGACCGAGCCGACGCCGAAGAATGCGCCATGGTTGAACGAGGTGATGACGCGGGCAACCAGCAGCATCCAATAACTGGTCGATACCCCGGCCATAAGGTTGCCGAGTGTGAAGATTCCGGCCAGCCCGATCAGCAGCGTGCGGCGTGGCACGCGCCCGGTGGTCAGCGTCATCAGTGGCGCGCCGATCATCACGCCCAGAGCGTAGGCGCTGATCAGCAGGCCCGCAACGGGGATCGAGACATGGAGGCCGCTGGCGATGACGGGCAGCAGGCCCATCGGCGCGAACTCGGTGACACCGATGCCGAACGCGCCGACCGCGAGGGCAAGCAAACCGGGATGGAGCTTGATCACATGATTTCCTTCAGACCAGCGCAGGATTCAGGCGGGCAAATCCCTCCTGTTGCCGATAGGGGGTGTGCGGATAGGGAGGCAGGGTTTCGCTTGCGGCATCGAGCGCTGCGATCTGCTTGTCGGTCAGGGACCAGCCGACTGCGCCGAGATTTTGGCGAAGCTGCTCTTCGTTGCGCGCGCCGATGATGACCGAGGAGACGGTGGGGCGCTGCAACAGCCAGTTAATCGCGATCTGCGGCACGGACTTGCCCGTTTCCTCGGTGATCGCTTCGATCGCGTCGATCACGCGGTAGAGATGGTCTTGCGCGACCGGCGGCGCGAACTGCTCCGTTTCGTGCAATCGGCTTCCCTCGGGAACGCGACGGTCGCGACCGATTTTCCCGGTCAGGCGCCCCCAGCCAAGCGGGCTCCACACCAATGCACCGATCCCCTGATCCGCCGCGAGCGGCATGAGATCGGCCTCATAGGCGCGGCCAATCAGCGAATAATAAACTTGATGCGCGACGAAGCGGGGCAGACCGTGCTGACCGGCGAAGGCCTGCGCTTTCATCAGCTGCCAGCCCGGATAGTTCGAGACGCCCGCGTAGCGCAACTTACCCGCAGTGATCAGTTGGGCAAGCGTCTCCATCAATTCGTCGACCGGTGTGGATGCATCGAAGGCATGGAGTTGCAACAGGTCAATATGATCAGTCGCGAGGCGTCGCAGCGCATCGTCGACGGCGCGGACAAGCCGCGCCCGGGACACGCCCCAGTCCGACGGACCGTCGCCCATAGGCAGTCCGGTCTTGGTCGAGATCAGCACCCTGTCGCGGCGGCCTTTGATCGCTTCGCCCAGTATCTCTTCGGAGGTGCCGTTCGAATACACATCGGCGGTATCGAACAGCGTCACCCCGGCTTCGAGGCAGATGTCGATCAGCCGCCGCGCATCGCGTGCGTCGCTTTGCCCCCACGCACTGAACAACGGCCCCCGGCCGCCGAACGTGCCTGTGCCGAAGCTCAGCGCAGGGACGCGCAGGCCGGATGATCCGAGTTGCCGGTATTCCATGAAGGTGCCTTTCGATTGATATGTAGACGCACAAATGGGACAACAGAAGCGGGTGCACTAGCACCTGCAAAGACGAAGGATTTTTGATGTGAATGCAAAGATCGCAGGCAGCGCAGATCGCGCCCGGTCGCTTGAGATATTCGCTGCGGTGATCGACGCCGGCAGTTTCTCCGCCGCCGGGCGTCTGCTCGACCTGACGCCGTCGGCGGTAAGCCGGACGATCGACCGCATCGAGGCGCGGCTCGGTGTCCGGCTGCTCCTGCGTTCCACCCGCACGCTGACACTCACCGGTGAGGGACAGGCCTATCTGCAGGCGGCCCGTCGCATCATTTCTGATCTCGACGATGCCGAGCAGGAAATCGCCGATCAGGGCGCGCCGCGCGGGCGCTTGCGCGTGAGCGCCGCGCTGTCGCACGGGCGGCTGTGCGTCGTGCCGTTATTGGGCTCGTTCGCCCGCCGCTATCCGCACATTCTGGTGGATATCGCGCTGACCGACGCGCTGGTCGATGTGGCAGGTGGGCAGGCCGATGTCGCGGTTCGCTTCGGCCCGCTCGCCGATAGTATGTTAACGGCGCGCAAGATCGGCGAAACCGGCCGGGTGATCGTTGCCTCGCACGACTATCTCGCCCGCCACGGCACCCCGCGCACGCCCGAGGATCTGCATGGTCATAATTGCCTGAACTTCAACTTTCGCCGCGCGGAACCGACCTGGCCGTTTCGCCGCGACGGCCAAGACTTTGCGCTTTCCGTAAAGGGCGCTATCGAGGCCAATAACGGTGAAACATTGGGACAACTGGCGACCAGCGGCGTGGGAATCACGCGGGTCGGCGCGTTCAGCAGTGACTTTGCATCGTTGATGAACTCGAAGATGCCCGGTGTTCCAGCCGCCTCGCCGACCGCGCTTTCCGTCTTTGCGGACATGCAGGCGTTTGCCGATCCGGCCAACATCTGGTTGCCCGAACTCGCTGCGCTGGTCAATTCGGCTAAGCACGAGCATTTGCAGGTCGCAATCGTGCCCGAGGCACTCGTCCATATGCGTCGAGATGACGATGGCACCTTCTGGACATCGTTTGAGCCCGGACATGGCCCAAAGCGACATCAATCCTGGATGGCGTTGCTGCCAAAACCAGGAGGCACGCCGGAGCATACCACGTACGAGGCGCGGTACCTCGTGCTCGGCGAGATCAACGTCGAACTGGCGCACTATCTGAAGCAAGCGCTCCAGGGCGTGGAACGGGTGATCGCCCGCTGCCGCGCACTATACGCGGCGCCCGTTTGAAGCCGTGCGCGATGCGCGACGCTTCGAAGGTTGTTGAACGAAAGGCAGCTTATCGCGTCATGGCCCTCGATTCCCGAAAGTCTGGAGGCCCACCGCAGGCGGCTGCTAGCGGCCGAACGAACGTCCGCTTACACGCGTACCGACAGAAATCCGGAATGTCCGCCACGTCGGACATCACAGTCTTTCGCGAGGCGACTGCCAACCAAATGAACGAAGGGCAGCTTGGGCGCGGTCGGGCTCGTAAGGAGACTTATCAGATCGTCGGACGTCCCCGTCATTCAAGAGTTCCTCGCGCGCCCTTAAATCGGTGATGGCCAGTACGGAATCATCAATTGGTCTGTAAACGCGTCCCAGCAGGGTCCGAATCATACCATCAAACCCCACGAAATATGTGGGAACAATTGTGGTGTAACTTTAATCGATAAATGCAATTATCTTTTGAAATCAACAAAGATAAACTTGTTGAATGGTAGCGGAGGAGGGACTCGAACCCCCGACACGCGGATTATGATTCCGCTGCTCTAACCGGCTGAGCTACTCCGCCATACCAAAGCCACAGTTTCGCATGCGCGAAGCGAGGCCTGATCTGATGCACCGGCGTCCGGTGCAGGCCGCGTCCTTTAGGGTGGGTGCCCTCCCCGGTCAACACCCAAAAAGCATGCTTCAGCCGCGAAATGCGATCACCCGGATCGGTCGCCACAAACCGTCCTCCCAGGCATAAACTCCGAAGCCCCGGAACCGGAACTCTATGGGCTGTAGTTCAGCTGCCAGCGACGTCTGAAGCGTCCTGGCTTCATGGGGCGCAACCTTGTTCTGGATAGTGATGTGGAGGCGCAGTGGCTGCGCGTCCTGGCGCGTCAGCAAGCCGTGCATACGCTCGGCAATCACAGCATGATGGTTCACCATCAGAGGAGCGGAAACGGCAAGGGCAGTGCCGTTGCCAAGCTTCATCACGCCATCGATCCGCGCCTGCGGTGGCTCGCTGCGGGCGAGATCGCCCAGAACCTCCAGCAGTTCTTGCTCCACCGACGGGGGCAAAGCGTGGAACAGCGTGACATGGGCTCGCAGGCGATTGCGCTCGGGCGGAAAATGCGCTCGGCGCAGCGCATCGGCCCATTCAAGGACATCCGCAGGCAGCTCCGCGGTGATCAACAGCGGGGCGCCGGGCTTTCGGGGGCCGGTCGCAATCCAGTCGGTGTGGCGACCGCTCACAATTCTCCGCGCTCGCGCCGGATCGCGAACCACTTGGCGACGTTGGCGTTATGCTCGGCGAGCGTGGACGCAAAGGCATGGCCGCCAGTGCCGTCCGCGACCATGTAGACCGCATCGGTCTTTGCCGGATGCAGCACCGCTTCTATAGAAGCCCTACCCGGGTTGGTGATCGGATGCTTGGGCAGCCCGACCATGGTGTAGGTGTTGTAATCGTTCACCGCCTGAATTTCCGACTGGCGTATACGGCGACCGAGCGGTTTGCCTTTGGTGAGGGGATAAATGATCGTCGGATCCGCCTGGAGCAGCATCCCCTGCTTGAGCCGATTGGAATAGAGCCCCGCGACCATCCGCCTTTCCTGCGGCTTGCCGGTTTCCTTCTCGACGATCGAGGCGAGTATCAGCGCTTCCTCGGGAGTCTTGACCACCAGGTTTGGATCACGCTTTGCCCACTGCTCCTGCAGGGTCCGGCTCATCGCGGCCTGCATTCGGCGCAGTACCTCCTGGCGTGTTTCGCCGGCATCGTAGGCATAGCTATCCGGCAGCACCGAACCTTCATCCGGGGCGGCGACGTCCCCTGTCAGCTGCGGGATCGCCATCAGCCGTTCCTGGACCATGATCGATGGCATGCCTTCGGGTACAGTGACAAACCGACGGATCACATCATCGCTGGTGATGATCGACAGAACCTGACTCGGACTGGCGTGCGCAGGGATGGCGAACTCGCCAGCCTTGATCCCGCCCCCGCCGCCAAAGATGCGCGCCCTGAACGAGAACCCGCCTGCGGAGCGGACAATGCCTTTCTCTTCGAGCCTTTCTGCCACTGCGGACAGGCTTGCCCCGTTGGGGACGATGAAGTTGCCATCCTTTTCCAGCGGCCCTGCACTGTACCAGCCGCCGAAAAAGCTCCAAACAGCCAATATGGCGGCTGCGGCGAGGACCGCGGCAAGAACGCATCCGCGCCGGGACATCATCGCCCGCGCCGCCTCAATCTATCTTGCGCATCACCAGGCTGGCGTTGGTACCGCCGAATCCGAAGCTGTTGTTGAGAACCGCGCGGACCTCGCGCTTCCTGGCGACGTGCGGCACCAGATCGACGCCCTCGCAGCCTTCGTCCGGGTTGTCGAGGTTGAGCGTGGGTGGGACGATCTGGTCCCGCATTGCAAGAATGCAGAAGATCGATTCGACCGCGCCGGCACCGCCGAGCAGATGGCCGATCGCCGATTTGGTCGAACTCATCGATACGCCGCCGATCGCGTCACCGAACAGGCGGCGCACCGCGCCAAGCTCGATGGTGTCGGCCATGGTCGAGGTGCCGTGGGCGTTGATGTAGTCGATGTCCGCCGGCGTCATCCCGGCTTTCCTCAGAGCCATCTCCATCGAACGATAGGCACCGTCGCCGTCCGGGTGCGGGGCAGTGACGTGATAGGCGTCGCCCGACAGACCGTAGCCAATAACTTCGCAGTAGATCTTGGCGCCGCGCGCCTTGGCATGCTCGTATTCCTCGAGCACGAGCACGCCGGCCCCCTCACCCATCACGAAGCCGTCACGGTCCTTATCGTAGGGGCGGCTGGCCTGCTCGGGCCGATCATTGTAACTGCTGTTGAGTGCGCGCGCCTGCGCGAAGCCGGCGATTCCGATAGGGCAGATGGTCGATTCGGCGCCACCGGCCAGCATGATGTCGGCGTCGCCGTCGCGGATCATCCGCGCGGCATCGCCGATCGAGTGCGCGCCGGTCGAGCAGGCCGTGACGACTGCGTGGTTCGGCCCCTTGAGGCCGTACTTGATCGAGACCTGGCCCGAGATGAGGTTGATCAGGCGCCCGTGCACGAAGTGCGGCGAGACGCGGCCCGGCCCCTTGTCGGCCAGGATGAGCGATTCGCTCTCGATGCCAGGCAGACCGCCGATGCCCGAGCCGATGGAGCAGCCGGCCATGAGCTTGTCTTCATCGCTCATTTCGGTGAGCCCGGCGTCCTCTAGCGCCTGCCCGGCCGCGTCGATGCCAAAGACGATGAACGGATCGACCTGCCTCTGGATCTTGTGATCGACGCGCTTGCCGGCATCGAAGCCATATTCGTGGTCGGCCGGCTTCACCTCGCAGGCGATCTGGCACTTCTGGTCGCTGGCGTCGAACTTGGTGATCGGTCCGGCCCCGGACTTGCTGGCGAGGATATTGGCCCAGGTGGTCTCCACGTCGGCCCCCAGCGGGGTGACAAGACCAAGTCCGGTTACGACGATACGACGCATTGTATTCTCCGAAACTTCTTCGCACCGGCATTCAGGCATTGCCGAAACGCCGACAGGCTCGCCCCATTAGAGGGCGAGCCTGTCGATTTCAATCCGATGTTGCATCCTGGCCCCACCCCGCGGGCGAGGCCAATCGAATGCAACCGGCGGATCAGCCCTTGTTTTCTTCGATGTACTTGATTGCATCCGACACGGTGCTGATCTTCTCAGCTGCATCGTCGGGGATCTCGACGCCGAATTCTTCCTCGAAAGCCATGACGAGCTCAACGATGTCGAGCGAGTCAGCGCCCAGATCATCAATGAAGCTTGCATCTTCCGTGACCTTGTCGGCCTCAACGCCGAGGTGCTCGACGACGATCTTCTTAACCCGATCGGCGGTATCGCTCATTCCTAAGACCCCTTCTCAATCCGGAGGATAATTCTTCGCCAGCCGCCCTAATGACTGGTTGGCGCGCTGGCAAGTGCCATGGCAGAACTCTCGGATATCGCAAGCTGTCCGGCGCGGATTTCCACGCCTGACAACCACTTTGCCCCGATTAGCCGGCGTCAGGCGCGACGACGTTGCCAGCCGGCGCCACAGCCGGCTTGGCGGCATCGACCACCCGAAGATGCAGTTCTCGCATCTGCTTGTGCTCCGCCGGTGATGGTGCGCCCATAAGCAGGTCTTCCGCACGCTGGTTCATCGGGAACAGCGTGATCTCGCGCAGGTTCTGCGCGCCGCACAACAGCATCACGATGCGATCGACGCCGGCAGCCATGCCGCCGTGCGGGGGGGCACCATACTGGAACGCGCGGTAGAGGCCGCCGAAGCGCTCTTCGACGTCGGCCTTCGACAGACCGACCTTCTCGAAGGCGGCGACCATCAGTTCCGGGCTCTGGTTACGGATCGAACCGGAAGCGATTTCATAGCCGTTGCAGACGAGATCGTACTGGAACGCCTTGATCGTCAGCGGATCCTGCCCGGTCAGCGCTTCCATGCCGCCCTGCGGCATCGAGAACGGATTGTGCGCGAAATCGACCTTCTTGTTATCCTCGTCCCATTCAAAGAATGGGAAATCGACGATCCAGCACAGCTCGAAGCGGTCCTTGTCGATCAGGTCGAGCTGTTCGCCGACGCGAGTGCGGGCAAGCCCGGCCAGCTTCGCCGCCTGCTCTTCCTTGCCGGCGGCAAAGAACACGCCATCATTGGAGCCAAGCCCCAGCGCCTCGATCAGCGCTGCGGTCTTTTCCTCGCCGTGGTTCTTGGCAATCGGGCCGCCCGGAGCACCGTCCTTGATGTTGATGTAGCCAAGACCGGAGAAACCTTCGCCCCGCGCCCAATTGTTCATGTCGTCGAAGAACTTGCGGCTGCCCGCGCCTGCACCGGGAGCCGGAATCGCGCGAATGGTGCCGCCGTTTTCGACGATGCCGGCGAAAATGCCGAAGCCCGAGCCCTTGAAGTAGTCGGTGACGTCCTTGATGATCAGCGGGTTGCGCAAGTCCGGCTTGTCCGAACCATAGTCCAGTATCGACTGGGCATAGGGAATGCGGCGAAACTCGCCGGAGGGCGTAACGGGCTTGCCTTCGGCGAACTCGGCGAAAATACCCTGCAGCACCGGCTCCATCGTTTCCCAGATTTCCTCCTGGGTGACGAAGCTCATTTCGAGATCGAGCTGGTAGAATTCGCCCGGCAGCCGGTCCGCGCGCGGATCCTCGTCGCGAAAGCACGGCGCTATCTGGAAATAGCGATCGAAACCGGCGACCATCAGCAGCTGCTTGTACTGCTGCGGCGCCTGCGGCAGGGCATAGAACTTGCCTGCGTGGATGCGGCTGGGCACCAGGAAGTCGCGCGCGCCTTCGGGCGAGGAGGCCGTCAGGATCGGCGTCGAGTATTCCGTAAATCCAATGCCTTCCATGCGCCTGCGCATATCCGAGATGATCTTTGTGCGCTTGACGATGTTGGCGTGCAGCGTCTCGCGGCGCAGGTCGAGGAAGCGATACCTAAGGCGAATGTCCTCGGGATATTCCTGCTCGCCCGCCACCGGCATCGGCAGCTCTTCCGCCTTGGACAGGGCCGTGGCGCCGCGTGCATAGACCTCGATCTCACCCGTCGACAGACCTGCATTCACCGTTGCTTCGGTGCGTGCCTTGACCGTCCCCTCGATCGTCACGACGCTTTCGAGACGCAGGGAATCCAGCAGTTCCAGCGCTTCGCTGTCCACGTCGGCCACGACCTGCGTGATCCCATAGTGATCGCGAAGGTCCACGAACAGCACGCCGCCGTGATCGCGCTTGCGGTGCACCCAGCCGGAAAGGCGGACAGTCTGGCCGACTTCGGCAGCGGTCAAAGCGCCGCAGGTGTGAGAGCGATATGGATGGATCATGGCGGTTGACGCTTTTTCAATGGTAGGGGAATGCAAGTGGTGCCCCCTAATCGAGTGCGGCGGCAATTTCCAGATGGCGATTTCGCGATCCAGTGCGCCTTCTTCAACGGAATGCAAAAACGCAAACGGGGACGTTGATCCCCCGTGCCGAAGGGCGTAACGCCCCTGCTCAATGAAAATTCATCCGCTTATCACAAACACCGAGGATCTGGCCGATCTGTGCACCCGCCTTGCGAAGTCGGACTTCGTAGCGGTGGACACCGAGTTCATGCGCGAGAACACGTATTGGCCTGAGCTTTGCCTCGTTCAGATAGCCAATACGGAGGAGGCTGCCGCGGTCGATCCGATGGCCGACGGCATCGATCTCACACCGCTACTCGATCTGTTGACGCAGAATGAGGAAGTGCTGAAAGTCTTCCACGCCGGCGGCCAGGACGTGGAGATCATCTTCAACGCCACCGGACGCACGCCGCATCCGATCTTCGATACGCAGATCGCGATGATGGCCATCAGCCAGTCGGAACAGATCGGCTATTCCAACCTTGTCGAATCCTGGCTCGGGCTGACCATCGACAAGGGCGCGCGTTTTACCGACTGGTCCCGGCGTCCGCTGACCGAGCGCCAGATCGAATATGCCATCGGCGACGTAACGCACCTGTCCAAGATCTTCCCCAAGATCCTGAAGCGCCTGATGAAGACGGGGCGGGGCGAGTGGCTCGATCAGGAGATGGAGCGGCTCGCCGATCCGGAACACTACCGGAACGATCCGGGGCTCGCCTGGAAGCGGATCAAGGCTGCGGGTCGCAACCCCCAAATGCTCGGCCGCCTCAAGTCCATCGCGGCCTGGCGCGAGCACGAGGCGCAGAACAAGAACATTCCGCGCGGCCGCATTGCTCGCGATGAAACGCTGGCCGACCTTGCGAGCCATCCGCCCAAGCAACAGGCGGATCTGGCGAAGGTTCGCGGCCTCTCGCAAGGATGGAAGGACAACGAAATCGGCAAACGCCTGATGGCCACCATCGCCAATTCCGAACCTCTGCCCGATGACGAACTGCCCCCGCGCACGCCGCGCGGCGCGCCGCTTGGCAAGGAAGGCGCGCTTGTTGCCGACCTCTTGAAGCTGCTGCTCAAGATCCGCGCGCGCGAGATCGACGCCGCTGCACGGCTGCTGGCGCGCAGCGACGAGCTTGAAATGCTGGCTGCGGGCGTTCGCAAGAATCTCGTCATGCTGCAGGGATGGCGCTTCGGTGTTTTCGGCAAGGACGCCCTCGACCTCGTCGAAGGCAAGCTGGCATTCGCCGTCGAGCATGGGAAACTGAAGATGACGCATGTCGACGACGCGGCATCGGAGGGCGCCGCGCCGCCTGACCTTCCAGCCGAGGAAGAAGGCCGCACCGGCGCATGACGGTCTACCAGCCCACGCTCAAGCAACTGCAGTATCTGGTTGCTCTGCACGAGCATGGGCATTTCGGCAGGGCGGCGGAAAGCTCGTTCGTCTCGCAGTCGACGCTCTCGGCAGGCCTGCGTGATCTCGAGACACTGCTGGGCGTGACTTTGGTCGAGCGCACCAAGAGGGCGGTCCGCTTCACGCCGCTCGGCAATCAGGTCGTGGCCAAGGCGCATCGTATCCTGCGCGAGACCGAGGAACTTTCGGAACTCGTGCAGTCGAGCGGGAAGCCGCTCGCGGGCGAGGTACGCATGAGCGTCATTCCAACCATCGCGCCATTCCTCCTGCCCCGGATGCTCCCGCGCCTGCGACGTGAGCGCCCCAACCTGAAGCTGTTCCTGCGTGAGGAGCCAAGCCAGCAGGCAATGGAATCGCTGCATCACGGACGCGCCGACTGCGTATTGCTCGCGCTTCCTTATGCGACCGGCGAGGTGGAAAAGGAAACGATCGAACTCGACGCTTTTTTCGTCGCCTTCCCGCAGGATGATCCGCGTAATCCGCCTGCTGAAGTGGGCCCCGAAGTCATCGATGAGCACCGGCTCCTCCTGCTGGAGGACGGCCACTGCCTCAAGGACCACGCGCTGGCAGCGTGCAATCGGCCTGAACTACGCGCTTCGGCAACGATGATCGGCACCAGTCTGCATACATTGGTGCAGATGGTCGATAACGGGCTGGGGCTTACCATGCTGCCGGAAATGGCGCTCGATGCCGGCATCCTGAACGGAACCAACGTAGTTGCCCGCCCCCTGCTCTCGCCCAACGCCAACCGCGAAATCGCGCTCGTCTGGCGAAAGAACTCACCACGTTCGGACGAATTCCGGATGTTGGCGGACGAACTGCGAGCCGGCTGAGCGGCCTTAATCCATGTGCTTGAGACCGACCCTGAGGTAGTCCCATCCGGTCACCAGTGTCAGCACCGCCGCTGCCCACAGCGTGATAAGGCCGACAGTATGTGGAATATTGATCACCAGCAGCCCGATGTCGATGTTCCACCACGGCATCGCGGCGCCAAGAATGAGCGCCCCCAGAGATACCAACTGGAAAGTGGTCTTCCATTTCGCCAGCTTGCTGACAGGCACGGAGACCTGCAGGCCGCCCAGAAACTCGCGTAGCCCAGACACCGCAATCTCGCGCACCAGGATCACAAGGCCGGCAATGACGTGCATGTCGCCCACGTACGGCCCGCGCAGGATGCCCTGGGCAGTGAGGACGAGGATCACGGCGGCGACCATGATCTTGTCGGCTATCGGATCAAGGAAGACGCCCAGTCTCGACACAGCGCCGCTGGAGCGTGCTAGATATCCGTCGAAATAGTCGGTGATGCCCATCAGGCAGTAAAGCCCGAAAGCCAGACCATAGCCGAATTCCCACTTTGGCCACCACAGCAGGAAGGCAAGAAGGGGAACCGCGAATATACGCGAGAGGGTGAGGATATTGGGCAATGTGAGCATGTCTCGCAGCCCATAGACCCGAAGCCATGGTAGAATAAAGTGAAGATGAGGGGTTGTGCCCTCCGACCGCCTCATTAAGGGTCCGTCTCGAAAGAGTGAGAGGCCGGCGGCACTTAGCACCATGACCACGACGACCCAGCTCATCCGGGCGCGACGATTCCTACCCCTGTTCGTCACCCAGCTACTCGGTGCGTTCAACGATAACCTGTTCAAGAACGCCATGGTGCTCTTCGTTGTCTACGAAGTGTACAATTCCGAGGCGGCGGAGGCACGATTCAGCGCCCTCGCCTCGGCGATATTCATAATACCGTTCTTCCTGCTCTCGGCGCTGGCCGGACAAATGGCGGACATGCGCGACAAGGCGCGGCTGATTCGCATCATCAAGGCCTGCGAAATCGTGATCATGCTGGTTGGGGGGACCGGGCTGGCGCTCGCCTGGCAAGGCATCGCGCTCCACGCTCTGGCGATCCCGCTGATGCTGCTGGCGCTGTTCGCCATGGGTGTGCATTCCACTTTCTTCGGGCCGATCAAGTACGCGATCCTGCCCCAGCATCTGGAACGTGACGAAGTGCTTGCAGGCACCGGCATGGTTGAAGCTGGAACGTATCTGGCCGTTCTTGCAGGCACCATCGTCGCAGGCTGGATCAGTGTCGAGGCCGCCGCGATCGCTGTCGTTGGCGTCGCCGCGATCGGATTCCTGTCCGGCAGGAATGTCCCACCCGCTCCCCCGCTCGGCAAGCTGGAGCCGCTCGACTACCATGTTATCCGCTCTTCGATACGCCTGGTGCGCACGACGATGAGCGACCGCCGCGTCTATCTCGCAATCTGCGCCATCAGCTTCTTCTGGGCGATCGGGACGGTGCTGTTCATCCAGTTCCCGCCGCTGGCTAAAAACATGCTGATGGCAAGCAAGGAAGTGGCCAGCCTGTTCCTCGTGATCTTTTCCGTGGGCATTGCCATTGGCTCAATAGCGATCAATGCGCTGCTTAAAGGCACCGTGTCCGCCCGATGGTCACCGATTTCCGTCATTGGGATGGGACTATGTCTAGTGGCGTTCCAGCAGGTCTGCGCGAAATGGCCGCCACATGGCGGTCCGCAGGAACTGATGGACGTCAGCACCTTCATGGTTCAGCCGTTGGCCATCCTGCTGCTTTTGACGCTCCTTGGCATAGCCATTTGCGGCGGCATGTTCGTAGTGCCGCTCTATGCCTTTCTTACGACGTTCGTAGACCGCTCGCAGACTGCGAGGACGATAGCGGCGAATAATATCGTGAACTCGGGCGCGATGGTCGGCGGAGCGCTGATCACGAGCCTGATGACCGCGCTTGGTTTGCCGGTTGTGCAGCAACTGCTGGTCGTTGCGATTAGCTGCGGCGCTTCGGCCTGGCTGGGCTATCTGTTGTTCAGGGCCGAGGCTCAGGCCGCCAGGGCCTGACGGGGTTATGCAATGAACGTAAAAACGGCAACGAACGTGGCACAATAAGCGGCGAGAAAGCCGCGCCAGTCGCTTCCGATGAGGCGCCATTTACGTGCGGCCTCTTCGTTTTCCTGCTTTTCCGTGATGGGATCACCGTACGTTTCGAGAACATGAGCCGGCAGCGTCCTCCTGAACGGATGGCCTGCTGCCTCATCGGTGAGTACGAGTGCGCGACGTTTCATAGTTCTCATGAACGCAGGTATTAATGTTTTGTTTACCTGCTAGCCATACCGTCGGCGGCGCCTTCCCGGAATGGGACGGATGCGAAATGCGCTGACGAATAACCGTTGGCGACAAAGTCTCTCCCAACGAAAAAGGGCTGCGCTAAGGCAGCCCTCTTATCAATCGCTTATCCAGCAAATGAACGGTCAGACGCGGTCGCCGAGCGCGCCTTTGACCTTGCCCACCGCTTGCTGTGCTTCGCCCTTCTTTTCCTGAGCCTTGCCCTCAGCCTTCTGCGCGGGATCGTGCCGCGCGTCGCCTGTTGCCTGCTTGACGTTACCTGCGACTTCGTTGCCGAGGCCCTTGATGGTGTCCTTGAGTTCACCCATGATTTACTCCTTGTTCGATGCTGACGAAATCCGCCAGCTACAAGGACCAAACGGCGCGGCTCACCCCGTGTTCCCGCACGCGGCGTTGCTTGTCATGGTTTTGCCGACTTCAGGTCAGATGCCGCCAGAGAAAGGATACGGTCCCATTGCTCCGGAGTTACGGCGGCGACCGACAGCCGAGACAACTTCACCAGTTCCATTTCCTTAAGCTTCGGATCGGCCTTGATCTGCTTAAGCGTGATAGTTTTAGGTAGTTTACGCAAGGGCTTCACCTTCACCGCTGCCCATTTGCCTTCGGGGTCGGTCGGATCAATCAATCCTTCCGCGCTGATCGTTACGATACCGACTATCTCCTTCCCGATGTTGGAATGGTAGAAGAACGCCTCGTCCCCAATCTTCATCGAACGCAGGTTGTTCGCCGCCCGGTGATTGCGGACACCGTCCCAGGTTCCCTCGCCGTCTGCGATGAGATCATCCCAGCCATAGGCGTCTGGCTCCGATTTCATCAGCCAATACCTCTTGGCTTGCTCGCTGTTTGTCATGCATCGCCTTTCGGTTTCGACTATTGAGGGCCGCATATCGATTCATCAGAGAATGCACTACCATGGACCTTGCCGAAATTCCCGTACTGAGCCTCAAGGCCGACAGCGACCGCCTGCCGGCTCTCATTGGGGAAAGCTTCCGAACTTTCGGCTTTGCGATGATCCGCGACCACGGAATCGACCAAAACCTGATCGATCGTGCCTGGCATCTTACCGAGCAATTCTTCGCCCTCCCCACCGAAACGAAGATGAAGTACTTCAACCAGGGTCAGGGCGGCGCCCGCGGCTATACCCCTTTCCGCACCGAAGTGGCGAAGGGGGCTACGGAAAAGGACCTCAAGGAATTCTGGCACGTCGGGCGTGACCTGCCTGCAGCCTCGCCTCTCGCCGCGAGCATGCCCCCCAACGTATGGCCGGCCGAAATTCCCGCCTTCCGCGACACCTTCGAGGAGTTGTTCGGCCAGTTCGACCAGGCGGGCGCCCGCATCCTTTCTGCCATTGCGATCGATCTCGGCCTCTCGTCGGACTGGTTCGACGCTCCGATCGAAGACGGCAATTCGGTCCTGCGTCTTCTGCATTATCCACCGGTCGAGGAGGCTGCCGGCGGCGCAATCCGTGCCGGCGCGCATGAGGACATCAATCTGATCACGCTGTTGCTAGGCGCTCAGGAAGCCGGACTCGAACTGTTGGCGAAGGATGGGCGCTGGCTGTCGGTCGCTCCTCCGGAGGGGGCGATGGTCGTCAACATCGGGGACATGCTGCAGCGGCTGACCAATCATGTGCTGCCGTCTACGACGCACCGGGTTCGCAATCCCTCGGGCGAGCGCGCAGCGCACAGCCGGTATTCGATGCCGTTCTTCCTGCACTTGCGCAGTGATTTCCGGTTCGAGACCTTGGACAACTGCGTTTCAACCGACAATCCGGATCGTTATCCGGAAGCGATCACGGCCGACGATTATCTGCAGGAACGTCTGCGCGAAATCGGCTTGAAGGCCTGAAAAACAAGAACTTCCGTTACGTTTTAACGAAAACTTCAGTATCTGGCCGTTAGCGCCCTTCTGTCGAGACCAAGGCAAAAGGGAAACGCAGACGTGACGGCAACCGACGCCGGCAACCTCGCAGCCGATAGCGCGAACAGCGGCGATACCAAGATCGACCTGCTCGCGCTCGGCGTGGTGTGCGCGTCCATTTTGCTGTTCTTTGCACTTGGAACGGAAATCGGTCCCGGCATCGTCAGATCGTTCATCGACGGCGGCGCCGGGCCGGACTCGCTGCTTCTGAACGCCTTCTTGCTCAATATCGCGATTATAATCTTCGGGTGGAGTCGCTATCGCCAGCTTTGTAGGGAGATCAACCTGCGCAAGTCGGCCGAACTTCAGGCACGCCACCTTGCCGAGCTGGATTCGCTGACTGGCCTGATGAACCGCAAGAGCTTTGCCGCCGCCATCGGCGACATGCTGTCGGCAGCGCACGCCAGGAACTTGTCGGTCGGCCTGATCGTCGCGGACATCGATGGCTTCAAGGCCGTCAACGATCTCAACGGCTACAACGTCGGGGATCTTATGTTGCGCGAATGCGCCGCACGCATCGGCGCACTGGTGCCGGCCGGCGCTCTCGTCGGCCGCATAGGCGGCGATGAATTCGGCATTGCCCTGATCGTAGACGCAAACCGTAAAGCAACGGTCGAATCATTGGCCGCGCTCGTATCGGCCACCCTCGTCCAGCGCGCTGAAATCGATGCGGCCCAGATTGAAGTAACTGCTTCCGTCGGCATCGCCCATTCGGAAACGAAGGGCTTGCCCACCTGCCCCGACGCCAGGGATCTGCTCGACAGGGCCGGCATCGCCGCGCAGCACGCCCGGCAAGGATGCAACCGGTGGGTCTGGTTCGAGGCTCGCATGGGCGACGAGATCCGTTTTCGTAGCGAGCTTGAACGCGGTGTCCGGCAGGGCATCCAGAAAGGCGAGTTCGTGCCCTATTACGAACAACAGATTGACCTCCAGACCGGCGAACTGGCCGGCTTCGAGATGCTGGCGCGCTGGAATTCTCCCAAGTTTGGCTTGGTGTCGCCTGATATTTTCATCCCCGTAGCCGAAGACATCGGCGCAATTGGCGACTTGTCTGAAAGCGTGATCCGGCAGGCACTGGAAGACGCCAAGGCATGGGACCCTCGCCTGACGCTGGCTGTCAACATTTCGCCGCTGCAGCTTCGTGACCCATGGTTTTCGCAAAAGCTGCTGCGACTTCTGGTCGAAGCGAACTTTCCGGCGCAAAGGCTAGAGATCGAGATCACCGAAAGCTGCCTGCACCAGAACGTGGCCCAGGCCCGCTCGCTGATCACCAGCCTCAAGAACCAGGGCATCCAGGTCAGTCTCGACGATTTCGGGACCGGTTACAGCTCCCTGGCCCAGCTGCGCAGCCTTCCGTTCGACCGGATCAAGATCGACCGCAGCTTTGTCAGCAACATCGTCGAGAACAGCGACAATGCCGCGATCGTTCATGCCATCGCCATGCTGGGCAAGGGCATGAACCTGCCGATCACCGCGGAGGGCATAGAAACAGGCGACGTGCTCGAACACCTGCTGCAATATGGACAGATAAAGGGACAAGGGTATCTCTATGGTCGGCCCCGTCCCTCGCACGAGTTAGCCGAATGGCTGGCCGAACGCGGCATCGCCGGCCCCTCACCATCCGCCACTGCCATTACTCAAAACGTTCGTGATCTGCCGCCGGCCTCGGTGCCGCTCAGCGCGGGCACAGCCCCCAAACGGACCGGACACGGCTGACAGTTTCCGAAAAGGCGCTGCTGGGCTCTGGACCTTGCAGGCCGCGCGCCCTAAATCGCGCCGCATGCGGATCGCTTTCACCAAGATGCACGGGCTGGGCAACGATTTCGTCGTGCTCGATGGACGCGATGCGGAGCTGCCGCCTGTCGACACGGCCTTGGCCTCTGCGCTGGCAAACCGTCACACGGGTATTGGCTGCGACCAACTCATTGTGCTTGAACCATCGGCGGATGCAGACTTTCGCATGCGCATATTCAACGCTGACGGAAGCGAAGTCGAAGCCTGCGGCAACGCCACGAGGGCGGTGGGACTACTGCACGGTGCGCCGGCCCGGATCGAAACCCTGGCCGGCCTGGTCACTGCCATGCCAACCGACGGCGGCATTTCCGTCGAAATGGGCAAGCCGCGCTTCGACTGGGAAGCTATTCCTCTCGCCTACGCGATGGACACCCATGCCATGCCTGTCGCGTGGGAAGAACTCGTCAATCCGATCGCCGTCAATGTCGGCAACCCGCACCTCATCTTCTTCGTCGAGGACCCGTACGCTATCGACATGAACCGGCTTGGTCCCATGATCGAGACAGACCAGCTCTTCCCCGCCCGGATCAATGTCAATGTCGCCTCTATCGGCGGACGGGGCGGGATCACCTTGCGTGTGTGGGAGCGCGGCGCGGGCCTGACACGCGCGTGCGGAACGGGAGCCTGCGCCACCGCCATCGGCGCGATGAAGCGCGGGCTTGTCGATCGTAACGTCACGGTAACTCTGCCCGGCGGCCCACTGACGATCGAGTGGCGCGCCGATGGCGAAATGCTGATGACCGGTCCCGCGACCGAAAGCTTTCGCGGCAGTTTCGATACCGACGACTTCGGACTTCCAGCTTGACGTTGGAAGTCCATTCGCTTGGCTGCCGGCTCAATCTGTCGGAGAGCGAAGCCCTGCGCACCATGCTGGGCAGCGCGCAGGATCTGGTCGTCGTCAATTCGTGCGCAGTCACCAGCGAAGCCGTTCGTCAAACGCGGCAAACGATCCGCCGCGCGCGCAAAGCCCGGCCGGATGCCCGCCTGATCGTTACCGGCTGCGCTGCCGAAGTCGAACGCGAGATGCTTGGCGCCATGCCCGAGGTCGACGGCCTCGTCGCCAATGCCGCAAAGATGGACCGCCGCGCCTGGAACGTGGCCCCTCCCCCTTCCACGGCGTTAGCCGAGGTTCGCAGCTACACGCGCGGCTTCGTGCAGGTGCAGAACGGCTGCGATCATTCATGCACCTTCTGCGTGATCCCCCAAGGCCGCGGTCCCAGCAGGTCGCGCAGCATTGCCGAGGTGCTGGGCGATATCACCGTCCATCTGGAGGCAGGCGCGCGAGAAATCGTGTTGACGGGGGTCGACCTCACATCGTGGTGCGCGGACACCCCACGCGGCGCCCGACTTGGCACGCTGTGCGAGGCGATTTTGGCACGCTTTCCTGATTTGCCGCGTCTGCGCCTGTCTTCGATCGACGGAGCCGAAGTGGACGATCGCCTCCTCGCCCTCATCCTTGCCGATCGGCGGATGATGCCGCACGTCCATCTTTCGCTGCAGCATGGCAACGACCTGATCTTGAAGCGCATGAAGCGGCGCCACAGCCGCGCTGACGCGGTTGCCCTCGTCAGCCGCCTGCGCGATGGCAGGCCCGATCTGTCGGTAGGCGCAGACCTTATCGCTGGCTTTCCCACTGAAGACGAGGCCGCCCACGCAGACAATCTGTCAGTGATTGCGGACCTCGGGATCGTTCATGGTCACATCTTCCCGTTCTCGCCCCGTCCCGGCACTCCAGCCGCGCGGATGCCGCAAAATGCCCCGGCTACGGTGAAGTCTCGCGCGGCCGAACTGCGCGAAAAGGTGGCAGAGGTCCGCAAGGCCTGGCTTGCGGCACAAACGGGCATGCCGCTATGGGTGCTCGCCGAGAAGGGCGGGACTGGACATGCGGAGAATTTCGCGCCTGTCCGCCTGCCAGGCGGCGTCGCACCCGGTTCGGTGATCCGGGTAACGCCCACAAGAGTTGTCGAAGGAATACTGGAAGAATGAGCATCGACGGCTCCCCTCCCGATAATGCCGGGATGAAGAACGACGGCGACTGGTCGCAGCGCCTGTTCGGCGGCTTTCGCAAGACCTCCGAGCGCCTGAGCGAGAACCTCTCCGGCATCGTGGGCAAATCGCGCCTTGATGACGCGCAGCTCGACGATCTGGAAGATGCGCTGATCATGTCCGATCTGGGACCACGCGCCGCTGCGCGCATCCGCGCCCGACTGGCTGACGAACGCTTCGAGCGCGATGCCGACGAGCGCGCGATCATGGAAGTGGTCGCGCGCGAAATCGCCGAGATCCTGCGGCCGGTCGCCAAGCCTCTGGACATCATCGCCTTCCCGCGCCCGCAGGTAATTCTCGTCATCGGCGTCAACGGCTCGGGCAAGACGACCACGATCGCCAAGCTCGCGCATCTTTTCCAGGAGCAGGACTACTCGGTGATGCTGGCCGCGGGCGATACTTTCCGCGCAGCCGCTATCGGCCAGCTTGGCGTCTGGGCGGACAGGCTTGGCATACCGATAGTAAAGGGCCCAGAGGGCGGGGACCCTGCTTCGGTGGTGTTCGACGCGGTGAAGGCCGCGACCGCGCAGGGCATCGATGCGCTCATCGTCGATACCGCCGGACGGCTGCAAAATCGCCGTGAGTTGATGGACGAGCTAGCCAAGATCCGCCGCGTACTGGGCCGCCTCAACCCGGAGGCACCGCACGACGTAGTCCTTGTTCTTGACGCTACCAACGGCCAGAATGCGCTGTCGCAGATCGAGATATTCAAGGAAGTGGCGGGCGTTTCGGGTCTGATCATGACCAAGCTGGACGGAACGGCGCGCGGCGGCGTCCTCGTTGCCGCAGCCGAACAGTACGGGCTGCCCATCCACGCCATTGGCGTTGGTGAAAAGATTGACGACCTGCGCCCTTTCAATCCGGACCTTCTGGCCCGCGTCATCGCAGGGATCGCATGATGAGCGCCGATATCAAGACCGAGCAGGACGGTACGAAGCCCAAGTCATCGTGGGTGAACCTCGTCGTCGACTTCGGCCCGCTGCTCGTTTTTTTCCTGGCCTATCGGCATTATTCGCCCGCAGGGGCCAACGATACCATCGGCACCGTTGCCGCGATCATCAAAGGCACGTTGGCATTCATGGTGGCCACCGTCGCTGCGCTGATCATTTCGAAATGGCGCCTTGGCCGCGTGTCCCCCATGTTGTGGCTCACGACGGCACTAATCCTGGGGTTCGGCGCGCTCACCGTGGTGTTCCACGATGCGTTCTGGATCCAGATCAAGCCGACTGCGGTCTATCTGATGTTCGCCAGCGTGCTCTTTGTCGGGCTGGCACGCGGCAAGCCGATGCTGAAATACCTGCTGCAGTCGGCCTTCGAAGGGCTTGACGACACTGGCTGGCTGAAGCTTTCGCGCAACTGGGCGTGGTTCTTCCTGTTCCTGGCCGTGCTCAACACCGCGCTCGTCTTCACCGTCAGCTTTGATACGTGGCTGCAGGCCAAGCTGTGGGGCTTTACCGTGCTGTCCTTCGTCTTCACGTTCTCGCAGCTTCCCATGGTCCTTCGCCATGGGATGGGGGAGCAGGCCAAGGAAGAACTGGTCGAAAATCCGCCGCATGACTGACGGCGTTATTCACGGCACTGGTGAGGTTCATCGAAGCCGCGGCAGAAGCTCCGTTTCACAAAAATGAATGAATCCGGCCTGATCGTCGCCTGGCCCTAGCAGGACCAAGTGATTGAAGCCGGCATCCGTCCATTTGCGAACGGCTTTCAAATGGACTTCGGGATCCGGGCCTGCCGGAATGGAACCCTCAAGATCTTCCGGACGGACATATTTGGTCGCCGCCTCAAAACCCTCGACATCGCGCAGTTCGCTGTTCACCGACCATTCGAATGCACTGAACCGGAAGCGATCATGGGCAATCCGCCGCCCCTCCTCCACGGACGGCGCCCAGGCAAGCGTGACCTCGCCATATGCCGGACCTCGCTTGCCTGATTTGGCATGGAACATCTTGAGCAACTCGGCATCCGCGCTGGTGGCCATGATCCCATCCGCCTTCTCTGCCGCAAGCGCCACGGATTTCTCGCCGCTTACGCCGACCGTGACCTGAACTGGGGACGCCGGAGCATCGTACAGCTTCGCATGGTCCAAGTCGAAGAACTGGCCCTCGTAGCTGTGCAATCCTCCGTCCCAGAGCAGGCGCATGATGTCGATTGCTTCACCCAGCATTTCGTGCCTTATCGGCGTGGACGGCCATAACTCGCCCGTAACGTGTTCGTTGAGGCGCTCGCCAGCGCCGAGAGCCAGTGAGAACCGGCCGTCGCTCATCAAGGAAACCGTGGCGGCTGCCTGGGCGATTATGGCCGGGTGATAGCGAATGATCGGGCAAGTTAGGCCGGTCGTGATGCCGATACTTTCAGTCGCATGAGCGATTGCACCCAGCACGCTCCAAGCGAAAGGCGCATGTCCTTGCGATTCCAGCCACGGATGGAAATGGTCCGAGATCGACACGAAATCGAAGCCAGCTTTTTCAGCCGCCACGGCATTGGCGACGAGCGCTTTCGGACCGTGCTCCTCGGTCATCAGCTTGTATCCGAAGGATGTCACAGCATGCTCCTACATTGAGGGGTATCCCCTGACAATGCGTCAACGCCGTGAAGGTTCGCATCCCCCGCATCGTTGCGAGGGGGTGGTCACTATGTGCGGCAAATCCCGATCAGATTTCCAGCTGGCTGCCAAGCTCGACAACGCGGTTGGTTGGCAGGCGGAAGAATTCCATCGCGCTCGCCGCGTTGCGCATCATCCATGCGAACAGCTTTTCACGCCAGATCGCCATGCCCGGCTTTTCAGAGGCGAGCAGCGTCTGGCGCGAAAGGAAGAAGCTGGTCTTCATCATCTCGAACGGCCCGCCACACATCGGCGCGTGCGCCAGCGCATGCGGGATGTCGGTCTCTTCCATGAAGCCGTAGCGCAGCATCATGCGGTAGAAGCCCTGCCCGAGTTCAATGACCTCGTACCGCTCGCGCGGCTCGACATAGGGCACATCCTGAACCTCAACCGTCAGCACCACGACCCGTTCGTGCAGCACCTTGTTGTGCTTGATGTTGTGCAGGAGCGCGGAAGGTACGCCGACATTGCTGGACGCCATGAAGATCGCCGTTCCCGGAACCCGAGCCGCACTGCCATGCGCACTCTTGGCGAAGACGTTGAGCGGCAGGGCTGCCTCGGTCATGCGGTCGCGCATGAGCTTGCGGCCCTTGTTCCACGTCGTCAGCAAAGTGAAGGCGACGCCGCCGATCAAGAGCGGGAACCAGCCGCCATCGGCGATCTTCGTCGCGTTTGCGGCAAAATATGCACCATCGACGATGAAGAATACCGCTATAACCGGCACCGCTAGCCACAGTCTCCACTTCCACAGCACTATCAGCAGTACCGTCATCAGGCAGGTGTCGATCAGCATCGCCCCGGTCACCGCAATACCGTAGGCGGAGGCCAGGTTCGACGAGTTCTGGAATATCAGCACCAGCACGATCACACCCGTCATCAGAGCCCAGTTCACGAACGGGATGTAGATCTGGCCAACTTCGTGCTCGCTGGTGTGGCGGGTGGACAGGCGCGGAATGAAGCCCAACTGCATCGCCTGATGCGTGATAGAGAAAGCGCCCGAAATCACCGCCTGACTGGCGATGAACGTCGCGCAGGTAGCCAGAATGACCAGCGGCAATCGCAGGCTTTCCGGAGCCAGGTTGAAGAACGGGTTCTCCATCGCCTGCGCGGCGGCGGCATCATCGAGGCCAAGGATCATCGCAGCCTGCCCGAAGTAGTTTATCAGCAGGCACGGCATGACGAACGCGAACCATGAAAGGCGCATCGGGCCGCGCCCGAAATGCCCCATGTCCGAATAGAGCGCCTCGGCTCCGGTCACGGCCAGCACGACCGAACCGAGCGCCAGGAAGCCCAAGATCTTGTCGGTCAGAAAGAACTGTACCGCGAACCAGGGATTCAGCGCGACGAGCACTTGGGGCATCTGGATCAGGTGATAAATGCCCAAAACAGCAAGCGTGGCGAAGTAGATGACCATCACCGGCGCGAAAAGCGCCCCCACCCTGGCCGTTCCGCTCTTCTGGATGACGAACAGGCCGATCAGCAGAATCAGCGCGATCGGCAGAACGAATGGCGCGAGGTTGGACTGCACGACTGTCAGGCCTTCCACGGCAGACAGCACCGAGACCGCCGGGGTGATCATAGAATCGCCATAGAACAGCGACGTTGCGAATACGCCCAGCAGCACCACCAGCCCGCCGTAGCTGGACTTGCGGATGGCGCCCGAAATCAGGGCGACGAGAGCCAGGCTACCCCCCTGCCCCTTGTTGTCCGCGCGCATCAGGACACTGACGTACTGTACCGAGACGACCAGCGTCATCGACCAGAAGATCAGGCTGACGACGCCAAGGATATGCAATTCGTCGATAGCCAGCGGATGAGGGCCGACGAAGGTTTCGCGAAAGGCATAGATCGGGCTGGTGCCGATGTCGCCAAACACCACACCGATCGCGCCGAAAGCCAGCTTCGCGACATTGCCTGAACCGTGTCCGCCGTACGCCGGGCCTGCCCCCCCTGTCGCCGGATCGATCACCGTCGCAACATCCTCATCATTTGATGTTGCTTCACTCATTAGTGCGCCCCGTCATGGACTCGCAAACCCATCTCGCCACTGCGACAAGGGAGTGGCCGTTAGCAGCATGCGCTAGCCCAAGCAACGTCGCTTAAGGAACGGTTCACTGGCGGGACGGCGACGGCTCGGGCGCCGGCGGCGCACCGCGAGAGAGAAATGCGTCGATTTGCTTCAGTTGCTGCTCCATCGGCCCCCGCCATGGAACATCCTCGGGCGCCCGTTTAAGCATATTTGCCCAAAGGTCGCGCGCTTCCGCAACTTTGCCTTCCTGAAGCAAAGCCATGCCGAGGAAAAATGGCGGTCCCGGATTTTCGGGGTCGGCCTTCGCCGCGCGCTTGTAAGCATAAAGCGATGCCGGGGTGAGCATGCCTTCCGTCTGGGCCATCAGGTTATTCGCCATGGCCAGCCACGCTTCGGAATTGTTCGGATCCTGCTGGACGGCGCCGCGTAGCACGCTCGCTGCCTCTGCGTAGCGCCCGTTCCGCGTCAGGCCGTCAGCGATCACTACCCAACGGTTGTTGGGCGGTATCCCCTTGTTGGACATCTGCATCCGCGCCTCGACGATCGCGCTGGAGCCGGAAGAAGCGGATTCAGACGGCGCCATCGGTGCTGCAGGCAGGTTCGGACGGCCCTGCAGCGCGTACCCGGCAAACCCGAGCAGCAAGGCTGCAGCCACCGCTTCGCGAGCGCCGCGCGGCACTTTGAACACGAAAATCATCGCTCCGAATGCGATAAGCGCCAGAGCTGATACCAGCACCCAGGTCATGAGCGATCCCCGCGCCCAGGACCCGCGAACCGGCGGCGCAGCAGGAGAAACGCCAGCAGCAGCAGAAAGCCCGGCACCGCGAACAACGGCCAGGTGAGGCCAGTGACGCGGGGCGCATAGCTGACGTAATCGCCATAGCGCTCTATCAGCCATGACCGGATCTCTTCAGGCTTCTCGCCGGCAGCAATGCGCTCTCGCACCAGCGAGCGCATCGAACCGGCGATAGGCGCATCCGAATCGGCAATCGACTGCCCCTGACACTGCAGACACCGCAGCGATTCCATCAGGTCCTGCGCCTTGCGTTCGGCCTTTTCATCATCCAGCTGACGATAAGCATAAGGCGCCGTCGATTGCTCCTCCTGGGCCGAAGCGACTGGCGCGACCACAAGGAGAACGATGGTCGAAATCGCAGCGGCAAGATTCCTCATCGCGAGGCTTCTTTCAGCTTTTCCAATAGCATTTCGACATGCTCCGGCCTGATCTCTCCGATGTGCTGGTAAATGATCGTTCCCTTGCCATCGACGACGTAGGTTTCCGGCACTCCCGACGATCCCAGTGCAAGCTGCACCTTGCCGTCATCATCGGCACCGATGCGTTGGAACGGATCGCCGTTCTCTTCCAGAAATGCCTGCAGATTTTCAGTCGAATCGCGCACCGAAATGCCTTCGATGGGAACGCCCCTCGCGGCGAGCACGCCGAGTTGCGGAGCTTCCACGCGGCACGGCACGCACCAGCTTGCGAAGATGTTGACCAGATGCGGCTTGCCGTTGGCCAGTATCTTGCTGTCCAGCCCAGGCCTCGCCGGGAGCGCCGGAGGCAGGTTGAATGCGGGCATCGGCTTTCCGACGAGCGCGCTGGTAACGTTGCGGTCTGCGGGTCTTAGCAGGCCGATAAGGACCAGCACGACGAAAGCGAGGAACAGCGCCAGCGGAAGCCAGATCGCCCAGCGGGGCGCCGTATGAGGCGAAGTGCCGGTCATGCTCGCTCCTTCAGCAAGGCGCGGCTTTCCTGCCGGTCGGCGACCCGCCCCCTAGCAATGGTCCGGCGCAGATCGCTCGCGACCCGGCCCATCAGTGCAAGAACACCCCCAAAAGCGACCAGAAGCCCCCCCAGCCAGATCATCGGCACGAAGGGCTTCCACCACAGTCTGACTTGCCAGCGCCCCTCTCCGGTTTCGCCTGCAGCTTCTCCGCCCAGCACGGCATAGAGTTGGCCGTTCCACCGCGTCAGCAGTGCCGATTCGCTCGTCTGCTGCGGCGGCGCCCAGAAGCTGCGCGACTGCGGCGTCAGCCGGACCACCTTGCCATCGGCGCCGTAGCGCACCAGCAGACGGGCCTCGAGCGCGGTCCAGTTTGGGCCGGCGACCGGCTCGATCGCGTCCAGCTTGATCGCCCAAGGGCCGACCTCGGTAACGTCGCCCACTTTTGCTGCAACCAGCCGTTCGACCGTGAACGCACTCTCGCAGCTCATCCCGAACAATGCCACGGCAATCCCGAAATGGGCGGTGACCATGCCCCACACCGCCAGCGGCGTGCGGCGAAGGCTGCGGCCTTTGAGCGGCAACAGGCTCGCCAAGGCAAGGCCGACCGCAAAGACCAGCCCCAGGAAAGGCAACAGCGCCACACCGCCCCATATGAGAAGCCCCAGGCCTGCCGCCACGACCAGCATGCCCGGCAGCACCAGCGCCTTACCGACCCGTACGAACTTGTCGCGCCGCCAGCGCAGCATCGGGCCGACCGCCAGCACCAGCAACATCGGAAAAGCGAACAGCGCGCTCATCGGGTTAAAATAAGGAGGCCCCACCGAGACCTTGGCCCCCATCGCCTCGGCAAGCAAAGGATAGAGCGTGCCGAACAGCACGATGCCGAGAATCGCCGACAGCATGACGTTGTTGAATACCAGCGCGCCCTCGCGGCTGATGAGCGCGAAGCGTTCGCCCTCGGTCACCGTCGCGGCACGCAGAGCAAACAAGATCAATGCACCGCCGATATTAATCGCCAGAAGCGCCAGGATGAACGACCCGCGCTCAGGATCCACGGCGAAAGCATGAACGCTGGTAAGAATACCTGAGCGAACGAGGAACGTGCCGATCATCGACATCGAGAACGCCACCACGCCCAGCATCACCGTCCATGCGCGCAGCGCATCGCGTGAAGCGAGCACGCTTACCGAATGGAGGAGCGCCGTCGCGGCGAGCCATGGCATCAGCGATGCGTTCTCGACCGGATCCCAGAACCACCATCCGCCCCAGCCAAGCTCGTAGTAAGCCCAGTAAGAGCCTGCGGTGATGCCGACGGTCAGGAAAATCCACGCAGCCAGTACCCACGGGCGCATGGCCCGCGCAAATGCGGGCCCCACTTCACGTGTGACCAGTGCCCCGATCGCGAAGCTGAAAGCGACCGAGAGACCAACATAACCGAGGTAAAGAGTAGGCGGATGGAATGCCAGGCCGAGGTCCTGCAGCAGCGGATTGAGCCCGTTGCCTTCCCTTGGCGCGGGAGAGAGGCGCTCGAAGGGATTGGAGGCGATCAGCAGGAATGCATAGAAGCCGAGCGATACGAAAGCCTGCCCGGCCAGGGTCGCCAATATCGTGCGCTCCGGCAAGCGCCGTTCGATCAGCGCCACGAAGCCGCCGGCCATGCCCATCACCGTGACCCACAGCAGCATCGAGCCTTCGTGATTGCCCCAAGTGCCCGCGATCTTGAACACCAGCGGTTTCATCGAATGCGAATTGAGCGCAACGAGCTTCACCGAAAGATCGGTGACGGCAAAGACGTAAATGAGGCACAGGAACGCGACGAGCGACAGCACGCCCTGGACCACCGCCGCCGGCCGCACCGCACCGCCCAGCGCTTCACCGCGCCGGGTAAGGGCCAACGAACCAGCAAGGAGCTGCAATACAGCAAGCCCGGCTGCGAGCCAGAGTGCGGCAAGGCCGATTTCCGCCGTCATTCTGTTTCGGCCACCACGTTCTTGGCCTGCGCGTCGGTCATGTCCTGCATTTCGCGCGGCACATAGTTCTCATCATGCTTGGCCAGGAGATTGTCGGCCATGAAAAGACCGCCTTCGCCCAACCGGCCCTCGGCGACGACGCCCGAGCCCTCGACGAAAAGCGAAGGCACGATCCCACGAAAGGTCACCGGGACGCGCGCCTTGCCGTCTTCGACGACGAATGCGATTGTCACACCGTCAGGAAGCGTCTTGAGCGAACCCTTTTCCACCATCCCGCCAAGCCGTACGGCGCGTCCCCGTTCAGGCGGGTTCGTGGTCATCTCGCTGGGTACGTAGAAGTAGCTTGCCTGATTGCGCAGAGCCCACGCCGCCAGAAGCCCTGCCCCGAGCAGAACGACGAGCGCGCCTATCAAAAGGACCAATCGCTGGTGCTTTGCTTTGATCACCATCGTCAGCGCTTCCTCGCAGCGTCGCGGCGGCGCTCCGCCCGGCGCATAGAGAGGAGTGACATCGCCACCATCACTGCGGTCGCCCCTACGCCGATCACATAGGATGCAATCACGAAGGTCCAGGGATCGATCGCCTCGCGCATCAGAAATCGACCTTGTTCATCGCTTTGCGCCGAAGCCGGGCTTCCGCCTGCTGGTCGGCCAGCATGGCACGCATCCGGGCCAACACCACGCCGGCAAAGACCAGCGTGAAACCGAATGTGGCCATCAGTAGCGGCCACAGGAACTCGGCCGACATCGCCGATTTGCCCATGGTGATGCTCGGCGCCTGATGCTGGCTATTCCACCAGATCACCGAATAGTGAATGATGGGGATGTTGACAGCCCCGACCAACCCGAAGATTGCAGGCGCCTTGCCTTGCCCCCCGTCCGACGCCTCATTGGCCTGCGCAAGAGCCATCCAGCCGAAGTAGAGAAACAGCAACACCAGCATGCTGGTCAGCCGTCCGTCCCACACCCACCATGTCCCCCAGGCCGGCCGGCCCCAGAGCGATCCGGTGACCAGGCAGACCGCCGTGAACACAGCACCTGGCACGGCACATGCGCGCGCGGCAATGGCTGCGAGAGGGTGACGCCATACCAGTTCAGCAAAGCTGGCGCCGGCAATACCCATCCAGCCCGCCATGCCAAGCCACGCCGCCGGAACGTGCAGATATACGATGCGCACTGTTTCGCCCTGCAGGCGCTCGGCGGGCGCGAAAAACAGCCCCCATCCGAGAGCCACTCCGACAAGAATTCCTCCGCCGCCGAGGCAGATCGGCATCAGCCAGCGGGCGATACGCAAAAATCGGGCAGGATTGGCAAAGCCGTGCATTACAATCGCGCTTCTAAGGTCCGCGGCGAAAGGAGCAAGTGGCTCCCTTCAAACAGCAGCGATTTTCAATCCCCGCCTCGAAGAAACCGTCACCTGACGAATTGAGCTTGCACGCACATCTGCGAAAAAATGGGGCGATCGATGGGGTTCGAACCCACGACCTCCGGTACCACAAACCGGCGCTCTAACCAACTGAGCTACGATCGCCACACAAGATGCAGCCCAATCAGGCCGCCCTCATATTCGCCCGGACTGCAATGCAGCGCATGCACCGTGCGGGAGGGCGCCTTTGCACAAGGCGCGCCTTCATGCAAAGCAAAAAAGTTCGATATGCGGCATGGGTCCGGATTTTCCGCCCGACAAGGCGGCGATAGAAGCGTGCCCATGATACCTTCCGGCGAATCGACCGCTGTCTCGCTGCTTTCCCATCCGGGGGTGCAGCGCTTTCCATCGTCACGGATGGAGCTTTTGATATGGCGGGACTTTCTGAGCGCCGAACTGTGCAAGGAATTGATCGCGCTGATCGAGGCGCATCACCGTCCGTCGACGATTGCCGACTCCAACGGAGATACCTTCTTTCGCACCAGCTCGACCTGCGACCTTCCCCCCGATCATCCAGCGGTCGAGGCCTTGCAAGACCGGCTCTGTTCAGTTTGCGGTATTCCTCGTAACCATGCCGAGCCCTTGCAGGGGCAACGTTATGAGGTCGGCCAGGAGTTCAAGGCGCATACAGACTACTTCGAACCCCAAGGCGCCGATTATGCCAAATACTGCACGCGTTCGGGGCAGCGCACCTGGACGCTCATGATCTATCTGAACGAGGTCGAAGCCGGCGGGGCAACGCGGTTCAAGGTCATCGACAAGTTGATCCAGCCGGAAACGGGCAAGTTGATCGCCTGGAACAATCGGCGGCCCGACGACACTCCAAACGCAGCCACCCTGCACCATGCGATGAAAGTGCGCAAAGGCAACAAGTACATCGTTACGCAATGGTTCCGGGAGCAGCCTTGGCGATAACATCAATCCGTACCGTCCGTCCGCTTTGCCTTGTGGTTCAGCGACGGACGGTCTGACTCGTTACTCGGTCAGGAGCCCGGGCTGATCACAGCGCAGGCTATGCGCCCACCAGCGTCGCCCGCCGGCTGGCTCTTGTAGTCGTCGGCACCGGCATGGATGACCAGCGCCGAACCGTCCGCATCGAACAGTGATTTGGCACCGGGGGTAAGGGTAACGCCGGTATTGAGGATCTGCGACACCAGCGCACCGTCCGGGCCGACATGCTGGTTGGGCATGTCCCCTCCGTGCGGACCGCCCATGACCATGAGGCCGTGCTCGCTACCGCCCGCGGCGAAGTGCCCGCCAGCTGTGGTAAACTTTTGCGCGGGATCGCACGTGCCCTTCTCATGGAAATGAAAGCCGTGCTCCCCCGCAGGCATGCCTTTGACATCGGTCGTGATCAGCACCCCGGTTGGAACCTGCTGCAGCATGATGTGCCCGTGGGACTTGCCGTCCAGCCCGATAACGTTGGCGTGCACCATCTTCCCGTCAGCAGTCTTTGGCGAATCTTCGGCGCTAACGGACGTTGCCGAAAAGGCCAGAGCGCACGCGGCTAACAGTCGAGCAGTTCGGTTCATTTCGGTTCTCCTGTCTTCGATCGATCCAAGCTCATGATGGTAGATGCGGCAGAGCGATACAAAGTTCCGGAAGAACGACCTTCTTCTCCAGATGGTCCCACAGGCCGCAACTTCGGAAAGGTTATCTTGCCGGCCACGAATGCCGATAAAAGCCGATAAACCTTTTGTGAGCAACACCGGACGCCGTAATCAGTGACGTCTCTGGAGATCACACGGCATGGGATGACCGCATGGATATCGGCTTCCACCGTTCATCCTTAGTCGGGATAGACGGACGAAAAAAGGCGGCCCCTACGGACCGCCTTTTTTCTCTGTTCGCGAATGCAGCGCGGGGTTCAACCCTTCTTGAGGGAAAGACCACCAAAGCGCTTGTTGAACTGCGCGACGCGGCCGCCTTCCTGAAGCTGCTGCTTGCCGCCGGTCCATGCGGGGTGCGAAGTCGGATCGATGTCCAGCACCAGCGTATCGCCCTCGCTGCCCCAGGTCGAACGGGTCTGGAAGGTGGTGCCGTCAGTCATCTGCACCGTGATCATGTGATAGTCGGGATGGGTATCGGACTTCATTTCGAATCTCTTTCGCATATGGCCGGTTCCGACCGGCCTGCTTTGGAAAGCGGCGCCCTTACATTGACAATGGCGAAAAGGCAAGGCCGCGATAGCCATCCGTTTCGCACCTTCGACGTTCAGGCGTCGGCGATCATGGCGGTGAAGTTGACTTCACACGTCGTCTTGTCACCAATCGAGGCCTTGCCCCAGAACTTGCAGACGCGCGCGCGCTTCTGCACGAACCCGGCGCGAAGATCGAGCAAGTGCCCCGGCGTCACCGGATTGCGGAACTTGGCCTCTTCGATCGCCATGAAGTAGACAAGCTTGCCGGTACCCGCGAGGCCGAGGCTTTCGATGGCAAGGATGCCTGCCGCCTGCGCCAGCGCCTCGATCTGGAGCACGCCGGGCATGATCGGTCGGCCTGGGAAGTGACCCTGGAAGAACTCCTCATTGAAGCTGACGGCCTTGACCGCGTGGATCTCTTCCTCAGTGAAAGAGACCACCCGGTCGACGAGTAGCATCGGATAGCGGTGCGGAAGCGCCGCCAGGATCTTCGCAGTATCGTATTCCACGTTGGCCGTATCGCTCATGCCCTTTGGACCTTCCCTTCAGCGCTGTGATCAGCGACCGGCGGGAGCCGCTGCAGCGGGCGCCTGCTGCTGTTGCTGCTGAGCGCGGGCCTCACGCATCTGACGCGGTTCCCAGCCTGCCGGCGGCACAAGCTGTGCGCTAGGCAGCGCGGTATTCAGCTCATTCAGGATATCTTGGTTGAGATTGTAGGCAGCACCGTTGAATGCGATCACAGACTCGGGCGACAGAACCATGGAGACGTTCTTTTTCGTCATCGCCGCCTTGAGCGCGCCGTTCAGCTTGTCCTCGATCTGCTCCTGCACATAGGCCTGCGACAGGCCGACCGGCTGAAGGATGCGCTGCAGTTCGGCCTTGCCGTTCTCCTGAAGCTGCTGGATCGCAGCCGCCTGCTGCTGCAGCGACGCCTCGTTCGGCTTCGCCGCCTGACGGTCTGCATTGAACTTGTCCACCATTGGCTTGAGCTGCGCGCTCAGAGCATCGTTGCGCGCCTTTGCCTGGTCATACTGAGACTTGTAGGTTGTCTGGCGCTGTTGCTCGGCGGCCGTATAGGCACTGGAGTTCGCGACCACGGCATCGAGGTTGGCAACGGCAAGACCGGGAACGATCGTGCCGGTTTCGGATGCCGAAGTGTTCTTCGGAGCGGCGGCGGCAGGCTGAGCGGCCATTGCGGACAGCGCGAGCACAGAGCCCAACGCGGCAGTCTTGATCAAGGTTTTCATCAGAATTGAGTTCCCACGTTGAATGTGAATGTCTTCGGATCATCGCCTTCCTGCTTCAGGAGCACCCTGGAAACGTCAATGCGGAACGGACCGAATGGTGAGTTCCAGTTGACGCCGAAGCCCACGGCGACGCGCGGCTTCCAGGAGTCGCCTACGAAGCGCTCGACGAAGTAGTTATTGGTACCTTGCGCGGTATTTGGCGCACCCGTCTGCGGATTGGTCGCATCGATAGTGGTCGTCGTGGACGTGGTGCCATCGGGATTGGTGACCGTCTGCGAGTACAGTTGATTGCCATTGGCATCGCGCGTGCCGATGAAGCAGCCCGCCGCGCAATCATTGAGAGCCGGAGTACGGATGCTCCACAGCGCACCGGTATCCACGAAGATCGACGGACGCAGACCCATTTCACGAGCACCGGAGCCCAGTGGAATCTCGAGCTCGGCGCGCCCCTTGTAGTAGAATCTGCCGCCGATGGCGTCATCCGTCTTCGTCGATTCGACGGTGAAGTTACCGCCCTCGTCAGCGGTGAAATATTGCCTGATCACGCGCGGACCGACACCGCGGATACCGAAACCACGGATCTGGGGTTCACCGAGGAAGAACCGATCCGTGAGGCGCACGTCATCACCGCCGAAGCCGCGGATCGCACCACCCTCGCCCGAGAGCGAAAAGATGAACCCGCCGCCGAGCGGCCAGTACTTGGCTGCCTTAGCACTAACGCGGGCATACTTCACATCGCCGCCGAGCCCTGAAACGTCGGCGCTGACCGAAACGGTTTCGCCGCGTGTCGGGCGAACGCGGTTGTCAAGCGTATCGTAGATGACCGACAGGCCGATTATCGAGCTAAGGCGCTTACCGATGGCGTCGCACAGATAACGGCCAGCCCGCAGCGGGTCGCAGCTGAAGTCGCCATTGCTGTCGATCGAGTAAAACTGCCCGCGGCTCAGCGAAATATCGTCGTAGTTGAGCGTGTAGCGGGCAACCGCCGTCAGATACTCGGTGAGCGGGACGCCCGCGCGAACCTGGAAGCCGGTCGTCGACTGCTGGTAGGTCGTGTTACGATCCGACGAGTTGAGATACTGGAAGCTGTTGAGATCGCGGCGGTAGATGTCAACGCCGATCGAGATGTTCTTATCGAACAAGTACGGCTCGACGAAGCTCGCCTCGACGCTGCGGGAATACCGCGAATAGCTGCCTGAAAGGCCCACGGTCTGGCCGCGGCCGCGGAAATTGCGCTGACGTACCGACGCCTGGAAAATGAAGCTCTCGATGCTGGAGAAGCCTGCCGAAAGCTGGAGCTCGCCGGTCGGCCGTTCCTCGACATTGGCTTCGAGGATGATACGATCATCAGCGCTACCGGGCTTCTGCTCAACCTCGAACTTCTCCTGGAAGTAGCCCAGCGACTTGATGCGGTTGGTCGAACGCTTGACCTGCAGCGAGTTGAACGCATCGCCCTCGGCAAGGCGGAACTCGCGGCGCACGACCTTGTCCTGCGTCAGGGTATTACCGTTGATGTCGATTCGCTCGACGTAAACGCGAGGGGCCTCCTGGATCACGAAGGTGATCCCCATGGTGAGGTCTTCCTTGTTGCGGTCGTACTGCGGCCGAACATCCGCGAAGGCGTAACCAAAGGCGCCTGCCGTCTCGTTCAGGCTCTCGATCGTGTCTTCGACCTGCTTGGCGTTGTACCAATCGCCCGAATGCATCGGGAGGTTGGCCGCCAGCTTCTCACCGTCGAAGTCGCGAAGTTGGCTTTCGACCTTCACGTCCCCGAACTTGTAGCGCTGCCCTTCTTCCACCACGTAAGTGATGATGAAGTCCTTCTTGTCCGGCGTCAGTTCGGCGACGGCAGAAACGACGCGGAAATCGGCGTAGCCTTGAGTTAGATAGAACTGGCGCAGCTTCTGCTGGTCGAAGGCCATGCGATCGGGGTCATAGCTGGTGCTGGAGCTGAGCAGTCGGGTAAAACGGGACTGCTTGGTCACCATCTCGCTGCGCAGGTCGCCATCCGAGAAGTGCTCGTTGCCGATAATGTTGATCTGGCGGACCTTGGACTTGTCGCCCTCGGTGATCTCGAACACGATGTCGACGCGGTTCTGGTCAAGCATGACCATCTTCGGCTCGACCGTAGCTGCGTAACGGCCCTGTCGTTTGTAAAGTTCGATGATGCGCGCAACGTCGGCACGTATCTTGGACCGCGTGAAGATCTGGCGCGGCGCGACCTTGATCTCGGGCAGGATCTTGTCGTCCTTGATGCGCTTGTTGCCCTCAAGGATGATCCGGTTGACGACCGGGTTTTCCTGGACGTTGATCACGACGTTGCCGCCGTTGTTGTTGATCTGCACGTCCTTGAACAGCTCGGTCGCGTAAAGATCCTTCAGGGCCTCGTCCGCCACAGCCTTCGAATAGGTCTGGCCGATCCGCAGCTTGATATAGGACAGGACGGTCTGAGGCTCGAGGCGCTCTGCCCCGGTGACCTGAAGCGACTGGATCACGACACCGCTTTCAGCGGCAGCGTCCCCCAGAGCAGCAGCGGGCGCCTGCGCGGCCTGTGCCATCACGACATCAGGAACACCGGCAAGGATCGTCGTCCCCATGAGCAGCGCCGCAAGCTGCGGCGCGCGCCGAGGATCAGTGCAGCGAACCATTTCCCGTACCATCATTCTACGCAAAATCCCGTTTTCGCTTTCGCGATCTGTCCACCCGGCGCAGCGGCCGGATGGCCCGCCCTGTACGCAGTCGCAGCCATCTGCCCGATGGAGCGGTTCCGATCAAGCAGCCAAAGCCGGCGAGAATGTGTCAGCTGGATAAAACCTCCAGGCTATCCCCCGAAAAGCGGAAGAGAAGCCAGATCATTGACCGTCACGAACAGCATCAGGGCAAGTACCAGCGCCACGCCCGTGCGGATCGCCCATTCCTGACTACGTACACCCAGCGGCCTGCGGCGGATCATCTCAGCCGCATAGAACGCCAGGTGGCCACCATCCAGGCCGGGAATTGGCAGGAGGTTGATGAATGCCAAGTTAATCGAGATCAGCGCAACGAATCCGACGAAAGCTTCCCACCCAAGTGAGAACTGTTCCCCGGAATACTTCGCGATCTTGATCGGGCCACCCAGTTCGCGAACCGACCGATCACCAACCACGATCTGCCTCAGCCCTGTGATCATGGTGCCCATTATCGAAAAGCTTCGTGAGACGCCCAGGCCGAGTGCCTCCGCCGGCCCCACCGGCACGACGTGACCGAACCCAGCCTTGACGCCGATCTGCCCGATGCGCTTCGGCTTACCGTCATCTCCGACGACCTCGGCCGCGGCGATGGTGACGGGGTAAACGTGCGCTTCGCCGCCGCGCATCACGGTTACAGTCACCTGCTTGCCGGGATTGGGCTGGACGATATCGGGGATGTCGCGAAAGCTTCGTATGTCCGCATCGTCGATCGCGACAATCCGGTCCCCTTCCTTCAATCCCGCCGCCTGCGCGGGCGAATTGCCGACAAAGCCGCCAACGACGGGCACAGCGAAATCAACGCCAAGGTCACCGACTTTGGCAACGTTGCCAAATTCATCGGCCATTTCCTGCGATGCGATCTTTACCGGCCTGACGATTTGCCGGGAATCGCGCTCGATGGTGACCGGCACGGTCTTGCCGGCGAAATACACAACGTGTTCCGGAATGTCGGTGACGCTGTCTATCCGCTCGCCGTCAATCGCGACGATGCGGTCGCCCACTTCCAGACCGGCGGCCTGAGCCGGAGAATTCTGCGTGAAATCGGCGATCTGGGGGTCCATCACCAACCGACCGTTGGTCCACGCGAACGCTGCCAACACCAGAACACACAAGATAAAATTGGTCGCAGGGCCCGCCAGAACGATCAGCGCACGTTGCCAGAGCGGCTTGACGTGGAACGTGTGCGAACGCTCCTCCGGCGTAAGGCCGTCCTCGGCAGCCGTTGGTGCGCTGGCCGGATTCATGTCCCCGGCAAATTGGACATATCCGCCCAGCGGCAGCGCCGAGAGCTTCCAGCGGGTGCCACGCCGGTCGGTCCAGCCAGCAATCTCCTTGCCGAAACCGATCGAAAAGGCATCCGCCTTGACGCCGAACAGACGCCCGACGAGATAATGACCCAGTTCATGGATCAGGACCAATGGTCCGAGAACCAGCAGAAAGGCGAAGATCGTCGTCAGCAGATTGGGCGATGCAGTCAATTCAGGCACTTTCCATCAAGAGCCGCGCTCTCGCCCGCGCCTCGCCATCCACGGCCAGCACGTCACCGAGGCTCGCCGGGGCGGGCGGAGCGTAAGTACTCAGCACGTGCTCCACTTGTGCAGCAATACGGGTGAACGAAATCTGACCGCCGAGAAAGCCAGCGACCGCGATTTCATTGGCTGCGTTCAAAACCGCCGGGATTCCACCCCCGGCCTGCGCCGCCTCACGCGCAAGCCTTGTCGCAGGAAAGCGTGTTTCGTCCGGCTGTCTGAACGTCAGTTGCCCTATTTCTGCGAGATCAAGCGGCTCGCACGGAGTGTCCATGCGGTCCGGCCACGCCAGAGCGGATGCGATGGGCACCCGCATGTCCGAAGGCCCCAGCTGGGCGAGTGTGGAACCATCGCGGTATTCGACCATAGAATGGACGATCGACTGGGGATGAACGATGATCCGCATGCGATCGAGACCCACCGGGAACAGATGATGCGCCTCGATCAGTTCCAGCCCCTTGTTGAACATCGTCGCGGAATCGACGCTGATCTTGGCGCCCATGTCCCAATTGGGATGCTTGATCGCCTGCCCCGGCGTCGCGGCGCACAGCTGTTCCCACGACCATTCGCGAAAAGGACCGCCGCTGGCCGTAAGAGTGATCCACCGCACATGCGTGAGGTCATTGCCCTGGAGGCATTGGAAGATGGCATTGTGCTCGGAATCGACGGGTAACAGGGTCGCACCGTGACGAGCCACGGCCGCCGTCATTACTTCGCCGGCCGATACCAACGCCTCCTTGTTGGCGAGCGCGATGATGCCGCCCTGCTCGATCGCTGCCATGGTCGGTGCCAGGCCGGCACATCCCACGATTGCCGCAACCGTCACCTCGGCCCCGCGCGCAGCCGCCTCGATCAGCGCCTGCGGTCCGCCTGCGGCCTCGATCCCCGTTCCCGCAAGAGCGTCGCGCAGTTCGGGCAGACAGCTCTCGTCTGCCAGCACGGCTATTTCCGGCGAAAATTCGCGGGCGAGCCGCGCCAGTTCGATCGCATTGGTATGTGCGGTTAGCGCGACGAGGCGCCAATCGGCCGGACTGCGCCTCACAAGGTCGAGCGTGGAAGCGCCGACGGAGCCCGTGGCACCCAGCACGGTCAAGGAACGCGGCTGATTCATCGCGGCCCGAACAGCATCATCAGCGCCAGCAGGAACAGGACGGCAAGGAGACCGTCGACACGGTCAAAAAAACCGCCGTGCCCGGGGAAAAGGTTGCCCGAATCCTTCAGCCCCGCACGCCGCTTCATCCAGCTTTCGAAGAAGTCCCCCGCCTGCGCGCACACCGCCACCAGCATGCCGGTCATCAGGCAGGTCGCGAAGAGCGGGACCACGCCGGCTTCCAGGTACCAGCATGGCTGCATCCCGAAGCAGGCCGGCACGTCAGCAGCGTGGCCCTGCTGCGTCAACCAGATCGCCCCGTCCTGCCACAGCCGCGCGGCAGCGAACAGCGCCATCGTCGCACCGAGCACGCCGCCAAACAGACCAGCCCATGTCTTCGTCGGACTGATCGCAGGAGCAATCCGCGGCCCGCCAATCGCACGCCCGGCGAAGTATGCGCCGACATCGACCGCGATTACCGTCACGACGACCGTGAGGAGCGGTGCAAGAGTGAAAGCGGCGTTATGCAGGAACAGCAGCATCGCCGCGCCCACGCCGACGTAGAGCATGCCGGCGAAGTTCCAGAAGCCCCTTTCGGCCGGGTTCTGCGTTCCTTTGCGCGCAAGGCGAATCCATTCCCACAGCACGCCTACGGCGACTGCACAAACGAAAGCGGTCCACACCGCCCCCCCCGCCCAGACGGCAAAGCCAGCAACGAGCGCCATCGCCGCCGCCGATGCGGTTCGCACGCCAAGATCTCGGCCAATGATTGCCATTCAATCCTCTGCCCGCGCTAAACGGGCGTTTCCCCTAGCGGCCGCCATACCGGCGATCGCGCTTCGTGAATTCTTGCAGTGCGTTGCGCAGGTGCTCGGCAGTGAAGTCCGGCCAGAGCACGTCGGTAAAAAGCATTTCCGCATAAGCGCACTGCCATAGCAGGAAATTGGACAGCCGCACCTCTCCCGATGTGCGGATCAGCAGATCGAGTGGCGGCAGGTCTGCCGTGTCCAGTTCGGCCGCGATCGTCTCTGGCGTAATAGCCCCCTTGGCTGCGGCCTTGGTCGCCGCGCGCGCAATCTCGTCCTGAGAGCCGTAGTTCAGCGCGACAGCAAGTGTAGTGCCGGAGTTGGAACTTGTCCGCACGACAGCCTTCTCAATCAGTTCGACCACATCGGGCTTGAACGCGGTATAGTCACCAATGATCTTCAAACGCACGCCGGCTTGCGCAAACTCCTCCAGATCGGAAAGGATGAAACGCTTCATCAGGCCCATAAGGTCGGAAACCTCGTCCTCGGGCCGCCTCCAGTTCTCCGTAGAGAAGGCATAGAGCGTCAACGCTTCCAGCCCCATCTCGCGCGCACCGCGCACGACCTTTCGCACCGCCTCGACCCCGCGCTGGTGCCCCAGCGCGCGCGGCAGACGGCGCTTCTTGGCCCATCGCCCGTTGCCATCCATGATGATGGCCACATGACGCGGCCCGGCCGGTTCCTCCCTGGTCATCGGACTGTCCTCAAGGCCGGAGGGCGTACCCTCACTTGTTGAGGATTTCCTTTTCCTTTCGCGCGAATTCGTCGTCCACGGCCTTGATCTGATCATCGGTCAGCTTCTGGACCTCGGTTTCCGCGCGCTTGCGCTCGTCTTCCGAGATTTCCTTCTTGTTCTCGTCAGCCTTGAGATTTTCCATGCCGTCGCGCCGCACGTTGCGAATTGCGACGCGCGCCTTCTCCGCATAGGAACTCGCAAGCTTGGCCAGTTCCTTGCGGCGATCCTCCGTCAGGTCGGGGATCGGCAGGCGCAGGGTATTGCCGTCGTTGATGGGGTTAAGGCCCAGCCCCGCCGAACGGATCGCCTTTTCCACCGGGCCGACATTGGTTTTGTCCCAAACCTGTACCGACAGCATGCGTGGCTCCGGCGCGGAGATGGTCGCGACCTGCACGATCGGCATGTGCGCACCATATACCTCGACAGTAATCGGCTCCAGCAGGGCGGTATTCGCGCGGCCGGTCCGCAGACCGGAAAGATCGTGCTTCAGTGATTCCAATGCGCCCTTCATGCGGCGCTCAAGGTCGGCCTTGTCGTACTTGGCCATGATCAGGCTCCCTTTTGAACGATCGTCTTCTTGCCCTTGCCAGCGAGAACGTTGGCAAGGTTGCCCTTCTCGCGGATCGAGAACACCACGATCGGAATATTGTTGTCACGGCATAAGGCAACCGCCGAAGCGTCCATCACCTTGAGGTTGTCCGCCAGCACCGTATCGTAATCAACTGCATCGTAACGCTTTGCGGCTGAATTGGTTTTCGGATCGCTGTCATACACGCCATCGACGCTGGTGCCCTTGAGCAGCGCATCACACCGCATTTCCGCGGCTCGCAGAGCCGCGCCGGAGTCGGTGGTGAAATACGGGGCGCCGACGCCAGCGGCGAAGATCACGACCCGGCCTTTTTCGAGATGGCGTTCAGCCCGGCGGCGGATCACCGGCTCACAGACCTGATCCATCTGCACGGCGGACTGCACCCGCGTCTGAACCCCGAGCTGTTCCAGTGCGTTCTGCATGGCCAAGGCGTTCATCACCGTCGCCAGCATGCCCATATAGTCGGCCTGAGCCCGGTCCATGCCGCGCGCCGCCCCGGCCATGCCGCGAAAGATATTGCCGCCGCCGATCACGAGGCAGATTTCCAGCCCGGTATCCTTGGCAGCCTTCACTTCCTTAGCCATCTCGGAGACGAATTCGGGATCGATCCCGAACTGCTGGCTCCCCATCAAGACTTCGCCCGACAACTTCAGCAGGACGCGTTTGTAGGGGGAGGATGACATGCCGCACGGTCTCCTGAGGGGAATGGTGGTGCGGCTTTAGGGTGACACGCACAGATTGCCAAGGGGCGGAAGCGACGGACAACCATCAGTCCGGCTTACAACTCAAGCCAAGATGCAAATGGGGCCGGAGAGCGCATGCTCTCCAGCCCCGTTCAGCTTAGCGCAGTGGGTTACCCCGCGACAGCAGCGGCCACTTCGGCCGCGAAGTCGGTAACTTCCTTCTCGATGCCTTCGCCCAGCTGGAAACGGACATAGTCCTTGAGGACGATCTTGGCACCGGCTTCCTTGCCCGCCGTATCTACGACCTGCTGGATCGGAGTTTTGTTGTCCATGACGAACACCTGCGAGAGCAGCGCGTTTTCCTTGGCGTACTTGGCGATAGCGCCTTCCACCATCTTTTCCTGCACATTGGCCGGCTTGCCCGATTCGGCAGCCTTCTCCTGCGCGATCTTGCGCTCGCGCTCGATCAGCTCGGCATCGAGGTCTTCCGAGGTCAGAGCCAGCGGGAAGGCAGCGGCGATGTGCATCGCGATCTGCTTGCCGAGCGCCTCCAGGACGTCAGCCGATGCTTCGGATTCCAGCGCGACGAGCACGCCGATCTTGCCGAGGTTCGGCGCGGCGGCATTGTGCATGTATGGCACGACGATGCCCTTCGACACTTCGACCGTCTTCATGCGGCGAACCTGCTGGTTCTCGCCGATGGTGGCGACGTTGTGGGTCAGCTTGTCGCTGACAGTGCCACCGTCGGGATAGGCCGCGGCCTTGAGCGACTCGACGTCGTCGCCCTCAACGCTCAGGGCAACTTCCGTGGTCTTGCGGACGAAATCCTGGAACTGGTCGTTCTTGGCAACGAAGTCCGTTTCCGAGTTCACCTCGACGGCAACGCCGCGGGTGCCGGCAACGGCAACCCCGACCAGACCTTCGGCTGCGGTGCGGCTCGACTTCTTGGCGGCAGCGGCCAGACCGCGAGCACGCAGAGCGTCAACGGCGGCTTCCAAATCGCCGCCAGTCTCGTCCAGAGCCTTCTTGCAGTCCATCATGCCGGCGCCGGTGCGCTCGCGCAGGTTCTTCACGTCAGCGGCGGTGTAAGCCATCGCTCAATTCCTCTATTTTGCTGGAGCCAGTCACTGGCCCTTAAATGGATGCGCGCCAGGCCCTCTGGACCCGGCGCGCGACATTTCCATGACGAAAAGTCGTTACCGGGACCTATCAGGCCTCGACGGCTTCCTCGACCGGTACGTCCATGGCGCCGAGGTCGGCACCACTGTCGATCACTGCCTCACGGCCGCCCTTGGTCGCGGCCTGAGCGACGGCGTCGCAGTACAGGCGAACAGCGCGGCTGGCGTCGTCGTTGCCCGGGACCGGGAACGCGATGCCATCGGGCGAAACGTTGGAGTCGAGGATAGCCACGACCGGAATGCCGAGAACATTGGCTTCCTTGATCGCCAGGTCTTCCTTGTTGGCGTCAATTACGAACATCACGTCAGGGATACCGCCCATGTCGCGGATACCGCCCAGCGAAAGTTCAAGCTTGTCGCGCTCACGCGTGAGCTGAAGGATTTCCTTCTTGGTCAGACCGTGGGTGTCGCCGGCAAGCTGCTCCTCGAGCGCCTTGAAGCGCTTGATCGAACCCGAGATCGTCTTCCAGTTGGTGAGCATGCCGCCCAGCCAGCGGTGGTTGACGTAGTGCTGCCCACAAGCGCGCGCAGCCTGAGCAATAGGCTCCTGCGCCTGGCGCTTCGTACCGACGAACAACACCTTGCCGCCTGCCTGGACAGTGGCCGAGATGAAGTCCAGCGCACGCGCCATCAGCGGCACGGTCTGCGAGAGGTCGATGATGTGGATGCCATTCCGCGCGCCGAAAATATACGGCTTCATCCGCGGGTTCCAACGGTGGGTCTGGTGGCCGAAGTGTGCGCCGGCCTCGATCAGCTGCTGCATGGTGACGACGGGAGCCGCCATAATTATTTCCTTTCCGGTTTCGCCTCTGGAAAGCTGGAACCGTGCGGTGAGGAGTTACCCGAAATCCGCTGCGGCACCGGTATGTGCGCTTTCCATGTGGATTGCCGAGACAGGATACCGGGAATCGGTTCCCTTCCCTCGACGCAGCGGCCCTTAGCGGCCGAACGCTCAAAAATCCAGCTAGAAATGCCAGACCGCCGCATTGTTTGAATGATCGCTAACCAGCCTCGGGAACCAACATCGCGCACAGGTTTTCCACAGGAGCATCAACACAGTAAACTAACTTGGCTAACTGTACTGAGGTCGGCGACGCATCCAGGAGTGCGCAACGGGGGAAAGCGAAGGAGATAATTAGTGAGCGTAGTTGTATCTCTTCTCTTTGCGCTCGCCGCCGCCGTCTCGAAATGGGTGATCTGGGCCAGCTTCATGCGCGCGATGCCAACCCTATCCAATCTCCGGCAAGATCTTCGCGAAGCTTCAACCCCTCGCTTCATAGCCATCCACACGCTGGCGCAGCCTGAGCGCGCCATGCCTTTCTCCGCACACGCAGTTGGGAAATCGACAAACCTGGTGCTTAGGCATGGTCCGATCCGGATCGCCACGTTTCCGTAAAAACCGTCCTGACGCAATCCGGCCCTATGACTGGAACGGCCGGGAACTGCCAATCCTCACTGGAACAAAATGAGTACTTGACATGTTGGAACGCATAGGGAACAAAAGCTGCAGGAACATTTGACGAACATGCTGCATGGCAGCCGCCTTCGATTTCGAAGGATAAGCGTTTGGAAGGAACGAACATGAATGTCTTTGCATTCTGTCTTTTCGGTATCGCCGCACTTGCATCAGCATGGACGATTACGCGCGCATGGTTGCGCTATGCGCCGGCAATAACGCAGTTGCGAAATCAAATTCGCGCGTCCGTGTCTAAAGCTCAGCCCACCAGCGCCCTGACCTCGCCCACCTGCATAATCAGGATGGCCCTAGCGGCTCCTCAAACACATCAACACCATGATTTTCATGCCCAGCCGCTGGCGATCGCCGCTTGATGGCGTTGTAGCTGATTATTCCCATTGGAATCAGCAGAATGTAGCCAATCGTTATTGCAGCAAGTGTGAACCACGGCTCAGTCAGCAGCGCTGCCATTGCAAGCCCCACGAACGCGATCATGCCAAGACGCAGACTGTTGGGTGGTCGCAGCCGCGACCAGCCCAAGGTCGGAAGATTGGAGATCATCAGGAAGGCTATGAGCGCCATCCAGATGCTTACGAAGGCTGGATGGGCAAACTCGGTACGCCCGGTGGCGATCCAAAGATACATCGGCAAAAATGCCAGCCCTGCTCCCAGCGGTGCGGGAACGCCGGTAAGGAAGCCAGCCTTCTTGTGGGGTTGATCAAGCATATCGAGGCGGGCGTTGAACCTCGCCAGCCGCAGCACGCAGCAGATCGCGAAGGCCAGTGCCGCCATCCAGCCAATGCTGGGCAAGTGGTGTAGTGTCCACAAGTAAACGATCAGAGCGGGCGCTACGCCGAATGAAATCGAATCGGCCAAGCTGTCGAGTTCTGCGCCAAAACGCGTCTGTGCCTTGAGCAAGCGAGCGGCCCTGCCGTCTATGCCATCCAGAAGGCCGGCCAGTATCACCGCCTGGACCGAGCGTTCGAAATCTCCGCCTATCGCAAAACGGATGCCGGTCAGTCCCGAACATAGGGCAGCAGCGGTAATGGCGTTAGGGACAACGGCCCGCATGGACAGACCGCGCACGAGCCTTCTGCGCGGGAGGGCCCTGTCTCCGTATCCGTCGGGCTGCTCAACACCAGAAACCGGATCGCCGGTCACTGCGCGATACCCTCGATCATCGGTGCAGCGGCCAGTTCCGCAAGCACGGTTTCGCCGGCAATGGTCTTCTGCCCCATGATCACTCGAGGCTCAGTGCCGGACGGCAGATAGACGTCCACACGGCTCCCGAAGCGGATAAGTCCGATGCGCTGCCCGGCGGCGATGATGTCCCCCGGCTTCACGAAAGGAACGATGCGGCGTGCGACCAGCCCGGCGATCTGCGTGAAGCAGATGCGCGCACCATCGCTTCGCTCGATAAGAACGTGCTGCCGCTCGTTCTCTTCGCTGGCCTTGTCAAGATCCGCATTCACGAACTTGCCAGGAATATAGATCACCCGCTTCACGGTGCCGCCGATCGGCGCGCGATTGATATGTACGTCGAACACCGACATGAAAATCGAGACCCGCGTGACCAATTCGCCTGACAGCGGCGCGGAACCACTCCCATCATCGACCGTAAGTTCACGCGGAGGCGGCACTTTGCTAATGAGCGTGATCAGGCCATCTGCCGGCGCGACAACCGCGCGGTCATCCTGCGGTGTAACGCGAACCGGATCCCGGAAGAAAGCAAGCACGCACAGCGTCAGAACAGCTAGCGGCCACCCGACCCAAGGCCCCAGAAGCAGCCATGCCACCAGCGCGAGACCGCCCGCAATGGCGCCGAACTTACGGCCCTCGGAATGGATAGAGGGCCACTGCCAGGACGCTTCGCCCCTGCCCTGATTGTCAAGAATGTCTGAACGCATCAACGTCATCTAGTGACAATGCCCTGCCTCCGCAATGCCGACGGACCAGCGAGGGAAGCCAAGGGATGCCGGTGGGTAGTAAGGAAACCTATTGAGCAGCAGTGGCACGGCTTGTATCGAACTACACGCCTAGTGCATTGTTTAATATTATTACTCTTACTATCTTAAGATCACGCCCCACATTTTGCCCCACACTTTTGAGGCAGCATCGCACTGTCAGCAATTAGATCGCGCTGGCGGGGACGGACCTGTGGCCGATCAAACCAGCCACGACGTAAATGCAAGCCGGTAACGCGATGCAAGTCCGGCGGTGAAACTCTGGCGCGGTGACTGGGCCGGAATAGCGAGCATAGGACTACACACCGAACGCGACAGATCATGCGCGACAAGCTTCGAAAGCTGCGCATTTCCAGCATTAGCAGCGATTCATTCAAGTTGCCGGTATTGAATCTAAGCCAGCATAGGCAAGCGCCGACTTTCCAGTCATTCCCCGCCCGTCTGAACAGCCTTGGAAGCGGTCGTTGGTTCAGCTGGCCGTGCATCTGCATTGCCTCAGTCGCAAGACAAGCTATGCTCCCCGAGATGCAAGATCGACAGGATCACTTCGCCTACTGTGTCCAACTGTTTGGTGGCACCACAGCTTTTTCGCGGCGCCTCAGGATAGATGAGCGAGCTGTCCGGCGGTTTATCAATGGCGAGCGGCCCATCAGCGACAGTCTGCTTCGAGACACCTCGAAGGCATTAGGCGAGCTCGTCGCTGAAGCCAACGCGGCCGCAGAAACAATCTCTGCCACTTTGTCCTCTGAACCAAGCGATCTGTGAGCGGCACTGTACGAAATTCCCATCGTACCTTGTGGGTGGGCACGCGTTACGCCTAACTCCCTACTCACTGGCCACGCTGCTTCTCATTTCCGCGTAAGCCTCCTCTCGCGCGTCGGGCGTTAAAGACAGAAGGTAGCGGCTTGCTTCCTTGTAGGTCAGAAACGGCTGACCATCGACCATAATGGGGACCGTGCGGCCGTTATAAATCCTGCGCAGCAACCGCCGCTGCGATCTTCCCAGCAACTGATAGGATTCTTCGGTGATGGCGGTGTCCTATCCTGGAGAACGTCTGTTCCTGCTACCATCGCCAAGGGACGTAGGCGAGCCTGCTTTCGCCAACAAAGCGGTCGTTCGCCGTCGCAAATTGGCTCATCGGAAGCGGTCGTAAATTCACGTCCAAGCCGGCGAACTGGAATGCCAGGGTCTAGGACAGTCCTGACTGGCAGCTGTTACGGCAGTGTTCGTGAAAGCCGACATTCGGATACGTCGGTGTCGGATTCCGGGTCCGACCCATCCCGGACGCTCAGACGCAAGTTGAGATCGCCTACGAGCAGACCGACCGCTTTGCATTTTGCGACCCATGCGGTAGCTCGCTTCCTACGATCAGTTTGATGCCGCGCAGCCGAATAGAACTTGGATGTCTGCACGGCGATTTCTAGCCTCATCAAAGACTTGCTTATCCTAGAGCTGCGGACATTATGGCACGAATCTCAGGGGGTGTTGTGCGTTTCAAGATTTCTGTTTGCCTGGCGAGTTTACTTGCCGGAACCGCCGCTTATGCGGCTGGAAACCAGATCCAAACCGGGCCTGCGCCCAAATGGGCCGTCCAGTCAGAGGCGATGCCTGTACCGGGCGATGCCGCAGGGGCGGTCTTTATCCGACGTCAGGACACGGAGGTCCATTTGGATGGCAAGGGGCAGCTGCTCTATAATGGCTACCGCATCAAGATCCTCCATCCCAATGCGCTGCAGCTTGGCAATCTGTCGCTGGTCTGGAACCCGGCCGCTGGTTCGCCTGTCGTCCATGTCATCAAGATCCATCGCGAAGGTCAGGTCATCGACATACTGAAGGCGGCTTCGTTCGAGATACTTCGCCGAGAAGACCAGCTTGAAGCGGCACGGTTGGACGGCAATCTGACCGCCGTTTTGCGTGTGCCCGATCTGAGGGTCGGGGACGAAATCGAGTTCGCCGCGACACTCCGCGCCAGCGATCCCACATTGGGGAAAGATGATGCCGGCTTGCTTCTCCTCGCCCCCGAGCCGGCGCCCGGTCGATATCATCTTCGGTTGAGCTGGGAAGAAGGAAACAAGCCTGCGGTCAAGATGACCGGCGATATGTCGACGGTGGCTGAGCAGGGCGTGAACGCCATCGACTATCGGTTCGATGACCCCAGCGTCCTGGCGCCGCCAAAGGATGCACCCCCTCGCTATCAGTGGCAGCGGGTCGTCGAGTATAGCAGTTTCAGCGACTGGCAGGGCATATCGCGCCTTTTCGCGCCACTATTCGCCAATGCTTCGAAACTGAGCGCCAACTCGCCGCTCAAGCAGGAGGCCGCACGTATCGCTGCAGCCCATGCGAAGCCGCTAGATCGCGCCGCTGCTGCTCTGAAATTGGTGCAGCAGGACGTCCGCTATATTTATGTCGGGCTGAATGGCGGCAATCTGACGCCGGCTGGAGCCGATGAGACATGGCAACGGCGCTATGGCGACTGCAAAGCCAAAACGGTGCTGCTGCTGGCATTGTTGCGCGAGTTGGGCGTCGAAGCGGAGGCTGTGCTGGTCAACAACAGTGGCACGGATGATGGCCTTGACGAGCGGCTGCCCAGCCCACGCATGTTCGACCATGTGCTGGTGCGGGCGCGGGTCGATGGACAGAGCTATTGGCTTGATGGCACATTGCCTGCAGTCGTACCGCCTGGTGCAGAACCGGTCATACCCTATCAATGGGTTCTTCCTCTGACCCTACAGGGAAGCAGTCTTGAACAACTGAGCTGGGCGCCTGCCTCGCGTCCGAATGAGATTACGCTTTTCGAGATCGATGCGAGCGCCGGCTTTGAACAGCCTGCACGGATTACGAATACGACCATCAAGCGCGGGATCGAAGGCTTGCAGCAGGAGGTTCAGTTTGCGGCAGCGACGCCAGCGCAATTGCTCAGCGCATTCCGGCAGAATGCAATCGGAAACACATGGCAGACCATCGAAGATGTTCAGTGGCGCTATGATGTGAAAGCGCAGGCCAGCATATTGACTATCATCGGCACCGGTGCAGTCGACTGGGACGATGATGGCGATGGAATGAGGTCGCTGGCACTGCCGGGCGGCGGCTTCAACCCGCCCGAAAAGCGGATACGCGCTGCGGAGCAGGATCAGGCACTGCCATTCTACAACAAGCCGGATTTCAGCTGCTACGTCACTACGGTTCGTCTGCCGTCGACGACCAAGCCGGAGCAGTGGTCGCACAAGGACGATATCAACAACCGGATGTTCGGTCGGGCCTATTACCGCGCCTTCGACATATATGATGGCTCGCTGCGCATGATCCGGGGATCGCGAATTGAGCAGAAAGAAGTCGATGCCGCCAAAGTACAGCGCGACAATGGCCGCATCGCCCTGTTCGACAACAGCATGGCATGGATAAGCTACAATCCGAGCGGCAAAAACGCCCAAACCAAGGCAAGCAGACGAGTGCCGGCGACAAATGAGATCGATTGGACCGCCGACAATGTGCCTTGCCTAGCGTCTAGCCCCGGAACCTAAACGAGAGCAACGCCGGCTGCAGCCATGCGAAACCGGCCTCTGGTATTATTATTTATTTTGGCAGTGCCACCCGCCGCAATTTCACTGCTCGTGGGCGAGTTTGCGATACGTCGCCGATCAGCGTGAACGTCCGGTATTGGGCGTGTCCGGAATGGCGCCTTTCAGGTTAAAATATTGAAAGGCTGCCGTTCGCTCGCGGCCCTGGCGGGCCGGCGGTGGCGCCAACAAACCGGCCGTTCGCGGCACCTGAACCGCTCCCTGGAGCCTGCCATACGTTCATGGTTCAGAGAATCGCCGCTGGCCGTGTCGGTTGTTGTGGATGCGGGCTCTAGGCCGGTTCCGGCGCGCCGGCCGGCGGGAGGTGCGGTTAGCCCCCATCGCAGCGCATCGAGCTGCCTGTGTCTGCTGCCGGGTGGGATGTGCCTAATGGCGCTTGCAACTGCTTGATCTCCTGTTGCAACTGCACAATAGTGCGAATGTGACTGAAGCGATCGTCGATCCTGTCCCGGCTGGCACCGCCCCCTCGGCGGTCTTGGCGGCACGCCCCGAACCGATCCAGCTGCATCCTGCAAGCACCGCGATAATCGTCGTCGACATGCAGAACGCCTATGCCAGCAAAGGCGGCTATGTGGACGAGGCCGGGTTCGACGTCGGTCCGGCCACCGAAACGATCGGCAAGGTCGCCGAAGTGCTCGTCCTCGCCCGCCGCGCGGGAATGCCAGTGGTCTTTCTCCAGAACGGCTGGGATGGCGACTATGTTGAGGCTGGTACGCCGCTCTCGCCCAACTGGCACAAATCCAATGCCCTCAAGACCATGCGCCGGCGGCCCGAACTGGCGGGCAAGTTCCTCGCCCGTGGCGGCTGGGATTACGAGCTGGTCGATGCGCTCACCCCGAACGAGGGCGACCTGCGCGTCCACAAGCCGCGCTATTCGGCCTTCTTCAATTCGCAGCTCGATTCCGTCCTGCGCGCACGCGGCGTCCGCACGCTGATCTTCACCGGCATTGCCACCAACGTGTGCGTGGAATCAACCCTACGTGACGGGTTCCACCTCGAATATTTCGGCGTACTGCTGGAGGATGCAGTGCACCACCTGGGGCCGGACTTCATCCGCGAGGCCAGTCTCTACAATATCGAGAAATTCTTTGGTTGGGTGAGCAGCGTCGCCGATTTCCGCGCGGCCGTTAGCCAGCTTCCAGCGCGCGATGAACCGATTGGGGAACCATGATGCCTTTCGAACCGATCAACCCGCCGCAGTTCCCCACGCCCATCGCGCCCTATTCGGCGGGAGCCAAGGCAGGCAACACGGTCTATGTCTCGGGCGTACTGGCACTTGGCGAAAGCGGGGCGGTTCTGCATGTCGGCGACGCGGCCGCGCAAACGCGCCATGTGCTGGAGGTCATCAAGACCACCCTGGAGGCGGCAGGCGGAACCATGGCCGATATTGCCATGAACCACATCTTCCTCAAGGACCTTGCGGACTACGCCGCCTTCAACGTGGTCTATGCCGAGTATTTCCCGGGCGACAAGCCCGCCCGCTACTGCATCAAGTGCGAACTGGTTAAGCCGGACTGCCTCGTAGAGATCGCCTCGGTCGCGCATCTTGGCTGAAGCGGCGGGGCTCTATTACGAACTCCACGGAGCGGCGGATGCGCCGCTGCTGATCCTGTCGAGCGGCCTTGGCGGTTCCGCGGCTTACTGGAAACCCAACCTTGCTGCGTTGGCCGAGCGCTTCCGGGTCATTGCTTATGACCATCGCGGTACCGGCCGCAGCGACAGAACGCCGCTTGCCACGCTGACGGTCGAAGACATGGCGCGCGACGTCATAGCGCTGATGGACGCCCTTGGCATAGCGCATGCGCATTTCCTTGGCCATGCCCTCGGTGGATTGATCGGGATGGCGCTTGCCCTTGCCGTGCCCACGCGCGTCGACAGGCTGGTTGTCGTCAATGGCTGGGGGCGGATCGAAACGCATACGGTGCGCTGCCTCGAAGCTCGCCTTACCCTTCTGCGAAACGCGGGCGAACTGGCCTACGTCAAGGCGCAGCCTATCTTCCTCTTCCCCGCCAACTGGCTCACGCTCGATGCACCGCCTGAACTACTCGACGATGCGGCACAGCTGACGCATTTCCCCGGCTCGGCGACTATGGAACAACGGATCGCGGCGGCACGGGCTTTCGATGTGCTCGACCGGATCGGCGAGATCGCCTCTCCACTGCTTGCCTATTTCAGCACGGACGACGTTCTGGTTCCTTCCATCGCTTCGAGCCGGATCGTCGATCGCCTCTCCCCGGACAATGGCGGCACGGAAATCTCGCGGCACTGGGGCGGTCACGCCTGCAATGTGACCGATGCCGAAACCTTCAACCGGATCGTGCCGGCCTGGCTGGCCGAGGGGCTTCTTCCACAGGAGTAAATCATGCAAGTCGGCGTCTTTGTCCCGATCAACAACAACGGCTGGCTGATCAGCGAGAACGCGCCGCAATACATGCCCAGCTTCGATCTCAACAAGGAAATCGCCCTGCGCGCCGAGAAATACGGGCTCGATTTCCTGCTATCGATGATCAAGCTGCGCGGTTTCGGCGGCAAGACCGAGTTCTGGGAATATGGCCTCGAAAGCTTCACGCTGATGGCCGGCCTTGCCGCCGTGACGGAGAAAATCAAGATCTTCGCCACTTGTCCCACGCTCATCATCCCTCCCGCTTTCGCGGCAAGGATGTGCAACACCATAGATTCGATCAGCCATGGTCGTTTCGGACTCAACCTCATCACCGGCTGGCAGCCACCTGAATATACCCAGATGGGCCTCTGGCCGGGGGACGAGCATTTCCGCAATCGCTACGAAGTGCTCGGCGAATACGCCAAGGTCCTGCGCGAGCTGTGGGAGAGCGGCCGCTCGGACTTCAAGGGCAAGCACTATCGGATGGATGATTGCCTTGTCCGGCCCCAGCCTTCGGCGGACATGAAGATCATCTGTGCCGGATCGTCCGATGCCGGACTGGCGTTTTCGGCGCAGTGGGCGGACTATGCCTTCTGCCTCGGCAAGGGCGTCAATACGCCCACCGCCTTCGCCTTCAACAACGAGCGCCTTGCGAAGTTTACTGCAGAGACGGGCCGGGACGTGTCGGTCTTTGTGCTTGTCATGGTGATCGCCGCGGAGACTGACGAGGAGGCCATGGCGAAATGGCGCTACTACAATGACGGAGTAGATCTGGAAGCGATCGCGTGGCTCGCCGACCAGGGCGCCAAGGATACCGTTAATTCCGACACCAACGTCCGCCAGCTCGCTGCGCCCGAAGGTGCCGTCAACATTAACATGGGCACGCTGGTCGGCAGCTATACCAGCGTGGCGCAAATGCTCGACGAGATGGCGCAGGTGCCCAACACCGGCGGCGTGCTGTTGACCTTCGATGACTTCATCGAAGGCGTGGAGGCCTTCGGCGCCCGCATCCAGCCGATGATGAAAAGCCGTCGGTAGTTCTTGAAGACCACGCATGGTTAGTTTGGCACAACTCCCGCCGACAAAGCGGCCCTTCTTTGCGGTAGAACAGCGTGCCGATACCTGCCGGTCGTTAATCAGGTCGAACCGGCTTCCCGGCGACCTCGGTAAGCCGGAACTGGTGTCAAATTTCCGTCCGTTCGGACAGTGTCAGGGCATCATCCACTGGGGACACTTCTTATATTGCTGTTGATAATCACTCGCATATTCGATATCTGGCCTTATGTCAGCATTCGCCGTCCCTGACTTGGATAGCCTTTATCGTGCCCATGGAGGATGGCTGCTGAACTGGCTTGCGACGCGAGCGCGCTGCAACACACGAGCTGCCGATCTCGCGCAGGAGACTTTCTGCCGATTGGCGGAGCAACCGCAACTACGCTTGCATTCCTACCCCAGACGATATCTTGCGACGGTCGCACGGCGGCTCCTGATCGATGATACCCGCAAGCGAACATCGGAGCGATGCTTTCTGGAGGCCTTCGCCTTGCATATGGGCGATGTCACCGCGCCATCGCCTGACCGTATAGCCGAAGCGGTTCAGCAACTCTCTCTGCTCGCCGAACTCTTGGGCGAGCTTCCTGCAAAGCCACGGCAGGCATTGTTATTGAGCCGCCTGGACAGATTGACCTATGCCCAGATTGCTGAGGAACTCGGCGTTTCCAGCAGCATGGTAAAGCAGTATATCGCTCGCGCACTCGCTCATTGCTATATCGTCACACATGGTTGCCCAGACTAAGCAGATCGAGCCGAGCCGAGCCGTCATCGAGGCCGCCGCTGCTTGGCAGGCGCACCTGGCTGACGAGGATTGCGCCAAAGAGGATCGGCAGGCGTTCCAGGACTGGCTCGACGCCGATCCGATACACACGCTCGCCTTCGATCGCATTAGTGCGGTAACGCAGCAGGTTTCCACACGTACGCCGGTCGAACGAGCCGCGCTAGGCATGATGTTCGCCGGCAGGAGGAGGCACAGTGCCTTGATGCTGATCGCTCTTGTCGGTTCGGCAACGGCAATCGCCTTGTGGGGTGCCGGTGAGCCCTCGATACGGGCAAGAATTGCCGACCAGCGTACGGCGGTCGGTGAGCAGCACAGGGCGGTTCTGGCATCGGGTGATGGGCTGGTTTTCGACACAGATACGGCAGCGGACATTGATGAGAGGAACCGAACTATCGAGCTATGGCGCGGCGGCGTCATGGCACATGTAGAGAAAGGCGCGGCACGTCCATTCGTCATCCGCTCGCCACAAGGAACGGCGCGCGCGCTCGGCACTCAATATAGCGTGCGCGTTGAAGGCAAGGTCACGACAGTTTCAGTGATCGAGTCACGGGTTGAAGCCTGCGCGTCAACGGGCAACCGGTCGTGCGTGACGCTTGAGGCGGGTCAGTCCGCGCGGCTCGACGCAAGGGGAGCGCGCCGTGTCGGCGATATCGATCCTGTTTCGGAAATGGCGTGGAGCGACGGGCTTCTGGTAGCTGATGATCGTCCGCTCAGCGAAGTCATCGACCGGCTCAATCGCTATCGGCGCGACCCAATCCACTATGCGCCCGAGGATATTCAGGGGCTTCGCGTTTCCGGCACGTTCCCGCTCAGTGATACAGAGCGGGCGTTGACTAGTCTTTCCGCCGCACTGCCGATCGCCGTGGAAGACGGGCCGGATGGGACAGCCGTCAAACGACGCTGAAAATATTTCGGCACACCGACTGCCCGATTTCCCGGCTTATCCGTCCGAAGGGTAAATTGCACCTTTCAGGGGGATCTAATGAACCATCGTTTCTTGCGCCTGGCGGGCGCACTGTTGTGCTGCTCGACTGCCGGGACTTCTTTGCCCGCCATGGCCCAAAGCGCGGCGCCAGCAAGCATCGACATTCCGGCGCAGCCGCTTGCGCGGGCAATCGCAGAGTATAGTCGCATAACCGGCGCATTAGTGGCGGCCGATGCATCGCTGACGCGAGGCCGGACCAGTACAGCTGTGAACGGCAAATACACATCCGAGGCTGCTCTGGTGCAGCTCCTCATCGGCACTGGTCTGAGGGCATCCCCCGATGGCGCCGGTGGTTTCGCGCTCCAACGAGTGCGGGCTGCCCCGTCACAACAATTGGAACCCCAAGCTTCGAATGCAGCCAGCCTGCAAGCAAGAGAGGCAACGGAAATTGTGGTGACTGGTTACAAGGCAACCCAGCAGCGAAGTGTCACCAAGACCCCGCTCTCGCTCAAGGATACGCCGCAGTCGGTTTCCGTCGCCACTGCCGATATGATTGCGGATCGTGGTGCGCAATCGCTGGCTGAGGCCATGTATTTCATTCCCAACGTCGTGGCCTTCAATGACGGTGCGACGGGTGGCGCCGGTGGTGGCGGCAACAGCCTCGGCGTAGAATACAATATTCGCGGCATCTATGAGAGCGGCGGGCTCGCCTATCGCCGGGTGAATGGCCTTCGCACCCATAATCGCGCCGGTATCGACCTTGCCGCGCTCGAACGAGTGGAAGTGGTGCGCGGGCCGGCGTCGATGTTCGGCGGCGCAGTGCCGCCGGGCGGTATCATCAATCTCATTCCCAAGCGTGCCTCCGCGGCATTCAGTGGCTTCGTCACCGCCCGCGTGGGCAGCTATGACGCGAAGGTGCTCGAAGGGGATGTGGGCGGCGCGCTGACCGGCGACGGCGCGGTACGAGGCCGCATCAGCGGGAAATATGTCGATGAGGGCTCGTGGATCGATTTCCGCGAGGGCAATCTCTGGGTCGCGACGGCTGCGCTCGGTGCGGACGTGACGCCCGGCACCAGCATCAACATCACCAGCAGTTTCCAACGTCGGTCCTTCCTTGAGGGTGGCTCCTTCGCCGTCGGCGCAGACGGGTGGGTTCCGGACATCCCCCGTTCGCGCTTCGTCGGTATCCCTACACCTCAATCCAAGGGGGAACTTGGTTGGATCGATGCGGAGCTACACCAGGAACTCGGCCCCGATTGGACGCTGACCGCACGAGGCCGGTATGAAGACGGCTTCAACGCCCAGCGTGCCACCGAATTTGGCGGCTATACCGATCAGGATGCGGGGATCGCCTCCCTCAACAAGCTCAACCGGCGCTATTCCTATGATACAGTCGCAACCGATCTGTTCATATCGGGCGGCGTCCCGCTGTTCGGGTTGACCAGCGATCTGCTGCTCGGTGTCGACTATTTCGACAATGACGAAACCGTGCGAGGCGGGCGGACCAGCGGTGTCGCCACGATCGATATTGTCGATCCGGATTACACGACCGACATCGGCTCCTTCCCCACCGAACTGGACCCTACCTATGCCAGCGGTCACGCAGGCTGGGGCATATATGGCCAGGCGATCATTCGTCCCATCGAGCGGTTCGCGGTCCATTTGGGCGGCCGATATGACTGGGCACGGACAACAGCCGGCCTGGGAGCGGATACGCAGAAGACAGAGGCTTTCACCGGGCGTGCATCACTGACCTATGAGGTCACCGACACTCTGACGGCTTATGCGACCTACAACGAGTCCTTCATCCCCTCGTCGGGCAGGACAATTGAGGGCGATCTCGTTGCCCCCGAAACCGGCTATCAGATTGAAGCCGGCCTCAAGGCTTCGCTGATCGACGACAAGCTCAATGCCTCGCTCGCTGCCTATCGTATGCTGCGGCGCGATATTGCGACCTACGACCCCCGCAGCGGAACCGGCGAATTCTCCGTAATCCCGGTGGGCGAACAGGTTCACAAGGGTGTCGAGGTGGAGATTGTCGGCTCGCCGCTTCCCGGACTGCAACTCGTTGCCTCCGCAGCCTGGCAGGACGCGGAGATCACAAAAAATAATGACGGGATGGAGGGCACGGTTCCCTATGATGCGCAGGAGTTTACCGGAGCCTTCCTCGCGACCTACGAACTGCAATCTGGCCCCCTGAAGGGCTTGGGCTTCGGCGGTAGTGTGCGCGATCTGGGCAAGTACTATCCGTACACTTATCCGCAGAACCAGCTTGCTTATAACCCGCCACCCATCGTCGATGCGCAACTCTTCTATCGTGGTATCGAGAACTGGGATGTCCGTCTCAATGTGTTCAACCTCTTTGACGAACGCTATCTAAGTTCGGTCAGCATTTACGGATCGAGCACGTTCGGACGGCCCCGCTCGGCGCTGCTGTCCGTCACGCGCAGCTTCTAGATGGAACCGGCGAGGACCGGTTTGCGCGTCGCCGCCCGCGTGGCGGCAGCGACGGTGGGTAGCTATGCCGTCACTGCCGGTTCAGCGGCATTGATCGCGCTCCTGCTGATATCGGCGGCAGCGCTGTCCCGGTCGGATGCGCTGATCGTCGGCAGTTGCTTCGGCTACCTCCTGTTCGCGGCGGCGATGCTCTGGTGCTTCGCCGAGCGGCGTTTGGCGCGTGTCTGGTCGGTGATTCTCTTGGTCTCCGTCGCGACACACGGCGCTGCGATACTGCTAGAGTGGGGACCGGCATGAGTGCGCCCGCTCTTCCCGACGATCCGGGCGGGCTGCGCCTGGCCCTCAACTGGTTCCACACTTGGTTCGGCCTCTTTGCCGGCGGCCTCCTGTTCGTCATTTTCTGGGCCGGAACGCTTTCCGTGTTCGACCGGGAAATCGATCGCCGGATGATGCCATCCACCCGGCTGAGCCCCGCCTGCAATGTCGGTGGATGCGCTGCTTCCGGTTGTCGAGGACGATATCGCGGGCGCACGCGGCTGGCGGATCATTCTCCCCGATGAACGCACTCCGGTAGGACCGCCGAGATATCCGGTACCGACGGGAGCCACATCCGCCGTTTCATCCAGCCCGCGATAGCGCGGACTGCCCGGTCCTGCTGCAGCCGGTCTATTACCGCAGCGCTGCGATCACAACCTCTGCCAAAGGTGTCGAGGATTGCGGGTTCTGACCAGTGAGCAGGTTGCCGTCCTTGACGACGTAGGCGTGCCAGTTGGGGCCCTGCTCGAACAAAGCGCCCTGCTTGCGCAGCGTGTCGGCCAGCAGCCAGGGCGCGTTCTCCGCCGTTCCGAACTCGATTTCCTCCTCGTCACTGAGCGAGGTCATCGTGCGACCGGCGAATGGCCAACCGCCATTCTCATCCCGCGCCGCCAGCAGCGCCGCGGGACCATGGCACACGGCAGCAATGACCTTAGAAGCGCGATCAGCCTCGGTCAGCACCCGGCCCATATCGGGGTCCTTGTAGAGATCCTCGACCGGGCCATGACCGCCGGGGACGACGATGGCATCATATTTGCTGATGTCGATCTCGGCGAGCACCAGCGGCTTTTTGATCCGCGTTGCATTCCCGTCGAGATAGGCCCGCATGCGTTCAGCAATCTGCTCGCCGACGATGTCTGGATCGAGGCTGCGCTTGTCCATCGTCGGCACGATGCCGGCGGGGCTGGCGAGATCGACTTTGAACCCGGCCCGCACGAAGGCTTCGTCGAGATCGACGAACTCCTGCGCCCAGACGCCGGATTCATAGATGGAACCATCGGCACGGGTCCATTTGTCGGCGGCCGAAAGAACGATGAGGATATCGGTCATGGTATATCTCCTGCTTGTCGTCGCGTGTGCGACGGTTTGACTGAATGGGAAGGAGGTCAGATGTTCTGGCCGCCCGAGACTTCGATCCGCTGTGCGGTGATCCAGCGATTGTCGGGGCCGAGCAGGCTGGCGATGGCCGGCCCGATGTCGTCCGGCACGCCGACCCGCCCGAGCGCGATCATGTTGGCGAAGGCCTCGTTATATTCCGGTGTGTCGCGCACCGCGCCGCCGAGGAAGTCGGTTTCGATAGCACCGGGTGCGATCGTGTTCGCGGTGATGCCGCGACTGCCGAGTTCTTTGGCCATGTACAACGTCAGTATCTCTATCGCGCCCTTGGCGGCCGAATAGGCCGAGAAGCCGGGGTATGAGACCCGGGTGAGACCCGACGAGAAGTTCACGATGCGGCCGCCATCGGCGATCAGCGGCAGCAGCGCCTGGGTGAGGAAGAACACGCCCTTCACATGCACGTTGAAGAGCTGGTCGAACTGCGCCTCGCTGGTCTCGGCAAAGCTTGCCATCTCGCCATGGCCCGCATTGTTAACCAGATGGTCGAAGCTCTCACGGCCCCAGGACTGGAGCGTCGTGCGAACCTGGTCCGCGAACGGCTTCAGGGCAGCGATGTCACCGACATCGAGTTGGAGCGCGACTGCCCTGCGGCCGAGCGCCTCGATCTCCGCGACGACGGCCTGAGCCTGCTCGACCCCGCTGCGGTAGGTGAAGATCACGTCGCCGCCGTGGCGGGCGATGCCGATGGCGGTATTGCGGCCCAGGCCACGGCTGCCGCCGGTAACGATGGAAATAGTGGTCATTGGTCGTTCCTTTCGTGGTGCTTGATGTGTCGGCAGCCCGCCGACGGGGTGGTGGTCAGGCTTCAGGCCGTTCGGCCCTTGGCGGTTTGCGGGAGTGGCGTGCGGCGCCGTACGACCGTGCTCAGGCGATGGTGCAGCCGCACCATGTCCCGGCCGCACGCGCCCTCGATGAACAGAGCGCCGATCGCCGCGAGCAGGACTGTGAGCGCAGCGCCGCCGGCGGCCGCCATGAACACACTCACGGCGCCGGACGGCACGGAGAGCGCCTGGACAAGGAAGACACCGATCAGGCCGCAGATGCTGGTCACCCCGAAAAGCGCGACGCCGACGTTCAGCAGGGCGAGCGCCTTGAGCTGCAGGTGGATGCGCCGCTCGGCGAGCCACAGGACTCGGTCAGGATCGACATAGAGCAGGGAAAGCCTGTCTTCGTCCGCCGCGAAGGACGTCTGAAACTCGCGCCATTGCGTGACCGCGAGATTGTAGCGCGTGGTGGCGCCGTTCTGCAGGATCGCGCAGGCATTGGTGAGGATCGCCGGCCCGGTGATGAAGGTCAGCGCGGAGAATGGATCGTAGGACATTTGGGCTGCTCCTTTCTGCGCAAGCGGGCTCACGGGGGCCGGCACAGTGCCTTGGCCCAGCAAATAGCTTTCACTTTGTCGGCGATGCCTGGCCGGCATATCCGCCCGCCAGAGCTTTTCAGCTGCTGTCTAAATGCCTCGTCGAAAGGCGCAGAGGAAAGACTTTGTAGCTTTGCCAGTCATACCTGCTAGGCATGACCGATGGAGCTTCGTCATCTGCGCTATTTCGTTGCGGTCGCCGAGGAAGGCAGCCTGACCGGGGCTGCCGAGAAACGCCTGCACACTGCACAGCCATCACTGAGCCGCCAGCTTCGCGATCTGGAGCTGGAAGTCGGCACCCCGTTGCTCATTCGGACCTCGCGCGGTGTCACGCTGACGCCTTCCGGGCAGATCTTTCTCGACCATGCGCGGCTCGCCTTGGCCCAGGCTACCGAGGCCGTCGCCGCTGCGCGGCGCGTGTCGCGGCCGGCCAAGGCGAGCTTCTCGGTCGGGTTCTTGACCGGGCAGGAAGTGGAGTGGCTGCCTCATGTCACGCAGATCCTGCGCGATCAGCTCAAGGAAATCGATTTCCGCGTCTCGAGCGACTTTTCGCCCGCTGTTGCCGAGGCTGTCCAGCGCGGCGAGATAGACCTGGGTTTTTCTCGCGTCGAGCCTCAGCCCGATGTGGCCTATGCAGTCATCGCATCCGAGCCGATCGTGGCCATCCTCGCGGGCGACCATCCGCTCGCCGGCCGAACCCAGATTGATCCGGCCGAACTCGGCGAATTTCCTTTTATCGGCTATACCGACACCCCGCACGTCCTGCGCGGCATCGTCGAGCGCTATCTGCGCGAGCGCGGCGTGAGCGTCTCATCCAGCCACTTTCTCGACAGCTTCGCGACCGGCATCTCGCTGGTCGCATCGACCGACGGTCTGACGCTCTTGCCGGCCTATGTCGAAAAGCTGCTGCCCCGGTCTGTCGTGAGCAGACCGCTCGCCGGACCTACTCCCGTCATCGAAATCGCCGCCGGGTATCGGAAGGACAATCCTTCGCCGGTGTTACAGGATTTCCTACGGAGTATTGATTGGCTTATCGCTGCTCATGCTGCCGCCGCCCGGCGAGGGTCGCCGACCTAGCTCTTAGGGCAAAATCGCCAACAGAGCCGCCATTGGCGCATCAGTCATTGGCTTCCGATAGCTGCCATCGGTTCATATTACCGAGCAACTGCCGTGTGCCACAGTCTGGAGCATCACTGCGCGGCATCCGCGCCAGATTAATTCCCGTCCAATGTCACATCCCGGCGCGCTGCTTCGTCAAGGCTTGCATCAACACTTGAGGAGCAAGCCATGTCGCAGCGTCTGGACCATCTGAAGCAGCATCCCGAACTCACCGCGAAGCTGACCGATCTTACCCTGACGGTAAAGAAGGGTGCGGTGGAGAAGGCAATTCTCTCCCTCGCCGAAATCCGCGCCTCGCAGCTCAACGGCTGCGCCTTCTGCGTGGACATGCACATCAAGGAGGCTACGCTTCAGGGCGAACGTCCCCTGCGCCTACATCATGTGGCGATCTGGCGGGAATCGCCTCTGTTCGATGACCGCGAGCGCGCGGCGCTGGCATGGACAGAAGCGGTGACGCGCCTGTCACCCGACGGCGTGCCGGATGCCATCTATGACGAAGCGCGCGGACATTTCTCGGAACGGGAACTGGTCGACCTCACCTACATGGTCATGGTCATTAACGCATGGAACCGCGCTTCCATCGCCTTCCGCTCCGTACCAGGATCGGCGGACAAGGCCTTCGGCCTCGACCGCGCCGGCCTGGCCTGAGAACAGGAGCAGGCCGATGGCGTCCATTCTTTCTATCTTTGCCAGCCCCTATGGCGCCGCCTCGCGCGGCGCCACGCTGGCGGCGCAGGCTGTCGCCAACCTTCAGGCGGCCGATCCTTCGCTCTCGCTTGTAGAGCGCGATCTATCCGCTCTTCCGCGCGCGATAGTCCCGCAGGCCTACTCCGAGGCGGTGCTGGCGCAGCAACCGGCTGATCACGCCGCCTTTGCCCTTTCCGAAACGCTGATCGGCGAGGTGGAAGATGCGGCGTTCATCACCATCGCCACGCCCATGCACAATTACACCGTGCCAGCCTGCCTGAAGCTGTGGATCGACCTGGTGCTTCGCCACAGCCGCAGCTTCGCACCCGTAAACGGTGTGAAGACCGGGCTGCTGGGCGACCGGCCGGCTCTGGTGGTAGTGACTTCTGGCAATCGCGTCACAGGAAAAGGCGCGGGACAACCTGACCATCTAACTGGCTATCTCACCGATGTGCTGTCCACCGTTGGCATATCCAATTTGCGTTTCATCTATCTTGAGGGGTTGGTGAATCCGGTGCAGGCCGGCATGACGATAACGGAAGGAGCCAGGGCAATTCTCCACGATCCGGTGTTTGGCAGCAAACCCGCCATGGCGCGGGCGGCGAACAGGTGATGGAACCGCGGTCCTCCGCCACCGCCGTGGAAGCGTTCGACCCGCTCCGCCCCCGGCTGATCCGGGTGGCCTATCGCATGCTCGGGTCAGTGGCGGATGCGGAGGACGTGGTGCAGGAGGCCTTCATCCGCTGGCTGCGGACGGACCGTTCTGAAATCCGTGAGCCGGAAGCCTTTCTGCGCACGACTGTTACGCGCTTGTGCTTAGATCACCTGAAATCGGCCCGGCACCGCCGCGAGACCTATATCGGCCCATGGCTGCCCGATCCGGTGCTGGACGAGGAAGAAGAGGAGGACGTGACCCTGCCGCTAATGCTCGCGCTGGAGCGGCTGTCGCCGCTGGAGCGCGCGGCCTTCCTTCTGCACGATGTGTTCGGCGCGGCTTTCGACGAGGTTGCCGCCACCATCGGCCGCGACGCCGCCGCCTGCCGCCAGCTCGCTGCGCGGGCCCGCGCCCATGTGCGGGAGACACGGCCTCGCTTCGCGGTCGAGAAGCAGCGCGGCCTCGCCATCGCGCAGGCGTTCTTCGAGGCATCGCGCAGCGGCGACATGGCTGCGCTCGGCGCGATGCTGGCCAGCGATGTCGCCATGCATTCCGATGGCGGCGGCAAGCGCCCGGCGGTGGTCCGGCCGATCTTCGGCAGCCGCCTGGTGCTGCAGCTGCACAAGGCGCTGGCGGTGTTGTTCCGCAAGCAGGGCTCGCAGCTGGTCGGCACGCGGCTGATTAACGGCCTTCCCGGTTTCGTCACGCGGGAAGCCGATGGCGAGCTGCAGACCACAGCGCTGGAAATCGAGGCTGAACGCATCGTCGCCATCTATGTGATGCGCAATCCCGACAAGCTGAAGCACCTGCATTGAGGGCGACAAGCCGGCGCTCTCGGCCTTTCCGCCTTGCCGACTTCCCAAGCTCGCGCCCGGCAAGCTAGCAGGAGCAACCTGTCCATTGTGATGAGAGCGTCCAGAGACGTTCTGCCGCCTCATCATTGATGGCCCTTGGAGCGACACCCTTTCGGCCCATTTCCGTCCGGTTGATTCCGGCGACGTCGCAATCCTCGCAATAGATGCCCCCCTTTCCTTCCAGAAGCGGACTGGTGGCGCACCACAGGGCCGTCGCCGCGCCTTGCTCAGGCGTCTTCATGCCGCGAGCCGGGTCAATGATCGGCCTGCCTTGTGCGTCGAGCGCATCGAACCCCGCCATCTCTTCTTCCGAGAGATGGCGCGCCAGATCGGTGATGATCTGGCCGGGGTGTAGCGAAAAGGCGCGAACCCCGCTCCCCTTGCCCCGCCGGTCCAGCGCACGGGCGAACAACACGTTCGCCGTCTTGGACTGTCCGTAAGCCACCCATTTGTCATAGGGACGGCGTTCAAAATCGATATCGTCGAAATCAACGCCTGCAATCTGGTGCCCGCGCGAAGACACGGCAATGACGCGAGTCCCCTGGTCGGCCAGCGCAAGCCAGAGCAGACAGGCAAGGCGGAAATGGCCGAGGTGGTTCGTCGCGAACTGCGTTTCATGCCCGGCGGCATCGCGTCGCAATGGCGCGGCCATTATGCCCGCGCTGTCGATCAGCAGGTGGAGCGGCCGCTTACTGGCTATGAAGCCGTTAGCGAAATCGGCGACTGATGCGGCGTCGGTCAGGTCCATGGGCGCGATTTCCGCGCTCTCGAGACCGGCGAGCGCTGCTTCCGCCCGATCAAGGTCGCGCGCTGGTACGATCACTTTCGCGCCAGCGCGCGAAAGCGCTTTGGTCGTCACCAGGCCAAGGCCGGAATAGCCGCCCGTGACAATGGCAGTGCGGCCGGAAAGATCGATACCGGCGATCACGTCGTCGGCGGTGGATGCGGCGCCGTAAGGCGATCCGATGGGTTCTTTTGCGAACGACGCCAGTAAAGCACGAGTGGGACGGACGCCGGACACAGAGATTTTTGGCGGCAGCGTAAATTTCGACAGCGCCCAGGCGGACTTGCTCTTGCCGCTGCTGCCCGGCCTGTCGGTGATAGAATCCGAGCAAGCGGGCGCCTCGCCCATGGGATGGCTGATCACCCAACTCGATTCCGAATGGCGCAGCAATCTGCCCGGCGCGCGGGCCGCATGCGATGACATGATCCGCCTTCTGTTCGTACAGGCTCTGCGCAGCCATTTCAGTGGCGGCACAGATATTCCCAGCTGGCTCGGCGGACTGTCCGATCCTCCTGTGGCAAGGGCGCTCCAGGCCATCCATGGTGATCCAGCGCGCCACTGGCGGCTCGACGAACTCGCCACTCTCGCAGGCTCTTCGCGATCAGCGTTCGCCGAGCGATTTGCGCGCCGCGTCGGGAGGCCCCCAGTCGGCTATGCCACCAACTGGCGCATGCGAGTGGCTGCAAGGCGGCTTGCTGCTGGCTTGAAGACCATCAGCGAGGTGGCATCCGAGGCGGGTTACCTCAGCGACAGCGCATTTCATGCCGTCTTCCGCCGCGAAATGGGCGCATCTCCTGCTGCATATCGGCGGAAATTTCGGGCATCATAGAATGCCATTCATCTGTCGCTTTCCACCAACAAGGACGAATCCGCTGCGCGGGAATGGCGTTTGGCGCGAGGTTGCTCCGTAATAGCGGGGTGTTGGGGCGCATACGCAGCAGGACTACATTCGGCACGTCCGATCCTTTGCCGCGTTTCTGGGCCGCCCTCCCGACACCGCCAACGCAGAAGACCTCCAGCAATTTCAACTCGACCAGCATCGGCGCGCTGTTGGACCGGCGACCATCAACGCCGCAGTATCGGCTCTGCGCTTCCTCTTCACCATGACGCTCAAGCGGCCGGAGATTGCGCTGGGCCTTTCCGTCATACGGTGTGAACCCAAGCTTCGAGAGGTCCTGAGCGTCGAGGAGGCCGCGCGACTGATCGAGGCAGCCCCAGGCATCAAGTACAAGGCCGCATTCAGCGTGGCTTACGGCGCAGGCCTGCGCGCGTCCGAAGTCACCCCCCTCAAGGTTGGAGACATCGACAGCGAGCGCATGATCATCCGTGTCGAGCAGGGCAAGGGACGCAAGGACCGTAACGCCATGCTCTCACCGCATCTGCTGGATCTGCTCCGTCAATGGTGGCGCGAAGGCAAGCCCCGCGGGGTAATGTTGCCCCATGGATGGCTGTTCCCGGGTCGCAATTGCACGGATCCGATCTCTGCGCGCCAGTTGAACCGCGCCGTGCATGAGGCGGCCGAGTTCGCCGGGATCCACAAACGAGTGAGCCCGCACACATTGCGGCATTCGTTTGCCGCTCACCTGCTTGAGCAGGGTGTCGATATCCGCGTCATCCAAGTGTTGTGGGCCACACCAACATCGACACAACCGCCATCTACACCAAGGTTTCGAGCAAGACCATGCGGGCGGTGGCCAGCCCGCTCGACCAGATCGTGGCCTTGATGGAAGGCAGAGCACCTCCCGGCTGAGCCCGTGCGCGCCTCGCTCGAGGTCGCCGATATCTTCCGGAGCAGCGGGCCCGCCTATCGCGCGGCCCATGCCGGACATATGAGCCTTGGCCAGCTCAAGGTCATGACGGCCATCGAGAACTGCCGCACCGCCGCACTGGGCGGTCACGTCGAGGCCTGCGACGACTGCGGGCATTGGCGGATCGCCTACAACTCCTGCCGCAACCGGCACTGCCCCAAGTGCCAGGGCGCGGCGGCGCGCACCTGGCTCGCGGCGCGCGAAGCCGATCTGTTGCCGGTCGACTACTTCCACGTGGTGTTCACGGTGCCCGCCGAGATCGCCGACATCGCGTGGCAGAACAAGGCTGTGGTCTATGACCTGCTGTTCCGCGCGGCTGCGGACACCATGCTGACCATCGCGGCCGATCCCAAGCACCTCGGCGCGCGGATCAGTATCACCGCCGTGCTCCACACGTGGGGATCGGCACTGACCCACCCCCCCCATGTGCACATGATCGTGCCCGGCGGCGGCATCGCGCTCGACGGCACACGCTGGATCTCGTCACGCCCGGCCTTCCTGCTGCCGGTGCGCGTGCTCGGTGCGTTGTTCCGCCGGCTGTTCCTGACCCGGCTGCTCGCGCTGTTCGACGCCAGGAAGCTGGGCTTCTTCGGCGGTCAGGCACATCTCACCGCCCGCAAGACGTTCCTGCGCCATCTCTCGCCGATCCGGAAGAAGCGCTGGGTCGTCTATGCCAAGCCGCCCTTCGCCGGGCCGCAGGCCGTGCTGGCCTATCTCTCGCACTACACGCACCGTGTTGCCATCTCAAACCGGCGGCTCGTCGGCTTCGACGAGGACGGCGTGACATTCCGGTACAAGGATTATCGCCGCGATGGCGCTGAACGTCAGCAGGTCATGACGCTGGCGACCGACGAGTTCATCCGCCGCTTCCTGATCCACGTCCTGCCGCGCGGCTTCCACCGCATCCGGCATTACGGCCTGCTCGCCAGTTCGATGCACAAGGAGGCCATGGCGCTGGCTCGCAGGCTGCTGGGCGTCGCGGCACCGGTCGAGGAGCCTGAACCCGACGAACCGCCCGATCATCGCCCGCCATGCCCATGTTGCGGCGAGTACATGACCATCATCGAAGCCTTCGCCCGCTGGCGCCAGCCACGCGCGCCGCCGGCATCGACGCCGCCCACCCGTGAGAACACGCCATGATCGGGCATGGATTACCCTGCAGCATGGCCAAGATCATCGCATCTCGGCCCATGAGAAAATGTGCGCTCACGTCACGGGTACGATCAAGATCGCGCCCATTGGATACCGGATCACGGAGGCGACGCTGCTCAATCGCCCCCGGAGCACTTGTTATCCCGCAGATTATGGACAAGCTGACACGTCTGCCTCCGTCCCCACGATCCACACCACAGCCCTTTTACCCATAGACCAGTGGATGGGGCCCGCGGGTTCCTCCATGTCAGGATTCCGTACGCAAGCGACCGAAATCCTTAGACAAAGCGGTCGTTCCCCGACAGTATGTCAATAGGCAGGTATGTGGTCGAAACCTGCCATAGCGCAAACCACCTGAATGTCGTCACCTCTGACGCTTTCCCGAAAAAGATAGCCAGTGAGCAGCCCGGATAATCAGCGGCAGAGGATATCAACTCGTTTCGCTTACCGCCCGTGCCAGATCGGTCGCCATGCTCCTCGCCAGTTCGCCTTGAAGCGGCACATAATCCTGCATGTCGGTAGGAGCGGCGAACTGGCCGGACCACAGCACGCGATCCGAACCTTCCTCGGCGAGCGT
>Ga0065704_10070219_pt1 | contig 67905 bp, 57 predicted proteins | sample SwiRhicommuniRL2_FD_59091 | JGI IMG/M metagenome (GOLD analysis project Ga0065704, IMG submission 59091) | Switchgrass rhizosphere bacterial communities from Rose Lake, Michigan, USA - RL2 v2 (version 2) | ecosystem: Host-associated > Plants > Roots > Rhizosphere > Soil | place: East Lansing, MI | reverse complement strand
GGGAAATGCACGTGCGGCTTCCAGACGGCGTCGCACGCGGGGGTCGAGTCGGGTGGCGGCATCGCTGTCGAGCAGAGGCTGATGCAGGGCGAAAGCCTCAGGGGCGCCGAGCCAGCCTTGCTGCTCGATAAGCTGAAGCGTCGCTTGAAAGGCTGGCGAAGGCCGCAGGTCAATCAGCGCACCGTAATCTTTCAATACGCTCAAGCAGTTCAGCAGGTTGTCACGTACCGCAGGTTCTACACGTGCATCATCAAGGACCGCCTGGTCGACCCAAAAACGCCGCCCTGCCAAACTGTGAGGGATGAGTGATGTCGACTTGGTGCGCCCGCACAGGATGTCATCGATAGCCAAGGCATCACGCACGCTACGTGTCAGAGGCCCGACACTGTCGAGGGTATGCGCGAGCGGGAAGACGCCTTCGCGGCTGTAGCGCCTGCAACTGCTGCGAACCCCCACCAGCCCATTGAAGGCCGCTGGAATTCGGATTGACCCAGCGGTATCCGTGCCCATGGCAATCGGTACGATTCCCGCCGCGACCGCGACCGCTGAGCCTGAGGACGAGCCGCCCGGAATGCGTGGCTGGTCCAGCCCGACTGGATTGTGCGGCGTTCCAAAATGGGGATTGAGTCCAAGGCCTGAGTAAGCGAACTCGCTTAGGTTTGTTTTGCCGACGCTGACCATTCCGGCTTTCGCCAGTAGGCCTACGACATTAGCGTCAAGCAGCGCTGGCGTAATGTCGCGGCGCACGGCTGCGCCTGCGGTCGTTGGACTGCCTGCGACGTCGAACATGTCTTTCCAAGCAACGGGGACGCCGTCCAGTTTGCTTGCCGGCTGTCCGGCCTTCCAGCGTGCGGCCGATGAGTGGGCTTCGCGAAAGGCACGCGCCGAACAGAGAGAGATGAACACGTCATCGACTGCCGCCACCCTGGCCAGCGTTTCTTCCAACGCCTTGACCGGGTCGCTGCTGCCCGAGGCGAATGCGTCCGCCATCGCCAATGCATCGGCTTCAAACGGTAATTGAGGAATGGTGTAGGACATCTGATCCACCAAAAACGTATTCATTATTAAAATGTACGTTTTACAGAGCAGATAGCGTGCCAGAATGAGCGATGAAGGAATGTCAGGGCGCTCACCTGAGCAAGCAGCCTGCAGCTAGCACACGGGCTAGACACCTTTCCAAGCGGGTGGATATTTCAATTTTGCGAAGCCTTTCATGCATGATCAGCCAACAACACCAAATGTACTAATTGAAAAATATCCGTTTTGGTGCAGATCAGTAACAACGGCCCAACGAACGCGCACAAATGACGTGGTCCACGGTGACAACAGACTTGTGCGAGAATCTGCCCCCGCCTTTCGAGAAGCGTATGAGATCGATGACCGCCGAGGATTACCGCACTGCATCGCGCTACGCCATGATCCGCCAGCTCCTGCGTGACGCCATCGTGAATGGAGAGGTGGCTCAAGGACTCGTCCTGCTCGAAGCACCTCTGGCCGAACTGTTCGGAACCAGCCGCGTACCGGTGCGCAAAGCATTGGACCTGCTGCACAAGGAAGGCTTGATCAGTCGATTCGACGGCCGCGGTTATCTGGTCAACCCGAAGGGGGTTGAAGTGGAGCCACTGCGGCTGGCCGTTACCCACAAGCAACTCGGCCTCGATAGCAGCGAAGAACTGGTCGATACCCGGCCGCTGGGCGAGCGGATGTTCGACGAGATTGGCTCGGCTTTATCGACCTGTATTGCTTTCGGGCACTATCGGCTCGACGAGCAAAAGGCCGCCGAGCATTACGGCGTCAGTCGGGCGGTGATACGCGAGGCATTGATGCGTCTGCGTGACCGCGGCCTGGTGGAAAAGGAACCCTACTCCCAGTGGCTGGCCGGCCCGCTCACCGCCAGGGAGGTCACCGAAGACTACGAGTTGCGCGCCTGCCTTGAACCTGAGGCGTTACGCCAGAGCGCACCAGGACTTAGCCGGGAGACCCTTGAAGCGATGCTGGCTCGGGTTAAAGAGGCACAGAGCAACCCACATTGCAGCCTCGCATGCATCGAGCAACTTGAAGAAGACCTGCATTACCACTGCCTCGCCGGAATAAACAATCGCAAGATCGCAACACTGATCCGACAGGCCCAGAGCCCGAGGATCATCAGTCGGATTTTTTACAGTCAGTTGGGCCTCGGTCCCGACGAAGCCATGCTGGCCGAGCACCGCCTGATTCTAGAGCTGCTATTGCATGGCGCATTCGACGCCGCTGCGCTGAACCTCAAGGAACACCTCCACCGCGCCCGCCAACGCATGTTGCAGCGGTTGAAGGTTCTGTCAGTGCTCCCTGAGCAACAAGTGCCGGCGTATCTGACCAGACTGAGCTGAAAGCAGGTTCGGCGCGTACCGTTTCATTTCCATGGCCGTTCCCACCTGCCGCACCATTGGCAATAGCAGCAGCAATACAAGCACCTCGTTAACACCCGGAGCCGGCAGGCGCTGTGCGGCGTGGAGGATGAACCTGTACACCCGGTTCGTCAGTTTGGGATGAATTGTTTTTTATCAGCATCATCAAGTACTCCGGATCGGTCTGCCCTGTGCCCTTCCAAGTTCAGCGCCTTGTCGCCATCCCCTTTACGTTACGTCAGGACATTGGAAGTGCCCTACGGCATTTGCGCATCGCGTCATGCGGCTTCAGAGGGCCCCTTTGATCCGCTCATACTCCAAGTCCCAAAACTGAGGAACACTGGCAATGATCTCCGCGACAGAAATAGCACGGGAAAAACCTCGATAGACAACTGACTGATTGTTAATAGAAGAGCTAGTCTCTTCGATGGTAACAACGGTTTTTTTCAATCAAGAACAAGCCTATATCCAAAAGAGCGATTCGAACCAAAACAGCTTGAAAAATAAATTCAACTCATTGTTATAAAAGAATTTTTTATAGAACTGCGCTCATTTTTTTCAAATACCGGCCGATGGCCTCCTCAAGGAATCAAGGAACAGTCGGAATGAGAAATAATCAGCCAGTTACGCAGCGTGAAATTTCACTCGCGCCTCAACAGAAACTCATCTCGACAACCAATGAGCGAGGCGTTATCACGTACTGCAACGACGCCTTCGTGGAGATCAGTGGGTTTGATAGAGCCGATCTAATTGGCGCCCCGCAAAATATCGTCCGCCATCCTGACGTCCCCCCTGCCGTATTTGCCCATATGTGGGGTGCGCTCAAGCAAGGCCGCCCATGGATGGGTATCGTCAAGAACCGTTCCAGGAACGGCGATCACTACTGGGTCAACGCCTACGTCACACCAATATTTGAAGGCAGTCAGGTGGTGGGCTTTGAATCGGTGAGAATCAAACCGACGACTGATCAGATTCGTCGAGCTGAGTCCCTGTATAAGCGCATCAGCCAGGGAAAACCAGCCGTCCCCCGCCAAGATGCTTGGCAAGCGTCCCTGCTGGATTGCTTGCCGTTCTTAGCCATGGGGCTGGCAGGCACCATGGGCGGCTTGTTCTTCAGCACGCCCATTGCGATTGCCGTAGCCGTAGGCATCGCCGTGCCGATCGGCCTGCTCTCTTCACGCTGGCAGATGCGAGGAACTTTGCGCCTGCTGCAGATGGCAGAGCCCTCTACCTCCGACTTACTGATCGCTCAGATGTACAGCGATGCGCGCGGACCACAAGCGCGCCTGGAAACCGCCTTCGTCAGCCAGACTTCGCGCCTGAAGACTTGCCTGACGCGCCTGCAAGACACCGCCGAGCAACTCAGCAAACTGGCGGAACAATCCGATGTACTTGCCACGGACAGCTCGAAAGGGCTGGATCGTCAGCGCGTCGAAACCGAACAGGTGTCTGCCGCGGTTAACCAGATGGCCGCGACCACGCAGGAAGTCGCCAGCCACGTCCAGCGCACGGCTGACGCTACTCAACAAGCTAACCTGCTGACCAATCGCGGCCGCGATGTGGCCCGAGACACCCGAGAGGCGATCGAGCGCCTCTCCGCCGCGGTCGGCGAGACAGGCCTGACCGTTGCACAGCTGGCCAAAGACAGCAATGAAATAGGGACAGTCGTTGACGTGATCAAAGGAATCGCCGACCAGACCAATCTGCTGGCATTAAATGCCGCCATCGAAGCAGCGCGCGCCGGTGACATGGGCAGGGGTTTCGCCGTCGTGGCCGATGAGGTTCGCCAACTGGCCCAACGCACCTCGCAATCCACCACCCAGATCCATGATCTGATCACCAAGCTCCAGGCGTCGTCCAACAACGCCGTGCAGACCATGGAGAGCGGTCATCGTCAGGCCCAGGAAGGCGTGACCTGGGTACTGGAGGCAGACAAGGCATTGGTGGGCATCAGCGAAGCGGTCTCCCACATCACCGAGATGACCACCCAGATTGCCGCGGCCACTGAAGAGCAAACTGCCGTCGCCGAGGAAATCAGCCGAAACATTACGACCATTGCCCACTTGGCCGATAAATCCTCGGAACAGGCGCACCAATCGGCAGATCTGAATAAGGAACTGACCAGGACCGCGTCCACGCAGTACTCATTGGTCGAGCGGTTCAACCGTTAACCGATCTTCTTCATGGAGAAGCACGCCTTACGCGGGCTTTTGAGGGCCGGTTATTTCGCTCCCGCAACGTGCTTTTCACGAAATATTTACAGTACGAAGCACAGATTGAACAGACAAAAGGATTTGACCCCATACAGAGAGCCCGTCATGCGCGGGCTTTTTGTTGTCAGACATTCCAGCTGCCAAGCTCGCCACTTCTCGAATGGAGTCGATGAACATGCATGCAAGGTGATCCCGGTTTTCAGCGCCCTGTTTAAATTCAATGGCCTACGGCGGGATGATACCAATCTGCCTGTACATTTTTTGAGCACCCGTTAAAACGCTCTGCCTACCTGGCCTCAGCGCAGTTATCCACAGACATACTCACGGATTTCTTGGATAACTGGATGGGATCGTGAAGGACTCCTGCCGTATCGAGCCTATGGATTCGATGCCCCGTATTTCGCAAGCTACAAACCCACTTTCAATGCGCCGACATTTTCAACGGATCAAGTCCGGTGTATGACCACATCCAGCCCTTCCGCCTGGTCTGGTGCACGAAAGTAGCTCGTGATCAGATCGAATTCAGCATCAGTGGCTGCGAAGTCATGCTCGGCACGCGCATTCCTGTGGTGCAGCCTGCGACGGCAGGTGTCATCTTCAACTTCGATGTAGTGAACACGGTGAGGGACTTTCGCAGTGTCAGCCAGGCTGCGTAGCCAATGACGATCTGCTGGGGTGTTGGCAGGAAAATCGAGGACCACGGGAGTCCCCGCCGAGAGCATGTCGATGACCAGCGGCCCCAGGACATCCCGGATCCGGCGCGCATGCAGGACGTAGTCCGCCACCGATTTGATCTGATCAGGGTAGAGCTTTGAAAGCCAGTGATCTTCGCTCAACAAAATGGCTGAATGTTCGGCCTTTAACGATCGGGCCAGCGTGGATTTTCCCGAAGCAATTTTACCGCACAAGAGGTGGAGTACAGGTGTGGGCATGGGACGCGTCCTTGTGTCGAGGCCCGATAATGGCCCATCGAATATCGTGGACGCAAAGGGCTTGGGCACATCAACCCAAGTCAAAGCATCCAGCCGGGAGATGACCGACCTCGGGCCTTGCATACAAATATCCCTGCATCAGCTCGATTCCCATGCCCAGAAGCGTCGAGCTTTCTTCACGGGTCTCGACACCTTCGGCGATGACCAGGATATCCAAGCGCCTGGCGACCAGGATGATGCCTTCGACAATCGCTTGTTTGACCGAGTCTTGATCGATGCCTCGGGTCAGTGCCATGTCAATCTTCAGCACCTGCGGCTGGAACATGGCCAGCAGATTAAGGCCCGAATAGCCAGCGCCAAAATCGTCGACGGCGGTAATGAAACCTTGGCGCTCGTACTCCACGAAAATCGATTTGAGGTGCTCAGGGTCCACCACCTTCTCGCCTTCGGTCACTTCGAACATGAGCCTTTCCGGTGGAAAATGGGTCAGGCGCGCCGCTTCCAGGGTGGCCCGGATACACGTCTCTGGTCGATATACGGCGTTGGGCAGGAAATTAATGCTCAGCAGGCAATCGGGAATCTCCAGCAGGCCCAGCCTTGCGGCCTCCTCGATGGCTTTCACCCGGCAGGCCTGGTCGAATCGGTAGCGGTTGCTGTCGTTCACGAGCCCCAGGATGTAGCCAGCCGACTCGCCATTGACGCCTCTGACCAACGCCTCATAAGCATACGCAGCGCGTGTCCGGACGTTGAAAATAGGCTGGAAGGCCATGGTGAAATCAAACCCCAATGCCTCGTGGTTGCGGCATTCGGCGCAGCCAAGCGATTGGAACGGAGGGTGTTTCGGCATGATCAATATTCCGTGGCGGTCGTGATACATTCCTGCGGTTACAAGGAACTGTAGCCGACACCACCTGAGTCGGCGCGGGCCGAAGTTTCTGAAACACTATCGGCCGGCCCCCCCACCGCTCACCTTGATCGGTGCGACATGTATCAGGCACTGCTGATCTCAAATGCTCAATGCAGCTTAACGGTAAGGACACATACACATGAGCGCGCGAAAAATTTTAGTCACAGGTGCGGCGGGTCGGATTGGCACTGCTTTTTGGACCGCGCAAGCCGACAGATTGGATTTGCGCCTCGCTGATATCGATGTACGGAAATTTCCGAAACCAGCGCAAAGTTTCTCTCTTGATGTCAGGGATCAGTCAAGCTGCCTTGAGGCCTGCGAAGGCATCGACACCGTGATTCATCTGGCTGCTGACCCGAGTCCAGACGCTAACTTCATGACTTCCCTCCTGCCTGTAAATATTGTTGGCACCTACAACATGCTGTTCGCCGCGAAGGCACAAGGTTGCAGGCGGTTCATATTTGCGAGCAGTGCCCAAGCCATTGAGGGTTACCCAAAGGACGTCCAGGTACATGAACACATGTCGCCCAGGCCAGGAAATCTTTATGGGGTCAGCAAAGCATTTGGGGAGGCTCTCGCATCGATGTATGCAAACGATGGTCAAATGACGACCATTGCAGTCCGCATTGCAAACGTAGCCGAGTTTCAGCCTGGAGAGACCCACAGCCACAGAGATGTAGCTGCGTTTATCAGCGAGAGGGATGTCGTAGCGTTACTTAGAAGTTGCGTGGATGCGGAGCTGAACGGGTTCCATGTGGTTCATGGCGTATCAGACAATAGATACAAGCGCCTTTCCATTGATAAGACCCGTGAAGTGGTTGGTTACGCACCCATTGACGACGGATTCGAGATTTTAGAGGGACATGCCCTCCCCTGATTGGTTGGCTGGCTGAAAAGCACAACGCCTCAAAGCGGGATGATCTCAACACTCGCGGTCATGCCTGCGGCCAATTCAACGCCTGCTGGCACCCTGTCGATATGGATACGAACCGGGATCCGCTGCGCAAGACGCACCCAGGTAAATGTCGCCGCCACATTTGGCAGGCCGAGATGACCTGGCGAATCGTTACTGTTCTCGATCCCGCGACCGATGCTTTCGACATGCCCCGACACAGGCTGATCAAAGCCCATCAGCATGATCCGCGCCGGTTTGCCGACGTGGATCTGCCGGATCTTCGTCTCTTCAAAATAACCAGTGACCCAGAAGCTCGCCGCGTCGAGGACAGCAACCGTTGCCGAACCGGCCGTCGCATAGTCGCCAGGCCGCAACCTCAGGTTAGTGACATAGCCATCGACCGGCGAGCGGATAGTAGAGCGGGCGAGATTGAGTTTGGCGAGGTCCAGAGCCGCCAGCGCTGCTTGATAGGTGGCGCCCGCCACCGCAGCCGCACCTCCTGTTTGCTGAACATCTTCTTGGGACACGATATCGCGGAGTTGGCCGCGCCGCCGCGCCGCCGCCTGGCGAACGAGCCTATCCTGACGCTTGGCTTCGACGTCGGCTTCGGCCGCCGCCACTGCGAGCCGGTACCGCAGCGGGTCGATCACATAAAGAATGTCACCCCGATGGACATACTGGTTATCAACGATCGGGACGGCACTGACAGTACCGGAGACTTCCGGTGCGATTTGCACGACATCCGCGCTCACTCGCCCGTCGCGAGTCCAGGGCGTTCGCTCGTGATGGTTCCAAGCCCCTAGCGCAATGAGCGTGGCGCCAGCAACGAGGCAAAGAGTCAGGGCATAGCGGCTGAGCAAGGATAGAACAGGCTTCAAGATAAGTGTCCGATTGAGGGCAGATGCTGCACGAGCAAACCGTAGATGAGCGCGAAAATGGCGAGTTCGACGAGCGGCCAGTGAGCGAACAGGCGGTAGATGCCCACGACGCGGAGGACGCGGATTATCGCGACGGTGGCAAAAATGGCGACGAATACCAGCGCCAGTAAACCGGGGATGAGGACGCCACCGACGTCGAGATCAACGATCATGAGGCGCACTCGCCGTATGACTGGGACCTAGTGCAAATCCAAGGTCCATGAGCAGCTCGGCGATCCGGGAGCGGTCGTTGATCGAGCTGTCAGCGATCATCACCTGCAAGGTCTCGATACGCTGGTCAAATCCGATCGGATCAACATGATCCTTAAGGTCTCTGGCGCTGAAGCGTGCGGCGATCGCGCAAAGCAGCTCACCCAGCTTTTCGGCAATGTTGCCGTCAACCTGCGGGATGATCTTGCGAAGCGACCCAACAGCGTGCCCGACGCGCAGATGGTGCAAGGTATCGTCGAGAACATCTGAATAGCCTTTGTTGGACACCCGTAGCCTTGGTAGCAGCAGCGCCGTGCGATCGATCATAAGGTTCGTCCAATGCCGGTCATCGGCTACATTACCCAGCGCTCGACGGCTGACGCCCCTGCGACTCAATCGAAGCAACCGGCTGATCGCCGCGTCGACCGGGACGGTCTGGAACAAGGTCATGCTGACCGCCCCGAATCCGACCGCCGCGAAGAGCGCAACAACAGTATTGAGGGATGCAGCGAAGTCGCCGGCGTAGGTGGCGCGCAGCCCCGATAGAATCGGAATGGTCAGGGTGATACCGAGTGCCATGAACGTTGTCGGCGGACGCGCTTGCAGGGAACCCGCGAACAGGAACGCCGGTGCTAGCACTGCAACAAGGAGAGCGAAGTCCGTGACCTGAGGAAGAATGACGAAGCTGTAGGCAAAGCTGATGACCACCCCATAGATCGAGCCGAGCATATATTTGATGACGTTAGGGGCTGGCGCATCGACATTCCCGAACAGCGTGCAACATACGCCGAAAATCGATACGGCTGTCCCGCCCTCAGGCCAGGCCGACCAGATCCAGAAAGCGCAGCTGATCAGGATGCCGACGATGGCACCCAACGCGGCCCGGCCCGCCATCCAGCGATCGCGGTGATAGATGTAGCCCTTCGCGGGCTTGGGCCAATGAAGCACTGTCGCCTCGTGTGATAGGTCGGCAGTCACGATGTGGCGCCCCAGGTTGTCGCAGTCCTGGAGCAGGCCAATCATTTCGCCAAGATAACCGGCGAGATTAGCGGCGAGCCTGACGCCAGGCGCTGCGGCGTCTACGTCGAAACGTTTGTTGATCTCGCGTGCATGGGCGATTAAACACATTGCCACGCCCTCCCGGTCGACCGCCTCGACAGCCGGGATCCACGTCGCAATGTCATCGAGCAAAGCGACCAGTTCATCGGGCGCGTTGTAGCCGTCCATACCCAGGGAATGGATCCGGTCCTCGATCTCCGCAGCGAGCGCAAGCAATCGCGCGAGCCGGTCATGGATCAACTGTACCGACTCGTGCCGCAGCCCAGGGGCAGGATCATAGGGTAGGTGCGTTGCAAGCCCCTGAAGGGCAAGAAGATCTACTGCGAGCTGGGTGCGGTCGCGACGATTCTCGCTCGGCGCTCCCTTCAAGGCGTCAGCTGCCAACTGACGGGCGTCCCGCAGCGCTGCCAACAGCTTGCCAATGAACTGACCCGTCATACGCTTGGGCAGGATGTAGCGATGCACTAGAACCGCACACAGTATCCCGATGGAGATTTCCTGGACCCGCACAGAGGCTGTATCAAACACCGTGCCTGGATCAAGGACGCAGGGAAATCCGATCAGGCTCGCGGTATAACCCGCAAGAACGAAAGCATAGGCTCTTGGCGTGCGATCAAGCAGCGAGAAATAAAGACACAGGCCGATCCAGCAGGCGAGCACCACGCTGCATACGATAGGGTCGTTCACGAAATTCGGAATGATTGCCACCGTTGCCGCCGCCCCGGCGAGGGTTCCCACGAAGCGATAGACACCGCGACTGAGCGACGCACCCGCAGACGTCTGCGAGACGATGTAGACAGTCACTATTGCCCAGTAGGGATTGGCAAGTCCTATACGCAGCGAAACATAGTAGGCCAACATCGCCGCGGCAAAGCTCTTCGCCGAAAACAGCAACGCGTCCACATCTGCCCTCATGGCAGGAGTTTGCAGGAGAGACACTACCGCGTGCGCTATGCCGACGTCGGCGCGCCCAGGTGGTTTGTTCACAGCAGATAGGATGTTCATGCGAACCATTATTGCTGCGTTGCAAACGCAAATAAATTCAGTATTCTTCCAAAATATCCCTAAAAGCTGCCAACCGATGCCGCCCACACCATCAGCCGTCTCTGTCTTCGACCCCGACCTCACGGATCGGACGGCGGTGGCCCGGCAGCTCGACTTTGCAGATCACCAAGCGGAAGTGCCGACGCATGTGCATCGCAAGGGTCAACTGATCCTCGCGCTGCACGGGGCGGTCACTTGTACTGCGGACAACGAGATCTGGATCGTACCGCCCAACTGCGGTGTCTGGATTCCGGGCGGCGTGCCCCATAGCGCACGGGCGACAGCGAATGCCCGGCTCAATTATCTGTTCGTGAACCCCGGAGCGGCGAAGCTGCCCGAGGATTGCTGCACGCTGTCCATCTCCCCGATGATCCGGGAAATGGTTGATCGGCTGGCACAGGAGCCTGCCGATTATCCTCCGGTTGGCCATGCCGCCAGGCTTGCGAGAGTGATCCTCGACGAACTGGTCGAAATGCCGCGTGAGCGCTTCAACCTCCCCATCTCCAGTCATCCCAAAATTCGTGCGATAGCCCATGCACTGACGCTCGACCCTTCCGACCGCAGTACGTCAGCCGAATGGGCCAAACGCGTGGCGATGAGCGACAGGTCGCTGTCTCGATTGATGATTCGTGAGACGGGCCTTACGTTTGGACGCTGGCGGCAACAGTTGCACCTTGTCGTTGCACTGCGAGAGTTGGCCAGTGGTGCGAAGGTGCAGAACGTTGCAACCGAGCTGGGCTATAACTCGGTCAACGCCTTTATCACCATGTTCAAAAAGGCCCTGGGGAGCACGCCCGCACAGTATTTTGCACAACGCGGGGCGCTGCCGCCGTCGGCTCCAAAACGAAGCATGGCTTCAAGCATGGACGGGCAGAACCAACCCGAAAAGAACAAAAAAACCACCACAGACCTTATTGAATCGCCGCCCGGTTCGGGCTAACCATGGCCTGACCTGGTGCGCAGCGCTGGCCACTAGATACTCAACGACGAACTCCACCACGGCGTAAGTCAATGCGATGACGACCGTCTGCGCGATGATGCTTCTGTGGGGGTCCAGGAATGGCGGGATAAATGCGGTGAATAGCAGCAGCGCCTTGGGATTTGAAATGGCCGATACCAACCCCTGGCGGAACAGAGACCAGCCTCGGAAGTTCTTGGTACCCGTCGCATCAAGACTCACGGGTGGGGAGCGCCACAGCCCGAAGCCCAACCAGATCAGATAAAGCCCGCCGATTATCTTCAACGCTGTGAACCAGGTGGCCGACGCCTGGATCAGCGCTCCCAATCCCAATGCGCAAAGTGAAAGCACGACGGCAAAGCCGAGAACGCCACCCGTGATAGTGAACAACGTTTTTCGGCTCCCATGAATGGCTCCATGGGTAAGCACTAATAGCGCATTGGGTCCTGGCACTATCGCTATGCCGCAGCAGGTAAACAGATAGAGCAACCAAGTCTCAAATGGCATGATCCGATCCCAGTGTGTCGATTCTGATCAGCATCCTGCGAGTGAACAGCCGCCATGAAAAGCGCATAATTCACGTCGTAGCCATTCGATTAACGAATAGAGGTGACAGCGATGCCTGCCAGCGATTTGCAGACCGATTGGCTCAAGTGTTTCGTGGCAGTGGTGGATGCAGGTTCTCTATCGGGTGCAGCCCACGAGGTCAACAGATCGCAATCAGCTGTCAGCATGCAGATGAAGAAGCTGGAGGCAGCCCTTGGACGGCCGCTATTGAGTCGTGGCCCGAGGCACCTACACCTGACCGCTGACGGCCAGACGCTGCTGGGCTACGCCCGCCGCATACTTGCACTCCATGCAGAAACCCAAGCGGCATTTCACGGTGAAGAGTTAACCGGACGAATCCGCCTTGGCGTCGCGGAGGACTACGCGGCAAAGTATCTCACGCCCGTTCTGAAGCGCTTTTCGCCGCGCTACGCAGGCGTGGAAATAGAGTTGACCTGTGAACAGTCGACCACGCTGATACCACGTGTGCGAAGCGGCGATCTTGATCTTGCGCTGGTGTCCAGAGACTCGCCTCAAAGCGGCACATTCCTCTTCAAGGAACCTATGGTTTGGGTGGGTTCACCCCAGTTCGAACTATGGAGGCGAGACCCGGTGCCCATTGCAGTCTACGAAAGGGAGAGCCTGGCTCGACGCTATGCAGTGAACTCACTGACCCAGCAGGGACGTGAATTCAAGGTGGTATACAACAGCTCCAGCCTTGCTGGCCAGGTGGCCGCAGTCGAGGGAGGACTCGCTATCGCCGCGATCACTCAGTGCAGCGTGCAGCCATCGCTTCACGTCTTAAGCAACGAACACGGCTTAGGAAACATTGAACCTATGGAAGTGTCGATTCTACGTAGCCGAACCTCTCGCGGGTCTAAAGCAGTCAATAGCCTTCATGCTTTTATCATCAGCGCGCTAAGACTTCAGGCGTAGTCAACCGGCTCTGGGGAGGTAATCAGGTGGAAAGCCGGATCGCCACCATGCCGATACCCTAGAGCAAGGTGGTCCTGAAATAGGTTTACACCTGTTTCACCCCAACGTCCGCTGGAACGAATTGTCAGGCGTCTACAACAGTACGGCTTCAATTGGGCGCCTCAAGGATCTGGGCATCTCGGGTCCACGACCGAACCGAATGACAAGATCAGGCCTTTCACCCAAGATACCGATTGATTTGGCGAACTGCGGCCTGAGTGACGCGACTTCCACCGGCTGATTAAGGTGAGCGGTTCGAACATCCATCGCCGTTGCCTGCAAAGCAAACCGTTGAAAGGCACGACCCACCTCGATCCAGTGATGCTTGTCCTCAAGCGCTGAAACAAATACCGCAATGCCGGAGGAGCTCCGAACATGTCGCGCGTACTTGTCATTTTCGGACTCTTCGGAAAAAAAGAAATCAAACATCAGGCCACCAAGCCAACTGGGGACAGTTGGGTTGCCGGAAGAACCTGTAAACAGTCCGTCGCCCTGCCTCGCAGCCTGCCCTCCGTTGAAACGCAACCATTCTTTGAGTTCGCGCACAAATGCCGGATCACGCATCTGTGCGGTGTTTCCCTGAACCACGAAGTCAAGGACATTCTCCATGTCCTGTTTATCCGTGAGCAACTGAACCCGAACGCCATTTCCCGAGCCGGCTATTTCCAGAAGCCGCAGTTCGTCGTTTGAAAGAGGCTTGGCATCAAATTCGGCCCTGGTCGACTGCCGACGCGGGATTGCCTCGAAAAGCGGAGTTCGGACCTGCGCTGCGCGCTCCAAGGAGATGTTCCATGATTCGTTTTTCCCGGTATTGAAAACGGCATCACCCCTAAAGCCCATCGCTGCCGCTGCCTGCACAAGGTTCTCGGCGGCGCAGCCGAGGCTGACAAAAAGGTGGTGATCGTCTGGATCGACAATCGGACATCTGCGTTGATAGTCAGGCAGGATTGAAATCGACTGATCGTCCAGCCCGAACTTCCAGCACTGGGTGTTGTGACTGGATGGCGCCAGGGTTGCGTAGCGCACAAGTTCGCGCAGTACTGCAGGAACGTTACTCGAATCGAGTTCGCTGTGACGCCATATCTGCTTCACGGCATGCTCATATTCCACACTGCCCTTGCTCAAGGTGTGGAACGCAAGGGCCCCTGCGGCACCCACCCCCGTTGCTGCAGCAGCAGTGATGAACTTTCTTCTCGTCAACATTGAACTACGCCTCCCATCTTTGAACGCCTGACGTTTGGTTAATGGGCGGGCGTTAGCCCTGAGTGCCGTAGCGCTCTTGAGCTTCTTTATAACTCAACTCGTTTTTTTCGACAGGCACAAAAAAGCCACTCATCCGAGTGGCTTTTTTCTGAATCCTGGAGCGGGGAACGAGACTCGTATCTGGTGTCCGATCCCTGGACATTAGGGAAAGACGACAATGCGCGACGAGGAAGGCTGCTACACGATATCGCCATCATCCTGAGCAGGCGGACGCGCGGGTACTGAGGACGACGTTTGGACCTGCGTAGCTGCGAGCGGCTGCATGGGCACGCTCTGACCATGAACGACTTGGCTTTGAGAGGTGGCCGTGGGGCGTTGCCTCAGGGCGCCCACGCTTTTGTCCCAGGCCGATTGGGAGGTGGTGCCAATGGCGCTAGCAACGCTAATGACTCCATCCCCTGCCGCTTGGGCTGCACTTTTTGCGTGGTTGCTCGCTGAAACAGCTGTCTCCTTGGCAAACCTGGCGCCAGTGAGCGATGTCTTGACTGCAAGCTCACCTCCCTTGACCGCCACCCTGCCAGCTGCATCTGCGCTTCCTTCTACTGCTTTTGGTACATGGGCATCGACAGCAGCGACGGCTTTTTTCGGCAATGATCCACCTAGCGAGGCGCCAGCTGCCCACAGCCCGAAAGCCAGGGTACCCAATACGTTTTTTACACCCTCCGAGGCTGCGGTAGCCGCCATTTTTCCCAGTTCCTTCGACTTGGCCAAGTTGGCTGTGGCGGTTGTACCCGCGCCCATGGCAGAAAAACCGCCAATCAGGAGACCATTTCCTAAAACACTGACCGGGTCTGCTATCTCTTTCAAGGCATCGCCGCTGATGACCGCATTCAGAGCCGTAGCCGCGCCTTCACCCAGCCGCGCGGAGACCATCTTGACCAGGGCAGTGGCATCGAGATCCTTTAACGTCTGAAAGTCATCCAGCCATTCGGTATCTTGATCAATAGGCTTATGAGCCTGCCCTTGCGGTACAGCATCGCGACGACCATAGAGCATTGCCGGGTCAGCTAAATGGTTAGTGCGATCGCGGCTCACATTGTAATGCTCGATTGCCATACCCACGATGATAGCCGTGACCGGCCGTAGGGCAGGCTGCAGGACTGCATCCAGGTGCTCTTTGCCAGCAGCCGTCATGGCAAGTGTTGACGCGTACATTGCAGTATTACGTACGGCAAATCCGGTAAGCCACTTATTGGCTTCGTCAAAAGCATTGCGCAATGGACCTTTGTCCAACGCCAGCAGCTTTTCCGCCACTGATGCTTGAAGCGCCGGGTGCAGCGTATTGCTCTCGGGTTTAAGGTAATAACCAGGCTTGAAGCCTGCAATCAGCTTGTTACCGCTAGCATCCGCCATACCGGCATACAAGCATGCCATCGCGTTCTCTATAGCCGCTTCGCGTACGGTATTGGCATGCTGGCCCGCTACCTGGAGGATGGACGGCTTGAAATTGCCTGCCTCGGTGAGCGCCGCAAAGGGCGTCCCCCCCATCCCGGACTTTATTGACGCAAACAATCTGTCGGCTCTGCCGGCGTTTTTTTCCGCCTTCTCCATGTCATGGACGTTATAGCCCCCTGCCTCCAACCGTTGAGCACGGTCATCGCGAATGGCGGTCAGCTCCGCGTTGCGTGCGCTTGAAGCAGGGGCAGCGGGTTGATCGGAGCCGGCTTCTGTTTCAAGGTGAGCCTCGAAATGGTTTTGGAGCCGCACGCTCATCGCTAACCCGATAGGGCCAAGGTCAGGAGAGTGAGAGGCCTGTTGCGTTGCTTCCTGCTGTATCTCATCAGGTACACGAGTCAGCTCGCGGCTTGCACGTACATTAGGCGTATCCATGGCATGTCCTCTTAGTGATCGGCAGATAGAAGAATGCAAATGACCCGGTATGAGCGGCGACATCCTTACACCTGAGTGACCGTGCAGAGAGAAGCGTTCCAAAGGATGTAATAAAAATGAAAACCAGCTCCCCCAAACGAGGAACAGGATCGTGCGCGCAAGCTCGCAGGGGGCCGGTGCGTCAGTGGGCCGTGACAAGCCTTCCAGCGTAAGCGTTCCGAGAACAGTAAGCGGCTGGTGATCCGCAAGCGGCTACCGGGGGAGCCGGATCAAAGGTGCAGCGCCGGCCTGGCCTGGGCACTGCCATGGGCCGAAGGGACTCGAACACGCAACGCAATCAGCAGCGCGGCCAGCAGCATCAGCACCGCCGCCGCTACGAATACGCCTGCGCTGCCACCGAGGCTGAACATCGCACCGCCAGCAGCGGCGCCCGTTGCGATGGCCGACTGCACAGAAGCCACCACCATGCCTCCGGCGCTTTCCGCCTGATCAGGTATCGCGCTGGCGACCCAGTTCGACCACGCCACCGGCACACCGCCAAAGGCCAGGCCCCAGATCGCCAGCAGCACCGCCTGCCCTGGCACCGAGGCCGGCAACAGAACCAACGCCAGTGCCGCAACGCCCACCAGCGCGGGCATCAACACCAGGGTGGCCAGTGGATGACGCTCAAGCAGCCACCCGGCCAACAGCGTGCCGCCGAAGTTCGCCACACCGAAACCCAGCAGCATCAGCGACAACCCTTGCGGACCGATGCCGGTGGTGCCCTCGAGGAATGGCCGAACATAGGTGAACATCGCAAAGTGGCCGCTGTGCACCAGCACACAACCGAACATCCCCATGGCGATGCCCGGGCGCCGCAAAACCTCGAGTACGGTGCGCAGGCGTGCCGGCGTGCGCGGCGCAAGGCGCGGCAGCGTGAACGACTGGAAAGCCAGGGTCACAAGACCTACCGCCGCCGCTGCAAAGAACGCGCTGCGCCAGCCATATAGCCCGCCCAGGTAGCTGCCCAGCGGGACCGCAACCACCGTCCCGACGGCAATGCCGCTGAAAATGATCGAGAGCGCTCGAGGCAACAAAGCTCCCGGTACCAAGCGCATCGCCACCGCTGCCGCCATGCTCCAGAACCCACCAAGGGCGATGCCCAGCAAGATACGCATCACCAATAGCACCGCGAAACTGGAGGAAACGGCGACCAAAAGATTGGATGCGATCATCAAGGTGGAAAAACCCAGCAGCACCCAGCGGCGGTCGATACCGCGAGTCAGGCCTGGCACCAACAGACCAGCGAACAGCGCCACCACTGCTGTCACCGTTACCGCCTGGCCAGCCAGCGCTTCGGACACGCCCAGATCGGTAGCCATCGGCGTTAGCAGGCTGGCCGGAAGGTACTCGGCGGTGAGTAATCCGAACACGCCCATTGCCAACGAGAAGACTGCCATCCACGCAGGGGTTGCAGGTTCTACATACAGCCCGGCGCCGGGACGGCTGTCGGATACGGCATTACACACACAATCAGTCATTGCACGGATCTCCCAATTTGAATGGCGACCCGCAGTCTAGGCGTGGGGTACTGGATGATCTATGATCAAAAACCTCGATTTTTTGACTGAAACACCTGAACGATGCCTACCGATCAGTTTGCCCTCTCCTCGGATCTCATCAACGAACTGTTGCGTGGCATGCGCCTGCGTGGCGTCGAGTACCGACGTATCCAAGCCGGTCCAACCTTCGGCCTGGGCTTCGCTGCCAAACCTGGACATGCCTGGTTCCACTTCCTGGCGGTCGGCAATGCAGTGCTGCGGATGGAAGACGGGACAACGTATGCGCTATCTGCCGGCAACGCCGTATTCATCTCCCATGGCGCGGCCCATCAACTGCTTTCCCATGCGGAGGTGCCTGTTCAGGACATCGACCGTTTAGACGGTGCCTCCCTCGGTGATACGGTCAGCGCGGTGGATGCCGGGACCGATGCCAGCCCCACGCCAACCACCCTTTTGTTCAGTGGCTGCATGGAGTTTGAACTGGGCAGTATCCATGGCCTTGGCAGGCTGATGCCGGGCCTGATGCTGATTGATGCCGGTGGCCAGCGTTACCCCGGACTGGTGCCTATCCTGGCCACCATGGAGCGCGAGGTCAGCGCCGCACGTGTCGGCTTCGCCGGCATCCTCGCGCGTTTGGCCGACGTGGTGGCCGCCATGGTCGTTCGCGGCTGGGTGGAGTGCGCCTGCGGTAATGCCTCTGGCCTGGTCGCTGCATTACGCGATCCACGCTTGGCAAGTGCGCTTCTCGCGCTCCATCAACAACCGGGGCGCGACTGGACCGTTGCGCAGCTGGCGGAGCAATGCAATACCTCTCGCTCGGTCTTCGCGGACCGTTTCCAAGCGACTATTGGCATGGCCCCACTGCGCTACGTCACTGAGGTGCGGATGCGGCTTGCGAGCCAGTGGTTGACGCTTGAAAGGCTGCCGATTGAAGAGGTGGCGCAACGCCTGGGCTATACATCCCAGGCGGCTTTCAGCCGCGCATTCAAGCGTATTACAGGCAAGACGCCTGGATTAAGCCGTCAGTCGAGGCAGTCCGCTGTTTCCTGAAGCCGAGCGGCTTACTTCCAAGCGCCTCCCCGACAGGGCTCACCGTACCTGGTACAGCACAGCAGCCCCTGGCTTGGGTTCGAAGGCCGGCACAGTGCGCTGCTCAAGTGGCATACCCTTGGCATCCCAAACCAAGGTGTCCGATGGGTACTCGTCCTTGCGGGTCATGGCGTCGATCTGCTTGGCGATCACCTCCGAGCTTGCAGGCACTTCGGGGTTCCATTCAAACACGCCAACTCTACCGTAGAACACAGCCGGTGCGTCGACATCGAGGCGTCGGTCAGGACACATGACCAAGCCGCGGTCGAGCATAACCCGCAACGCGCCGACAGGCACCGCCTTCACCGTGGGCGTGGTGCGTTCTGTGCTGTGGCCCGGGCAGACATTGGCCGAGCGAGTAACCATGTCCTCGACCACTTGACGATCGGATTGGGCCTGCGCCGAAAAGGCAACGGCAGACAGGGCGAGCACTACAAGATTTGACTTCCAGGGCACGCGAGACCTCCTATGGAAAAAATACTCCAACGTTGCGGACCGCCCCCATGTAAGAACAGTCCGTTGCCAAGGGCAAATTTTAAGACTACCACGACATTATTCTGTTCCACTTGCTGATACATCCCATGGCAGTCAGTAACGGTGATAAGAATGTTTGACTTCAGCAGGCTCATGAAAAGCCAGTTCACGCCCCCAAGACCTCTGTGTCTGTTAATGGCTTTGACCCTGTGTGCACCTTTCTCAATAGCCTATGCAGCAGACACTCAGCCGAACTCGGCAGAAATAGGCGCAACAAAAAACCGCACCGAAATGAACGACATTCCTCCACGCCTTCAATGGGAAGCGAACTATGGCTATTGCGGTGAGACCGCGCTCATCAGTGCCGGACTTTACTATGGCCAATACGTTTCACAATTCGATGCCCGCGCAATCGCCAGCCCGAACGTTAAACAATCCAAGCGGGGCAGCCAGTTACTATTGGGGAGGAACGATGGGGCCACCGCTGCTCAAATGCGCTTGAAAGCTGTTGAGTGGGACAGCCCAACCACGGCGAACGCAAACAGATTCCTGGCATGGGTCAAGGGCAATGTAGTGTCCGGTTATCCGGTCATCATCGGCGTTTACGAAAATTTTTCCCAATTCGAAAATGAAGAGGGGGGCGAAGGCGATGGCGAATACGACCATATCGTTCCCGTCATTGGCGTTTCTTCCACAAAACCAGTCACCCAGCCTGCTACCTATTACGCTGATGACGTCATTACGTTCAGCGATAACGGTCTTTGGTCGCCCAATGGAAAACCGGCATATCTTTACCGCTTCAAGTTCGGAGCATTTCAGGCGAACCGCGAAGAGGCCAATGACGAGTCTCGACCGGTGTATTCATTGCCTGGCGGCGGAAAAAACTATGGCGTGGCCATAACCGGGGTTATCGACCGAGACGGCAAGACGCTGCCGGTTCGTCTGACAACCGACGCGAATGAAGAAAAACCGGCAATGGGCGAAGGCTCCAGTACTCGTCCTGCTTCCGCGAAGGTGAACTTGACTGTCACTGTATCGGGACTCAAGCCAGGCGTGCCTTACAACCTGTACCGATACGACAGCTTCGACAACGTGCCTGAGTCGGGCTTTAACGCAAAAGCATCAAAGGCGGAAAAACACTGGGAGATCGACAGCAAGGAGGGGTCGACTTACGTGTTGAAAGAAACCATACGTTCAGACCAGGTCGCCGTGTACCGAGCCGTTCCGGTGACTGCTCCATAGGCCCACTGGTTGGAAAGCCGACTCGCCCAACGCCTGACATGTTCCTGTCAGCCTCCGGTCACTCTGACGTCAGATCCTTCCCCCTAAAGTACCCTCAATGACTGCCCCTACGGTGCCAGCGTTACAGGCACCAAGGACACATCGCTTTAGCTGGACCTCTTGCCATCAACCGGAAGGAGAAATGCAATGAGCCATCCTGATGCGCACGTCAGTGCCCTTGACCCATTCACTTGGCAATCGACGCTCGACAGCAATCTGGACAGAAACGGCCTGTTGCTCCGCCTGTTCGCCGAACAGCGACTCATGGCCGCGCAGGTGCGGGCCTGCAAGCTGGATCACAGGGACTATCTGCTTTCGCTGATTGATCCGGTATTGGCGGTGAACGACGGCACTCAGCACTCATCAAGCGTCGATGGCCATCGAATGCGGAGCGTCATCACCGAAGCGGCAAAGAAAGCTCATTGGGGCAAGCCCCCAAGACATGGTCGGGCGCAAGGCATCGCTGCCCACTATGACGCGCAGACCTGCATGGCGGTCGTTCTCGATATCGAAGTGAGCGACGAAGGCCGCTTGATCATTCATGACGCGGTCGTTGTCGCGGACTTGGGCTTCTTGAAAAATCCTGGTCGTGTGCGCTCGCAGCTCCAAGGCGCTTGCCTGATAGGGATAGCGTTTGTGACATCCTGCGATTTTGATCCGACCACCGGAGATACCCGGCCCAAACCTGTCTATCGCACCCGTTGGCCACTCGTCTCATGGCTGCCAGGACAGATCGCCGTGCACCTGATCAATCCCACCGGGGCTCCCGAAGCCGGCCAGCCCAGCCAGACCAGTTACGCACCTGTCGCCCGGGCCTTGTGCAATGCGATTGCCGCACGACAGTCGCCACAGCAAGCCAGCTAAATCAAAGCTTCCAGATCAGATGAGGTTCTGCGCCATGCCTTTAAGATCCAATGTTTCTTTCAACAGCCGCGGGCAACGCGGCGCGGACCTGTTCGTAGAAGTGCTTCGCAGCGAAGGTGTACGCTACGTCTTCGGCAATCCGGGAACAACCGAACTGGCTTTGCTCGACGCCCTCTCAGGCGCCTCAGACATCCAATACATCCTCGGCCTCCAAGAGGCCTCAGTCGTAGCGATGGCCGACGGTTATGCGCAGGCATCCGGTCGCCCTGGCTTCGTCAACCTCCATACGGCCGGTGGACTCGGCAATGCAACGGGCGCCATTCTCAACGCGAAGATGGCGAATACGCCGCTTGTCGTCACGGCGGGTCAACAAGACACGCGACATGGCGTGACCGACCCGCTGCTCCACGGAGACCTCGTCGCTCTCGCTAGACCGAGCGTCAAATGGGCGGAGGAAATTCATCATCCCGAACACATCCCGATGCTGCTGCGTCGTGCGTTTCAGGACTGTCGCACGGGGCCGGCCGGTCCGGTTTTCCTTTCCCTGCCGATTAACGTGATGGAGCAACACACGGATGTAAAGGCCGGCCCGCCATCGCGAATCGAGCGCGGTGCCGTGACCGGGGCGATTGAGGAATTGGCCGCGGCCTTAGCGACAACTACCCCCGGTCGTCTGGCGATTATCGTTGGCGAAGAAGTGATCCAGTCGAGCGCGGAAGTTGAAGCCGTGATGCTCGCCGAAGCACTCGGCGCGCCGGTCTACGGGCCATCCTGGCCCGGGCATATTCCGTTCCCGACAGCTCATCCGCAGTGGCGGGGAACGCTGTCTGCGAAGGCTTGCGATATCAGGGAGACGTTCTCTGACTTCGACGCGGTCTTCCTGCTCGGCGGCCATTCGTTGATCAGCTATCAATATTCCCAGGGCCCCGCTATTCCATCTCACTGTCGCCTTATCCAATTGACCGGCGATGGACACCAACTAGGCAGAGTCCACGAGACAGCACTAGGGCTGATCGGGGATATAAGACTCTCCTTGCAAACGCTGTTGCCGATACTGGACAAGAAATTGGCCCCACACAGCGAGGCAATCGCGACGCTGCGAAACGTCGCGGGCCAAGAACGCGATACACGTCGTGCCGACGTCGCCGCTCGCGTCAGTCGCGAATTCAACACTCCGGTGACAACGCCTTTCGTGGCTGCCCACGAGGCTATCCGGGCAATCGGGCCGGACGTCTGGATCGTCGACGAAGCACCCGCCACGATTCCTCATGTCCGTGCCTGCCTGGATTCCCATTCGGCCCGCCAGTATCTTTTTACCCGCAGCGCCATCCTGGGCTGGGGCATGCCGGCGGCCGTCGGTACATCGCTTGGCCTGGACCGCAGCCCGGTAGTCTGTCTGGTCGGTGATGGCTCGGCAATGTACTCACCGCAAGCACTCTGGACGGCGGCGCATGAACGGCTGCCGGTCACGTTCGTTGTCATGAACAACGGCGAATACAACATTTTGAAGAACTACGCTCGTAGCCAGGCGCACTATCTAAGTGCAAGCACTGACCAGTTCATCGGCATGGAACTTTGCGACCCGGCGATCGATTTCCTGGCCCTCGCCTCCTCCCTGGGGGTCCCTTCCCGCAGGATCGAGCGCGCCGGCGATATTGCGGGAGCTGTCGAAGAAGGTATTCGCTCAGGCTGCCCGAATCTCATTGAACTACCGATCATGCCCTGAAGGAATGGGCGCACCTTGTCCCTGCCCCGCCTGTACGGGACTTATTCTGGTATGCCGAACTGTCATTTCTGAGAGTGCAATCGCGAGTTCCTGAACAGAGTTAGGCCTAGATGCTCATCTCGCGGTGCAAACTGCTCCAGCAACAAGCCGATTCAGTGCACGTCAGCATCCTGGACTCGATCCTGGACCTTGAACGCAACAGAGAAGACATTCAGAGTCATCGCAACCAGTGCGTAATATCCGAATACCCCCGTCAACTCGACGACAGCGGGCTCTCCAAACGCTTGCACAGCTTGCGCATAAAGACCGTCGTCGATACGGCGAGTCTCGTACAGCGTCTTGCCCACTCGATAAACCAGCAGTTCATCATCTCGGGTGAATCGCGGCGATGTCTGCTGACGCAGCGCTTCGATGACCTGATCAGATACACCCGCCGAACGCGCGATCGGTTCATGAATCTGCCACTCGGCCTGTGGTTGCCCACCATGAAGCCGTGAACAGGATTGCGAGTTCGCAGCCGAGTGCTATAGCGGCAGAACGCACCCAGTCGCTGAGCATGATGGGTTAGTTCAGGGCTGCGAATCAGGGTCGATAGCGGCCCTTGGTGACAGGCAGCTACCCGCGACGAACGTCGATCAAGAATCGGATGGATCAGCGCGATTTAAACGCAGACATGTCCTGAAGCAACATGGTGAGTAAGCGACTCGAGCCGACACTCAGTTGCCTTCCCAAGCGGCTGATCAAATGCACTCGCGGGCTGGCAAAAATTTCGTTGTGCAGAGCCAGAGTACAAAGGCGACCGGCCTCCACCTCTTCGTCCACCACGAACGTGGGCAGGAGCGTCACTCCGCCTTGCATGGAGTAACGCTTGAGCATGGCGATGGTGTTGCAGGTCAAGGTCGGATTTAGCATGACACCCAACTGATGCTCAGCGAGCGTGAGAATCTGTCTGATGCCAAAGGAGACACCTGGCAACGCCAGTCGGTACGAGTCCAATCCTTCAAGCGGAATCGGGCTTTTGGTTTGGGCCAAAGGGTGCTGTGGATTAACGATCACGCGGACCGGCTGCGGTTGGGAGGCGTGGGTGCGTATTTTCGGATCAGCCGCCGGGTTGAATACCAAGCCTAAATGCGCTTCATCCTCTACGACCTGCCGTATGACTTCGTTACTACCGCATACATTCACCTGAATTTCGACCTTTGGGTAGAGCGCTGAGAAGTTGCTCAGCGGACCTGCCAATCCATCGATGAATCCTTCTCCCACCGCCAGCACCACGGATCCGCTCTGAAGCCCTCGCAACGCCTGCAGGGAATCAAGCAACAGTTCTTGATGCGTCAGACGCTGGCGGTAATAGCCCAGTACGCGGTCACCGGCCTCGGTAGGTTTTACACCCCGCCGATGCCGCTCCAGCAGTGGCGCACCGAGTTCCTGCTCGAGCTGGCTTATCTGCCGGCTTACGGCGGACGGCGCGACGTTCAGGAAATCAGCCGCAGCTCGTACGCTGCCAAGTCTTACGGCCTCGAAGAAATAGAGGATTCGACGATCCTGCACCAAGCTCATACATCTCCCTGTGTTGCGCTAAAGGCAACAAAGTTTCGAATTTGTGAATATTGCTGGAGCTTCCGCGGCGTGTCCATACTCGATCCATCAGCAACAGGAGATGGATATGAGCCCCCTTTGGCAGCGCCTTCGCGATCAAGCCCACCAACTGGCCGAGCGCAACCCGGCACTACGCGACTATGCGACAAGCCACCTGCTGGCCTATTCCACCTTCGAGGCTGCGCTCGCCGCGAACCTTGCACGTCAGCTGCAAGCGCAAGCCAGCAACGTGGCATTGGAAAGCTGGTTCAAGTCGATCATCGCCGCCACCCCCTCCATCGCGCAGGCCGCCGCCGCCGATATCAACCATTTGGAAGTCGTCAATCCTGCCTGCCTGGACCACCTCACGGCTTTCCTCACGTTCCGTGGCATCCAGGCGGTTCAGGCTTATCGCATTGCCCATGTGCTGTGGACTGAGGGTGACGTGCAAAGCGCCGTGCTCGTGCAGAACTGGGCAGCAAACACCTGGGCTATCGATATCCATCCGGCGGCGCGCCTGGGCAGATCCCTTTTTGTCGATCACGGCATTGGCCTCGTCATTGGCGAAACCGCCGTAGTCGAGGATGAGGTCAGCCTGTGGCACGGGGTGACGCTGGGCAGCACGCTCAACGAAGCCGGCGACCGACACCCGAAAGTCCGTAGAGGCGCACTGATTTGCGCGGGAGCGACCGTGCTCGGAAACATCGAAGTTGGCACCAACGCGATCGTGGCGGCCAACTCGGTAGTGCTCAAATCCGTGGCCGCTGGAACGGTTGTCGCCGGGACTCCGGCCAAGGTTGTCGGCAATACCCCAACGTCTCTCGCCACCTTCACAACAAAATCCCAAGGCTAACCAGGAGCCACCACCATGACAGCCGTTGCTCAATTTCCGCAGGGTATCGATCACCCCCTGGTCACCGTGCGAAATCACGCCGAGGCTTTGGAGCTTTATCGCAGGATGGGATTCGCGCCTTCTCCAGTCAGCTATCACCCGTGGGGAAGCGTGACGTCCTTGATGATGTTCCCCAGCAACTTCATCGAGCTGATTGGTGTCGATGACCCGTCCAAGTTCGGTACCAACTCGGTGAACGGCTTCTGCTTCGGACGCCAGTTGGGTCAATTCCTTGACCGCGGCGAGGAAGGTGTCTCGTTGGTGGCGCTGCACAGCAAGGACGCCGATGCCGATCATGGGCGGATGGTCGAGGCTGGACTCGACAGCCAGGGGCGTATTGATTTCCGCCGCAGAATGACCCTCCCCGATGGTCGCCACGATGAAGCGGTGGTGTCGCTGGCGCTCTTTATCGACCCAGCACTGCCCGACGCCTCCAACTTTATCTGCCATCAACACCGTCCTGAGCTGATCTGGGTTCCAGGCTGGCAGAACCATCCAAATGGCGCGGACGGGATTCTCGCCATCACCTATCTGGCAGACCCCAAGCTGCTTGAACCTCGCTGGCGCGCCATCTATGGCGATGCGGTGAAATATAAAGGCGCCGTCCTGGAAGCAGATACCCAATGCGGTGTGTTGCGTGCCATCGACGCTACGACAGCGGCCCAGGAGTTTCCAGGCATGGACCTGCCCAAGAGGGCTCAGCAATCCCCTCACGCTATTTCCATTCGCCTGCACACAAAAAGCCTCATGACATTGCGATCGATCCTCGAACACAACGAAGTTCCCCATCGTGACCTTCCCGGTAGGGTCTTCGTTGAGCCGCAAGCGGCCGGCAACGTCATCCTCGAATTCGTACAGAACTATTAACTGAGACTGTTCAAATGACTATGAAAGTTGGCGTCATTGGTTTGGGTAACATGGGCGGTGGCATGGCCGCAACGCTCGCTGGCAAAGGCTTTGATGTGAGTGGCTTCGATCTTTCTGAAGCGGCGCTCGCCCAGGCTAAAGAGAAAGGCGTCAAACCGATCACTGACCGTAAACAGCTGATCAAGGAATCGGATGTTTTGATCCTGTCCCTGCCTAAAGCCGAACATGTGGAGGCGGTGTGCCTGGGTCAGGGTGGAATTATCGAATTCGGCCGTGAAGGCCTGATCGTGGTGGACACCACCACCTCCACCCCTGAAGCCAGCCGCAAGGTCGCCACTGCACTGGCAAGAATGGGTATCGCCTTCATCGATGCACCAGTCTCCGGCGGGCCCAAGGGTGCCGCTACCGGGACCATGTCGATGGTCATCGGCGCAGAGGATGCGGATCTGGCTCGCGCCATGCCGGTACTGGAAGGCATGAGCGGTACGCGCGTTCATGTAGGTAAATGTGGCGCCGGCAACGTGGCAAAAATCGCCAACAACATGCTCGCCGCGTGTCACTTGATCAGCACCGCGGAAGCCGTCTCGATGGCCGCTAAAGCAGGTGTGGAACCTGAAAAGCTGTTGCAGGGGTTGAACGCAGGTTCGGGCCGCAGTGGCGCTACCCAGGTCATGTTCCCTAACTGGGTCCTGAACAAGGCGTATGACTCGGGTTTCACCATGGGTTTGATGCGCAAAGACGTTGGGCTCGCCAGTGACCTGGCCGACAGCCTGGATCTCGACCTTCCCCTGTCCAGGATCGTCGCCCTGCTTTGGGAAGCCAGCAGCGAATCGCTGCCAGATAACGAAGACTTCTGCGCGATTGTCCAGCGCACCGATGCCAAACTTTATGGCCGTGAGAATAATCAATGAGCGCTCAAAAAATCCTTGAACTGATGCGCCCATTCTGGGGTGATCGCAGTGTGGTCGGCAGCTTCGTCGGTGGCGAGTTCATCGATGGTCACGGCTCCACGGTAGAAGTACGAAATGCTCACGATGACAGCGTGTTGCTTACCTTCCCCGATGCTGATGAGACGTTGATTGCACAGACCGACAAAGTGGCAAAGGCAGCACAGGCCCAATGGTGGGCGCTCACTGCCCAAACGCGTGGCCGTGCGATGTATCAGGTCGGCACGCTTATTCGCGAAAACACTGACAGCCTCGCACAGATCGAATCGTTGACGGGCAACAAGCCCATTCGTGACGCCAAGGTCGAGGTGTCCAAGGTCGCGGAAATGTTCGAATACTACGCAGGTTGGGCAGACAAACTGCACGGCGAAGTCATTCCTGTTCCGACCTCGCATCTAAACTACGTGACTTACGAGCCACTGGGCACTGTCCTGCAAATTACGCCCTGGAACGCTCCGATCTTTACATGCGGCTGGCAGATCGCACCGGCCATCGCCGCGGGCAATGCGGTCATCCTCAAACCCTCTGAGCTGACCGCCTTGTCGTCGCTCGTGGTCGGCGTATTGATCGAGCGTGCAGGTGTCCCCAAGGGTCTGGTCAATATCATCGCAGGCTTTGGTCACACCATCGGCCAAGGCTTTATCGCCAAGGCTGACATCCGCAAAGTTGTCTTTGTGGGCTCGCCAGCAACAGGCCGACACATCGCCGTCGCAGCCGCGCAGCGTTGCATCCCTGCGGTGCTGGAATTGGGTGGAAAATCGGCAAACATCGTGTTCGAGGATGCCGATCTTGACGTCGCATTGCGCGGCGCTCAAGCAGCAATTTTCTCCGGTGCTGGCCAGAGTTGTGTATCAGGCTCTCGCTTGCTGGTCCAGGAGTCGATTTTTGAAAAATTCACCCAAGCCCTTGCCCGGGCAGCCACGAACTTCAAGGTCGGCGATCCGAGCGATCCTGAAACGCAGATAGGCCCGATCAACAACGCCAAACAGTACAACCATGTAAAAACCATGGTCGAAGGCGCGTTGAAAGATGGCGCGAAACTGGTCGGCCAAGATGCAGATCCCATTCCGGACAAGCCTGGGTACTACATCAACCCAACCGTATTGGCCGGAACGAACGACCTGTACTGCGCACAGGAGGAGATCTTCGGGCCGGTGGTGGTCGCCATCCCGTTCAAAGACGAAGCCGATGCAATCCGCATCGCCAACGACAGTCGCTTCGGGTTGGCCGGCGGTGTATGGACGAGAGATGTCGGTCGTGCACACCGAGTGGCCAAGCAAGTCCGCGCGGGGACCTTCTGGATCAACGGCTACAAGACTATTCACGTCAGCTCACCGTTCGGCGGTTACGGCGAGAGCGGCTATGGTCGTTCCTCCGGGCTGGACGCTCTTCGCGAATACAGCGAAGTGAAAAGTGTTTGGGTCGAAACCGCTGCTAAACCTGCCGCCAGCTTCGGCTACGGCGCGAGCCTGGAGTAAGCACCATGTCGATCTCCAAAGCCTTGATAGAAGACGCCATTACCTGGCGCCGTGGTTTTCACGCGACCCCCGAGCTCGGCTACAACGAACTGCAGACCTCTGACCGTGTTGCACAGCTTCTTGAAAGCTTTGGAGTCGAAGTCCATCGCGGGTTGGGCGGTACCGGCGTGATCGGCACCTTGAGCAATGGCCAGGGCCCTACCATCGGCATTCGAGCCGACATGGACGCCCTGCCCATCCAGGAGCTGGGACACTGTAGCCACAAATCGACTCATCAAGGCTGCATGCATGCCTGTGGGCATGATGGGCATACGGCAATTCTGCTGGCCACCGCTCGCCATCTAAGTGAAACCCGGCATTTCAGCGGAACCGTCCACTTTGTTTTTCAACCCGCCGAGGAAGGTCTCGCGGGGGCAAAAAAAATGATCGACGACGGACTGTTCAAGCAATTTCCCATGGATGCCATCTACGGTCTGCACAACTGGCCGGGCGCCCCGGCTGGGCACGTGGTGATCAATCCCGGTCCCATGATGGCGTCTCTGGATACCTTTGAAATCACCCTGACAGGCAAAGGCTGTCACGCCGCTATGCCGGACAAAGGGGCGGACCCCATCATTGCTGCGGCGCAGCTGATCCTCGCCTTGCAGACGATCCCCTCTCGGCGGCTATCCCCGCTCGACAGTGCGGTGATCAGTGTCACCCAAATCAACGCAGGCGAAGCGATCAATGTCATTCCTGAAACGGCGGTGATCAAGGGAACAGTACGCTGCTTGCAGTCTCCGGTTCGCGACAAGGTCCAAGCGCTGATAGGTCAGTTCGTAGAACAGTTACCGGTGACCTTCGACGTCAAGGGACAGTTGACGTACCTCGTTGGTTATCCCGTCACGGAAAACCATCCGCAAGCAGCCTCAATGGTTCGCCGGGCGGCGGTTGCGGCTGTGGGCGAGTCAAAAGTCCAGTGGGGATGTAATCCTTCAATGGCCTCGGAAGACTTCTCTTTCATGCTCCAGGCCTGCCCCGGTGCTTACTTGTGGATGGGGGTCGATGGAGAGAAACCGTCAGCCGCGTTGCATAACCCTTACTACGACTTTAACGATCAGGTCATTGAGCCTGGTGTAGCTGTTTGGACCCAATTGGTAGAGCAATCACTACCGTTAACCTGATGGAACGTTGCCGTCCCACCGTAAACCGGCACTCAAAGCCGAAACAACAATAAGAAGACAACCATGCCAAATAATAAAAAGAAATACAGTCCTTGCTGGGTTCCCTGACGCCCTGCTCTTGTTTCTGCCCTCCAGATTTTGATGTTGAACGCTACGCCAGAACACCAGGCCGACGGCCTGGCTGCGTGCGGATTTAGCAACTTACCCGCCCCAAACACGAGAGCATCATAATGAAACAAGAAAAAAAGCTGTTGAAATTGGCCTCAACCGTAGCGTGCCTAACCCTCGGCAGCGTGTTTGCAATCACTGCCCATGCGGGGGCAACGCTTGATAACGTTAAAAAGAAAGGGTTCGTACAATGCGGCATCAGCGACGGCCTTCCGGGGTTTTCATATGCGGATGCCAAAGGTGAATTCCATGGGTTCGACGTCGATGTCTGTCGTGCCGTGGCAGCAGCCGTTTTCGGCGACGCAAAGAAGGTCAAGTACACTCAGTTGACCGCCAAGGAGCGCTTTACCGCACTGCAATCGGGAGAAGTCGACATGCTCTCTCGAAGCACGACCTGGACGTCGTCCCGAGATGGAGCCATGGGCATCCAGTTCACCAACGTCGCTTATTATGACGGCCAGGGTTTTCTGGTAAATAAAAAGCTCGGCGTCAAAAGCGCGAGGGAACTGGATGGCGCCACCTTCTGCATCCAGGCCGGTACGGTTACCGAGCTGAATCTGTCGGACTACTTCCGTAGCAACGGCATGAAGTACACCCCCATCACATTTGATACGTCTGATGAGAGTTTCAAGGCACTGGAGTCAGGACGTTGTGATGTTCTGACCACGGACCAATCGCAGCTTTACGGCCAGCGCCTTAAACTCGCAACCCCTGATGACTTCGCGGTTCTTCCCGACGTGATTTCAAAAGAGCCATTGACCCCTGCGGTACGCAGAGGCGATGAAGACTGGTTCACCGTAGTGCGCTGGTCGCTCGCCGCGATGCTCAATGCCGAGGAACTGGGCATTACCTCGAAGAACGTCGCCGACATGGTCAAATCTTCCAAGAATCCCGACATCGCGCGGTTACTCGGAACGGAAGGTGCACTCGGCAAAGACCTGAACCTGCCCAATGACTGGGCGGCGAAAATTATTGCCCAGGTCGGCAACTACGGCGAATCCTTTGAACGCAATCTGGGGACGGGCAGTGACATGAAGATTAAACGCGGGCTGAACGCATTGTGGAGCCAAGGCGGTCTCCAATACGCTCCGCCTGTACGCTGATCTTGACTTGCCCGGTAGTTAATTCTCTGCCGGGCATGGCGGGAGAAGCCGGCGTGTCCATGCAATCAAGCTGACTCGTTCTGCTGGTATGCAGCGGAGCGAGTGCTTGAATGTCGCGGTTCAGCCTTTTTCTCTTCCCACTTGGCAATCACCAGCGGTTGCGCTGAAGGGACTTGTCTGTGCCGGCTTAGGGACGAGCTGCATGCCCAAGGAGCTTTTCCAGTCAGAAATCGATTCAGGAAAACTGGAGGTACTCATAACAGATCCTCCAGCACCATCGGTCAAATACTACGCAGCATTCATGCGGCAGAATCACGCGGCGTTAGGCTACGCGATCGCTGATTTGGCGAAGAAATGTTGTTGAGGTCCAATAGCGGCCGGCGTTGCTGCGTTAGAAAAGCGCCAGGGCTGCGCGCGGCGCTAGGCAGCGCCACGCCATGCCTAGCGGATGCTGTTAATGGAACAATTCTGCGATCATCACCGCTCCCATGAAAGTACCGAGGTTGGCCAGGAACGACACCAGCACGATCCTCCAACCCAAACGGCGGAAAGCCGGGATATCTTTCGCAATCGAGAGCCCTGCGAAGGTCAGCATCGGAGTGATGACGGCCAGGATGTTGATCGAGCTGGTAAGGCGAGCAATCTCCGTAGCCCAGGGGCAGAGCGGAGAGGTCATGAACATCGCCACCAGCGAGACGATGCATACAGCAGGAATCTTGCGGCGCAGCAGGCTACATACCCCCTCACCGACAAATGCTGCAAACAACATGAGTGCCACGCCCACGAACGCGTCCCCCGACAGCGTCTTGTAGCCCACGTAGTTGGCGATCAGTGCCAGCGCGCAGGCAGCCAACCACGCGCTGACCTTGCCAAGCCAACCCAGCTCGACAGTCTCAAGTGAGACTTCATCATGCATCGGCCCATGCTGAGCAGTAGACGCCTTGGTGGTCCGCCCAATCATCGGCTCAAGGACGCGGTAACCCCACACGGCCAAAGGCAGCGAAATGAATAGCGTGAAATAGGTGCCGATCGTCGTGGTGATCAAGTTAGACGCTGCTGCCAGCGTCATGACTTCCTTGGCCACATCGGGGGTTTGTTGGGCAGCGATGGCACCTGCTGCCGCTGCCATCATGCTGCCTGAGCCGATACCCGAGCCCATGGCCAGGGAGTTCGGGTGGAAGATGCCCAGACTGGTGACGAAGCCGGCAACGATGGCGATGAACAACGCCCCGAACAGCGTACCGGTCAGGTACTCAGCGAGCACGCCACGCCCTTCGGGCGAGTCCATGCCGTAGCGTTCGCCAATGATTGCGAGGCTTGGCTCACGCCCTACGGAGAACGTCGCACCTACCGCCTCTCGCTTGATCCCAAGCAGCAGGGCCACCGGCAAACCCAAGAGCACCGTGCCGACGAAGTGGCCGAACTCCTGAAAGACCAGGGCCCAACCGGACGCAAACACCACCGGCAGAGACCCGCCCACCACCAAGCCGAGCTTGGCGATGAAAATCAACAGAGCCGGCTGCAGGATTGAGGCGGAACGCACCTGAGCGCGGGTATCGATACCAATCGTTCCGGGCATGCGCTTGCTGGCAATCCCTACGGCAGCGCCGAGCAGCAAGGCCCATACCATAGGAAGAAGCACGACCTTCCCGGGGCCCAAGGGAATGCTGACCGAACCGATCAGTTCTGCACATAGGAGAATAGCGGCAGCCCAGATATAAAGTTTTGTTGTAGCGGACACGGCTCGGTTATCACCGAGCGTCACGGTTTGGGTATGTTGCATGTTATTCCCCTCGCCTGCTGATGGCCGTGGCGGCCGAATCAAGAGTTATTGTGTTTTCAGGGGGTGTCGACGACACCCAGGGCAGATGCAAATCGATCTAGTCGATGATTAAACGTAAAACCGGCTTTGTGTTGCAGCGCGAGGTCTATGCGAGACTCGCTAGCTCGCTGTACTGCGGCGAGATCAGGAATCACTTATTTTTTAACACCAGACTCACTAGCCTGCCTCGAGTATGTCGCCCGTATAATGTCCAACCAATACCAAGAATTTTGTTTATCGTTGCCGCAGAGTGAACGCTCAAAAGACCAACGCTGGCATGATCACGGGTCGCGGCACTACAGGAAGCTGCGAAACACTACGTGGTTATTCCGTGAGTCCGCGATGTGAATTCAAGCGTTCCCAAGTCCCACCACAGCCCTGCCATTATCCTCAGCCCCTCTTGAACAATACCGGTCAACAGGTGCTCATCCGGCGCATGCTGAGCACAGGCTGCATAGGCATGAGGTATCCACAGCGTCGGTAACCCAAGGGAATGGGCAAACATATCGTTAGGAATAGACCCACCGATATTGGGCAGAACTACCGGCGCACGTCCAACCGAGCGAGAAATTGAAGCCACCGCAAAGTCTACCCAGGGATCATTGGGATTTAGTCGAGTGGCGGCCGAGGAATCCGCCATATGAATCCCAACGCCACCGAAGCCATGGTTATCCAAATGCTCTCTGAGAATCGTCTTGATTGATTCGTGTGCAGTTCCTACGAAAAATCGCATGTGGCAATGAGCGATGGCGGAACGAGCTCAGCGCTTACCAAGCATGTTATTGCGCGATACCTACCAGCATGAATACCGATTGGTTTGCGGGACAAACCTGGCCTTATATTTTGGTGTTGAAAAACAATCAGATGAATACCAACCGCACGAAGTGCATTTAAGGTTCAAACCCCGTCAACCCTGCCAAAAGCGAGAACGCCTCATGATAAAAATCCTAGCCGCTGTACGCAGAAAACCCGGAATGACGCATGCCGAGTTTTTAAACTATGTGGAGCACACCCACGGAGCAATCGCTAAAGCCAAACCGCTAGGTGTCAAACGGTACGTGCAGAACCATGTCATCGACGCGGCTTTCGGGGTTGACGCCGACAGTGCCTACGCACAGTCCTTTCACAAAGACTCCATTACGGAGCTGTTTTTTGAAGACGTGCCAGGTTTGATTCGCACCTTCAGCGATCCCTATACCCAGCAAACCGTCGGCCCTGATGCAAAGAACTTCGCTGACCTTTCCGAGCAGCTTGCTCAATTGATGGATGAAGTGGAGACGGCTAGCACCGCTACAGCGCCTCTCCCATGGAAGGTGATGATCCTGCTGAAGAAGAATCCAGCCATGGCGCTCGATCGTTTTTTCGACGCTTGGGACGCAGCTCACGAGAGCATTACCCGGGAACAACCTGACTTCCAGAACGCCTTACGCCGGTATGTTCGCTCCCGGTACTTACCCGAGGGTGACAAGGTGACGGCCTATTTCGGTCCAAACATCAACGTATACGAAGGTGCCTCCAGCCTGTGGTTTGAAAATGAAGCGGACTTTTCTACCTTTCGGCAGTATCAGCGTGCGCTGTTTCAAAAACTTGCCGAGGACGGCGTGGTGCTGACATCGGCGTCTTTTTTTGCCTACGTCAAAGAGGTCGTTATTTTCGATCACTGCTCCTGAAGACAAGCAGCGCGACCCTTCCCATTCAGAAGGGTCGCGATCACTCAGATAGGCTCAGCCAACGTCGCAGTGGACTCACGCATGATCTGGGCATGCTCTTCCTTGTCCCCACCACTTTTCTCTATCTCGCACAGGCGCGCGGAATTCTCGACCACGAGTTGGCAACGCTCCCAGCGCCGCATTTCGAACCGGCTCAGGGCCGTCTGTAGATTGCTACTGGCGAGCAATTCTTCGGCAAGCACAATGGCGCTCTCAATACCAATGCCAGCCCCAGAAGCCAGATGCGGCGTGGTGGCATGCACCGTGTCGCCGATCAGCACGATACGGCCCTTGTGCCAGGGCAACGGCACCAACAGATTGGCCAGCGGACGATAGTCGATATTGGCGCCCGCCTCGTACAGTTGCGGCACCAGCGTTTGCAGGATCGGGGCTGGAAACTCACTCAACAGGCGCGCCATTTCACCCGGCCAGCTGGCCGGATCGATCCACTCGGAAAACTCGCGGTTTTCCATGAGGAACATATACATGTGCGTTTCGGAAATCGGATTGACGCCAACCTTGGTGCGTCCCAGCCAGTGACTGGGACGCACGATTTCCGGCGGACGTTTCAGCACCGCGCGCCAGACGCTCTGATGAATGGGTTTTGGCGAGGGTGCTTCCGGGAAAAAGTCCTTTCGCGTGCGCGAATGCACACCGTCAGCGGCGACGACCAGATCATAGCGTTCAGTGGTCCCGTCGGTGAAAGACACTTCAACGCCATCGTCACGCTCGATGACGCTGTCATAGGTGATGCCGAGGCGTACTCGGGTACCCACTTCCCGCGTCCTGTCGGCAAAGATTCGAGCCAGCACCGGGCGCAGGATACCGCCACCACAGGGAATCGGTTTATCGCTGACCGGCGGTCGAAGCGCCAATTGCACGATCAGGTCGCCCACCGGTGAAAACACGTCGAAATTGGTCGACAGGTACCCTTCCCCAGCGACCCTTTCCAGAATCCCAACCGTATCAAGTGCTCGCAGCGTGGGCCCACTGAGCGTAATTCCCGCTCCCAAAGGACACCACAAAGGGTCGATTTCGACGAGGTCCACTTCGATGCCCTGACGGGCGAGCTGGATAGCCGCGGTCATACCGGAGAACCCTCCTCCGATCACCAGGACCTTACCGACTGCTGCAATCATCACGCTCTCCTAATTATTCTTATTCACTCGGGCAGACATTGCATGGCGCACCGACAAGCGCTGCGGCGTCATCGCGTCAATGCCGCAGAAACATGGAATGCCGACGCAAATGCCGGATCAGCCACGAGACTATCGAATCGGATATCAGCGCTGAAATCGCTTTGCACAATCCGAGGTATCGCTGGCGGCGATGGGTCTCGCAGATGAGCCGGGCGCCTTGACCGGGATGCCTGCCTTTGCGGCAGAACAAATAAAAAGGGCCGGCGAACTGCGGCTCATGCGAACCGCTATCCATCGGCCTTTCACGACGTTAGTTCAAACGCTTTCCAAGCCATCCCAGCAGAGGTATTTAACTTCAAGGAATTCGTCGATCCCAAGGTGAGATCCCTCTCGCCCCAGACCACTCTGCTTCACGCCGCCGAAGGGTGCGACTTCATTTGAAATCAAGCCACAGTTGATGCCCACCATGCCCGACTCGATGCGCGCGGCGTTACGCCAGATGCGTGCCGCATCACGGCTGTACAGATACGCCGCCAATCCAAACTCGCTGTCATTGGCCATCGCAATGGCTTCGTCGTCACTGTCGAAACGCACCAGTGGCATGACCGGGCCGAAGATCTCTTCGCGAGCGACCCGCATTTCATGAGTCACATTAGCCAACAAGGTGGGCTGGAAGAAACACCCACCCAGCGCATGAGGCTTGCCGCCGGACAGCAGTCGAGCACCTTGCGCCAGTGCATCATCAACAAGAGCCTGGGATTTTCGTACCGCCGCGTCATCGATCAACGGCCCGACCTGTACTCCCGGCTCCAGGCCATTGCCCACCTTCAAGCGTGCCATGCGCTCGACGATGCGCTCGGCCAGTGCGTCGTGAATCCCTGACTGCACTAGGACCCGGTTCGCGCCAATACAGGACTGCCCGCCATTGCGAAACTTGGCCAGCATCACTCCGTCAGCCGCCGCATCAAGATCAGCATCGTCGAAGACAATGAACGGGGCGTTGCCGCCCAACTCCATGGAGCATTTCTTGACCGTCTGCGCCGCTTGCGCCAACAGCAATCGGCCCACCTCCGTAGACCCGGTGAAGGTGAGTTTGCGCACCAACGGGTTGGCCGTGAGTTCACCGGCAATGTCGCGGGTGTCATTCCCCGTGATCACACTGAACACACCAGCCGGCACACCCGCCCGCTGCGCAAGTTCAGCGAGGGCCAGGGCGGTCATGGGTGTCTGGCTGGCAGGCTTCACGACCATCGTGCAGCCCGCCGCAAGTGCCGGAGCTGCCTTGCGCGTGATCATCGCAGCGGGGAAATTCCAGGGCGTGATCGCGGCGCAAACCCCGATGGGTTCACGCAGTACCACAATACGCTGAGTGTCCTTTACGCCCGGAATCAAATCACCGCGCACCCGTGTGGCTTCTTCGGAAAACCATCGTACAAACGACGCAGCATAATCGACCTCACCCCGCGCCTCCTCCAGGGGCTTGCCCTCCTCCAGGGTAATCAGCGTGGCAATGTCCTCCCGATGTTCAACCATCAACTCATACCAACGGCGCAACACCTCACCCCGGCGTTTAGCCGTCAAGCGTCGCCATGGACCAAAGGCCGCATGCGCCGCATCGATGGCGTGCCGAACTTCAGTTTCGCGGCAGCGCGGCAGCTCGATGAGCACTGCTTGATCCACCGGATTACGCAGCGTGTACCGACCGTGCGGCGTCTCGTTCAACCACTCGCCGGCGATGTAGGCACCGGTGCGCCACAGCGTTGGATCCTTAAGTAAATGCTTCACTTTGCAATCCTCTTAATCAGCAAGGGTAACGCCCGATCATGAACGCGCTATCCGGATCCGAAGTCACCGGCAGACCCGCCGCAACCAACCCTTGGCGCAAAGATTTCATGAGGCGATCCGGCACGCGCATCGCCGGGGCACGCAGTGGGCCGCCGTTGAAGCCGGCGAGCCAGTCCTGGTATTTCCACATCGTGCGATTGAGCACCCCGGTACCGCCGGCATAGCTTTGCGCAGCGGCGCCATTGGCACTGCGTGCCGGGTTGACCTTCCAATACAGCTCCATCGCTTCTTCGAAGCGGCCCGTGCGGGCCAGTTCGAACGCTTTCGGGTAGTAGTCGCTCATCCAGGCGGTGTTGCTGGTGCCGGAAAACTGCAGCTTCATCAGGCTCATCAAGGGAATGGCGTCACCTTCGATCGGGCAACTGATCACCACCTGATCACGGAAGTGGTAATACATCTCGCAAATGCCCGCCGGCAGCGGAAACCCTTGCTCCGATTTGATGGCCGCGATGTTCGGACAATCGGCCAGCAGCCGACGGACCAATTCCAGCGACATACCCGCCGGATGCACGCGCTCAAAGCCCCAGAGCGGAATCGGGAAGAGCATGACGGCCAGGTCCGTCGCGTCGCAGAATGCCTTGGTGTAGTCGTAGATTTCCTGCTCGCTGGTCGGCCAGAACTGTGGTGGATAGGAAAGCAGGACGATGTCTGCACCGGCATTCTCGGCGAGCTTCACCGCCTCGATATTCTCGGCAAGCGTGCCAAAGGCCGCGTGGAAGAACAGGATCAGGTTTTTCCCCGACTCACGGGCCCAGGCGGTGAATTGAGCGTTTTCCTGGGCAGAGATCGCCAGTTCGCTGCACAGCAACGTGCTGCTGTAGCCCAGGCCAACCGTGTGCTCGATGTCGTGGCGGATGCCACGCTCATTGAGACGCTTCAGGTCAGCACTGAAGCTGGGGATGGTGACAGCCGAGCAGCCCACCAGGTATTCACGGGCCCAGGCGCGGGCATCAGCTTTCTTGTAAGTGGCCATGATGATTTTCCTTCGAACAGTGGAGGGGTTATTTCGAGACAGGGACAATGCTGGCAGGCAGCTCGATGCCGAGGCCTTGTTGCCTGGCGCGCTCGTACAACGCTTGTGCGATGACGACATCCTGCAGCGCCGAGCCAACCGATTTGTAGAGAACGATGTCGCTTTCTTTCTGGCGCGGATTGACGCGACCCGCGACCAGATCCGACAGCGCGACCAATTTGTCGACGACATAAACGCCGGCACTGATCGCGGCAATGGCGTCGCCGGTATCGTGAAGTACCTCTTGTGGCATATCGGCGACGATGCAGACGGCTCGCTCCATCGTGGCCGGGTCAACCTCCCGTTGCTCTGGCAAGGTGGAGCCCAATGACACGACCGTGACGCCCGGGCAAAGCCAGGCGCCTTGCAATACAGGAGACTCATCACGGCTGCGAGCGGCACAGATCACCACATCACAATCCTGCACGGCCTCTTGCGCGCTGTTCACCGCCTGGATGTCCAGCCCCGGCCTGAAGCTTTCGGCAAAGCGCTCGCGGCTCGCGGGCGTTGGACTGAACACCCGGACATGGGCCACATCGCGCACGGACTTAAGGCAGTCCAACGCGCCACGGGCCTCAAATCCCGAGCCAATCACACCCACCCGCAGCGCGCGCTTGGGCGCCAGCAAATCGACCGCCAACGCAGCGGTTGCCGCCGTGCGCAAACCCGTCACCCGATTGCCGTCGATCAAAGCGCTAAGCGCCATGGTTTGCTGGTCGAACAATGCGATCAGGTAGCTGGCGCAGCGTGCCCGCATGGAGGCCGCGATCAACTTGCAGCCCATTTGGCCGCCAGCGGGAGGTACAGCAGTCAAACTGCGCAACCAGATACCGTCGCCGCGGGCCATGGAACGAGGCGGCACCATGGCATCCGTCGTAGGGCAGGCATACGCCTGCGCGAGCGCGGCAACGGCTGTGCTCCAGTCGGCGAGCGAGGCAACATCGGCGTCGCTGAGAAAAAGCGTCGGGGTAATGACTTGGGACTCTTGGGCATGATGCATATCGCTAACCTCGCAATCGGGTATCAATCATTGATTGACTGACACCCTACGAGGCGCGCACCCCACCGGATACTGCTTGGGATCGAAAGCAGCTATCGCTCAAATCGATGGCATGGACAGATTGCAAATCAGCCGTCGCACTTCACGGGAAGCACGGGTCAAGGGGCGACGGGGCGACTCGACCAGCACGACAAAGCGCTCCAGCACGGGCTCGATAATGCGCGATGAAATCAGTCGTTGATCCAGCGAGCCCGGCAGCACAGAGGCAATCGCATAACCTCCGCCAGCCGCGACAACTTCGTACTGGAGCTGGACGGAGTCGGCTTCCACCGCAACGCACAACTCCACGCACTGTTCGGCGGCCAGATGATCGAGCCTGGCCCTTAACAGATGGGGACGCCCCGGGACTACCAGTGGCAATCCAGATAGCCGCTCTAACGCAATGTCTCGCTCGGCAAAGAGCGGATCGCTGGCTGGCCCTATCAAATGCAGCGCCAGCCTGGCCAGTAGATACGCCTCGCCGATGCTGGCTTCGTTCTCGCGCAGGACCAGCGCCATATCCAGACGACCATCCTGCAGCTGCTCTTCGAGTTGCGCACTCGCGCCCTCGATCAGGTGCAATCTCACACCCGGCATCTGTGCTTGTACCGCCGCGAAAAGCGTACCGGCAAACCGCCGGACCGCCGAAGGCAGCATCCCTACGACCACCTCCCCCACGGGTTTCCCACGCCGGGTACGAATGTCATCGGCCAGGCCTTCGGCGTCCGCGATAAGACTCGATACGCAAGGCAGCAACTGCTCCCCAAACTCAGTCAGGAGCACTCCACGGCCAGTACGATGAAACAGCCGCTCGCCACATTGCGATTCGAGCTGAGCAATGTTTCGACTGACCATGGACTGCGGCATATCCAGTAAAACAGCCGCTTTACTGAGACTTCCAGCCGCCGCGACCCGCACAAACAATGTCCATCGAGGATCGACAATCGTCAAAGCAGCGTCCGCAGTCACGCTCATTCCTCGAAAATCGCTACGGCACGGACGAAACCAGCCGAAGCGTGCCTGATCTTGTAGGGGAAACAGGACACCTGGAAACCATGGGCTGGCAGGCATTCCAGGTTGGCCAGTTTCTCCATCTGGCCGTAGCCGATGTCACGTCCGGCCTTGTGCCCTTCCCAGATGATCGAAGCATCGCCCGTGGCCGCGAAACGTTCGCGCGTGTACTTGAACGGCGCATCCCAGCTCCAGGCATCGGTGCCGACCACCCGCACGCCACGCTCGAGCAGATACAACGTGGCCTCGCGGCCGATGCCAACCCCGGCATCCAGATACCCAGGCTGGCCAAACAGCGCCCCGGCGCGGGTGTTGATCAGGACAATGTCCAACGGCTGGAGGACGTGTTCGATGCGCGCCAGCTCAGCCTGCACTTCGGCGGCGCTGACCACATGGCCATCCGGCAAATGACGAAAGTCCAGTTTCACGCCCGGTTGCAGGCACCAGTCCAGCGGCAGTTCGTCGATGCCGAAAGCCGGCTTGCCACCGTCCGTGGTCGAGGCGTAGTGCCAAGGGGCGTCCATATGCGTACCGCTGTGCGTCGTGATCTGCAGGCGCTCAGCCGCCCAGGACTCGTCGCCGGGCAGTTGCGCCTTGGACAGGCCGGGAAACATCGCAGCCATCTCCGGCCAGCCTTGCTGATGGTCCATGTAGTCGATTTTCGGCAGCAACGGCGGTGGATCGGTGTAAGGGTTGTTGTCCAGGGTAACGGACAGGTCCACCAGGCGGCGTTTAGTTGGTTGCATTTTCGCTCACTCCAAGCGCCACCCGCCCACGCGCACGACGCATCGGGGTAGCCGTGTTCAAACTGTTACGTATCAAGGCGGCTGCCGAGCCGTCATGGCGAAAGCCAAGGGCGCGGGCCAGAGGGGTTTTCATCGCCGGAAAATTGCCGAACAACGCTTGCAGCCCGGCATCCGGTGCGAAGCTGATCAATGCGCGGCGTTCCTGGCCATAGGCCGCGGCCAAGGCATCGATGACCTGGGCAATGGACAGGTGCAACAGCGGCAGTTGCCAAACGCGTGACTCACCGAGCTCGGCAGCCGGCAGTTCGGCGGCCCGTAGCAGGTTATCCACGCAACACCGCACGGACATCCACCATGCCTGCGCCAGCGGTGAGACCGGGCAGCAATATGGCTGGCCTTGCGCGAAGGCGTGCAGCAGGTCGCTCATGAACGCCGAGCGCAGTCCATTGGGTTCACGTGGACGCGCGACAATGCCGGGCAGGCGCACGGCACGACCGTCCACCTCGCCTCGTCGGGCAAGGTCGTTGAGCGCCATTTCCACCATCACCTTGTGCGCGCCGTAACTCAACTGCGGGCTCGGCACCGCACGCTCATCCATGCGGGCCGGCAGGTCGCCGCCGTACACCGCCACGCTGCTGGCATACACCAGCACCGGCCGGCCCGGCTGTTCGCGCAACTGGTCAAGCAATTCCAGGCTTGCCAACAGGTTGACCTGATAGCCCAGCGAATAGTGCTGCTCGGCCGCGCCACCCGGGACGCTGACCAAGTGAAAAACCACATCAACGCCATCGGCCAACGCGCGGCGCAATAACGCGGCGTCGGTCACACTGCCGCAATGCCGGCGCAGGCGCTTATCGTCAGCAAAGCCCACCAGCTCTTTATCCAGCAGGATCAACGTACTGATCGTCCGGCCTAGTAACTCATTGGTTTCGAGCAATCGTTTCACCAGCGCCCGGCCTACAAAACCATTGGCCCCGGTAATCATCACGCGCATGGGAGGCCTCCACACACGACACACTGGTCTATCGCCCCGAACACCGATTGCCCTTGCTGGTCGAAGACTTCCATGTGCACGCGATCACCGAAGCGCATGAAAGGTGTCTGTGGCGCGCCTCGCTCGATCATCTCGACGGCACGACGTTCGGCGATGCAGGCAGCGCCAACCGTGGGGTCGGCATTGGAGACGGTGCCGGAGCCGATCAGGCAGCCCGCCCTGAGGCGCCGGGTCAGCGCCGCATGGGCAATCAACTGATGAAAACCGAAATGCATGGCGCCGCCATGGGCATGGCCAAACCACTTGCCATTCCATTCAACCTTCAGCGGCAAGTGCACACGCCCATCGCGCCAGGCCTCGCCCAACTCGTCGGGGGTGACCGCCACCGGGGCAAAGCTGGATGAGGACTTGGCTTGGATAAAACCGAAGCCAGTCTTCATTTCACGGGGGGCGAGCGCACGCAGGCTGATATCGTTGACTTGCAGAATGAGTCGAATATGACTGGCGGCCTGTTCTGCCGAGCAGCCCATGGGCACGTCATCGACCAACACCGCGTACTCGCCTTCAAAGTCGATGCCGTGGGCCTCACTCGGTAGAACGATGTCGTCGTGGGGGCCCAGGAAATCATCGCCGCAACCCTGGTACATCAGCGGGGTGTGTTCAACGCCTTCGATCGGATCAAGCGCAAACGCCTTCTGCATCCGCTCGCCATGACTGAGGAAAGACGAGGCGTCCAGCCACTGCCAGGCACGCGGCAAGGGGGCGGCGGCTTGCTGCGGATCAAAGGCGAAGGCACCGGTCAGCGTGCCTTCATTCAAGGCTTCATACCGCGCGCGCAAATCGGTTACGACGCTCGGCCATTGCTCAATGGCATCCTGCAGCGTCGCGGCAATATCGCTGGCATCCACCGCCCAGGCCAGGTCGCGAGACACCACCAGCAGGCAACCGTCACGGCTGTGATTCTTGAGAGTACTGAGCTTCATGCCGGTTCTCCTTGCAGCTCGGGGGCGAAGCGGCCATCGAGCAGCACGAAGAGCATGCGGGCCATCTGCTCGGTGCGATTGCTCCAGGCGTGGTTGGTGCCGCGCTGCACGACGATGTCACCGCGTTTGAGATGCACCTCCTCGCCATCGAGCACCAGCCAGACTTCACCCTCGGTGACCACGCCGTAATCGAGGGTTTCGGTGCGGTGCATCAGCTTGTGCTTTGAATCCGCCTGCCCCGTGCCGGCATGGGCCTGGCCAATTTCGGCGAAGGCCGCCGCGGCCTCCTCGGCGCTGATTTGGTTCTGCATGCTGTCAGGCGGGATATCCACCACGCGGATGACACTGCCCAGGGGTGCCGGACTCAATTGAAGCGGCTTGCGGGTGGGGTCGTCGCCGTTATCCAGCACGGCCGGGCTGGCGCCACTGCTCCAGATCTCATGGAAGACCGTGCCGGGTACGGCCTTGAGCGCGAAGCTGTTGGGCGTCGGGCCGCTGAGCGCGACCACCGCCTGGCCCTGGGCATCGTGCCCGGTGACCACGCGTTTGAAACCAGGAAGTTGTTGCATGTTCGACTCCTCAATCAATTGGCGAAGCACAGCAGCAGGTAAAAATGGATTCATGAAAAAACCTTAAAGATCGAGCACCAGCCGCGCGCTCCTGGCACGCGAGCAACACGGCGTGAACTGGTCGTTGCGGGCTCGCTCGGCATCGGTCAAGAACATGTCGCGATGGTCCGGCTCACCTTCCAGCACGCGCGTGAGGCAGGTGCCACAGATGCCCTGCTCGCAGGACAACGGAATATCGATACCCGCCTCCTGCAGCACCTGGGCAACGCTGAGCGCGGCCGGCACCTGGAAACACTGTCCGGTGCTGGCCAGTTGCACCTCGAAGCCGTCCGCCTCACCCATCGGAGCAGCGGCAGCGCTGAAGTACTCACGGTGCAATTGCGCCTCGGCCCAGCCCTGCGCGCGCGCCGTGCCAAGCACGTGCTCCATGAAACCGTTAGGGCCACAGACATACAGGTGACGGTCACTCGCCGGCGCGGACAAGACCCGAACGCTGTCCAGACGCTGGGCATCCTCACCATCGTCCACATGAACGTGCACGCAATTGGCAAACGCCGAATGGCGGATGTACTCGATAAAGGCCATGCGCCCGGCCGAGCGACCGCAGTAGTGCAGCTCGAAAGGCGCGCCGATCCGCGCCAGGCGCTCGGCCATGCAGAGGATCGGCGTGATGCCGATACCGCCCGCGAACAGCACGCTGTGCCCCGCGCCATGCTCAAGCGGGAACAGGTTGCGTGGCTCGCTGATGCGCAGGCGACTACCTTCATGCACCTGCTCGTGCATGACCTGTGAACCGCCGCGAGACGCTGGGTCGAGCAACACCCCCAGCAGGTAGCGGTGGCGTTCTTCCGGGTGATTGCACAGCGAGTACTGGCGCACCAGGCCATTGGGCAGATACACGTCGATATGCGAGCCGGCGCTGAAGGCAGGTAACATGGAATCGTCGACCGGGGCCAGTTCGAAACTGTAGATGCCTTCGGCTTCGCGACGCTTGCGGGTGACGATGACTTCAATCATCACTTGGCACCCGCAGGCTGCTCGGCAGCAATCATCCGATCGAGTACACGCCGCGCGCGGATGGCGCCTGCATCACCGATCAGCAGGACCGGTTTCAAGTCCCAGAACGAAGCATCGCCCATCATGCGTTGCTGAGCCTCGAGCATTGGCAAGTCTTCATCGGTAAAGGGCCGGTTGATCGCGGCCGCTTGTTCGTCAGCGAATCGCTCGGCGAATTCGCCCATTGCCTTGGGAAAACAGACTGAGAACCAATAGTGAGTCGTGGTCTCGGTCTCCGGGGTGAAGAGGTGCGGAATCGGTGTGGAAACGCCCTTATCCCTGGGGAGACCGGTCGCCACTGCACCGGAAAACAGCAACATGTTCGCAGGCGCATCCCAACGCACATCGATCCAACGGTCCACCGGCGTACCCTGGGGAATGTTCCAGGCGGTGTAGAGGAACTCTGGCATGATTTCCGCAACCGTCTGGCGGTTGGACCAAACGGTGTTGCCCTCCTCTTGCACGCTAGTCAATGCACCCTTGACGCCATCGCCACCCAACGTAGACGGATGCAGGAACTCGATATGACTCAGGTCCATGATGTTGTCGGTTTCCAGCACATAGTTGGCTCTCGCGTGCAGGTAGCGTTTGCCGACATACCAATGGTCTTCATCCATGCAATTGAAATCCGGAATCAGCGTCGCATCGGCCAAGTGTGGATCACCCATCCAGATCCACAGCAGGCTGTAGCGTTCAGCCAGCGGGTAGGCCTTGACCTTTGCCGCCTTGGGAATTGCACCATCTCCGTGGGGGTTATGCACACAGGCGCCACTGCCATCGAACTCCAGGCCGTGGTACGGACAACGCACCGCATCGCCTTTGAGGATTCCCATGCCCAGGGGCGCGAAACGGTGGGGGCAGCGATCGGCAATGGCTTGGGCGTTACCTTGGGTGTCGCGAAAAAACACCACGGGCTCATTGAGCAGGGTCCGTTGGAACAGCTCCCCGGCCTTGACCTCGGTGCCCCAGGCGGCTGCGTACCAGACGTTGCGGAGAAAGCTCATCGCGATTCCTCTTTTTCAAAGCTTGACGACGGGCTGGCGTGCGTCGTCGCGCGCTCGGCTTCAATCAATCGACGTAGCACCCGTCGACAGCGCACGGCCCCGGCATCGACTGGCAGCAACACAGGGTTAAGACCCAGCAGGTCGACCTCGCCAATCTGGCGCTGCTGGGCCTCGACCATGGGTTTGTCTTCACCGGCAAAAATACCGATCAACATGTCCTGGACGAAGGCATTCAACTGCGCATTGTCCTGCTCGAAACTGCGCGTGTTGGCAAAGAAGTAATGGGTATTGGTCGCGTCCTGCGGTGTCATGAGGTGCAGGTTCCATGTCACGGGCCCCTCTTCCCTGGGGCACCCTGGAGGCGTGGCGCCACTGCCCAGCAGCATCAGGCCGGGGGCGTGCCAGATGACCTCGGCCCAGACGTCCGCCCGAGTCGGATCCTCAAGATGAGCGCCGAAGGCCGGTGGAGGTACATCGTCAGGCGCCCACCAACTGATGCGCACGCGATCATTGGGCAACTCCTCGATGGTGGCGCGCGTGCTGGACAACGCTCCGCCACCGAGCGTATCGGGGTGCAGGAAATCAACGTGGCTCAAGTCCATGATGTTGTCGGCCAGCAGCTCATAGTGTGCACGCGTAGGCAAATAGCCGTGCCCTTTGGCATCGGTAGGCGCCTGCTCGAAGAAGGAAAAATCAGGGATCAGCGCATCGTTGGCCAAGTTCGGATCGCCAGGCCAGACCCAGATCGCGCCATGGCGCTCAGCGACCGCGAACGCGCGGACACACGCAGCCTTGGGGATACTCCCATCGCCGTGGGGATTGTGCGTACATTGGCCACTGCCATCGAAACGCAAGCCGTGGTACGGACACTGAACGCTGTCGCCGACAATCTTGCCCATGTGCAGCGGGGCAAAACGGTGCGGGCAACGATCGGCGAGCGCCTGGATCGCCCCCTGGCTATTGCGAAAGAACACGATGGGTTGCTCGACGATGGTTCTGCCAAGCATCCCACCTTGCGCCAGCTCGTCCGCCCATCCAGCGATGTACCAGGTGTTGAGCAAATAACTCATGATGTTCTCCTCGTTTTTCTTATTTTGATGACACGTCGGATGGGCAGATCAGCGATCAGTGTCTGCGGCAACCGCAGCGGGAAAAACTGACCTGCGGCCACGCAACCGAATGCAGGCCAGGGCCACCAACAGTTGAACGCCCGCGACGATTCCCAGTGCGGCTGGCAAAGCGCTGATCATTCCCCCGGTAATCGCCAACACCACCAGCGGGCTGGCGAACTCACCGGCAAAGAACATCGCCGTGAAGCCGCCGGCGGCGCGGCCGCGCTGTTGGAAGTCGACCTGGCTCATGATCCAGGTGAGCAGGGTCGGCATCATCAGGCCGATGCCCAGGCCATTGATCAGGACGGCGATCACCACCAGCCCATGACTGTCGACCACCGCCAGCAGCCCGCCACCGATACCGGCCGCGACGAAAGCCAGGAGCATCTGCCGGTGCGCAGGGACACCACGCAATAGACGGAAACTCAGGGCGCCGACCAGGACGCCAAACTGACTGGCGCCCATGGTCATGCCGATCTGCTGCGAGCCTTCGACATGCAGCAGGTTGAGCAGGTAACCGACTTGTACCGGTACGATGAACAGGCTCAAGCCCGCCAGGAATGCCAGGGCATACAACGGTGCCAGGGGGCGCCAGGGGAATGCCCTGCCCGCCGCTGTTGTCGCGGTGACGACCTGCGCCCGCGGCTCCCACAGCAACCAGACCATCAGCGGCAGAAACACCAGCCCCAGCCCATACAGGGCAAACGGCGTGCGCCAGCCGTGCTCGCCGAGCACGCCACCAACAGCAATGAAAATCGCCGCCGACAACGAGGTCGCAACCATTTGCAGGGCGAACATGCGTTCACGCCGCGCACCGCTGTAGTAGTCGCCCATCATCGTGGTGCAGCAGGTCATGATCGCCGCCTCGGCCACACCGATGCCGGCGCGGCTGATCACGATGACCTCTAGCGACTCCAGCCATAGCGGCAGCACGCCACAGACGGTGTAGAGAAACATCGCACCGATCAGCAACGGCTTGCGCCCCAGTCGGTCGGCGATGATCCCTGCTACAGGTGCCAACAGTGCAATCATCAATGCCGGTAGCGTCAGGGCAATGGGCACCAGCACGGCTACACCCGGCGTGTCGGCGAAGTGCTCCTGCATACGCGGCAGGATGGGAGCCAGCAGCACCGCACCGAGCACCGGCAGGCAACTGCCGAGTAGCAGCAACAACGACTGTGGCAAACCTGCCTGGCGTTCAACGTTCATCGCGTACCTCCGGTGGTTGGGTCGCGCAGAACGCCATGCCGAAGGCACTCAGGCCGGCGATAAGGTCAAGCCATAGAGACTGCTGGAACAGCGATACACGAGGCATGGGAAAGTCCTTTCTTGTTGTTATGACGCGACGGGATTGGCGGCTGTTGTCGTTTGATCGTGTCCCGAAGTCAGGCGCAGCGAGTGCTTCACGCAGGCCCCCTCCTCGGCTACGGCCGGCATCAGCGGCAGGCTCGTCAGGTGGCTGGGTCTGGCCTCAGCCTGCCCCGTGCTGACACGTTTGCTCGGTAACAGGAAGTGAGCCAGGGCCGGCAACAGAACCAGTGCACCGACCATGTTCCAGACGAACATGAAGGCCAGCAGCACGCCCATGTCAGCCTGGAACTTGATCGGCGAAAACATCCAGGTGGCCACGCCGATCGCCAGGGTCACCCCGGTCAGCATCACCACCTTGCCGGTGGACAGCAGTGCCCGGTAATACGACTCAGACAAGCTTGTGCCCTGGCGCATATGACCGAGCAGGATGCTCATCACGTAAAGCGCGTAGTCGACGCCGATGCCCACGCCGAGGGCGATCACCGGCAAGGTCGCGACCTTGACGCCGATGTTCAGCCAGACCATCAGCGCCTCACAGAGGATCGACGTGAGCATCAGCGGAATCACCGCGCAAATCGTGGCGCGCCAGGAACGGAAGGTGATCAGGCAGAGCAGGATCACGGCACCGTAGACCCAGAACAGCATTTCGCGGTTGGCCTGCTTGACGACGATGTTGGTCGCCGCCTCGATCCCGGCATTGCCAGCGGCCAGGAGGAACTGGACCTCGTCGGTATTGTTCGCCCCGGCGAACTGTTCGACGTGATCTACCAGGCGGGTCAGGGTTTGCGCCTTGTGGTCGGAGAGGTAGACGTACAGTGTCAGCAAGCTGCAGTCTTCGTTGTACAACCCGCGCGGTGCTCCGGCGGTGACCATGTTGAGCATCGCCTGGTTGTTCTGCAGCTCATACCATTTCGGGCTACCTTCGCTGAGGCCCACCAGCATCCGGCGGTTGAGCAGCGCCAGGGAATTGGTCGAATCCACCCCTGGCAAGGTGCGCAACTGCCAGTCGAGGGCATCGACCTTGCGCAGGATGTCGTAGCGCGAACAGGCGCTGGCTGGCGTCTTGATCATGACCGCGAACAGATCGCTGCTGGCGCCATAATGACGGGTCAGGAACGCGTCATCCTGGTTGTAGCGCGAGTCTGCCCGCAGCTCGGGCGCGCCTGCGTCCAGATCCCCAACCTTCAATTGCAAGCTGACGATGAAGCCGAGCGTCGCCAACGCCAGGCTCAGGGCAATGCACAACGCCGCCCACCGGCGCTGGGTGAACAGGTCGAGGAAGCGCCAGAACCCGTGGCGATTCTGACCGGCCTGTTCAGCGTGCTCGCTTTTCAGGCTCAGTCGCGCGGCGCGACCGCTGACCCCGACATAGGAAAGCAATATCGGCAGCAAGATCAGATTAGTGAAGATCAGCACCGCCACACCGATACTGGCGATCATCGCCAGGTCCTGGATCACCTGGATCTTGATGATCATCAGCACCGCGAAACCGACCGCATCACAGAGCAGCGCGGTGAGACCGGCAAGGAACAGGCGGCGGAAGGTAAAGCGCGCAGCGACGACCCGGTGCATGCCCCGCCCGATGTCCTGCATGATGCCGTTCATCTTCTGCGCCCCATGGCTCATGCCAATGGCAAACACCAGGAACGGTACCAGCACCGAGTAGGGATCCAGTTGATAGTCCAGCAGCGGCAGCAGACCGAGCTGCCAGACCACCGCCACCAATGAGCAGAACACCACCAACAAGGTGCTGCGAATGCAGCGGGTGTACCAATAAAGCACCACGGTGGTGATCAGGATCGCCACGGCGAAGAAGATCAGGATCTGCCGCAGGCCAGCAATCAGGTCACCGACTTTCTTGGCGAAACCGGTGATACGGATGTCGATGTTGTCGCTCTGATATTGGCTGCGCAACGACTCCAGTTGTTGCGATAGCTGGGTGTAGTCCAACGGTCGGCCATCGGGGGTTCGCTGCAGCAGCGGTACCTGGATGATGCTCGAAGCCTGGTCAAACGCTACCAACTGACCGATTTCGTTGGACAGCTGCACATTGCGCCGCAATGCCGCAAGGCTCGCAGCGCCGCCATCGTAGTTATCCGGAATAACCGGCCCACCCTCCAGGCCCGCTTCGGTCACCGCGACCCAGCGTGTGGCGGGCGTCCAGAGCGACTTCATATAGGCGCGATCGACACCGGGCAGCAGGTAGATCTTGTCGCTCAATGCCTGCAAGGTCTTGAGATAGTCAGCGTCATAGATCTCGCCCCGTTTGTTCACCACGGCGATGCGCAAGGCATTACCCAGCCCGCTCAACTCCTGCTGGTGCTCAAGGTAGTTGGCAATATAGGGATGATGGGTGGGAATCATTTTTTCGAAACTGGCATTGAGCTCGACACGGCTGGACTGCCAACCCAGCACCAGCGTGGTCGCAAGGCACAGCAGCAACACCCACAGACGATGGTTGAACAATGCTCGTTCGAGCACCGAGCCGGAACGCGGATCAAAGTCGTCGAACGCATTCTTAGGGGACTGGAAAAACTTACCAGGGGACGTCATAACCTCACTCCGAAGCGGCAGTGGCTGGCTGCGCGAGACGCTGCAGCCCGGCGAAACCGGCAACGATCAGGCTGCCATCGGCGGCCTCGATCACACTTGAAACAGGCTTGCCCAAGGGTTTGCCCAATGGCAGCAGCGCCGCTCCGGTCTGCTCGCTGTTGCGAAACAGCATGCCGCCCTGGTTGACCAGCAGCAGTTGGCCGTCGGCCAAACGGGTGGCATCGTTGAAGGAGATGGGTACGGGAACTGACAGGCGCTGGAAACTTGCACCAGCGTCCTGGGAGACAAAGGCATTGCCCTTCAGGCCGGCAACCACCAGCGCGCCATCGGCACGATTCTGCAGGGCGAAGAAACTGCCTTCGTAAGGGCTATTCAACTGGCTGAACGACATCGCGTCGTCGTCCGAGCGCGCCAGGTAGCCCTGCTCGCCCGCCAGGAACCAACGCGGTCCCTGAACACTGATGGCGTACAAGTGCAAGCCGTTCGGGTTGGCGATGCGCCCCATCAATGACTGCCAGGTCGCACCGCCATCGGTGGTCTGCAGCGCCAAGCCGTAGGCCCCAACAACCACCCCTCGATGTGCATCGATGAACTGGAGCGCCAGGAAGGGTTTGTCCGCCCCATCGGCAACAAGACGCTCGGCATTTTGTACCCGTGCCAGGGCGTCGTCCGGGTTGGCTGCCGTGGCCTGCTCAGCCTTGGCGGTATCCAGTTCGAGCCGTGCCACGCGCACGCCGTCGAGCTGCAGCGTCCAGTGCTCGCCGCCATCATGCGTCGTCAGCACCACGCCTGCGTGGCCGACCGCCCAGCCCTGTTGCGCATCGACAAACTGCACCGCCGTCAGGCTGACCGACACCGGCACCGAAGCCTGGCGCCAGATTTGCCCGTTGTCGTCGGAGAGTAGCACCAGGCCGCGCTCGCCCACCGCAACGAGACGTGTACCGGCACGCGCCAGGCCAATCAACACGCCGTTCTGCGCAGCCGATACCTGCATGGCAGGGGTATTCAGCGGCACGTCCACGACAGCCGTGCCGGCCAGGCACTCACTCGTGGCGAAGGGCAAATGCAGGGCCAGGAGCAACGCGCTCGCCTGACTGATTCTGTTCATAACCTACCTCGGACAAACACTCGTATCCCAAGGGCAGCCCGACAGGCCTGCCCCTCACTCTCGGCTCAGGTCTAACGCACGCCGCGCCCAGCCATCGCCGCCGGCGAGAACTCCGAGGCCTTGTAGCGATCAACCGCGCGATACTGATCCGGCAACCCCGCATAGAGGTTCTGGATAAACCACGCACCAGAGGTCAGGTCGTAGAAACCGGAAGACAGTTGCACCAGGCCTGGCAGGTCGGGCAGCACGGAAGGCAGCGACCAGAGGGTCTTGGCCAGTTGACCGCTGGCGTCCCAACGATCGCCGAGCAGGGCTTGCCAAGTGTCCTCGTCGAGGTAGTAACGGCCCTTGGGCAACTGATGGCGCTTGCCGGCGGCCACCGTCGACTCGACCACCCAGACGCGGTGCAACTCCCAGCGCACGTAATCGGGGTTCAGATGGTGCTTGCCCAGAAGGTCCTGCGGCTGGGCAGCGTTCTGCACCTTGTTGGCGTTGTAGGGGACATAGATCTCCTGCTTGCCAACCAGCTTCCAGTCGAAGCGGTCCGTGCGCCCACCCCACACGCTCAGCTCATCGAAGGACATGACCCCGGCGGTGGAAGGCGTCGGCGTATCACAGCAAGCGTTGGGCAGCGTGCGCACCCGGCGCTGGCCGCTCAGGTAGACATGAGCCTGGGATTTGTCGCCGTTGATGTTTTCACGCCCAAGGATCTGCTCGCCGGCACGAATCGCCGGGCCAAGATTGACGAAGTGCACCAGCCAGTAGTCGCCCGAGTAATTTTCAGGGCCGCCCTCCTGGAAGTAGTAGGGCATTTCCTGGGTCAACAGGCCGTCGCTTGTCATCACCTGGTTGCCGTCGGCAGTCATCAGATAGTGGCGAAAATGCCCCGCCACCGAGGTCCCGCGCCAGTTCAGCAAATGGTTCCAGATCGCTTCGGTGCCGTTCTGTGGAATCGGAAACGGGATCCCGCCGTAGGCACCGTCGGGGATCAGGCCGGCACTGCTGTCGACCAGTTTGGCGCGGGTGGCATTCTTGAATGTGTTGTCATAGACCCACTGTGGCGCGGCCGCCGTGCGCCGGGTCGGATAGACATCGATGCGATAGGTGTCGGGGAAGCGCTTGAATAACTCCTTCGTGCCGTCGCTGAGTTTGTCGGCGTACTTGGCCAGGTTCTGCGCAGTAATGCTGTACAAGGGTTTGTCCGCGGCAAACGGATCGCTGCGCTTGCCGCCCGGCACATAGGCAGGATCGACCTTGGTGTAGCCGCCATCCCAGGCCGGGATGCTGCCGTCGGCATTGCCGGCTTTCTCTGCACCGAAGGGTGTCAGGGTCTTGCCCAGCGCGGCCGCTTGTTCAGCGCTGGCCGCCAGGGTCATCGGCGCGGCAGCGGCCAGCAGGGTTAAGCACAAGGCCTTTAGAGTGAACTGAATGGTCATGCGCAAATCCTCTTAGAACGTGGTCTTGACGGAGAAAGCCAGGTAATCCCGGTCCTTCAACGACTGCTTGTAGTTAAACTGGTTGACGGCGTTGAGGCTGGTGTCCTCGGGACCGTAGAAGTGGGTGTAGGTCAGCCCCACCGTCACTTGGTCCAGGTAGGTGGCGGAGACGCCGATGTTCATGTCCCCTCCTCTATCGGGGCCAAACCCGCTGATCACCGCCGACTTGCCCATGGGGAAGTAGCTGATGCCCAGCGGCACGCTGATATCGACGCCCGGGAAAAACTGGCGATAGGTGGGCGTGTACACCAGCTTCAGGCCCAGGCCGTCATCGGTGGCGTTAGGGTCGAGGGCGGCGCGGTTCCTGGTCACGGCCAGCAGGCGGTTCCAAGCGATCTCCCCGACCAGGCTGGCCTCATTGGCGACGAAGGAAGGGCCCAGCGACGCCAGGACGTTGAGGTTGACGTGGGCCGTCCGGCCAACGGCGTACAAGGCGTCATCGTTGTTGTCCGCGTCGACACCCGCCAGGACGGTCTGGGCGTTGGACACCAGCGGCATGTTCCAGCGCATGGATGCCTCACCGGCAAAGCTGTACTCGTCCACGGAAGTCGCGAAACTGGCGCCCAGGACGCGGATGTCTTCCGGGTAAACCCAGGAATATTCGCCGACTTGCCCGGTACTGAAGTTCGGCCCGGTGGCATTCGGCTTCAAGTACAGCGTTGGGGTTTTCTCGTGATATTGGAGCGCGTACAGACCGTAATCCGTCGTCCCGGTGTTGTACTTGAGCTGCAGGCCGCCTTGGCCGGAGCTCCTGGCTTTCTTGTCCTTGCCATGGAAAAACGCTGCCGGGCTGTTGGCATTGCCGCCAAGGAAATCCGGGAACGGCCCGCCGGTGATCAGCCGTTCATTGCCTTCACCGATGGTATCGCTGGTGGAGAAATAGCTGCCGGCGCCCGGCAAGCGAGTGGCCTCCCACTCCAACTGGTAGAAGGCACCCAATGACACATCGTCGGTCAGTTGGTAGGCGGTCGAGAGTTGATTGACCGGCCGGGTGATTTCCTTGAACTGGGTATTGGGCACCGATTGCGCCTTGACCACGTCCACCGGCGCCATGGCCCCGGCAATGCCGTTGCCGCCGAAGAACAGGCTTTCACCCCAGATCAGGCCGTGGCGCCCGGCGCGAACCGACAAGGAGCGGTCGGCCAGCTCACCGTTCCAGTAGACGAAGGCATCCAGCAGTTCACCGTCACCGCCGTGCAGTTGACGGGTATCACTGGTGAACTCGTTGAAACCCACCGAACGTTGGTTGGCACTGGCCGCGTCGTTGTTATCGTTGCGGTCCTGGTAGACGGTGTCGTACCAGGCGGCACCGCTCAGACGAGCGCCGAAGTTGTGAAAGCCGATGTCCAGCTCGGAAAGAATATCCAGGCGATTGGAGATCAACCCCTTGCCGAAGTTGTGATCACCGTCGTTCTGGTTCAACGCCGTCTGCCCTTCGCTGAGCTTGCTGCTGGGCTCCTTCAGGCGCCAGGCCGCGCTGTACTTCAGCGTGTTGTCCCAGCGCAAGCTGAGATCGGGATTGCCGGTGTCGATCTGAAACGCCTGGGCTGCCGAGGCGCCAAGCCCGAGGCTGGCCGCAAGGGTCAGGGTGAAGGGGACGCGCCGCGACGCAGCGATCTTGCGAGTAGCCATCGAAGTAACCCTCTTTATTGTTGTTGTATGTCAGCTCTTCTGGTGAAACCGCGCCCACAGTCGAACCGGGCCAAGCCTGCACAGGCATGAAGCATCCATGGGAGAGCGAATTCGGTTTTGTCGGCGCCTCAGATGGGCTGTGCCGTGACCTCGAGCATCCGCCTGACCAGGCCGATCCGGTCGAAGCTGCTGTCGTGGGCCATTTCCTTTTCACCGGCCAGCACCGAGCTTTCGCTGATGAATTTGCAGCGCTCATAACGGCGCGCCATGAAGCGTTCGAGCTGCTGTTCAACGCTGCCGCCGGCGACCAACTCTTCGCCAAGCACGACGGCATCTTCAATGGCCATGCCGGCGCCCTGGCCCAGGTGCGGTGTCGTGGCGTGTACCGCGTCGCCGATCAACACGACACGGCCGCGGTACCAGGGCTCACTGACGAACACCACCTCCAGCGGCTTGTAGACCACCTGTTCGCTGTCGATTATTTGCTCGCGCAGTTCGCCGATCAGCCCGGTGAAGCCGCTCAGGCGCTGGCGCATCCGGGTCGCCAGCGTGGCAGGCTCCATCCTTGGATTGGCGGGTTCGTGGGAGGTCATGAACAGGTACATCTGGTCCTGACCCAGCGGCACCAGCCCGGCATTACCGGCGGGTCCCTGGAACGTGGCCAGATGATCGATCCCGGCGGCACGCGGGAAGTTGTAGCGCCACACCGCTTGGCCGGTGAAGCGCGGGGGGTACTGGTCGCCGAACAGCAAGCCGCGCATTTTCGAGTACAGGCCATCGGCGCCCACGACCAGGTCGTAACGACCCCGACTGCCATCGGTGAACAGCACATCAACGCCCTCGCCCACCTGCTCCAGCGTCTCGACGCTCAAGCCCAGGCGAATCGAAGCGCCCAAGGCAATGGTGGTTTCGCTGAGGACTTGATGCAGGGCCAGGCGCGAGATGCCAACGTTGGCCGGATACTCGGGTCCAGCCAGGCGCTGACCGGGGATTCGCGCCAGCTGCTCACCGGCCGTGGTATTGATGGTCAGATCCTCGAACGCGTAGGCCGCGCCCAGGTAGCCCTCCAGCACACCCAACTTGGCCATCTCACGCACGACGTTACTCTGCTGGATGATGCCAACGCCGTAGACGGTCCACTGCGTCTTGAGCTCGACTAGGTCGACGACGATGCCTTTGCGACGCAAAGCGATTGCGGCACACAGGCCACCGATACCACCACCGACGATAAGCACCTTTTTCACTGCGTTCATGCTCGTCTCACTCTTATTCTTGTTATTCACGCAAGCGTTCTGCCGGAACGTTCCCAGGCTTCACGGCCGGCTGTTTCTGCACGCATTCGCTACCGCGTTGTGTTCACTTTCTCGGCAAAGCAGGCGTTTGACTAATCGCATGTAGGGATACGATGTATCAGCAACCGCGATACGTTAACTAAGGTTCACACGCCTCCAACTGACCCGCTTCGAGCACCAGCCAATCGGCTTCTGCATGCCATTGCAGCGCACTCAGGCTTTCCCCCAGGCACGGGCCGTACACGCACAGACCCGTGTCAGGAAGGAACCGCGCACCATGGGCGTAACAGACAATCTGGCGGCCATCGACGCTGAGAAAACGGTCCTTGCGATACTCCAGGCGCACCGCCAAGTGTGGGCAACTGTTGCGATAGACGCGCACCTCGCCGTCATGGCGCAGGGCAAACACGCTGTCCTTGCCTGTACCCAGAGGATCGAACCCGCGGGCCTCCCCTTCGACCAATTCATCCAATCGACTGAGAACAATCGCGTCGTGGCTCATGGACGAAATACGCACTCAGGCCTGCTTGGGCGGTGGGCCGCTCGGGAACCATTTTTCCCGGGAAGTGAACAGGAACAATTGCGAGTTATCCGCCGACAACGGCGCCTGGCGCGCCTGCCAGGCGTCATCGTGCTTGTCCATGTCGGCGTCGTATTCGATGTGGCAGCCCAGCGGGCTGTTGAAGTACCAGAACCAGTTGGAACCGAAGAGGTGACGGCCCGGCCCCCAGAAGCTGGTCCAGCCTTGCTGCTCGAAGCGACGCCCGGCCAACAGCACTTCCGTACCGCTGCCCATGTGAAAGGTAAAGTGCTCGCACCCCTTCATATGCGGCGGCGTCTGGATCATGAACAAACAGTGATGGTCATCGGAACCGGCGGGACGCATGAACGGACCCGCGCCAACAAAGGTGTCGGTGGTCACGAAGCCCAGGCGTTTGTAAAAGGCCTCGGCCTTGGCCGCATCCGGCACGAAATACACCACGTGGGACAGGGTGCGCGGCAGGGCCTGCATATCGGGGTTGATGCCCGGCTGGTTGACCGGGCGCTGGGGGGCATGGCCCGGTGCATTGGTCAGGTCCGCCGGCGCGCTGTACGCACGCCGCACACTGATCTGGAAACCAATGGCAAAGCCCATGTCGTCCACACTGTGCACGGAGCCATCGGAACCGCGGGTCACCGGGCGATCGCGCCCCAGTTCATCGGCGATGGCCTCAAGATCAGTTGCGCTGGCCACGCCATAAACGGTTTCACGAATCGAGGGGGCGGGCCCGATGGCCGCCGGCAGACGGGCATCGTCCGCACGACGGATGATCACCGCCGTGCCGTCGAGTGCTTCAAAACGTCCGCCCTCGCTGTCGACATCGACAGGCAGCAGACCATAGTCGCGCAGGCAATGGGTACAGGCTTGAATGTCGTCGACGCCAAAAATCAAGGCATCAAGGCCAATGATGTTCATTGAGTTACCACTCCATTGTAATTATTCAGCGCAGGCCAGCACCCCGCTTACGGGAGCCGTGCCAGGCGGAGCGCTGCCGAGGCTGGTCTTGGAGTCGATCAAGCGTCACGCCAACCGACTGTGGGCTGATACTGAAGGGGGACAAACTCACTGACTAATCGCTTGTCGGGATGCGACCTATCGGCAAACGCGATACCTGGCTGCACAGCGCAAATGGCCTGAAAAATCGAACAGTCATCGTTCGATTCACCCACTCGCGGGACTTGACGCCGCGATAGGAAGGCCGGAAGGTATTTACAAAATAAATACAAGAATCGAGACCGCCATGCGTTTTAACCACTTGGATCTCAACCTCCTGGTGGCGCTGGATGTATTGCTGGAAGAGCAGAACATCACCCGCGCCGCTGAACGCCTGCACATGACCCAATCCGCCACCAGCGGCGTACTGGGCAGGCTGCGCCTCTACTTCGAAGATGAGCTGCTGGCGCAGGTAGGACGCAAGATGCAGCCCACGCCTTATGCCCGTGAACTGGCGGCACCGGTGCGCCAGGTGCTGCTGACGATCCAGTCCTCGATTACCGCCAAACCGGTGTTCGACCCAGCCACCAGCAAACGCCATTTTCGCTTGATCACTTCGGACTATCTGATCAGCGTCCTGTTTGCCCGGGTGATCCAGAAGATCTCCCTGGAAGCCCCGCACATCACCTTCGAACTGCTGGGCCCCGGCGACACGTCCACCGAGATGCTGATGCGCGGTGAGGCCGACATGATGATCGTGCCTGAGCGCTACCTCATCGAAGGCCACCCATCGCAGCTTCTGTTCGAAGAAGAGCACGTTTGCGTCGTGTGGGATGGCAACACACTAGTGGGCGACAGCATCAGCCTCGATCAGTACATCGAGATGGGCCATGTCTCAGTGATTTTTGGCCGCAACCGGCAACTGAGCGTCGAAGAATGGCTGATGAGCCAGTACGGTTTCACCCGTCGCATGGAAGTGGTGACCCATGACTTCAACACCTTGCCGCAGTTGATCGTCGGCACCCAACGTGTAGCCACGATGCTCCAGCGCATGGCCAGGCTCTACGCCAACTACCTGCCGCTGCGCATCGTGCAACCACCGGTGAAAATCCCGGTGATGCGTGAGTTCATGCTCTGGCATCGGACCATGGAGGGGGATCCGATGCACCGTTGGCTGCGGGCGAAAATCAGTCAGATCATTAACGAGCTGGAGCAGTAATGGCTGCCGTAACCTGGAGGCGCGTCAGGTACGGAAGTGCCCGACGGCCGCTTTGAGTTCGCCGCCAACCCGTTGCAAGTCAGCCGATGAACCTTGAAGTTGCTGGCTTTCCCTGGCGCTGCCCTCGGCCACTTCCCGCACCCGCGTCATACTCTGACTGACCTGCTCGGCCACCACGCTCTGCTGTTCGGCGGCCGCAGCGATCTGCTGGTTCATCTGCTCGATACTGGACACCGCCCGGGTGATCCGCGCCAGCGCCTGGGAGGCTTGCGCAGCCAGCACCACCGTTTCATCACTCAACACATGGCTGCCTTGCAAACGCTCGGCGGCTTGTTGGGCAACATTGCTCAGGCGGACGATCAACCCTTCGATTTCCGTGGTCGAACGTTGGGTGCGCCGTGCCAGACCGCGAACCTCATCGGCGACCACGGCAAAGCCACGCCCCTGCTCGCCCGCGCGTGCGGCCTCAATGGCGGCGTTGAGCGCCAACAGGTTGGTCTGCTCGGCCACCGCCTTGATCACATCGAGCACGCCTCCAATCGCCGCGCTCTCCACCAATAGCGACCGCATGGCTTCAGCGCAACCGCCCATTTCCACAGCCAAATGGTCAATCTTGTCACTCGCCTGACGCACCAACTCATCGCCTTCACGCGCCTGTTGGTCGGCATGCGCCACCGCTTCGCTGGCCTCACCCGCGTTGCGCGCGACCTCCTGCGCCGTGGCGGCCATCTGTTGCATGGCGGTGGCGGCCAGTTCGGTTTCCTGGCGTTGATGTTCGACACCACGGCTGTTGCTCAAGGTCACTTCGGCCAAGCTGCCGGCCATGCCGTTAAGCGAGCCGACACCACGGTCGATGCGCCCGACCAATCCCCGCAGACTGCCCAGCATGCTGCCCACGGTGCCCAACAGTTGGCCCAACTCATCACGACGACCACTGTCTGACGGCGGATCACTCAGGTCCCCCGCCGCCACGCGCTGGACCAACTGCACAGCCTGGCGCAACGGCTGCACAATCAACTGGCGGATCAGCAGGCTGGCGCCAATGCCCAAGGCGAGCGCCAGGACAGTGATCAAACCCAATTGGCGATTGGCATCACGGTTATCGTCCAGTACCGCCTGCCTTTGCTGTTCATCGGCCTGGGTCAGCAGTTGACTTACCTGCTCGGTTTGCGCGTTCATGGCCGTGCTGCTTTGCGCGCTTTGCTGACGGCTGTCGACGAACTCGAGGAAGGCCTTGCGATAGTCGCCCAAAGCCCTGCTCGCCTCCTGCAGCGACTCGCCTTGCTGCTTATCCAGGGCGAGCGCCTGCATGGCGGCCAGCAGGTCACTCATGCTCATTTCCCAATCGCTGCGGTAACGCTCCTCGCCATCGAGCGAGTAGTACAGCTCGCTGTCACGCAGTTTAGCGAGCTTGTCCCGCAATGCGGCCGTCTGCTCAAGCAACACCATCTGATCGCTGCTCGGTGGCGTCCCCTGCCCTAACCGAGTGTTAAGCGCATCCAGTTGATCGAGAAACAGCAGGGTAAAACTGTCGCCAGCCGTCTGCGCCAGTGCCTGCATGCGCAGGCGCGCCTCCCGAGCCCGACGCAACGAATCGGCATAGCCGAGAAACTGCTCCAGATACGTGCCAGCGGCCGTGCGTACTGCGCTATTGGCGGGCTCAGCATCGAGTTGCCGGTTCAGTGTGCCGATCGCCTCGCGGACCTGCTCCAGGCGCTGTGGAGCAAGGTCCAGGGCGAATGCTTTCTCGGCGATACGCGCGCGCAGGATCAGTGCTTGGATCGACGACTCCTGACGCGATTGTTCACCGCGCTGCTGCAACACACCCAGGGAACGAAAAGCAGTGACTGCCACCGCCAATGTCACCAGCAGCACCAGGCCAAAACCCAGCGACAGCTTGGCCCCCACCGATAGGTTGCCAAACACACGGCTCAGTACGGGCATGCCCAACTCCTCGCACGGTCGTGGAAAAACAGCCTGCCCTTGGCGACCAGGCTGATCGCTGTGCCGGGTTTGGACTCACTCATCTGCCGATACCTTATTCTTGTTGTTGTGCGCGCCCGGGACTCCGACCAATAGCGCGGTGTAGCAGCAACTCTAATGAGTCGTACCTCGACGACACCAATCGCATCCCGCGTTATGAGCAATCGCAAAGTACGATGATAGGTATCCGGATTTGCGGCTTGAACAGTGAGTAGAAAACCCTTAGGCCACGGCGCACATACGCTCTATCAGCGTTCGCAATACCTCCCATCCCGACTCGCGATTGGCCAAACCATTGGCCTCCCCTTAGCCTGCTTCGAACCGTCAGGCCTGGTCATCCCCGCGCCGGACCTGGCCGCCTGCCTTTGCTTGCACAAGGACAATAACAATCATGTTTCGCTACTTCCCGACCAACTACGTGTGGAATCTTTCCGTCGACCTGGCCATTGAAATGGGCGCCCGTATCGGCGAAATCGAAGAAATGTGCGCGCCGCTGCAGGAAGCCGCCAAGCAACCGGACGCCGCCGGCAGCAAGGCCTTCCGTGAGACTTGGGCGAACATGGCCGACAAGCTGTGCGGCCTGGCTGAAGAAGACGAAAGTAAGGGGCGGATGTTGTCTGCCGGTGAAAAATACAACCGCGCCGCGACCTATTACCTGAGCTGCGAACGCCTGCAGGCCCATGGTGCCCCTGGCCGCACGGAGCTGTACCAGCGCTTTCTGCACACCTTCCAACGCGGTATCGAACTGGCACGAGAAAAATGCGTGCGCGTTGAAATCCCTTACGAAGGCAAACACATTTCCGGTCTGCTGGTCCGTGCCGAAGGCGTCAGCGGCCCAGCGCCGATCCTGGTGCAGGTCAATGGTCTGGATTCCACCAAAGAAATGAAATACCGCGTCGGCCTGCCCGCCTGGTTGGCCAAACGTGGCGTGTCATCGTTGATCATCGACCAACCCGGGACGGGCGAAGCGCTCCGGCTACATAATCTGACTGCGCGTTTCGACAGCGAACATTGGGCCAGCCCCGTGGTGGATTGGTTAGAAACCCGCGACGATGTCGACGCCAAACGCATTGGCCTGGAAGGAGTATCGCTCGGCGGCTACTACTGCCCGCGCGCGGTAGCCTTCGAGCCGCGCTTCGCTTGCGGCGTCGTGTGGGGTGCCAACCATGATTGGCGTGATGTGCAGAAACGTCGCCTGGAAAAGGAAGGCAGCTTTCCGGTGCCGCATTACTGGTCGCATGTGGCCTGGGTATGGGGCGCCAAAGACACCGATGAGTTCATGACCATCGCCGAGAATGTTCATCTGGACGGCATCCTGGATCGCATCAAGGTGCCTTTCCTGGTCACCCACGGAGAAAAGGATTCGCAGATTCCGCTGAAGTGGGCACACCGCACCTACGAGCAGTTGGTCAACAGTCCAAAGCGCGAGCTGAAAGTCTTCACCGAACGTGAGGGCGGCGTGCAGCATTCGAGTTTCGATAACAGTATCAATGCTGGTCAATACATTGCCGACTGGGTGGCTGAAGTGCTCGGCGGGCGTACTGCATAACGGGCGTGAAGTTGATATTCCGGCACACAGCTAAGGCTTGAACATTCTGTGCGACGGCACGCTTGTGCGATGGGCATCTACGCATACCCATCGCATTGCCAAGCCTTGGCTGTGCTCAAATTTGCTTTCCTCACCTCAACCATTCCCAAACATCTGCCACCATGACGCCCCTACGCCGGTAGTGCTTTCGCCGGTCCGACCATAATCAACGCGATGCTGGAGAGTTTCCTGGCCATGCTGCCGCGGGAGCGGGGGTCTATACATAGCTCCTAGCTCTGCATTTTTGGTGCATTCCAGATTCGTTCCCGATGTCCAATGACCAAAACGGTAAGACTCTTTGGCATATGTAAGCAGAAAGCTCTAGAGGTTAATCGGGCGATGCCGTCACAAATGCTCACATAGGCTCAATGCCCGCAGTGCCGGCCTCTGGAGGCAGACCGATCACCTGCTGCAAAACGTTGAGCCTGAATCGCCCCTGCTTCTGTATACGCCTTCAAGCTTCAAGGGCTGCTAACCCTGCGTAACTGTCCGCTTTTGGCCCGAAGTAGCCTGTCGACATGAGTGCAGACATTTTTTTAGGCACAAAAAAAAGCCACTCATCTGAGTGGCTTTTTTTGAATCTTGGAGCGGGAAACGAGACTCGAACTCGCGACCCCGACCTTGGCAAGGTCGTGCTCTACCAACTGAGCTATTCCCGCGTCTTGGTGTGGCGCATTCTATAGATTCAAATTACGCCGTCAACCCCTTGATTCAAAAAAGTTTTATTTCGGCTCTACATCCGTCCGCAGATGCGGCCAGGCGGCGCGCAAGTATTGGACCATCGACCACAGCGTCAGCCCAGCGGAAACCAGCAACAGCGCATAGCCCAACAGCACCCAGAAGCTGAAGTCCGAAGGGTTGGCCAGCAGGATCACCAGCGCCAGCATCTGCGCGGCGGTTTTCCATTTGCCGAGGTTCGACACGGCGACCTGGGCGCGGGCGCCCAGCTCGGCCATCCACTCACGCAGCGCCGAGACGACGATTTCGCGGCCGATGATCACCGCCGCCGGCAAGGTGAGCCAGAGGTTGCCGTGTTCCTGTACCAGCAGCACCAAGGCCACCGCGACCATCAGCTTGTCGGCCACCGGGTCGAGGAACGCGCCGAACGGCGTGCTCTGCTCCAGGCGTCGAGCCAGGTAACCATCCAGCCAGTCCGTCGCGGCGGCGAAGGCAAAGACCGAGGCGGAGGCCATGTAGCTCCAGTGGTACGGCAAATAGAACAGCAAAATGAAGATCGGAATGAGCAGGACGCGTAGGACGGTAATCAGATTTGGGATATTCATCGGCACAACTGGCTGCGAGGTTGACGGGCATTCTACTCGCTGTGCAGGTTTGCATAAATCGACTCAGCGAGCTTTTTACTGATACCGGGTGCTTTGGCTATCTCCTCGATGCTGGCACGAGACAGTTCCTGCAATCCACCAAAATGTTTCAACAAGTCGCGGCGGCGCGTCGGGCCGACGCCTGCCACACCTTCCAGTGTAGACGTCCGGCGCGTCTTTCCACGGCGGGCACGGTGTCCGGTGATGGCAAAGCGGTGGGCTTCGTCGCGGATCTGCTGGATCAGGTGCAGCGCCGGCGAATCGCCCTTGAGGGTGAACTCATGGGCGGCGTCGTTCAGGTACAAGGTTTCGAAACCGGCCTTGCGCGTCGCGCCCTTGGCCACCCCCAGCAGGATCAGGTCGGGCACCATCAGTTCATTGAGCACATCGCGGGCCATGGACAACTGGCCCTTGCCGCCGTCGACAAGGAGGATGTCTGGCAACTTGCCCTCCCCGTCCTTGAGCTTGCCGAACCGGCGCATCAATGCCTGATGCATCGCCGCGTAGTCATCGCCGGGCGTGACGCCTTCGATGTTGTAACGGCGGTAATCGGACTTGATCGGGCCTTCCGGACCGAACACCACGCAGGACGCCACGGTTGCCTCACCACTGGAGTGGCTGATGTCGTAGCACTCCAGCCGCTGCGGCGGCTCGTCCAGGTTGAGGACATCGGCCAGGGCATCGAATCGCGCCGCCACGTGTTGACGGTTGGCCAGGCGCGCGCCCAGGGCCTGTTCGGCGTTGGTCACGGCCAGTTGCTGCCAACGGGCACGGGTGCCGCGAACGCGGTGGCTGATGGTCAGTTCACGACCGCGAAGCTTGTCGATGGCTTCGATCAGGGCCGGGAAATCCTCGTGGACCACGTTGACGATCAACTCGGCAGGCAAGTCGCGTTCCGGGCTGCTGATGTAGTACTGGCCCAGAAACGCCGCCATGACCTCGGCCACGTCCTCCTCGATACCCACTTGGGGAAAGAAGTTCTTGCTGCCCAGCACGCGCCCGCCGCGTACGCTGATCAAATGCACGCAAGCGCCGCCCGGGTTGATGAACGCGGCGATCACATCGACATCACCGCTGCCACCTTCCATGCTCTGCTGGTCCTGAACGCGGCGCAGCAGGCCAATCTGGTCACGCAGCTCGGCAGCCCGTTCGAACTCAAGGTTGACCGCCGCGTCTTCCATGGCTGCCGACAGTTCATCGGTCAGCGCATTGCTGCGGCCCTCCAGGAACATCACCGAGTGACGTACGTCTTCAGCGTAGACCTGCGGCTCGACAAACCCCACGCAAGGCGCCTTGCAGCGCTTGATCTGGTATTGCAGGCAGGGCCGGGTGCGATTCTTGTAGTAGCTGTCTTCACACTGGCGAACGAAAAAGGTCTTCTGCAGCAGGCTGAGGCTTTCACGAATCGCCCCGGCGCTGGGGTAAGGACCGAAATACCGACCCTTGGCCTTTTTGGCGCCCCGATGAATGCTCAGGCGCGGAAAGGCCCCGTCGGACAGAAACACGTAGGGGTAGGATTTGTCGTCGCGCAGCAGGATGTTGTACGGCGGGCGCCATTCCTTGATCAGCGTCTGCTCGAGCAGCAGCGCCTCGGTTTCATTGGCGGTGATCGTCGTTTCGATTTGCGCGATGCGCCCCACCAGGGCGCCAGTCTTCGGGGCGAGGCCGGTCTTGCGAAAGTAACTGGCCAGGCGTTTCTTGAGGTTCTTGGCCTTGCCGACATAAAGCAGGCGTGCGTCGGCGTCGAACATGCGGTACACGCCGGGGCGGCCGCTGCAAGTGGAGAGGAACGCACTTGGATCAAACAATTCAGTCATTTTCAGGCGCTGGCATCGACCATGCCGTGGCGCACCGCCAACAGTGTCAATTCGACGTCACTGCTGATCGAAAGCTTCTCGAAGATACGGTAGCGGTAAGTGTTGACGGTTTTTGGCGACAGGCACAGCTTGTCGGAGATGATCTGCACCTTCTGGCAACCGACAATCATCAGCGCAATCTGGATTTCCCGCTCCGACAGTGCATCGAAGGGAGAATCGTTGGTTGGCTGGAACGACTTGATCGCCAATTGCTGGGCGATTTGCGGGCTGATGTAGCGTTGCCCGGCAAAAACCAGACGAATGGCCTGGACCATCTCGTTCAACCCAGCACCCTTGGTGAGGTAACCCGCCGCGCCCGCCTGCAACAGCCGGGTGGGAAACGGATCCTCTTCACACACGGTCACCGCGACCACCTTGATGTCCGGGTGACTGCGCAGCAGCTTGCGCGTGGCCTCAAGGCCGCCGATGCCAGGCATCTTGACGTCCATCAACACCACGTCGGGCTTCAATTCGCGCGCCTTGATCAGGGATTCTTCCCCGGATTCAGCCTGGCCAACTACCTGCAGGCCGTCGATGTCAGCCAGCATTCGTGTAATGCCCGTACGGACGAGATCATGGTCATCGACCACTAACACCCTAATCAAGCAGACACCTCACGATTTGGTCTTATTTGGGTTGCACAACACCTTAGCAAAAAGCGTCCGGCAGACCTAGCGCAAAGGGACAGATAAAAGTTACAACGCATCTTTATTGGCATAACGTCCGAGGCTTCAAGCACCGGCGTCTCGCTGCATCCTCAGGAAACACTCATCCTCGCCCACGACACGCAGGCCCATGCGTTCGTACAACGCCCTGGCCGGATTATCCTTGAACACCGTCAGGCGCAGCGCCGGCCGACGCTCCAGGCCCACCAGATCCCAAACCTGTCCGATCGCCCAGGTACCGGCGCCCTGCCCACGAAACGCTTTATCAACCTGCAGTTCCCGGATGTACAACGCCCGGGCATCGCGGCTGAGGCTGACAAAGCCCAGTGCCTGGCCGGCACGACTGATTATCCAGTTCTGGCGAATAATCCAGGCCAAGTCGAACGCTTCGTCCTGCCAGAGCAAATCATGCTTGAGGTAATAGGCAAGCATGTTGTCGCAGGTCAGCTGCCGGGCGAAGTCGATGTCCCCAGCCGTTGCGGCACGCCACTCGAAACTCATGAACACCTCATCCAAGCACGGCCACCGGCACGACTTGCCCTACCCAACCGTTGACGTCGCGGCGGGCGATCACCAACAGCTCGCCCGTGCCGGGCGCTGCCGCGAGCAGCGAACCGTCCGGGCCCCAGATAGCACTGCGACCGGCAGACTCCCAGCCTCCGGTAGCGCCACCATGATTGGCCATCAGCACGGTCATGGCATGCTGCCGGGCATATCCTTGCAGCAATGTCGTATCGGGCACGTAGCCCCCCTCGGTGATCAACACCCCCGCCGCATATAGCGTAGCGCCCTGCCCGGCTGCCGCGGCAGCATGGCTGGCGTGGGAAAAATCGGCGCATACCGCCAGGGCGATGCAATCCTGCCCCATCGCCAGTATCGAGCCGCCATGCCCCGGGGCGAAGGCGACTTCTTCCCCAGGGTGCAGATGCTGCTTGCTGTACACCCCGAGGGAACCATCAGCGCCGAGGACCAACGCGCCGATCAACACCGGGGCGGCCGCCGACAGGCGAATCGGCAGGCCCACCACCGTCGTCAGGCCGAGCTCGCGGGCCAGGTCG
>Ga0065704_10000234_pt1 | contig 68011 bp, 78 predicted proteins | sample SwiRhicommuniRL2_FD_59091 | JGI IMG/M metagenome (GOLD analysis project Ga0065704, IMG submission 59091) | Switchgrass rhizosphere bacterial communities from Rose Lake, Michigan, USA - RL2 v2 (version 2) | ecosystem: Host-associated > Plants > Roots > Rhizosphere > Soil | place: East Lansing, MI | reverse complement strand
AGGTACAGAAATTGAGTTCTAATGCGTAAATTAACACTGAAAAACAAAACAGAAAAATATGAAAAAAGTAGTTTTAGTAATTGTAGGAATCTTAGTCTTATTAGTGGCAGTAAGTGGTTGTGGTTACAACGGCTTGGTTAAACTGGATGAGGATGTAAAAACCAAATGGGCACAGGTTGAAACACAATATCAACGCCGTTCTGATTTGATCCCTAACCTTGTAAGCACAGTTAAAGGTGCAGCAAAGTTTGAACAGGGTACATTAACTCAGGTTATTGAAGCACGTTCTAAAGCAAGCCAGATCACAATAGACCCTGATAAATTAACTGAAGAGAATATGCAAAAATATCAGGCTGCTCAAGGTCAGTTAAGTCAGGCATTAGGTAAATTGATGGTTTTAACCGAGAACTACCCTGAGCTTAAAGCTACTCAACAGTTTAGTGAATTATCAGCTCAGCTGGAAGGTACTGAAAATCGTATCACAGTAGCGCGTAAAGATTTTAACGAATCGGTTCAAACTTATAATACAAAGGTAAGATCATTCCCTAACAACATTACTGCAGGCATATTCGGATTTAGCCAAAAAGCTGCTTTTAAAGCTGACGCTGGTGCACAAAATGCACCAAAAGTAGAATTCTAATATACCATAACAACATTTAAGGGTAATGTATGTTTAAATGAATAAACATACATTACCCTTATCTTTATAAAAGCAATCCAATTATGGGGCCATTCACAGAACAAGAACAAGAACTAATTTCCCAAACCATATCAGATGCTGAAAAAGCCACTTCAGGCGAAATCAGAATTGCCATAGATAAACATTGCAGCGGCGATGCATTTGAAAAAGCAACATCCTACTTTTCAAAACTTGGGATGGATAAAACATCAAGACATAATGGTGTATTGATATACCTGGCTTATGTAGATCATAAGTTTGCAATAGTTGGTGATAGTGGAATTAATAAAGTTGTACCTACAGATTTCTGGGAAACAACTAAAGTTGCAATGAAAGCTCATTTTGCCTCTGGCAATTTAGCTCAGGGCATTATAGCAGGCGTAATTTTGGCAGGAGAAAAACTTGCAACGTTTTTCCCTTCGCAAAATGACGACATCAATGAACTGCCAAATGACATTATTTTTATGGATCAGAATAAAACCACATAAGCTATGAAAAAATTAATCGTAGCATTATTCTTACTTACAACATCCCTGGTTGGGTTTGCTCAGGATTTTCCGGCAAAGCCGACCAAATTGGTAAATGATTATACAGGAACACTTTCAGCTGATCAATTGCAACAATTGGAACAGAAACTTGTTGCTTTTGATGATTCAAGCTCCACTCAAATTGCAGTAGCTGTATTAAAATCTGTTGGCGACTATGACATTAACGAATATGCGCTTGAATTGGGTAGAAAATGGGGAGTTGGTAGCTCAGGGAAAAATAATGGGATAATGATCGTGGTTGCTCTTGGCGACAGAAAGATCTCTATCCAAACAGGATATGGCCTGGAAGGGGTATTACCAGACATCTATGCCAAGCGTATTATCGAAAACGAGATAAAACCGTATTTTAAAACTGGAGATTACTATCAGGGACTCAATGCAGGTACTGATGCTATTATAAAATATACCAAAGGCGAATACAAAAACGAAAATCCAAAAAGGAAGAATGATGCTGGCAAAGGAGGCAGCATGTTGGCCATCATCATTATCATTGTTGTTATAATCATTATCCTTAGAAGAGGTGGCGGTAGCGGTGGCAGTGGACAAGTTATCAGTGGTCGTGGTGCTGCTGATGCTCTTTTCTGGAGTATGTTATTAGGCGGTGGCCGAGGTTCTGGCGGTGGCTGGGGCGGAGGTAGCAGTGGCGGCGGCGGAGGTGGTGGCTTCGGAGGCTTTGGTGGTGGTAGTTTTGGTGGCGGTGGTAGTAGCGGTAGCTGGTAAAGAATATGTTAAGAAGAGACTTAATTACAGCAGAAATTCAGAAACTTGCGCAAGTTTTAGCCCGTATTATGGGCTTAAAGCTAGAAGGCAAATTGACTGAGGCAGATGATCTGTTAATGGAATCATTGGTAAATAATTTTGGAATAACACCTGAAGAACTATTCTCCAGTAATTCTTCTGAATTTGAGGCACGGTTAACTGAAAAGGAATTCCCTGCCGAAAAATTGGAAATGCTAAGTCAGTTTCTCTACTCTCAATTTGATCCTTCGGTTATTAACCCAAGGAACGATTCTTTTGCTGAGAAGCTATATTTAATATACTACCTGCTGGAAACAAAGCATCACATTATAAACATGACTAATCTTGACCGCCAAAAACTAGTTGATAAATACCTTAATACCTAATATGGAAATAAAAAAATGGCAAAGACTTTCATCAAAATATCTGGTGAAAGAAAGATGGGCGACATTACGTGTGGATACCTGTGATTTACAAAATGGCGTTATAAAAGACGACTATTACGTACTTGAATACCCGAATTGGGTTAATGCCGTAGCAGTAACAGAAGACAATAAAATAATTTTGGTTCGCCAATATCGCCATGGTGCTGATATTATATCCTTAGAAGTTCCTGGTGGCGTCATAGATGGCGATGAATTGCCTGAGGTAGCCATTAAGAGAGAGCTATTAGAAGAAACCGGTTATTCTTTTAAAAGTTCCGAATTGATAGCTACGCTATACCCCAATCCCGCAACATCTACAAATGTTACTTATACCTATTTATTAAAAGGCGGTGTTAAAACTCATGATCAGCACTTAGATGATCATGAAATCCTTAACGTTGAGGAATATACTATCGAAGAGGCTAAACAAATTCTAAAAGACAATAAAATTGATCAGGCATTACATTCAGCTGCATTATTTTATGGGTTAATGAAGCTTGATGTTTTAAAATAAACATTCAATCACAAAAAAAGACCCTGCAAGTAAAACTTACAGGGTCTTTTTTTGTGATAAGACTTGAGCTCTAATGATTTAGCTCATTTTTAATTTCTTTTGTATGTCGTGTACGTATCCTTTAAACTTCTTATCTGTATCAATCAGATCTTCAACTGTCTGGCATGCATAAATTACCGTGGAGTGGTCTCTTCCTCCAAAGAAAGCTCCAATAGTTTTTAATGATGACTTAGTATGACTCTTGGAAAGATACATGGAAATCTGTCTTGCCTGAACAATTTCACGTTTCCGTGTTTGTGATTTCACCATGTCTACAGGAACTTCAAAATACTCACATACCAATTTCTGGATATATTCCATCGAAATCTCTTTGGACGTATTTTTAATAAAGTTCTTCAACATCTGTTTAGCCAATGCCAAATCGATGTCTTTTTTGTTTAAAGTTGATTGAGCTAGCAGGGAAACCATTGCGCCTTCAAGTTCCCTTACGTTATTGTCAATGTTGTGGGCTACGTACTCCACTACTTCAGAAGGTAATTCAATACCATCTGCATACATTTTCTTTTTAAGAATTGCTATTCTTGTTTCAAAATCAGGAATCTGCAAATCTGCAGAAAGACCCCATTTAAAACGGCTTAACAATCTTTCTTCTAGTCCGGCCAGATCTTTAGGTGCTTTATCTGATGATAAAATAACCTGTTTACCTGATTGATGAAGATGATTAAAGATATGGAAGAATATATCTTGCGTTTTTTCTTTTCCGGCAAAGTTGTGTACATCATCCATGATGATTACATCCATTGCCTGATAGAAATTCACAAAATCATTAATCGTATTGTTCTTTAATGAATCTACAAATTGCTGACAGAATTTCTCACATGAGACATAAATTACCAGTTTGTCTGGCATGTTACGCTTAATTTCATTACCAATAGCCTGCGCAAGGTGTGTTTTCCCTAACCCTACTCCTCCATAAATCATTAAAGGATTAAATGAAGTACCTCCCGGTTTTGCGGCTACGGCATACCCCGCTGATCTTGCTAAACGGTTGCAATCTCCCTCTATGTAATTCTCAAACGTATAGTTAGAATTTAATTGAGGATCAACATTCAGTTTCTTTAAACCCGGAATGATAAAAGGGTTCTTAATGTCTTTGTTTATAGAAACTGGAATTGGCATTGATTGAATCTTCGCCTCTGCCCCATTTCCATTACTCGGCATGTTAGTAGTATAAGGCGATCCCGTATTAGAAGACTTATCCACAACGATGTTATACTCTAACCTTCCCTCATCTCCTAATTGCTTTTTAACTGTCTTACGAAGCAGCCCTACATAGTGTTCTTCCAACCATTCATAGAAGAACAAACTAGGCACTTGTATGGTTAAAACTTTGCCTTCCAATTTCAATGCTGATATCGGTTCGAACCAAGTCTTGAAACTTTGGGTCGGTATGTTATCTTTTATGATTTGGAGACAGTTTTTCCACACTTCTGTACAAGTTTTTTCCATTGTTATTCTATAATTTGTTGGTTTACAGTAACGATACGAGCATAAAAAAACTGCTGTTTCGAGAGATCGAATATTCAAAAAATTATCAACAAAAAAAACTTAATTTTCATTTATTTGGTAACTGCTTAGGTAGCAATAACCTACCCTTCTTAACCTGAATTTTTTGTGTTAATAACTATTTATTAACATCCTTTTTAATATTCTCCAAAAACATTACGTAGTGTGTCCGCTATTTCACCAAGCGTGGAATAGGCCTCTACGGCTGTTAAAATATACGGCATTAAATTCTCGCTCCCCTTTGCAGCTTCCCTTAGATTCTTCAACGCTTTTTCAACAGCTATGTTATCTCTTTCTGCTTTTAACTTATTTATCTTCTCCGTTTGGATCGTACGGATAGATTCATCTATGGTAAACACCTCGGTTATCCCTTCCTGTTCCTGTGTAAATTTATTTACCCCAACAATAACCCTGGTTGCCTCTTCCACTTCAACCTGGTACCGGTAAGCTGCATCTGCGATCTCGTTCTGGATATACTCATTTTCTATCGCATTTACTGAACCGCCCATGGCATCTATTTTATCTATATACAGCTGCGCTGCCGCCTCAACCTCATCTGTTAATGTTTCTACAAAGTAGGAGCCCGCCAATGGGTCAACGGTATCTGTTACCCCACTTTCAAAAGCAATTACCTGCTGTGTACGCAGAGCGATTTTTGCTGCTGCTTCGGTTGGTAACGACAGCGCCTCATCGTAACCATTTGTATGCAAGGACTGTGTGCCTCCCAAAACTGCAGCCAAGGCCTGATTGGTGACTCTTATTACATTATTAAGTGGCTGTTGGGCTGTAAGTGTTGACCCACCTGTTTGCGTGTGAAAACGAAGCATTTGAGCTTTCTCATCCGTAGCCCCAAGCTCCTTTGTTATTTTTGCCCACATTCTTCTGGCAGCCCTGAATTTGGCAATTTCCTCAAAGAAATTATTGTGGCAGTTGAAAAAGAAAGAAAGTCGTTTAGCAAATACATTAATATCTAATCCCTTCTCTAATGCAGCATTCAAATATGCTTTTCCATTTGCCAGTGTAAAGGCCAGCTCCTGAACGGCTGTTGAGCCTGCTTCCCGGATATGATAGCCCGAAATGGAAATTGTATTCCATTTCGGTACTTCTTTACTGCAATATTCAAAAATATCGGTAATAATCCTCATAGAGGGTTTTGGCGGGTATATATAAGTCCCCCTTGCGGCATACTCCTTTAAGATATCGTTTTGAATGGTGCCAGATATTTGCTTAATATCAGCCCCCTGTTTTTTAGCCAGGGCTATATACATAGCCAACAAAATCGAGGCTGTAGCATTTATTGTCATAGATGTGGTGATCTTTTGCAGCTCTATCCCATCGAACAAGATTTCTATATCTTTCAATGAATCAATTGCAACACCAACCTTACCAACCTCTCCTTCGGCCATATCGTGGTCAGAATCATATCCAATCTGGGTGGGAAGATCAAATGCAACAGACAGGCCCATTGTTCCTTGCTTAAGCAAATAATGGTACCGTTTGTTAGATTCCTCTGCAGTCGAAAACCCGGCATACTGCCGCATAGTCCACAACCGGCCCCTATACATATCTTTCTGAATCCCCCTGGTAAAAGGAAATTCTCCTGGCACCTCTGTTAAAGGTTTGGCAGTAGTGTATATTTCTTTTATTTCAATACCCGAAGTAGTGGTAAAACTTTTCTCTTTCATAGTTAAAATAACAAATGAATATCCTTTTTAATAAGATCTAATGTTAAATCATAAGGGTTATCAGACATATCAGTCATATGCTGCAGTATTTTTCTACTCAAATCCACACCGGCAGAATCCACAGGCAATCCTCGCGCGGCATTGCTAACCATGGTTAAAGTATCATCCTTAAGTTTACGAACAACATCCCATGTTTGGGCACTTACATATAATTGTTGGGCAACATTATGCTGATATTCAGATCTTATTTCATTAAGTAAAACTGATTGAAGATCTACAACAGAAATACCTTGCTGATGTACTCGGATCAGCAAATTTGCAGGATTAATTCTGTCGACAAAAACAATCAGCCGTTCGTAAGCCTGCAATCGTAACGGAAGGATCTGTAAATGTTCGTCTTTTTTAGGATCTGATGGTTTTGCTTCAACATGTTTTGTGTCCAGATACCTTCTCAGGTCATTTATAAAAAGATAATATCCTGCTGCAACTGTTATAATACCACCGGTGGCTAATGTGGCAACTTCTGTTAAAAAGTTTTGTACGTTCATTCAGCTTTGTTTGAATACAGTAATAATTAGTATAGAGTCTCAGCAAAAATGTACATTTTATTTATATTTAAAAGTTGAAAAAAATTAAGGAGAAAAATCAAAAAATCGCCCCTAAATACATTTAAAGGCACATTATTTTTTAGATAAAAATTGAAATTTATTTAAAAAACTGCTAATTGTCCCTCATTTTGTCCCTCAAAAATTTTCATTTACACCCTTAAAAATGTACATTTTAAGTCTAAAAACTTTACATTTTGTTTTAATTTGTTACCAGTAAAGGTATAATAAATATGTTATCTGGATACCTTCATTTTTGGAAACTGTTTTAAAGGTTCTATTTTCAATAAACTGCTTTTATGTTTCCCATAGTAAACAAATAGTATTGTTAAATTAATTGATGGAAATCTATGTTCAGCTAAAAATTCTGAGATAAGCTTTTTGATAACATCTACCATTTTATCACAATACACATCTAAATCTTGAACTATAAATTTCTTTACATACTCTTCTTTGAGCACATTTAAATTTACCTTCAATTCGGTTCCATCCCAAACAAAAAAAGCATCTGGATATCGCAGACCATCCAATAGATACTTATTAGTATATAGCCATTTTTTTAGGTGTGTTAATATGGCTGTTTCGAAATCAAAATCTTGCGCTCCCATAATGCCAACAAAATTACTAATAATTTTAGTAAAATAAACAGATGTTAGTATCTAGCTTTTTTTGTTGATATTGTTTACACCAATAGATTTGAGTATGCTTGAAACATCAGAAGATTATAAAGAACTATTTAGCTCTTTAGCCTATAAAAGGGTTCAACAAATAAAGGAAGTTTTAGAAATAGGAGATTTATCTCCTGCAATTAGATTACTATACTACAAAGAGCTATATTCAATATCAAACGAACTATTCAATTCGATAGATTTGACGCGTAAGAGGGAGAAAAAATCTGATGAAACTACTCCTTTGAAGGTTTATGGCTTTTTTGACGGATCGAAGACATTAACTGAGAAAACGTTGAACATCTCGAAAAATCCGCCTGTGCTGATTGAAGAAGGTATTACGCAAGATTTGGTAAACATAGTTGCCTTCATCAGAAATCTACTATACCATTTCCCATTATTCGAGAAATGGGATGATATTTGGTTAACACAGAAATTTGCTACAGTGATGAATGCTAACAAACCCAATGGTGCAATCAGTTCCTTTTTAACAGACCCAAAATTCTTTAAACAAATAACGATCAATTCCGTGTCAAAAATTATTCATCCAAGTATAAAAAATGAAAATGAAAAAATTTTTCTAAAAGATATCATTATGGAGAAGTATGCCGCTTTTATTGTCATTGAATTAATAGAAAAAGTATATGCTTCGGAACTAGCTAAAAGAAAAAAATCCTAAGTCAATCCCAGCAATACTGCCTAACGATCCTTTTGAAATGGCTTTTCTATGTTTTACATCGAAATAATAACCTAGAATAATACAACATGGCTTTGCCATGTTAAACCTTTATTCCCCTTCTTTCTCATCTGATTTAATACCTGACTTCTTTGTAATAGCATTAAAAACGCTATTCAATACTTCTTTAGCTTTGGTTGCTATAGCAATCCCTGTCAATGATTCTATATTGACGATTATCTGAGAAAGCAAAGCTATTATTGGAATTGAGGCTAATAATTGAAAAGCAAAAAACGTTTGCTTTAAAAATGAAACTTGAAAATAATGGATAGTCAGGATATACAGGAAAAACAACGTAATATCCTGCATCAACTTAATCAGGAATGTTTTCACATTAATCTTTTCGCTACCCTTAATTTTGATCCAAATGCTAGTAATAGCATCAACAATGATTAAAAAAAGTAAAAGGAAAGCAGATTCTGTTGCAGGCTCAAAAAACACGAAAAACAAGGTTAACAATTTCAAAAACCATAGTTTCAAACTAAAAAAATGCTCTAACATTATAATTCAATCTCCTTCAACCACTCTGATACCTCGAATGCAGGGCATGATTTGATATATTCATCATAAGTGATCTTACCATCGCCATTTTTGTCTGGCGAAAAATCTCTGTGCCCTTTAATCTTTGCATTTGGATATAGCTTATGCCATTCCTTTACAACCTTACTTAATGACACTTTTTGTGCATGAGTACGGTTATCTAGTGGTCTTCCTTTAGAATCAACGCCACCACAATAGGAAACGTGAACTGCATTTGAGTTATAACCTGCTACCCCATTTGTAATAACAGAATCATCAACCAATGTATGAACAACACCATCTTTAGTGATTACCTTATGATAGCCAACTTTCTTCCATCCCATCCCCTCTTTCCACCATTTCATTAAATCTGCAACAGTCTGATTTTGATTACCTGCTGTACAGTGTACTATAATATATTTTATATTTCTCACTTGATTAACCTCTACCTCTTCTACCCGTACCTGTTCCGTTACGGCCATTGTTCACCACATTACTGCGAACAACATAATCACCATCTTTATAATTTACATATCTGGTGTATTTATCTGCTGAATCATCAGCATCATTTAATAGTTCAAAAAATGATACACTGTGTTTATCAGATTTTAAATCTGAATTGCATTTATAAGGCATATGAAGCCCTGTAAGCGTCTCTATTTCGTAAACCTTCCCATAATCAAACTCGCCATAAAAACTACCTGAAAACAGCCTATATGAATCCCTGTACTGATTCAATATAGATCGAACAGCAATTTCAAATAATGCTTTACTTTCGGTTTTTCCATCTCTGTACCAAGTATTTGTAACCGATTTTCCTGTGGCAGAAATTAACAGTAATTGATTGGTTGAACCTATGGTATTGAACTCACCTAATACAGGTGCATAGTCATCGTAACTTTCCCTTACTGCTTTATTACTTACAATTGAATAGTTATCCCCTGTATTTCTTGATTCAGCTCCTGCTGTAGCTGTTGGCGTAAACTCCCTGATAATGCAAGGGTCATTATACTCATCAACGAATGAAGGTAAAATTGAAATATCCAAATCAGTGGTCATATATGGTATAGTAGCTGATAGATCAGTAACATAGAACGAACCATCCACTGGATCAGGTTGCCTGTTGAATGATGCCTGTTTAACTTTGCAAAATGATGGTGTCTCAGTAAACCAAGCATCATATTTCACTTCACCCCACCCATCTGCATTGTTTACTGTATATCCGCTACAGTTCATATAGTAATTCTTTGTAGCTGTAGTCGCTTTTACCATAAAGCGAACATTGCCCATTGTAGCCATCTTGATATTTAACTTATCAGTTGGTGTAATTGTGCCTTGGAATGATGTCTTAATGGGTTTTAGACAATTTGTAGATAAACTAACAGCATTATCCGCAACCGTTGTATTGATCTGCAAAGCACTTCCATATCGTGGATACTTTTTCTCTTCAATATTAAGAGCACCAGATTTAACCCAATTGAAAGGAATAACTGTTGTATCATTCCAAAACCTGAAATAATTATTCGCAATTAGATTCTTAGGATCAATCACATCACTGCTAGTTTCAACCCTATTATATGCAGGTGAATATGTTGAACTATGATCACCATTAATGAAACTAAGATTACCATTTTTTGAAATTTGACCTCTGATATTTTCAGTTGAAACAACATTTGCGATACTTTGTTCATCGTTGAAATCAATATCATATGTTCTTCTGGTTAAAACATTGGATACTTTGTAATTGATTCTTTCAATGTAATAAGCACCTTTTTTATAGTAAATATAACATTGGAATAACTCCAAAACCATTTTCAATACCTCATCACATTTCTTTGCAGTCAGTTCATTTTTCAAGAAAATAAAAGGATTAATAGTTACCATGTTAAATGCTTCTGATGAAGCATTCAACCTGCTCATTCTACTTTCAAACACATCATTTGATGTAATTAGCTTAGTTCCATTTTTTAAACGTCCTAAACAATTCAAAATAACATCAGAGAATGTCACATCACTTAGATAGATAGTCCCGTTTTCCTTAGCGTAATCATGAAATTTCAAATCACCTAATCCATCTGTTGCTCTTAATGAAACCATATACGGAGCTGCTGCAAATGGTTCATTATAGTTGTCTTGGATAACGTAACCTTGCCAATGCAGAACATCATTTAGCATAACCTGAACCATAAATTGGTTCTTATCTGCTATCATTATCTCTGTGAATTGTCCATCATATTCAGAAAAAAAGTTTAGAATACATTCAGAGCCTCTAATGATTTCAAATTTATTCTCACTATTAGATGTATAATTGATTTGTACAGGATTTCCACCCATACGCAAATCATATACAGCACTGTTATAATCTTTTTGAAGGATGTAAACCTTGTAGTTTAATCCTTTCATGCTACTAAATGAGCATTTATATTTTATACCGTATGCCATTAGTTAGTTCGGTTTTGTCTTTTGTCATAGTTATTTAGTACAGCAACGAGTGTATCACCCCTGACAATGAATTCTCCTGAAAGATTACCTATACCACCCATATCTGAAAGCATACCTTTAAGGCTATTTAATGGGGTTACAACTTCGGGGTTCCCCCTTCCTGCTGATGGATATTCCCCAAAAACAGCATTGGTAGGACTTGAAACTATACCACCTTTTGCGAATGCTGTGCGACCATCATTATTTTGAGTACCACCTTTAGCGCCTATCGAACTGAATGCACCTGCGGCTATCTTTAATGCAATCCCTGCTGCTATAGCTGCACCACCTGCAATAATACCTGCTCCAGGAATTAGTATCGCAGCGTCAAGTTTCCCTTTTAGTACTGCTGCTGTACCATAATTGATTAACAAATCACCAAATGAACCGAGAAACGAACCGAATGACTTTAAAATTGATGTACCAAATGATTCAATAACATTTCCACCAGAGGCAAATGCTTCACCTATTGCACTAAATGCACCACCTATACCAGTGGCTAGACCATTACCTATAATTGATTTATATTGATCATTGAATTGTTGAGCTTCTACTAAAGAATCTTTCAATTCCTGACTCATTTCTGCTCTAGGTATTTTGATTTTTAGGTCAATTGTTTTGACTTCCTTATTATCAATTTTGGTAAGCTTTGGAGCTGCCAATTGTTGATTAGCTTGTTGAAGAGCCTGCAATTTTTTAATACTTGCTGATAATGGGTCAACGCCATTTTTAATCAATCCGTTAATAGCTTGTTGATACTCATCAATTCTTTTCTTTGATTTCTCATCGAATGAAGCACCAAACAATTGATCTATCTGTTTTAAACCTATTTCTAAATCTTTGTAGACATCTGCAATCTTTTCTTTGATTTTATTATCAGTTTTAGCAGTAGTTTTAGTTTCTGTTTTTTTGGTTGAAGTGGTTGAATCATCAACACCCACCAATTCTTTTTTGAAATCTTTAACTGATTTTGTGGCAGCTTTGATAGGGGTTTGAATTTTATTAAAAAACTTATCCAGTCCATTACTAAATCCAGATAGTGAATTGGCAATTGAATCAGCCCCTATTGCCTTAAAGAATGTACTTAAGACATTAGCAACCTGTTTGACATAAGCTTTAATGATATTAGTGATACCATTCCACAATGCACTAGTAATACCTTTTAAGCCTTCCCATGCACCTGACCAATCACCTTTCAATACTGATGAGAATACTTTAAATACATTGGAAATAACACCTAAAACAGTTGTTATGATATCTTGAAGTAGCTTAAATGCTGTACCTACAATTGATATAATGTTATCACCAAAGTTTTTCCATATGGTAATAGCAAATGATTTTATCGAATTGAAAATGGATTTAAGAGATTCCCATAAATCAGTAGCATATGATTTAATTGATTCCCAAAATTTAGAACCTTCACCATTAGTAAAATATGCCTTAACAGCATCCCAATTATCAATTATTACATAGGCAGCACCTGCAATTGCAGCTACAACTAAACCTATTGGAGATAATACCGCAGCAAATCCCGCCATTAAAGCAGGTATAACTGTGCCTATTAAAACACCTAGACCAACTAAAATTGGTGGAATTACGATTGCTAGACCTCCAAATATTAAGGTTGCTTTTTGAATTTCTGGACTTAAGGATTTAAACCATTGGGTAATTGAAGATATACCATCAACTATCTTATCACTTAAAGCAGCGATATCCAAGTTCTTATTTATGATTTCACCTATTTCCGCAAGGTTAGTGAATACACCATCTTTTAAATTTTCAAAGGCAGCATTAACACCACCTGTAACTGGTGGTAGCTTACTTAAGCCACTAACAATAGTATCAACAACTTGTGCAGAAGTGACACCTAATGTCTTCAAATCGTCCGATCTAGCTGTTCCGAATGCTTCTTTTAGTAATGGCGTAACCTGTGGAATTGCATCTTTGATGATGTTCAAATCCTCACCTAATGGGAAATCTGTATTTGCTAATTGAGCTAAACCATATGTCGCGCGTTGAAATTCATCACGACCGCCACCGACCGTTGCAACTGCATTACCGAATGCCTTAATTGCCTTTTCGGCTTTTTCTGCACTAAAACCTATTACCTGTAGATTGATGCTTCCTTTAGTTACTTCCTTTAATCCAAGCCCAGGTAGTTTGGCTAATTCAACTAATCTCCCAAATTGTTTTTCAGTCTCTTTTGCAGATCCAGTAACTGCTGTTAATCCATTCTTTAATGATTGGATATCTCCAAATGCTTTAATTGCAGCGCCACCTAAAGCAGCTAATGGTAAAGAAACATAGGTTGATAGGTCACCACCTATATCTTTTAGCTTTTGACCAGTAGATTTTAAACTTGCTTCAACTGATTTAATGGCATTTTGGAATCCACTGATATCAGCGCCAAATACGTAATTTAAATGTTCGTTAGCCAATTGTATTGGTATTAAAAAACCCCTTAAACTGTTTAAGGCTAAGGGGCTTCAATCAGGATTGAAATCCTGTTTATTCCTTTCGGTATCGAGCCACCGCACGATCAAATTCTTCACGTGTTGGGGTGGGCTTTTTCTTTTTAATAAGACTATCACTTGGTAAAGCAAATAGTTGCTCAGGTGTGATATGCTTATCTTTTGGCATTTGTACGTTTATGAGCAATGATGCAAGCATTCTGGTTCTTAACCATTCTCTTTCATCCTTCAACATATATGCTTTTGCTATGAAATGGTATTCGTTGTAGGTTAGTGAGTAAAAGTCATTTAATCCTAAACCTATTTCCCCAATAGCCATACCTTGCAACTCATCAAACATTAGACTTTTTTTTTATCAGTGGGTTCTTTGTCCATCTCATCGTTGGATGCAGATAATGCTTGACCAGAAATCTGAGTTTCAAGGAATGCCTTAAAGATTTTCTCGTATTCGCTTTTATCAACTGATCCAAAATTTTGATATAACATGAAGTAGTTTACTACTTCATGATCCCCATGAATCAAATTGAAGTTAGATATACCTGCATAAAGCAAATCCACCATTAAATCAAAACTCTTTACTGGATCAGTGTCTACACCTGTGAATAGTTCTGATAGGTCGTTTAATGTTATGCCTCTTTTTTCTGTTAAAAGCTTGATAGCATACATTCCGAATTGAGCACTGGTTTTCTTACCTGCTATTTCTATTTCTAATAATCCTTTCATATTTTTCTCTCCTATGTTGAATTATTAAGCAGTAGTATTCAGTTTACCTGAACCTTTAAGACTCAATTTGTAAGTCAAACCGTCTTCCATTGGAGCTTCAATATCTAATGATTCAATGTATGCTTCACCTTTATAGGTTTGAGTAACACCACTCACAATAGTTGAAGGTCTGAATGTAACTTGAAGAGGTAATCTGCTATCAAAAGCAGCTACGAATTCTTTTATGTTTTCGTTCCATACACCTAATCCATCAGTATCAATACTCCAAGATTTAGTGGTTGGAATACTTTCTTCCCAACCTTCGTTTGTTTTAGTTGTTGCATTTGCAAGATTTACACTTAATGCTAGGGAACAATTTCTTGAATACGCAATTGGTGTTGTTGTGCCTGTACCTAAGTACACTAAAAGGTCAGAGCCGTTTACAAATTTATTTGCCATTTATTTTATCTATTTTTTCTATTTTTTTAATCCCCTGATTGGGGTCATTTATAGATAAATAGCCTTCTAAACAGCTCTTTTAAATAGCTAATACTTAATACTATTATATTGGCTAGACTGGTGGATATAGGGTTTTATTTAGAATTCCAATTTTTACAACAATTCCATTTTTTACATACATCCCGTAATATCCTCCAACACCATAATCAATTACCATCACACCACCAGTTGCTCCTTGTAATCCGTTAACAAAAATTGAATCAAAATTCAATGTTAAATTTCCTCCCTCCATTAAAGCAGAACCTTCCGAGAATAGAGATAAACCATTGGAAGGTGCTTTCAAATACATTGCTGTATGGGTTACACTATCTGAGGTATGATCGTTTAATTTGAATGCGCCTACTGCACTAACATTATTGTATGATGTTGGAGTGGATACTCCCTTGGATGAAAAAAAAGCACTCTTAGGTGTGATTTGACTATAATCAGTTGTACCCGTAACCTGATCAGCATTTTTCATAAATATGTAAGGATCAGAACCAGAATTGATTTGAAGGAAATTACTTGTTAAAGTACCAGATTTCAAACTTGTTGAATCAATGCCCCAGCCCCCAATTGTACCAGTAGTAGCACTAATTGTACTTGCTGAAATGCTCAGTGAATTAATATATGTTGATGTGATAATATCAGATTTAATGTAATTAGCATCAAGTAATGAGGTCTTAATAAAACCACCAGTTACTATTGTACTTCCAAGTTTTGAAACCTCCACTACATCCTCATAAGCTAAAGACCTAAGATTGCCAACCAACGCATTATGCAAGTTTGTAGCAGCTATACCATATGCTGCTGCAGCATTAGCTTTTACTGTTGAATCATCCTTTGCTGCTTGCAGATTGTTAGCAGCTTGTGTAATTCTTGCTTGCTCTTCTGTTGTAACTACACCATCGGCATAAGCTGCTGATGTAGTTTCGGCTAATACTCTTTGAGCTGCTGCATATGTGTTTGCACTAACAATAGCTGCTGCTTTTGCTGCATTAGCTTTATTCTCTGCATCTGTTTCTGCTGCTTGTAAGGTTGCAGTATTAGCAACATTAATTAAGTCTGTAGTATCAGCAATTATTTCATTTGCTTTGTCAATAATTGACTGATCTACATAATCAACTAATTCATTTTTTAAATCAAGATTCTTTTGATCAGCATAAGCTTTAGCGAGATTTAATTTAGCCTGAGCATCTGCTATTGCACGTGCTTCTTCATCACTTACAACACCATCAGCATAAGCTTTTGTAATGGTTTCGCTTAATACTCTTTGTGCTTCTGTATATGCTTTAGCTGCATCTAATGATGCTTGTACCGCATTGATCCTCGCTTGCTCTTCTGTGCTAATCTTTTGATCTGCATAAGCATCTGAAAGAGTTTTAGTATATAAATCCTGAGCATCGGCATATTGCTTTGCAGTTGCTAAATTATTGTTAGCATTCTGGATTAATGCTGCCTCTGTACTGTCTATAACCCCATCTGTATATGCTTTTAGGGTGATTTCGCTTAGCGACCTTTGGGCATCTGTATAGGCTTTGGAAGCAATTATATTATCTTCACTGGCATCAATAATCTGGTTCTCAATGTCCGTTATCTTACCATCTGCATAGGCATTAGCAAGTACCTTAGCATTTAACGCTTGTACATCGGCATATTGCTTTGCAGTTGCTAAATTGGATTCAGCAAGGTCAATGGTTACTTGCTCTAATTCTGTGATTAGACCATCAGCATATGCTTCACCTAATGTCTTGTTTAATGAATCCTGTGCATCTGAATAGCTCTTGGACGCTAGTGTAGCATCGGTTTTTGCTTTATTGATCAGGTCATAAAAGTCCTCAGGTGCGGGGACAAAATCAGTCCACTTATTCCCTTTAACTACCATGATATTTTTCATCTCAATACCAGATATGGGAGCTTGCGAGCCAAATTTTGATGGAAATTTATACGGGAATCCCTTTTTCACACTAACATTCATCATGCTAATACCTTCTCCTAGCCTAGCGTACAGAATCGGTAAATCTGTAGTATGAAGAATGCAGGTATATCTGATCCAATCATTTGAAACATTGAATTCCTTTTCATCTGAATCATCAAATTGAAGAAATAAACGATTTGCACCATCAATTGACCTGGCATAGAATGATAACGCCATTTCTGAATTGACTGGATAGTTACCGCTTTGTAATGTTTGATTGCTGGTTTGGGATACTAATACTGTCTTATCACCTTTTAAATGATAATTTCTATTTCCAATAGTGATTGCTTCAATTTCCGCATCGGTGTAGAATTTACTTGCTTCTGCAATTGCTTTAAGCAACTTTATTTTCTCATCATAGTATGCTCTGAATGTATTCCTGAAATCATATCCTGCTATATCATCGGTGGTATTCATTGAATACAATAGCGGTTCAACATATAATTCGAGATCAACATAGCTAACATCATAATCCAATGTTTGAACCCCGAAAATAACAGCCTGTTGAACAAGTTTAGGTTTTTCATCTTGGATAATTAACCATTCCTTTAGAACATTGATTTTTTCATTTGGAGTTAATTTTGAATCATTAGCTATATTATATAATAAGGTGTTTGCATTATCCGCAGCTACCTGAGCAACTGCAATTAATTCATCTGATTGGTTTTTGGTATAATATCCTGATAGATCAACTGACCCTGTACCGTTGTTTAGAAATGGCGCACTATATATGTTACCATCATTGAATTTAATCTTCAATGTTGTAGTGTTGCCAGTAGTAATGAATTGAATTTCTTTGACAACCTTGTTGTTGGCTTCATTCCATTTCTCTTTATCTATATCGGTAATATTAAAAGCTGGTGACCCTCTAAAAACAGGATCAGTTTCAGTTTTAAGATATCCATTTTGCTCTGGTGTACCTTCATCAATTGGCAATAGTTTCCCGATACCCTTTAATGAACCTGAATAAGTTGAAACTTCATCCATTTGAGCAGTAAGATCAATAGATGCAATAGCTACTTCACCATAATAAGCATAAGTATAATTCTCTTGAATTACTCCGAATCTGATAAAAAATGGCTCATTGTTTTTGTACTTATTGATGAAGTAATTTTGAGTGAAGCCACTATTGGAACTCATTAACCCCTCGAATTCAATACCCCAATCTTTAATACCGACCATTAATTCAGTCCAAGATTGACTATCCTTAGTAGTTACATCAGTTAGGCTTTGATTGATCTTTAAAGCACAATTCCTTGAATATGCTACTGGTTCGTTATCAATATTGTATAGCAAGAACTCTGATCCTGCAAAAATGTTCCTTTGCATAATGATTAGAGTTGTTGGATACTGTTGTTGAAGGTGATTAGCTTACGAATAACATAACCGCCATTAGATTCACTTTCAATGTATCTGGTTGATTCTAGCTTTGATGTATAGATATTCCAAGTATCATCTGAATAGAAATTCTTTCTGGTAAGTATTTTTTGAAATATTTGATTGCTTATATCATCAACTAACTTTTTACCCCCACCTGTTTGAAAACGAGTGATTATATCAATTACAATAGATGCTTTGTACCCATAACTAGTTGAGTTAAGGATGGGGGTTAAAGTTATGTTAGAGAGAATAATAAAGGGAGCATTTACCGTATCATCTACCCTATCGTAAACAGGAATAGTTTTGCCCGACAAAACAGACAATTGATTGATTAGCTTATCATAATAAGCCTTACGGTAAACATTAGTTGGGTCTTTAGCAAATTCGTTCATTACCAATAAATAGGGTAATGAAGTGCTTATTTTTGATGAGGTAACTTAATGTGATTAATTTATCAGCTTCGTTGAGATGAGTAGAAAGGATATAACATGGCAAATGCCATGTTATATTTAATGTCCACTTTGAGAGGGGCTATTTTTTCCCGCTGAATAGAAAAGGTAAAATCCTACTACAAGACAAATTGAAGGTATAATTGGGTAGATATTTAAATCAAATAATCTCAAATCATATCCATAAATAATGCCTTTAGTATTCGGTGTTGTGTTTCTTATATAAGAAATAAGTTTGATCATCCAGAACATCGTTCCGTAAAAAAACAGGGGCATACCAACAATGATTTTTGCTTTCATAATGATTTGTCTAAGAGGTTAATTGTTTAAATCTAAATGTACCTTATATAAATGGTTAATTCACGTTTACACTTTCAAACTATCCTGCAACTTCCTTTTCAAATTATCCAATTCACTATTAATGGCAGGGTGAAAATATGGCATTGGTTTAATGTTAACTTGGCGTTTGTCATCGCCTTTGAATTGCCATGCATAATCTTCAAAACCTTCTGGAACATCTACATTAGTTCCTGTACCATATTCAATATAAGGTGCATAATGTTTATTGAATCCAACATCTGCACCCATTCCATCAGCTCTATATAATATATATCCTGATTGAGCAATACCACCTACAGAGTCTTTAAAACCTGTTGAAGCTAAATTCTCTTTTGCTTTTCTCTCAATATTGATAGCTGTTTCAGCGATACCTTGTTTTACCCCCACTTCGTTATGTTTAGCTAATTTTTTCAGGTTATCCAATGAGGTGTCTAGACCATTAATTTTAATGTTGAAATTGTTTCTTGTTCTCATGCTTATAAATAGTATGAAAAAAGAGTAATGCAAAAGAAAAATAAATCACACATTGATAGTTTTTAGTAATAATATGACCGAGTACTTAAGCCCCAACATCCAAAATCTTGCTGAAAAGTTAGCAATGATTCCATTTACTAAAGTCAAATTATTAGATAAGGAATCGAGGCTAAGAGCTACAAGGCCGTTTTTCGTTGAGTCAATCTATCCAATTAGAGTAGAATTTAATGAAGGCCATATTAATGTAACTATTCTTTGTAGTGGTTATTTTGGAGACTTTGTTGGAATTAGAACATACGGACAACCATCGATCCAAATGGTGAATGAAGTACTGAGAATTACTAACGAATTTTATATTACTAAGCTAAGCTAGGTGATCATTTAATTCCAAATGGTTTTCCTCTTATTAATGTTAATCAGCTTTGTGGTTGTGTTATACGATGATGTAAACTCTGTATTATCAATACTGACAGTTGATATTGATTTATCAGATATTACTAGCAATGACAGATCATACCAAGAAATATTTGGATTAGGCACTGTTGAATAATCTAGTGTTATTTTCAATGCATTTCCGTTGATAGTCTCGGTCTTGGTAACATATTCTTTAATGTGCTTGTATTCCATAAACTCCCTCATACTTTGAAATAGAACAGTATCGCTAAATTGAGAAACAATTGAGTCAATCCAAGAGTTGAAATTATCAATACCTGCCGCTATCCCGTGACTGCCAATTTGAAAGTAATCGACTGAACTACTACCAAACAAAGATGTTAATGCAGTCCATTGTGCCCCTCCATTAGTCCAGTTATCACTAAATGTTCTTTTAATTGCTGTATAGGTTTGTTTAGGTATATTATTAATAGCACCAACAGCATTAAACTGGCTTGGATAAGGTGTAAAATTGTCGAATGTACCTTCTGAGGACCCAAATAAGTAATTATAATCTCTAGCTTCTAACTGGTAACCTGCATAATTTGTAGGCACAACGAGAGCATTCATTTTATAATTATTGTATCTCAACTTTACAAAATCATCTAAATCCCTAAAGTTTTTTCTAATGTCAGTACCATTATTATAATTACCAGTTGGTTCATGATAATATGAGTGATTCATTATATCTAAACCATAAGGTATCAAATCAATAGCTTGTGTAAACGTTGTTTTATTTGGATAGTTATCACCCCACTCAGCGTTATTAAAGTTATTCTTAGCATTTATCGCTAATCCTAAACTGTAGTTTTTGTTATTTCCACATCCATCAGTATAATAAGTGGTTTTCAACTTATCATATGCTGTTAAGACACCAACACTATCATCATCAAATTCCATTAAAATAGCTTTTGATTTATTGTATTTCAATTTAGGAAATGCAGATGATGCACTAGTCGGAGTTGAAGTAAACGTTACTGTGATTTCAACAGTACTTCCAGTATTACCTGTAGGGGGTATTACTACACCCCCGCCAAGATTTATTATATTTCTTCCTCTTAAAATCATTACGAAACAAGAGTTAGATTGAAGCCTCTAATGTTATTTACGGGACAATTTGTTAAGTTAATATTACACCAAGCTTTTACATATAAGTCAACTTGGGGTTGGGTCGTTGTACGCATTAACTGCCACGTAACACCTGCATCTGAGCTACACTCAAAGAATGCATTAGTTCCATCTAATCTAATTCTACCTTTAGTGTTAGCTCCAAAAGCTGGTCTAGGATTAGCAAAGTTGTCATTACCTGCTACCCAAGTTTGAAATCTTGAATTGGCGTAATCTAAGGCCAATGGAGATGCAACACCTGCACCTACAGAATTTCGATCCCCTAGTGTATCAGCTCCTTCGTGCAATGTTATTGCTCCATTTAATGCCGCATCGGCTGTGAATTCAACCCATCCAGTACCACCTGCTGGTATATAGTAGTTACCTTTAGCACCGCCAAATCCTTGTCCAGAAGGAGTGGTAAATGAAAAAGAATTGCTAGTCAATGTTCCATTTTGAACAGGCGTTTTCCATGATGTTAATGGAATTGTAGTAGCTGCTGATGCAGTGTATGCAGTTGCATTTTGTAACCATGCTGATGGATTTCTACCAGACGCTGCTTTTACCCTTACTCTAACCTGACCAATTGTCTTAGCAACATCACCAACAACTAATGGCTTAGCTGCTAATGCAACTACGGTTGTGCCACCATCCAATGAATATTCATAATCACTTACATTGGTATAACCAGTTGAGTATGTAAAGTCAAACGTATTTGCAGTATCATCTACAACTCCTGCTGTAGGTGCTGATGGCGTAATAGCAGCTAATGTAAATGCTACAGTATTATATAATGTTCCTGACACATTTCTTCCACTAGCTGCTTTTACCCTTACTCCTACTTTTCCAATAGCTAGTGCGACTTCACCAATTGAAATAGGTTTAGCTGTTACTTGACTATAACCAGTGCCACCGTTAATAGTGTATTCATAATCTGCATTGCTGTTATAACCAGTTGAATAAGTCCAATCGAAAGTATTTGCAGTATCGTCTGTTACTGGTGCTGTTGGTGTTGGTGGTGTAATATTACCTGCAACATCCGTGGTTATTTGTCCATTTGCATAATTAGAACCTGCAAACCCTGATGCTGTAGCTCTTAATCTATAATAGTAAGTTGTTACAGGTGTTAATCCTGCATCTGTGTAAGTAAACAATGAACCGCTATAAATAGTTATAGCATCTGCAAATGAATTATCACTTGCTTTCTGTAATGTGTATGCTGTAGCATTAGTTACACCAGTCCATTTAATTATAACTGAATCACCTTGTGGTGTACCAAAGCCTAGAGTCGGTGTTGCTAATTTTTCTAATTCACCTCCTGTTGGTGGGTCAATCCAGGTTAGATCCCCCTGTAATATTCGATCTGGGGCAAAATTTGGCCTTGATTGAAACCAAGCAATCAATTGAGATTCTGAAAATCCACCACCTGAACTTGAAATTACATAAGGATCAACTTGTGTACCTGTTCCAGTCATACCAGAAAAATATACTGGTGGTAATTGGTTAACTGGAACAGTACCACTAACCCTATCAGCCTTACTATTAAAAATATTGAAATCCTCACTAGTTAAATATCCGTCTGTTAATGATGTGGAGGCTCCTAGTTTGGTTTTGATTGATGTTGTGGTTTCAGCACTTAGAGAAGCTAGTTTATTCTTTTCTGTAGTACTGTAATCATTTGTAGATAGAGATTTACCACTAACGGAATCTACTTTAGAATTTATTGCATCTCTTACTTCATTTGCATCGGCTGAGTTCCATAGGGTTGGGTCATATTCTTCTTCCTGTGATTTGTCGGTATAATTAACGTTCATTATTTACTGGTAATTTTCATAAGGATTCTCATTTTGGAAAATCTCTATGTTTTCTGATTCACTCGCAATCAGCTTTATTTCTCTGTTCAATTCATCAACATTGACAATGCTGTGAATGGTTAAAGACTTATTTTTTAATTTGATGATGTGGCTTTTAGTGATTGAAATATCTGATCTAAACCTTAGGTATATTTCATAAAAGCCTTCTAATATTAGTTGGCCTTCCTGTAGTGTTCTGGTTTCATCTTTGGTTATTACATACCCGTAATCAGTAAAATCTAAATCATGAGAGCCATATGATCCACCCTGACCATTGCTGACCTTATTAGATTTCCAAAATTCCAATATCTGATTATATTTAACAGCTGATCTCATTATAAAACAATGACCTTTCTGTACTGATTAAGAATTGAAATAGTACCATTAGATAACACTAAACCACCATTTTCAGCATCCAGATAGTTTTCCCTATGTTGATAATTAGTTGCAATATCCTTTAATAAGGCAAGGTCAATTAAGGCGTTTGATTCGTCTGTAATCCTTTGAGCTTGCAACACAGCAGCGTCTAATAATAGTTGTATTAAAGTATCCTCAGTGCTATTTGAAGAGTGTATATTTAGGTATTGTTTTACTAATGATAGTTCCATATTTGTTGAAATAAAAAAGGTGATGGATATTTCCACCACCTTAGTTTGAGTATAATAATCAGGTCAGTGATTAAGATTTTAATTTTGCTTTAGCTGCAACAAAATCACCAGATACAAAAGCACCATTGTGATATACAGGTAGAGCAATTCTTTCTTCAATTGCAATAGTTACTAATCCTTTTTGCACATTATCGGAATCTTGATAGTGATAATTCAACGTTACGCCTGCACGCTCTTTCAATTCAGCACCTAAACGAAAATCGCCTAGTAAGAATTTACCTTCTGCAATTGCTGTAGATTCAACTACTGGCACACCTGCCACAGACATATTTCCTGATTGGAATAAGTAAGCGCCTGTTGAGTCTTTGGTCAATTCTAATTTTGTCTTATCTGATGGGTGAATTAATATTGCTGATGCTGAGTAATTAGCTATGTTAACCATATTAACAGCAACTCTCAACACGTCATATTCATTTGGAGTTGCACCAGTTCCTAACGTTATTGTAGTAGCTGAGAACGGTTGTGCGGTTGTTCCCACACCTTTTATATCACCAGTTCCGAATAATAACTCAGCATCTTCTGCTTCTGCTAATTTTGCGGGAACTTGATTGCCTAGAAATGAAACCATTCCATCAACATCATTTAACATCTCTTTAGAGATGATAAGAAAGGTTGAAATGGTTTTTACTAAGGCAGTTTCTTGTCTGATACCAAAGCTAGATTCACCTGATTTAACACCTTCTTGTTTAATACCTGCACCATTGGTATAACCAGATAGCTTTACATATTTCACTGCATCACCAGAAGTTGAGCCGATTGCGAATAGTTGTCTTGCGTTAACCTTACGGTTAGCATAACCAGTAATTCCTGCTCTATATTCAGGATTTATATCAGCTTGCGGTTTTAAAGCAGCTTTTAATTCAAATTTAGCACCCAAAATATTACCATTTGAAGATGATAATTGAGATTTTAATTCGTCAGCAAAAGTCATTGACTTTGCATTTAGATCAACTTGTTTAGTTGATAATTGGTCGAATTGATCTTGTAAGGCATTTAATTGGCCTTTTAATTCAGTGTTAACTTTGGTGATGTCTTCTTTTATTTCTTTACCAAAATTTTCTATTTGTTCTTTAATTTCCATTTGTATTAATTATCGAGAGTGTTATTTTTTATTATAGCCTATCATAAAGGCTGTTATTAATTCTAAACCGTTGCTTTTTACCTCAACAACTTCATCTATGACCATCGGGTTATCTGCATTCAAACTGTCATCAGACGGGTTTAAATCATCAGCAACTGACTTTTCGGTTAAGTGTAGGTGTGTGGTTTTAACTTGATTTAGGAATATGTTTAGTTGATCCAAGACGTCACATGTGACGTCTGCTTTCAACATTTTTATCATTTTATCACAGTTTTCAACGATTGTATCTGATGTAAACTGACTTTTGAATCCTGTGAATTGTGCTTGTGAATTTGACCCCCAAGTAACTGATGAGAATTCAAATAATTTTACTTCTGAAATCTCATTATATGAGCCTCTATTGGTTGATTTAACAGTTTGAAATCCGATGCTGTGTTCCTTGATTGTACCGTTGCGGTATAATTCTAACACTTCATTACCTAATGCAGTATCTGCAATGGTAGTTTCAAAGTACAATCCCTTTTCATCTTCAACTAATACTGTTGGTCTCCCTAATAATTGAACAGGGTTATGCTGATATAGGTGAACAATTCTTTGCTTATTTTCAGATAGTGTCTTTGAGAATGATCCTTTAGCAATCATATCACCATCAGAATCAATTACATTGAATACAGATGCATAACCGCTAATAGTTCTACTATCAGTGTCTACCTGTAGGTCAGAAAATTCAAAAGATTTGTGTTGTAATTTCTTACTCATTTATCTGCGTGTTTACAGATAAATAGCTTGTTAAAGGCTGCTTAGAAGGAACTAATACTTAATAATATTATATTTGGTATTTAATTAACGTGCTCATATGGATGTAACTTCAATACCTCACGATTCTTATTATAAATTTATGTTTTTAGGGGGGGTGGTCTTAATTCTCACATCGATATTTTTCTTTGAAGAGAATGAAAAAAATCATGAAAATCATAGCTTAATCAGAGATTCCATTAGGGTTGAGTTTAGAAGCGATTCAACAAAAAGGGCTCGTTATGGTGAGATCATTCCAAATTTGAGAAGTGTTACTGATGCTAAACTATCAGCAATGGAAAAGAAAAATATTAATGATTTTACTAGTCAAGCATTAGATGAGCTTGATAAAATGAATTCTCGGTTTAACCAAAACGAGCATCGATTAAATTTAATAGATCATCAGCACCAGCATTTTGAAAATGCAAGATGGAGGTATCTAGTTATATTTGCATTTGGGATTATCTTTATAGGTATAGGTGGTACAAAATGGGAAAAAGAGCAGAAGATAAAAGACAAAATTCTACAAAGTCAACTTGATATCTTAGAATTAGATTACGAACAGAAGAAAAACGAAACCTCATCTAAAGATTGATGTCCTCAGAAAAAACTAAATGGCATAACGGAGTCTGGATTGTTGCAATTGCCACTGTCATTTTATCTCCGATAGTCACTGACTTATATAACAGAGCTCCCATCCTAACTTCATTTAAATGGTTATGGTTTAGTTTGCTGTCATTTACAAATATTCCAATACCATTGTGGGCTGTCCTTGGAACGTTCTTCTGGTACTCTATTATCTATTGGCTCTACCATAGGAAAGGAAGAAAGAAGGCAATCAACGAACCAATTCTCAAAGAAGAAAAACCCATCCCCAAACAGATAGTACATACAGCTCAGAAAATATATGCACCTGTTGCTTTAGAAATCTATGATGAGCAGAAATCCAAAACAGAAAAAATGCTAAAATATAAGGCAGGTAAATTTTTTGGTAATGTTTGGATATGGAAGTGGAAGTTCAATAAGCTCATCAATGAGTATGAGATTAAAAATATACTGCCTGTCTGTGATAAGGAAAATTGTGATCAAGAACCCATGAGCTTTGTAAGTGGCGATTCAATTGGCTATCTTTATTATTGTAATAAATGTCAAAAAAGTAGATACTTTAAAGAGACCACTATTCAAATTGAGAAGGAAATAGAGAAGAATCTAAAGACTATCTAATCTTCAATTTCTGCATCATCCACACCTATCATAGGGTGCAATTTTAGCCCCTGATCTGTCCAATACTGATAAGCATCGACAAATACATCATTACCTTCCTGTTCAGGGAATTTACTTTTATGTTTAACTTTTCCTGATAATAAATCAGTAGGTATACCACTAGGAAATGCATTACATCCATTCTTTTCTCCATCGAAATGAAGGCACTTACTGCAATATCTGGTGTTTTTAATTTCTTCCATATCTATAAATACTTTGGTTATTTAGTTAATGCAAAATATTTATCAAAAAACTCAATTATATAACTTGGTAAATCAGGGTCTTTTCTTGTGTACATCAGAAATGTTTCGGCGAAGAACTCTTCTTTAGTTGTTGATCCGTAATAACTTACCTTGTAAATATCGTCATTTGATTTTGCTTTAATGTAATTCCTATAAGCTTCTCTATTCAATTCTTTTGCTACCTCATTCAATTGGCCATCAAAACCTAACATTGCTTTATTAACGCCTCTTGTTCCATTGATTGCACCAGTTAATTGATCGTTGAGAATATGACCATACTCATGCGTAACTGTATCAGCAATAAAGCTTTCTTCTGTATAATGCACTGTAAACCTATTATATTTCAATTGCTCATAGGATTGATTCAATTGCTTCTGAATTGCATATGTTCTAGGTCTACTTTCTAATATTTGAATGTTCCTTTTAATTATATCTGCATACCCTACTTCATACTTTTGATAGGCTGCATTAGCTGTTTTTATTGATTTAAAAATTGAATGGTTAATACTTAGTCCCTGATAATTAGCACTCATTAACGCTCTGGCAGATTTTGGAGACTTACCAATATTTACCAATGACCTTAATCCATACTGTTTTTTAAGATCAAATAGTGTTTTGTTCATCTCATTAGCAACATCCACATCCTTAATCCAATTGTAATTGACCTCTTTTGCAAAACCATTATCTACTGCATATACAAGTGCTTCACCTACTGTAGAAGCAGGAGTAAATAGATTTAAATCAGTTAATGGTAAAGGTTTATCAAATAGATCAGGTTGTTTTGTAGGTTTAGGTTTTACTGGTTTCTTAACAGGTTTATTTATCCCTTGTTGCAAGACTTCTGATGCTGGAATGAAACCAACTGCACACCTACAGTTGCAAATATTTTTAGCTGTTGCTCCATGAGATGAATCACCTGGATGTGACATTTTCTCGTCACCAACTTCAAACAATGCATCTAATGGAATTGGCGTGGCATCAACCATTCCAATATGGCTATCTCTTGTTTTACCATCGCCAGTTCTGCATATCCATTTCTTATACAATACAAGCCCTGATGATTTAGCTGATGCGATTGCTCCAAGATTACTTCCAACTGCATTCTCAGTTCTTGCAATTAGTAATGCTCTTTTTTTAGTATCTATTCCATCAGCTTGTTCTAACAATAGTTTTGCAGTTTGCTTATAGCTCAGTTGTTCCTCTACAGATTGTTGCATCACCTTTCGGATCTGCTCTTTAGTGGTTTTCGTTACTCCTGATACTTTCTTAGCACAATCTTTTGACTGGGTAAATCTTAGGAATTCTTGTTTCCAGTAATTAACCTGATCGTTTTGATCTGGCGTTTGCTGGTATTGCTTTGGTTTTTTTGCTTTAGTTTCTAAGAATAATGATGATTGTTTTTGCTTAGGCAATGATTGAGAAACCATCGAGGCGGTAGCCAATCCTACACTATTATATATGTTAACCAGAATAGCCAATGTATCAGCTTCATTAACCAATAAATCAATTGGAACAGATGGATTAGCTAAATATTCTTTTGATGCATTAGCATATATAGCCCTAAAACCCTTCAACACTATCTGATATGATAGTCTTTCATGCTTTTTTATAAGCGCATTATACTGCCTGTAATACTGTTTATCATTCATTAGAATTCAGTATTATGGCTTTATTGATAATCAGACAGGTTTTGTTTTCCTGTATCTATTGTTATGCTTTGTTCATCAATTGGGATTAAATTTTGAGGTATATAAATCTTATCCATTGATGGATCAGGTAGTGTACCGTATTTAACCGCAGCTCTTTTCTCATTTGGAGTTAACCAGTATTGTTTATCCAATTGGGCTATCAATTCATTAATATTCTGAGCTAATTCTGGCAGTACCGTAATATCAAAATCAATGTAATATTGTTTACCATCCGCTTTGGAATATGGAGGAACTAGCCATTTATTCAAATTATCCCTTAATTCAGTTAGCAAAGGCACACAGGTATTAAATACCATTTGTTTACTCGCCTCCGAATAATTACTATATGTTTTATCGTTCGTATTGCCCAAAAGCAATGAAGGAAATGAATAAATGTTACATAAGTCCCTAAGGTTAATATCCATCGATTCTAGTATTTGTAACTCATCGGATGGTTGTCCAAACTGTGTCCACTTCAACTCACTCGCTACGATCATAATCTCACCTGTTTCAGCATTTTTAAACCTATCTTTCAACTGTTGTAGTTGCTGTTCACTTTCTGATCCTGTAGCTGACAACATACCATAAGCACCTCTATTTGCCATTACATTTCCTTGCGCATTATAGGCTTCATTATTCAATGCCATCACTTTTAATCCTGCCCTTAATGGACTCATGCCATAAACATTCTGAGAGCTTGAAAAATCAGGATTCCAATACTTAAGATGAAGTATATTCTCTTTCTCTAATCGTTGATTGTTGCCTATTAGATTATAATATTCAACCTGATTATTACTCGCAACGATATTCATTAATTGAGCAGGTAATGCTGTAAGACTTATTATTTTATCTCTATTCAAACCGAATTCTGGCTTTGCTCCATATATATAGCTGTTACCAGTTACCAATTTGTAGCCTACAACTTCTTTTACAAAATCACTCCACCCCTGAGTTGGATTAGGCTGATCCAAGATGTTCATAATAATGTGACTATCCACCTCCTTCATTGATGATGATTTGCATTTGAATGCTTCTACACTCATCAGATTATTACTTGTTGAAAAGGACTTATATCTTTTGAAATCCTTCTTTTTATCCTTTTCTATGGTATATAAATAGAATGGGACTGCCGCTATTTTATCGCTGATTTGCTTTACTATTGAATAAATTACTGGGTTGGAGGTATATCCGTTTGTGATGTACTGAGTACTGTTATCTGTAAACCAGTTTATGCCATTGCCATTACCTATTAATGGATATACAATAGGTGATGTTTGTGCCTTTGCTTGTATTGGTTCGGGTGTTTGTTTATTCGTATTGTAGAAGAAGTAATCTAAAAATTTCACTGTTCATTGTTTTATTGTATTGTTGTTATCCCTTCACATGGTGAAGGGTATATGTATATAAATAGTCTATACAAAGAAGAAAGGCTGTTTCAATTCCAGAAATTCTCTCATTATCAATGAATCTGAAAAATCGGGGCTGTGACCTATGATTGATTTGATGATATCTTTGGAAACCACCTCTAATTTCCCCGTATCATTATCCATATTACAGCGTTTGAGCTGCTCTAGTTCAACTATCATATCCTGTTTATATCTTTGGTCTTTGATCCAATAACCACCTTCTTTGGCTCTATCACAGAATTTATAGATGCATTGGGTCTTAAGGTTTTTATAATTCTCATTATTCAATGCCTTGCTACCATTGACAAAACCCTTTGCTCCTTGTAGGAATCCTTTAATGAATCCACCTACACCATCTTGATCGAATACAATCCTGCTCTTTGGTATCCCAAATTGATTAGCCATTGATTCAATAGCTACAAGAACTTCTTGCCCATTTGATTTAGGTATTACTTTAATATGTATTGCTACATAACCTTCCCATGCAATGAGTACAAATTTGTCTGCTCCTTCTAATGCGATATCACAGGTTAAAGCCTTTTTAGTATTGTCTGGTTGTATATGAGTATTAGTGAATAAATCAATAATTTGATCATAAGATAACAGCGTTGAAGGGTCATTATCGTAGTCCCAATTCCCGAATAATAATCTTTGTTTACTGGCCTGATCTAGCGTGTGTAATGAATCAATATAATGCTGTGAGATGTATGGATTATCGGTCACTAAAGCCTGTACAAACCGCTTATATGACTCAATAGAACCATCATTTGATTTTTTATAGAATTCAGAATAAACCCAATTTTTAGAGGGGTTACAAGTACCTAATATCTTTGGAATGATACCAAATTCATCTAATTTATACCGAATTCTGGATTTAACTATTAACCAAGCTTTTTCACTGATCTGGTTGCATTCATCAATAAATGCCCCTGTAATTTCTAATGATCCTAATGAATCGAAATTTGGATCGGATGGATAGGTGAATAAGTCTTTTAATATAATTTCGCTACCATTAAAGAATCTGATTACACCACTTTGTTGATTGAACGTGAAATGTTCATTAGGAATCAATCCTTGTAACTTACAAACATCGAATAATGAGTTTAATGTAGTTTCTTTGAGGGATTTAAGCTTACTTCTACCAATTAAATACCTGCTACCTTTATATTTAAGGCAGTTCTTTAATACCCAATAGCAACCTAAGAATGATTTTGCTGATCCTGCACCTCCACCAAATACTAATTCAGTGGTAACATTATCTTCTAACAGGTCTAAGGCAATTGTTTGTTTTATGGTTAGATTCAATTAATTGGAATCCTTTCCATACTGTTTTACCTCATTCCAGATTATAGACTCACCTTTGGATGTATGATCTATCTCCTGTTTATCACTCCATTTATACTTATTTTTTAATACAAAAATTGCGATTGTAGCATTGATTTTGTTGCTTGCTGCTTGTGATAACAGATTGGCTTCAATTTTAGCTTCAATCCTTTTTATAGCTTGGGAAACTTCTTTATCTTCTCTGAATTTATCTTGCCAATCAGTCCAAATGGTGTTATATAGGTCAATATTAGCTAAAGTAACACCCAAATAAAAAATCCTATTTTTCTCTACATCCGCATAAATGCTATTTAAAGCCTCTAAAACTGTTATTTTATCCCATTTTTCTGCGTACTTATTACCTTTTTTGGCTGCCATCTGAATATTCTTTCAGATAAATAGTCAGTCATGAGAGATAATCGAATCTAAATAACTAAATATGATTAGGTTTGAGAGGTTATCCTCTTATAAATTATACATCATTCTTATTATATTTGTTGTTGCAAGTTGAATTTAGATCACTATAATTAATGGCCTCACCCAGACGTAGCTCTCAAAACTCCCTATCTGATTGGTTTGACAATCCGTGGAAAGCTGTCTTTTCTGCTTTTTTCACTCTAGCAACTTTGTTTGGAATTGCATATGCCTGTGCTTCCCATTTTTGCTCCCAGGACTTTAAAATAGAAAAAATGGAATTAAAGCAGGAGTACAATGAAAAAATCCAAAATGCCAAAGATGATTGTAAGGATGGCAAAATGGAAGCTTACCAAAAAGACATCAACGAAATCAAAGAAACTGTAAAAACATTAAAAAAATCTAAATGAAATTAAGTGTAATTTTTAATGTTTTGTTACTAGTGGTTTGTTGCTTTAGTTTCTATTTCCTAGTTATTTCTGAGAATTCTAATGAGAGATTAATTAGACAGATCGAACTGAAAGATAGTTTATCAAAAAAAACTACTAAAAAAGACTCTGTTTTTGCTGAGAAAACAAAAGAATATGCAAAAGTAATCACAAAATATATATCGGATTGCAATTTTAAAATTGGAGATAAATCAATAAGTACACCTGAATTATTGAAAATATCTAACCAAGCCATTAGAGATGCCGCATTATATAAAGACTCTTTATCCATGCTGAAAACTTCGAATGAGTATTATAAAAAGAAGGCGTTAGAATTCCAAAAAGAGAATGTTTCTTATACAGACTCTGCTTTCATCTATAAAGGATTATTAAATGTCATACAGAAGAACTATAAAATCTACCCTAAATATCAACGAGATAAAAACAATTTCACTTTTTATATAGAAGGTACTTCCACAATAGATTCTGCATTAGTCCTATTTCCTTACTACAAGCATAATTTAACAAGGGACACAGCTACAAATGAATGGACAACTGTCACTGATACTGAGAGAAACATTAGAAGACAAACAAAGAAAAATAAAAAATCAATTAATAAAGTTTCTAATTGACATCTTCAATGTCACATTTTTCCGCATTCTCAGTTTCACATTAGATTTCTATCAATTGAAGAGCTAGTTATATAATTAATTGATATATTTATATACCCTCTAAACCAAGGGTGACGCTCTTATGCACATATTAATTACATATGACATCAAAACTCCTTTAACAGGTGAAGCAAAAAATAAAGTAGTTAAAGATGGAATGAAAAAACTTGGATACTTTGACTACTTTCTTGTTCCAGGTTCGACAGTAAAAAATTTCCTTCCAAATACATCTCTTTGGAAAAAGAACATTACATCCGCTACTGCCAAAGCTGACCTATTGAAGGTAGCAAAGGAAAATTCAGCCACTGTTGAGAGATTGTTTGCAACTCAATTTGTCAACTATGACTATATACAAGGAGAAGATTTTAAATAAAAAGAGAATATGGCTGAATGGACACCAATCGAACAAAAATTACCCCCTGATTCTGATTTTGTCATCGCTAACGTTAGAGATGATGCTAATAGTTACATTTACAGTGAAATACTTCAATTTGTATATAAAGAAGATCAATGGAAATATCATAATGGAAAGCCTTTAGAAGATGGATTGAGAGTTAGTGCTTGGAAAAATGCAGGTAGTACTTATGTTGGATAGAATTTAGCCCCTTAATAGGGGCTTTTTAAATTAATGGCTTCAATGATACATTATGGTACATCTGGAGCTTCACCATTAATTTCTGAATTTCTTCATAATAAGTCTTATCCACCAAGCAGAAATCCCACGCATCATATATTAGTGTTGATGCCCAAACATCAATGACATTTAAATATTTTCCTATAATTTTACCCTCAATATTGTAAAACATACGAGCAAGAAATGCAATTTTTCTTCTTGCTTCTGAGATGGTTCTATTCCTTGTTCTGCTGAATAGCTCACCTCTATCAATCTGATATTCATATATTACAAAATCTGTTATTAATTCCAATCTGTTTAATTGCAGGTCAGCTAAATATTTTCTTAGGTTTTTGTATTCTTTTATATTTTTCATTTTTAATTATTCTCTATTATTTCGTAATCAATAGCCTCTGACCATTGAATATTATCCCTGCTCTCTGAGCAGGGTATTTCCATGACTAATTTGCCTGTTACTTCTAACCCTTTGATTGAAGCCTGATATTCGGCATCTTCCCATGATATTGCATTTATTCTGTCTCCTGACCACCTGATGCCATTGACATAGTAATGTGTTGTATAAATAGCCATATTATTTACTGTTGATTATGGCTGCTACAAACACCAGTATTATTATAATTGAACCTACCATCTGTATCTTGTAACTCCTTTCATTTTTCTATCTAATGGTAGTTCATATACATCTTTTAGGATTTGAATGGTTTGGCCTTCCATGCTAACCTCTTTCATTAATCTTTTTGTTCTATATTTTTCTACAGCTATGTTTTTGAGGTCAAATAAGTAAGCTACATTATCTGTGAATGTGACAAAGTAAAATGCCTTACCATTAGCTGTTTGATTCGCTAATTGCATCAGGTGAATGTATTTTTTGCATTCTAGAAATGTTGAAAGGAAATCATTTGACTTTATTTGACGTGCTTTCGCCTCTATGTAGATATCTTGATCTGTATCCTTTACAATTGCATTAGCAGAATTGGATGTATTACCAGTTAAATCAACTACTTCATACTTATCTTGGCATTCATACCAAGTAATACCGCTAAATATTTGGATGAATGGTGCTCTTCCTTTTGCTTCTTGTTGATTGATTGATTCATCACTTACTATATACATAAAACTTAATCTCTTTATATATAAATAGTGGGCAGAAGAAGAAGTTGAAGGAAAAAGTGAAAATATTTTTTATTGTACAAAAATTGTATAATCCTTGCCACTCTTGTTTCCCAGCATAGTCAGTAAATTTATTTGACTAAATGTTAGAGTCATGAAAAGTCTAAAAATCGGAATCTACATTCTCTTTGGAACATTAAGTTGCTATGCACAGGGAGAAAAACCTTCAAGAGAAATTAATATTAAGGAAGGCATGCATATTACCATTGAAAGAGAGCGTGAACATCATCCATCTGGCAGCCAAGTTGGAGAAAGAAACAATCGAACTCCGAATTCAACACCTTCAACTCCGCAATCGATCCCTGTAATTCCTTACGTTTTAACAAATGAGACTGCGACACATTTACAAGAAATACAAAGATTGATAAACCAGATATCTTGGATAAAAGGATTGTTAGCAGGAAATTTCTTATTAGGATTTTTCACAAATAGTTTCAGAGAAATTGGGCCAGATCAATTTCTAAAAATAAAATCTGGTGATTGGACAGATGCAGCAACCGCTTTTTCTAATTTAAGCAAAATCCAGTATGATCAGATTCAACAAACTGTTGATTTCGCAATTCTAGATTTAGACAGAATCAGTAGAGACGAAGCAGCAGCAGGTATTAGATCGGAGAGAACTCAGCAAGAAAGAAAATTTTGGAATGATTTTGAAAAAAATTTGCCATTGTACAACAAATATGGAGAATCATTTGATTCTACAAACAAATTGTATTTATTTATTGATGGTCAGATATCTACTACAACCCGCTATAATACTACAGAAGATGGTGTTTTAGGAATGTCAATCTTTCCCCAATTTAGCATTACTAATGGCGCAAATGTTGAAGCAGAAGTTGCTGCTTATTTTTCACAGCAAGATGGGCAACCTCTAAAAGACTTCAATCAAAAATACTATACTAGCGAAGGACAGGTTGCGGTTAGCAAAAAAATAATGGGATGTTGCAAAACTTCTATGCCAACCCAAGATTTTCATCTTTTCATACCCTATAGCGAACTCCATTTAAACCCGAATTTACGATATTATCTAAAATTCTATGTAGCTGTAATTGGATATGGTGAAACATTAGCACAAAGCCCATCATATAATTTCACTATTCAATAAACATCATCATTTTTCGGCATTTTCTTTACAACTGGTACTTCATATTTAATCTCAGTACCCAATTCTTTTGCTAGTTCATCCATCTGATTGAAGATTACCTTTTGATTCCCCTTATATTTAATTGCATAAGTTGAAGGGTTGGATGTCACGTAACCAATCTGCAAGCCCATAGTAGTTCCCCAAGTACCTGTGATGCTAATTTTGTTGTCTCTGCAATTAATCAGGTAACTGCATGATGAATTATTATTTAGTCTGATTTTACCAGTACTTATTTGGAAAACATCTCTGTCTTGCACAGCTATAGCTATATCCTTATCTGCTAGTGTTTGCTTTACTTTAATGAAATTCTCTTCTGCTGTTTTATCATTTAACACAATAATCTTATCAGCATTTTTTGGAATCACAGTTGTCTGAGCATAAACATTGATCGTAAAAAAAATTAAAATAAGAGTAGTTAATTTTTTCATAATTTTTATTTTTTATAAGTTTTCACCTTCCCTGATCCCTTACATACATTGCAAATATTTCCAAGTCCGCTGCGTGTTCTCTTTACTTGCTTCTCGCTTTCACCTGCAAATCCAACTTTTCCTGCGCCACCGCACCAAGTGCATTCACTTTCAATTGGCTCACCATATCTGTTTTTTTTGTACAGCTCAATAGCCTCCTTGGTTGAAATGGACTTTTCTGTTTCAGGCGTTGAGGCATAATTTTCATCTGATTTATCCATGAAGTAGATAAATCCTGCACTAAAAGTAACAAAAAATAAAAAGGAAAATAATACATACTTAAGCGTTGTCATACATTTTTAGATTTAAAGTTTAATGAACAAATATAAGATTATATGTAACTAGTTACATAGGATAGTGTGCATCTATTTCTAAAATTTGCTTGGTATGGCAAGAAAAAACCCTAAAGATGAACAGGCAATAAAAAAGCTTGCTCAAAATGTGCGTAAACAGCGCAAATTGAAGGGGTTATCTATGATTGAATTGTCTGAGCTTTGTGATGTAGACTATAGAACAATTAGCAATATTGAATTAGGTAACGCTAATACAACAATAAGTATGATTACCATCATCGCCAAAGCCCTGGATATTCAACCTTCACAGCTACTAGAAGAATGAGCTTGCTCCAAAAACTTCGTGAATACTGGCATGAAAAAACCCTATATGATAAATTAATATTTATTAAAATGGGTATTTTGTATCTATTACTAACCTTCTGTTTAATTGCATGGCTTATCTTGCTAATTAGAGGGATTTAGAACTGTGAGGATATCATGCGACTAATTGTATCATGATTTCATTTGCAACTCTCCCCTTATTAAATTTTATAGTTTTCCCATTGTACACTAAAGATTGATCATCACCATCTTTATGATCCTGCAATTTATTTATCAATATAGCTTCATCATCTTCATCTGTAGTTGCATTTAGGATTATTTTATGATTCATGAAATAATAAGTTTTGGTAGTAAGTTTCAGTGTATACACATCCAAATTATTATTTGCTTTCTCTTCGTTCTCAATGTTTAAATGTGCTTCGCACATGTTAACATCAGGTGTATTCTTATTAAATTTATTATCAGATTTAGCAGATTTAAATTCGTCATTAGAGACTACTACAGACACCGCATCAACTTCACCAATACTTATATTGGAATTGGATAATTGAGCCTTTAGAGAGGCTATTTCAGCTATCAATTGCTCATTCTGTACCTGTAATTGTTTTATTAAATTGGAATCAGATTTTGATTTAATTTTAGCTTCTTTATCAGGTTTCACATAACTACTTTTTTCAGTTGGTAATACTCTATAATCATTAGCTACCCATTTTTTAATAAACTCTGGACATTTGCGATCAGTTACATCATACTGATGTTTAATACTTGTTTCGATATCAAATGGTTCTATAGATTTGTACTCGGAGAGCCTACCTGTAAAGCTATTGCCTGTATATAAATGCTCAACTAATTTTGCTTCATTGATTAGTAAACCTAATAGCTTATTCAATTGACTATTGTTAATCCCTAGCATCTGGTAGTATGCTTTTTTATTGATTTTAAAAACCCCTTTGGAATTTGTAAAATGATCAATCTGATTAATCAGGAATATTACCTTATGATAATTTTCAGTTTTTTTAATATTATCAAAAATTGATAAATCGAAATTTGCAGGTGTATTAAGCACCACCAAGTTTTTGTTTTTTTGGTTTAACATTTTGTTTTATTTCTTTATTAGCTCATTATCCATTTCTTTAAATCTTAGCCCTACAAAAAGCTAATGGTGATGGATAAATAATTTTGTAGTTTTTACCCATCACCTGAAATAAAAAAATGTATTGTGGTTTTATAATAAATAGTAAGCAAAATCTGAAAAGTTCATTTTTTGAAATTTATTTTTATAAAACTTCTAAGACAAGAATACCCTGGAAAATAAAAAAATCAAGTAGTTAATGGAAATAAATATTGTTGTTGCTACGTAGTGGAGAAAAAATCTTCTCCACCTTCAATAACTCATCAACGATGTAATCCTTCGGATGTTGAGAAGAGATAAAGCAAGCTTTTAACTACCTATACCCTAAATACGCATATAAATGAATACTACTACGTAGTGGAGAAACTTCAATATAATTTTATCTTCTCCACCTATATAGAATAGAAAAATATATAAAAATTAATGTTTCTCCATCTATAATTACTTTATATAGGTGGAATATCTTTCTTCTCCACCTTAGTTATATTAGAGAAATCTCCTTCCAATCCCGAAGGGCAACATAGTTAAGCTTTATATTGAAGGTGGAGAAGATTTTCTCTCCACTACGTATGAAGGAAAATCGATAATTCTTCATATTTTTAGATTAACCAAATATTCTAAAAATGCTCGTAAAGAAATATATTCCAAGAATTTTAACTGCACTTATTTTACTGATTGCAAGTTGTCAGCTTGATGTTAAAAACCCATATGTCAAAGAAGAAATTATATTTAACGTCCCTGAGCAAGAAGTTATAAACAACTTACGTAAGGAATTTCAATTTGATAGCGTTCATTTTTCAGGGTTAAGTATCGATCTTATCAAAAATAGAGTTCAAAGCGCTGCCAATGGCAAAAGAATAGATTTACAGGTACAGGTAAACAATCCCAAAATCAATGAAAACTTATTAGCCTTTGCCCAACAATTTGCACGAAGCATTAAAACTTATGTTAAAAACATTGACCACTTTAATGTTATTACAATTGATACTAAAATTCAGACTAAACACAGTGGGTGGTCAGAAGAAGAAAACAGAAAGACATTACTGTATGCAGGTTCACTTTTAGAATTTCCAATTCAGAATTATTTTATAAGTACTACAGGTAATAACTAATCCCCTATGTTAAGGTAGGATAAACGACACTTAATCGATTATCTTACACATAATAAGCAACACTAACCTGTTTAATAAAATTTACTAACTTTAAGAATGGATGAAAGATATTTTCAACTAATTAAGGTTGCTTTAATTGGAAGTTCTATTATGGCAGTATCAGCATATGAAGTTTTTGAAGCAGGCAAATACAGCTTAGGTTGTGCTATGATAACCCCATTTTTCATTGTTGGAGCTATCATTACTTATCGACGTAATAGAGACAAAAACAAATAGATTTATTGTACTTTTATGGTATGAGTGATGATGAGTATGAAAAAATCTACAACAACCTTCTGGCTATCAATTCTAAGATATCTATGGGTGTTGCAGATGACAAAATATTAGAAGAGATAAACCACACCATTGAGTATCTAAATATTGAACTAGAATACGAAAATCGGGAAAAGCCTTCTGATAAACTAAGTGAGCATTACCAGAAAGTAGAGCTATGTTGGTTATATTATAAAGTAAGAGATTACTATAATTCACTTAACAGTTAGTTGAATCATATCTTCAATTCAAGATATTTCTTGTTCATCTTCGTCATCTCTCGGAGACATATAAACAAAAATTAGCCCCAGCCAGCTAAAAAGCAAAACCAAGATTATACCACCTGTACTGCCCATGCTTCTGCTTGCGCCTGCTCGATGCCCTTCGTACAAAAGCATCAATTGAACTGTTACAGCAATTATAATTCCCCAGAGCATTTTTAAAAATTAAACGAGCTCACTTTTTCCAGTGTCTGGTGAAGGATTATTGACATAGATAAGAATTACTACTACCAATATGAATGCTGCTAAAGCGACCGCAACATATTTATTAGAAGTTGATTTTTCCTTATCACCCCAAATTGGCAACAATTGAAAAAGCCCGAAAATTAATTCTAAGATAACAGCCATAACATATAATTTACAACAAGACAACAAGATACTGGAATTATTCCAATTGTACAATATCTCCCCACTTAATCATCATAGGGTTAACTAGGTTATTCATCCTTTTGTTTTTTAATGATAGATAAACGATATATAACCGATTATCTTTGGTAGAATTTACATTTATTTTCCAACCGTGTTAATACACTAAGGATCCTTTTTGATAATTGGTAAAATGGGTTTAATCCTACTACAACATAGATTTTTTTTTATCTAGATTTAAATAAAACTTACTGTACACTAAGCTCATCAAAAGCCACCCTCAACAGTCTTTTAAAAATGGCCATCAATAGCATTTAAACAACGATTTTACTTGTTTTTCTCATTTATTAGTTGTACATTTGTCTTGTTGTTGTTAGGGTATGATATGAAGCTCGCCACCCAACACTGGTATTAATTTTTCAGATAACACAACACTTAACAAAACGCAAAGGTGTAACACATTGGAAATTCTTCCAGACTAGTTACACAAACATATATTTTCTTGATTACTGATTTGCAAGGTGTGAAAACCGATGCAGGATTTTTTGCGTCTAAAATTTCCATTCCAACTGCAAAGCATTAAAACTGGATAAAATCAGAACAGGGAAAAGTATGTGGTAAGATTTTAAAAATAATTATTAAAAAAATTTTAGAGACTATTTTAAAGACACAAACAAAAATTATGAAAAAACAATTACAAAAAACAAAATTACTGCTTAAGATCACCAGTCCAGTTATAGACCTAGACGGAAGTAATGAGAATTTTAACTTTTCAATTGAAATCCCACTTGAACTTAAAAATGAATTGGATAAGATGATGTATTTCGAATACTGTCAAAAAGAAAACGAAGTGTATACAGCAGAATATGATAAAATATTCTCGTGGACAATGGCTGAAAGAGAAAAAACTACAGAACAATCTCCCCTGTACGAAGCAATTGATGAAGCCATCGATGAACGAAGAACCAACTGGTATATTCCTTTAGCGGATCAACTGAAATTCGCTGAATCTATGGCTTTAGAGTTTGTCGAATCTGATCCGATTTTAACAGAACACATAGAAGATTTATCAGCAATTATTAACCAAGCATATTACCATTACAACGCAAGATACCTTGATTTTTATACGGTAGCAGAAGCATATGAAAAGCACTTTGATTAATTTTAACAATAATGGGCTACACCATGTGTAGCCCTATTAAATCAATTAAATATAAAACACATAAAATATGAATGAATTAATAAGATCACAGGAAAAAACAGTTAATGATTATGCTCAAAAATATCTTCTTTGCGATGATGAAGAATACAAAAAAAGGTTATTAGAAAGACTAGAAGAAGAACAAGAAAAATTAAACTTTTTAAGAGAAAAATTTAAAAAATAAACACAAACACATAAATAAAATGGAAACAAAAAACATAAAACTACTTACAAAAGAGTTAAGAAGAGCAGAAAAAGAATTAAGATGTTATCGTGCGGGATATGCAGCAACGCTAAACATTTTGGTTACAGACGACGAAAGAATGTTACTATATATAACAGCTAATGGTTTACCGAGAAATGAAATAGTATTCAATAATAGAGTTTTATCTTCAAATACCATATATGACTATTCAATTAATAAAGACTATTCGCACAAATTCACATATAAAGAAATTAAAGAACTAGCTAACGAGATTAATAATGAATGGAAAGAAAACAAGATTAAAGAATATGAATAATAATTTTGGTGTTAACATTGAAAATGATGGATACACTCACGAACAACGCATTGCAATAAGTCAAATGCAGGATAAGATGATAATGAATTATCTTAATGGCAATGCATTTACAGAGCTATTTGAAATGAAACAACAGGTAAATGAGTTGCATACTTTAGTAACAAAAAAACCCCTTCCAGTTGAAGAGGTTCTGAATAAAAAAGAGAAAATGAAATTAGAGATTGAAGAAATCAGAAACAAAAGAAAACTTAATGCTCTGCTTGAAAAAAACTAAAATTGCTTTCTTCCTCAATGTTACAATCTAAGCTTTTCAAATAAATCTCAGTAGTGTTAGAATTTTGATGCCTACATTGTTGTTGAATAAATTTAATAACATCAGGTCTATTTTTATTGTTGTAAAATAGATGAGTTACACCAGATGATTTTAGGCTATAAATTGTCTGGTTCTTTTTCTTGAATAAATTAGGGTGTTCCAATCGCAAGGCATCCAACAAATTATTCCAAGTTTTATCCAAAAAGTTTTTACTCAATGTAAATCCGTTAGGATTTGGAAATAGTAAAGCTTCATCATCTGTTACATCAATTCCTTTCTTTTCAATCCATTGCTCTATTGCAGGTTGTAATAATTGATTAATTAATACAGGGTACTTTTTACCATTGTTTGTTTTCTTTGATATGTCGGCTGTCATCCTAAACTTACGAGCGGGTAAATCAATGTGCTTCATTCTAATTCTTCTCATCTCTGCTTTACGGATGTAGGCATAATACAGAATCTTACCAAAAGCTTCCATCCTTTTGTTAGCTAATTTTCCTGATTCAAGTTCTTTGAAAATTATACCAACCTCTTCTTTGCTAAATATTTCATAATCTCCCCTTCCAGAACCATCTGCTTCTTTCCCTAAAATGTTATCTGCTGGATTTACGGTCAAAATTTCATATTCAACTAATTTATTGAAGAAAGCAGAAATCCAACCTTTACGGGTGTTCGTAGTTCTATAAGCCCATTTAATTTTAGGGTCTGGATGTTCATAATAATAATCCAAATAATCCCTAATATGCTTTTTAGTAATTAACCTGATATCATTTACTAATTCCTTATTATGTTCCTCAAAGTGTCCAACAAATTGATTTTTGAAAAACGTTTTAAGATTATAGGCACTATCTTTTTTTCTTTCTGAAATGTTAGAATAAATATTAATTTTTTTATAGTAAAATTCTAAATTCTTTTCAATGCTCCATTCTTTAGATTCTTCCAATTGCTTTTGGGCAATAGCTTGATAACCCGCTTTACTTTTTTCAGGGTCAATCCCGTCTTCAAGTTCACCTGTAAGTAGTAGAATAATTTTTTCTGCTAATTGTTCTCTTTTCTTGTATGCATTTTTACCAGATTCTGGTACATATTTCTTTTTACCATTTGTAACTATTTCAATTGGAAATACCCCATCAACTTTGAAATCTTTAGAGTTTAGTGTGGCTCTTACCTCTGGATATGTTGTACCAGCTTCTTTCCGATAATCTGACTTTCCATTAACAGTTAAAGTGTATCTGATTAGCCACTTATCCTTACCTTTGTGTAATGATGGTGTTGTAAATTCAAAGCTGTTCATAATTGCGTTTTCTAGATTTTATTGTCCCTTAATTGTCCCTTAACAGGCTCTAAGGTAATAATAAACCGCTTATGAACAAATTATTTATATTTACCCCACTATTTGATTTTTTAAATGACGAGATAGAGGTCTCTATTAGAGATAGCTATAGCGCTTTTATAAACAATTATAACTAAATTTGTACTTCCTAATTTTTAATAATATGAGTAATACAGTTGATACAGCATTTGCACCGGTAACTTTTACAGAAGGCGCTGTAAAGGAGCTTTTTAAATTAAAAGATCAGCAAGAAATTTCTGAGGACTTTGGGTTACGCGTAGGTGTTGACGGTGGGGGCTGCTCTGGAATGAGCTATGTACTTGGTTTCGATCAAAAAAAAGAAGGTGATCAGGAATTTATTATCGATGGCATTAAAGTCTTCATGCACAAAGCGCATCAGATGTATTTGATGGGAATGCAGGTAGATTGGCAAGATGGATTAAACTCAAGGGGCTTTACCTTTAGCAACCCAAATGCAAGTAGTACTTGCGGTTGCGGAACAAGTTTCTCAGTTTAAGTTCCTTTTCTTTTGTAACATTATACATGGTCTCGTTGTCTTAACAGCGGGACTTTTTATTTTTATCCCTTTAAGAATATATTTCATCTGAAATGACCTATACCGAAAACGTAAAACTAGCCCTTCAATCAATAAAAAGCAACAGGTTGCGTACCATGCTTACCGCATTGATCATCGCAATTGGCCTATCTGCATTAGTAGGTATATTAACAACACTCGATGCTGTTAAAAAAAGTATGACTGAGGCCTTCTCCAGTATGGGGGCCAACGCGTTTACCATCAGAAACAGAGGATCAGGCATAAGGGTTGGCGGCTCTGGCCAACGCCCAAAACCATTCCGGTCTATCAAATACGAAGATGCGGTAAGTTTTAAGGAAAGATTAAATACACCTGCAACAGTCGCGATCAGTGTATTTGCTACAGGAGGCTCAACAGCTAAGTTTGGCGCTGAAAAAACTAACCCTAATATCAATATTCAAGGTATTGATGAAAATGGATTGAACTCACAAGGCTTGAATCTTTCGCTTGGGCGTAATTTCAGTCCCGCCGAAGTAGTGTCAGGGAACAATGTCTGCATAATAGGTAATGAGATCAGGACTAAGCTTTTTAGAGATCAAAGTCCCATAGATAAAGTAATAAACGTTGGAAACAACAGGTTAAAAGTTATTGGAGTTCTTGAGTCAAAGGGTCAAAGTATGGGGTTTAGCGGCGACAGATCCGTTTATGTTCCCCTTCTAAAAGCTAAGTTGATTAACTCCAACTCAAATCCTTCTTATACCATTACGGTAATGGTACCAAGCAATGATCAGATGGATAACATTATTGGCGAAGCTACATCAGAACTAAGAAAGATAAGAAAGGTAAAGGTTTCAGAACCGAACAATTTTGAGATCACAAAAAGTGATTCCCTTGCCCAAACCCTTTTCGAACAATTAAGATATGTAGTGTTAGGAGGAATTGCCATCGGAGCCATTACACTAATTGGTGCGTCCATTGGACTAATGAATATTATGCTGGTTTCCGTAACAGAAAGAACCAGGGAAATCGGAATCAGGAAGGCCATTGGTGCAAATCCTTCTGTAATTCGTAAACAATTCTTAATAGAGGCCGTTATAATTTGTCTTATTGGAGGTGCATTTGGCATATTCCTTGGAATAGCCATAGGAAATCTCATCTCATTTGCAATGGGAGGATCATTCATAATACCATGGGAATGGATTATGGGCGGTTTTGCATTATGTGTTGGGGTAGGTATTATTTCGGGTTATTACCCTGCAAAAAAAGCCTCTAAACTCGATCCGGTAGAAGCTTTAAGGTATGAATAAAAAAGGGAAGATAATTATCTTCCCTCATATTGATTTTCGTAGTAAGCCTGGTAATTCCCGGAAGTGACATCAGAAAGCCACCCTTCATTTTTCAAATACCACTCTACTGTTTTTTCTAATCCTTCTTCAAACTGTAAACTAGGCACCCAGTTTAATTCATTTTGAAGTTTGGTGGAGTCAATAGCGTAACGTAAGTCATGACCGGCTCTATCCGTTACAAAAGTGATCAGCTTTGCCGACTCCCCTTCTGCCCTGCCTAGTTTCTTGTCCATAATCTTACATAGTAAATGAATAAGATCTATGTTTTTCCATTCGTTATGGCCACCAATATTATATGTTTGTCCTGTTTTAGCCTGATGGAAGATAACATCAATCGCGCGTGCATGATCTTCTACCCATAACCAATCGCGAACATTCTCGCCCTTACCATATACCGGCACTGGTTGTTCATTTTTAATATTATTGATTGCCAATGGTATCAATTTCTCAGGAAAATGATGAGATCCGTAATTATTAGAACAGTTAGACACAACTATATCTATCCCATAAGTATCGTGATAAGCTCTTACAAAGTGATCCGAAGATGCTTTTGAAGCAGAGTAAGGACTATGTGGATCATAAGCTGTAGATTCAGTAAACATTCCTGTTTCGCCAAGCGCACCATAAACTTCATCTGTTGAAACGTGGTAAAACCTTTTCTTATCATAGCTACCTTTCCAGTATTCACGTACCGCATTCAAAAGATTAACTGTTCCGATAACATTGGTCATCACAAAAGCTGTCGGATCAGTGATCGACCTGTCAACATGCGATTCAGCCGCTAAATGAATAACTGCATCAAAATTCTCTTTACCAAACAACTCATTTATTACAGTTGCATCTGTAATATCAGCTTTAACAAAACGGTAATTTGGTTTATCCTCAATATCGGTAAGATTTGCAAGGTTACCAGCATAGGTTAACTTATCCAGATTTACAATCATGTAATCAGGATAGTTATTTACAAATCTTCTTACAACATGAGAGCCAATAAACCCAGCTCCTCCGGTTATTAATATTTTTTTCATAGTCTATAATTCTTTAGGCAGTCCAAGTTCCAGAGCTACCGAAGATGTTTTGTTTTGATATATTTTACTAAGCACGGTATCTAATCGATCCTTTAAATCAAACTGCAGATCTTCATGTAGTTTATAAAACTTATTCAATACTGAAACTGTCGACTTAACAAAGTAAACAGAAAGTTTTTCGTTAAACTTATGCAAAGGCGAAAAAATACCTTCTTTAAAATCTATTGGAATTTGGTTTAATAAATGAATTCTCAACTCCATTTCTGTAGTAACGTCCTTTGTTACCTTAAAATGATGACTGATGCTTCCATTTAATTTACGCATTCTTAATAGTGTATCTTTTGAAGTGAGTTTTTTATTAGATAAAAGATCTTTAGCCGTTTCATCTATTGTTGCCAATAGTTTTTCATAACGTTCTACCAGATCATGTTCATCTTCGAGCAGCTTAAAATGCAAATGTTCTGTTAAAACCTTATCCTTTGCAATTAGTCTGAGCAATAATTTATCTTTTTCCTTTTCAGGAAGAGATTTTATCTCCAGTTTAAGATCCTTATGCTCACTTAACAGCATACTAAAATGGGTTGTCTTTTAAGTACTTCTCCCAGTTCCAGGCCGATGACATCATTACATCGATGTCTAATTCTGCCTTCCAGTTTAAGTCTCTTGCAGATTTTGTTACATCACCCCAAACTTTCTCGATATCACCTTCTCTCCTTGCTCCAATAGTGTAATCCAGCTTTTGTCCTGTTGATTTCTCAAAGGCATCAATAATTTGCAATACTGAAGATCCTTTTCCGGTTCCTAAATTAAACACTTCGTAATTTGAATCTGCTTTATTACCTTCCAGGCGCTTAATAGCTGCAACATGTGCTTTAGCTAAATCTACCACATGAATATAATCTCTTATCGCACTTCCATCAGGAGTATCATAATCATTACCATAAACAGTTATCGGTCCACGTTTTCCAATTGCCGACTGTGTAATGAACGGAACAAGGTTTTGAGGTACACCAATTGGCAACTCACCAATTAAGGCAGTTTCGTGCGCACCCACCGGGTTAAAATAACGAAGTGAAATCACATTTAATGATGGTGTAACTGCACAGGTTTCCTGTAAAATTTCTTCAGCTATTTGTTTGGTATTGCCATATGGCGATTCTGCTCTTTTTGTAGGGGCTGATTCTGTTACCGGCAACACATCTGGTTGACCATAAACGGTACATGATGAAGAGAACACCAATTTAACTGAACTGTTAAACGCAGTAATCAGGTTAATTAGTGAGTAAAAATTATTTTTATAATACTTCAGTGGCTGCTGTACAGACTCTCCAACTGCTTTAAAAGCTGCAAAGTGGATTACTCCATCAATATCAGTGTTTTTCGCTGCAAATTCATTTACCTTAGCTTCATCACATAGGTTAAGCTGAACAAATTCTGGCTTAATTCCTATAATTGTTTCTATCTGATCAAGTATTTTAGGGTTAGAATTAGAGAGGTCATCAATAATTACCACCTCATATCCTGCATTATGCAATTCAACTACTGTATGCGAACCAATAAAACCAGTTCCTCCAGTTACTAATATTTTAGACATTCTTATTAACGATTATATGTTGTAAAATCTTTATGTTCCTTGTTTATTAAAGCCTCAGCTGGCAGTGATTTAAAATATTCGTAGGTAATCTTTAATCCTTCTTCACGACTAACTTTTGGCTCCCAGCCCAAAATCTCTCTTGCTTTTGTAATATCCGGGCGGCGTTGTTTCGGATCATCAACCGGCAAATCTCTTAAAACCAGTTTCTGATTTGTTCCCGTTAGTTTAATAATCTCCTCTCCAAATTGCTTAATTGTTATCTCATCCGGGTTACCAATATTTACCGGCATCACGTAATCACTTAACAATAACCTGTAAATACCTTCTATCAGATCATCAACATAACAGAAAGACCTGGTTTGAGACCCATCGCCAAACACAGTTAAGTCTTCACCTCTTAAGGCCTGACCAATAAAAGCAGGTAAAACACGTCCATCATTTAGACGCATTCTAGGGCCATAAGTATTAAAAATCCTAACTATTCGTGTTTCCACACCATGAAAGGTGTGATAAGCCATAGTCATTGCTTCCTGAAAACGTTTGGCTTCATCATAAACACCTCGAGGCCCAACCGGATTCACATTTCCCCAGTATTCCTCTGGCTGAGGGTTTACACTTGGATCGCCATAAACTTCCGAAGTAGAAGCAATGAGCATCCTGGCTTTTTTATTCTTTGCTAAACCTAACAGATTGTGTGTTCCTAAAGATCCTACCTTTAACGTTTGAATAGGAATTTTAAGATAATCAATAGGGCTCGCAGGCGAAGCAAAATGTAAAATATAATCTAATTTACCAGGTACATGAACAAATTTTGAAACATCATGATGTGCAAATTCAAAACTCTCTAAACCAAATAAGTGTTCTATATTTTTCAGATCCCCTGTTATCAGGTTATCCATGGCAATCACATAATAGCCTTCTTTTATAAATCTATCGCACAAATGCGATCCTAGAAAACCGGCAGCACCGGTTATTAAAACTCTTTTACGTCCCATTAGTTTATTAGCTTACGGCCTACACTATTATAGTAATAACCTAAGTCAATCATCTTTTCTAAGTCGTATAGGTTACGGCCGTCAAAAATAACCTTGTTAGTTAATGTCTGTTCCATTCTTTCGAAATCTGGATTTCTAAAAACAGACCACTCTGTTGCAATCAGCAATGCATCTGCACCTTCCAAAGCTTCGTATTGATTGCTTGAGTACTGAATTTTATCACCTATCAGCGCTTTTACGTTGTCAATCCCTTCCGGATCAAATGCAGTAACCGTTGCACCATGTTTCACTAGCTCTTGAATAATATACAAAGCTGGTGCCTCACGGATATCATCTGTTTCTGGTTTAAAGGCAAGGCCCCATAAAGCGAAGTGCTTGCCTTTTAAATCATTTTTATAGTATTTCAAAAGCTTATCAACCAAAACAATTTTCTGCCTTTCATTCACATTCATCACCGCTCTCAGAATCTGAAAATCATAATTATGTTCATCCGCAGCTTTTGCTAAGGCTTGCACATCTTTAGGAAAGCAGCTTCCACCATAACCGATACCAGGGAATAAGAATCTTTTGCCAATTCTTGCGTCAGAGCCAATACCTTTACGTACAGCGTCAACATCGGCTCCTACAATTTCGCATAGGTTAGCCACCTCATTCATAAATGTTATTTTGGTAGCAAGAAATGAATTAGCAGCGTATTTTGTCAGCTCAGACGATCGCTCGTCCATAAACAATATCGGATTTCCTTGTCTAACATACGGGCCATATAGCTCTAAAAGCAATTTCTTTGCCTTTTCGCTGCTGGTGCCAATTACTACCCTATCAGGTTTCATGAAATCATCTACAGCCACACCTTCACGTAAAAACTCTGGGTTAGAAACCACATCAATTTCTACTGAAGTATTTTCCTTAAAAACAGCCTGCACCTTATCTGCTGTTCCAACCGGAACTGTCGATTTATTAATAACCACCTTATATTCAGTAACCAGCTTCGAAATATCTTTTGCTGCCCCTAGAATATACGATAGATCTGCTGCACCATCGCCACCTGGAGGCGTAGGCAAAGCCATAAAAATAATTTGTGCTTCCTTAATTCCGGCTGCAAGATCAGTAGTAAAAACCAATCTTCCCTGAGCAATATTTCTGTGAAATAGTACATCTAATCCGGGTTCATAAATAGGAACTTCACCATTTTGCATTTTGAGCACTTTGGCTTCATTAACGTCAACGCATATAACGTCGTTACCAGTTTCGGCCAAACAAGTACCGGTAACTAAACCTACGTACCCTGTTCCTATTACGGCTATTTTCATATATTAATTCGGTTTTAATTTTATTGAAGTATCTTCGGCTAAGATAAGAAATAAACACAAAATGCTTTTGCTTTATAATATCGCGATTCAACTTTATGGTTTAATTATTAAAATATTCTCCCTGTTCAATAATAAAGCTAAACTTTTTGTTCAAGGAAGAAGGAATATTTTTGAAAAAATACAAAAAAAGATAGATCCCGCTAAGTCAAACATCTGGTTTCACTTTGCCTCACTTGGAGAGTTTGAACAAGGCCGGCCTTTATTAGAAAAAATTAAAAGTACTTATCCCGAAAAGCAAATTATAATTACTTTTTTCTCCCCATCAGGATACGAAATCAGAAAAGACTACGCCTTGGCTGACGGAGTATTTTACCTGCCGCTTGATACACCCAGTAATGCCAAACAACTTATTGCAGCTATAAATCCTGAATTAGCGGTATTCACTAAATATGAGTACTGGTATCATTATTTTAAAGTCCTTCACCAATCTGGTATTCCACTTTACATTATATCCGGTATTTTCAGACCCGATCAGATTTTCTTCAAATGGTATGGCTCTTTTAACCGCAAAATTTTAAGTTTTGTAAATCACTTTTTTGTCCAGAATGAAGAAAGCAAGCAGTTGCTCAGTCAAATAAACATACACAATGTAAGTATCAGTGGCGATACCAGGTTTGACCGGGTGGCAGAGAATGCAAAATCGCCAAAGGAATTTGAAACAATCAGAAAATTTTGTGATAACAACAACACGCTTATTGCAGGAAGTACCTGGCCGGCTGATGAGCATTTACTAGTAACACTTATTAACGCCTATCCGAACTGGAAATTCATTATCGCCCCTCATGAGATAGATAAAGCGCATATAGACGAAATTGTAAAACTTATCCCTGAATCGGTTAAGTATTCAGAATTAACAAACCCGCCTGTAGATACTCAAACGCTAATAATAGATAACATTGGTCTTTTATCATCTATCTATCAGTACGGACAAATTGCTTATATAGGTGGGGGATTTGGTGTAGGGATACACAATACACTGGAGGCTGCCGCATTTGGAATGCCCGTAATCTTTGGGCCTAGATACGATAAATTTCAAGAAGCAAAAGACCTGATCTCCATAAATGCTGCTGTTAGCATTAACAATGCTGAGGAATTATTCATTGCATTCCAAAAGCTTACAGAGGACAGAACTTCGGGTGATCTTGCAAAAAGGTATGTAAACACAAAGACCGGATCAACAGATCAGATCATTAAATACATTGCTCAAAATTTTTAGCTCACCGCCATTTCTGCAATGGCATCAATAAACTTTGGATGATCATTAAGGCTTTCAACCAACTGAACATGTTCGCCACCTAAGGCCTTAAATTCTTCATGATATTCAACTGTAATTTCATAAAGTGTTTCCAGGCAATCGGCAACAAATGCAGGACTAAATACAAGTAAACGTTTTTTTCCTTCAGCAGCAAGTTTCTTTAACACATCGGTTGTGTATGGCTGCACCCATGGCTCTTTACCCAAACGCGATTGGAAGCAAACGGTATAATTTTCTCTGGAAATATTCAATTTCTCTGCAAGTAACCTTGCTGTATCATGCCCCTGCGCAGAGTAGCAAAATTTATTGGTATCATTTAAAGTTTCACAGCAATTGTCCTTTTTCAGACAATAATTTCCAGTATGATCACACTTTAACAATTGGCGCTCGGGAAGCCCGTGAAAACTAAACAATACGTGGTCATAGGTCTCTGGCTGATATTTCTTTGCATTTTCAGCAAAGACCTCTAACATCAATTCGTTATCGTGAAATGAATTTACAAATGAAACCGGAGGTATAGTGGTCCATTTACTTACAATTTCCATTACGCTTTGTATTACCGAACCACTGCTAGCAGAAGCATATTGAGGAAACAAGGGAATTACTTTTATACTTTCAACCAAACCTGCTTTCATTTTATCTAAAGCAGATTGAATCGAAGGGTTCTGATACCTCATCGCCAGTTCAACATGATATTCATCTCCTAATTTCTCCTGAACTAACGCAGCTTGTATTTTGCTATAATACAATAATGGAGATCCGTTTTCATCCCAGATTTCTTTATATAATTTTGAAGTTTTAGGACTGCGAAAAGGAACAATTATACCTTTAACCAATAGTGTACGGTTAAAAGCATTAACATCTATTACGCGCTCATCCATCAAAAACTGATCAAGATATTTGCGTACATCTTTTACTTCCGGACTATCCGGAGTTCCTAAATTCACTAACAAAACGCCCTTTTTTCCCATAATATGGCCCAAAATTAACTTATTATACTTTTATAATCTTCCGTAAAAACAATAATTACTTTTTAATGATTTTGGAGAAAGGCTTTAACCTCTTCCATCAACCACATAGGCGTAGATGTAGCACCGCAAATTCCAACCTTATCTTTAGGAGAAAACCAGTTGAAATCTATTTCCTCAATATTTGAAATGAAATATGAATTGTCGTTATACTTTTTGCAAACATCATATAAAACCTTTCCGTTAGATGATTTCTTCCCCGAAACGAATATGATCTTATCATAGTTTACCACAAATTTCTCCAAATCAGTATAACGGTTAGAAACTTGTCGGCAAATGGTGTCATTTGCTTTAATGTCATATCCCCTACTTATGAGTTCGTCTTTTATCTGGTAAAATTTATCTGTACTCTTAGTTGTTTGACTATACAAAGTGAATTTCGAAGGCAGATCTACATGATCCAACTCTGCCAAATCCTGAAAAACAATTGCTTTCCCATCAGTTTGTCCTTGTAAGCCTACTACTTCCGCATGACCATGTTTACCGAAGATCAGAATTTGCTCATCATCATCGTGTGAGTTCTTAATTCTGTTTTGAAGTTTTAAAACAACCGGACAAGAAGCATCAATTAATGTTAGTTCATTTTCCAATGCAAGCTGGTAAGTAGATGGAGCTTCTCCATGAGCTCTGATCAGAACCTTTTCCTTCTTTAAGCCCTGCAATTGCTCATGATCGATTATCCTTAAACCTTTATCGGTTAACCGTTTAACCTCTTCATCGTTATGCACAATATCGCCCAGGCAATACAAGTAATCCTCATGATCTAAAATATCTTCAGCCATATCAATAGCATAAACTACCCCAAAGCAAAAGCCCGACGCCTTATCTATAGTAACGGTTAAATCGTATTTCATCTTTCTTCTGACACTAATAATGTACAAAATTACACAAAAAGAGTTTCATATTCTTATATCTTATGTTTAACTGATGTCAATACCTTAATCCAAAGTCCCTTTAATAACAGTCCTAAGAGCATAATCATTTGAATTGGATGGAGCAAAACATTTATAAAAGGATTTTGTGTTGTAAGGAAAGATATCATTACCCTACTCAGGAAAATCAATCCAAAAGGTAAAACCAAAAATACCGGTTCAAAATTGATCAACACAATAATAGGTCCGGCAATAACCAGCACCAGGTAAATTAACACGGCAAATATGTTATTCCCAAATGTCAGCAACAACTGCGATGAGACCTTATCAAATCCTACCTTTTCATCAATATAAACGAACTTATTTGCAAGTAAAACTTCTGTTTTCCCATGCCAGTCACTCGTCTTATAGCTGCTTGCTTTAAAAAACATGCACCCGGTATTAGTTGTTGCAAATATTTGTTGGGTACTCAACCTCACCAATCTTAACGGCAAAAGATTCAGCAAAATGAAATCACTTAAAGGATAAACCAACCGGCTAAATAGTCCGCTAAATCTACGATTAGGAACTATGCTCAACAAGTCCAGATCAAACACCTTAGTACGACAAATAAGATTGTTTATCAACCCCTTATTAATAATTGTATTAACATCCAAGAAAAGAATAAAGCCGCCAGTTGTTTTAGCCACTGCTTTTTCTGTTGTTTCTGAATGTTTTTTAACAACAACTTCAACATTCGTGTAATCCTGAGCATTGATAGATGCGATCAATGAAGAAGGATCATCATTTTTATCCGACAAAGAAATGATAACTGAAACCTTATCGGTAAAGTGTTTTCCGTAATAGCCAAGCTTTGGATTGGATAAGAAATTAAATAACGTAACTGAAAACCGCAGCACAATAAATACAAGCACAGCATAAACGAAAGTGATCATATTGTTTTACTCTGGCTTTTAACTGCATACCCATAATGTTTGTTATACTCACTTTTGAGTAGTTGCAAACTCACATACTCCTCCGCTTCCCAGGTGGCGAGGTAACTTCTCGCCTCTGGCTTTCTGCCTCCAAAATAATCTGTAAGATTAGCCGAAAATATAGTTTGAAATTTCTTCCTGGAAGCATTCACAACCTGCATCACTCCTTTTTCAAAAGTTATACTACCGATGTAGCTAGTATAGAGTTTTCCCTGAGGAAACATGAGGACCAAATTATCAGGATTATCCAGTAAGCTCCCTGCATATGTTAATGTTTGCACCACATCCTTTCCTTTCGTTTCTGCAGCAAAAGCGCCCAAATATTTTAAAAACCATAACTTCTCGTAATCTTCTTTCGTAACCAGCACATGAAACTGTTTCTTAAACAACTTTTTGTTTAAATAGAACATCAAAAAACCGTCCCACCAGCTAAAATGATTGGCCAATAAAAGCACAGCCTCATTTTCTTTGATCTGAAGCTTGTTAAAATTGTACGAAGAAAAGTCCTTCTTAATGATATAAGTAACATACCAGGAAAAGAACTTAAAAATTACAGGGCTTTTTTGGGACTGGTACATCCCTCTAAAATGAGAAAAATTAGCCTCAAATGCAAACGGCTAGCTTAAATAAACCCTGTCTTCCTCACCTTCAACATCCATAACCACATCAACATGTTCCTTTAAAACAGTAGCCATCTCCAGACCAACAAAATCAGTAGCTATCGGGAAAATTTTGTGGCTCCTGTCTACCAGTACCACTGTACGGATTTTTTTGTGTGGCGTATTCAGGAAAACGCCTAAACCATAAGCAAGTGTTTTACCACTATTTAATACATCATCAACAAGTATGATCACCTTATTTTTCCAATGCGACTCGTCTAAATCAGTATTAGCAACCAATTTAGTATTCAGCCTGTCAAGATCTATCCTGAGCATCGTGATTTTAAGATCAGAGATTTTTGTCAATACCTTCTTAAGCCTTAAGGCTAATTTATAGCCCCGGTCCCATATTCCTGCCAATACAATTTCCTTCTCGTCTAAATTATCTTCCAGAATCTGGTATGCAATTCTGTTGATCTTTTGCTGTATCTGTTTTTTATCTAGAATAAGTAATTGAGATTCTGCCATCTGGTATCACATTGTTTATGCTACAAAAAGAACCATTTTAAGGTTCATATTCAAACTTAGATAAAAATATTTTTATATGCGTTTAAAAAAAGTTTACAAATCGTGCAACGTTTAGGCCTCTGTTGCGTCTAATCAATAAACCCTCAATCTAAAATCAATTATGAAAGCATCATCTATACTTAAATCAGCCCTAACACTACTTGTGTTTTCGGCATCTGTAATATCATCAAATGCCCAGCAGAACAAAGACGTTTCTATAACCAACTTTAATGAAGTTTCAGTTTCAAGTGGAATAGACGTATACCTTACACAGAGTAATTCCGAAAATATTCGTATCAACGCTCATCCTGATCTCATTAAAAATGTCATCATCGAGAAAGAAGGAAACAACCTAAAAATCAGATATAAAGATGGTGTTAACTGGGGTCGGTTATTTAAAAATCAAAGCATCAAAGTTTATGTCAATTATAAAACGTTAAAAGCCTTATCAGCAAGCGGAGGTAGTGATGTGTATACTCAAAACACACTAAAAACCGATAGATTGTCATTAAGTGCATCAGGAGGTTCTGATTTAAAATTAGATGTAGTTGCTAAAGATATTGAAGTACACACAAGTGGTGGATCTGATGTTGATTTAAAAGGAAGTGCAACAAATATGGAGGTTGCTACAAGTGGAGGCAGCGATGTAAATGCACTGGATTTTATAGTTGATTACGCAAAAGTAAGTTCAAGTGGTGGTTCTGATGCAAACATTCATGTTAATAAAGCATTAGAGGCAAGTGCCAGTGGAGGTAGTGATATAAACTACAAAGGAAGTGCATCAGTAAAAAACAACTCCAGCAAAAGCGGAGATGTAAACCGATTAAAATAAAGTTTAGTTTTAGTTTTTAGTTATTCCTGCCAAACGGATGTCTGGCAGGAATTTTTATTTTAAATTGCAACCATTATTTCAGATCAATCGTCTATAACTATATAGACGCCATACTTATGAAAAACCTCTCTGTTCCTATAATTATTATATTCCTTTTCTTTGCAAATGCTGTTAATGGTCAACCTATCAATAAGAAAAAGATTGACAGTATTCTAGCCAATCTTTCAAAGAACAATATCCCCGGAGTAGCAGTAGGTATTGTACAAAAGGAAAAGCTGGTTTACGCCAGTGGGTTTGGATTAGCTGATCTGAATACAAAACGTAAAAATACTTCTGCAACTTGCTTTAACATCTGCTCAGTATCTAAACAATTCACGGCAGCCTGCATTTATTTGCTTGAAGAACAAGGAAAATTAAAAACAAGCAACCACCTTTCTAAATATTTCAAGGACCTCCCTGCGTATGCAGATACCATTACCATTGATCAGCTTATTCACCATCAAAGCGGCATTAAAGACTTCACTACATTACTCTGGCTTAGGGATATGGAGGAAAATGGTAAAACCACAGATCAGCAAGCTTACGCTACACTTTCGCGTCAGTCATCATTAAACTTTCCAGCGGGCGATCAGGAAAGCTACACTAATTCCGGTTATTTTTTCCTTTCCAAAATTGTGAGTATAGTAAGCGGTCAGGACCTTAGTCAGTTCGCTAAAGCGCACCTTTTTAATCCTTTAAAAATGGCAAATACAGGTTTCTCACGTAGCCACCTGGTACAAAATAAGGCTAATGGATATCTTTTAGAAGACAATAAATACATCCAGTATAATCCCAAGACTTCAATTATAGGTCATTCGAATGTTTATAGTGCGATCACTGACTGGGATAAATGGTTCAACGAAATGAAAAACCATAGGGTTTTGGGTGATAAAGTCTGGAAAAAAATACTGACACCTGCCATAAACAACGATGGAAATCAAATAGATTACGCAGGAGGAGTTAGAATTACCTCTTTCCAAGATCAAAAAATGATCTCTCATGGTGGAGATTTGCCAAGTTATCATAGCTATATGGCATTTTTTCCTGAAAAAGATCTTGGTATTATCATTATGAGCAACAATGGTACTTTTTCAGGTTATAATATACTTACCAGTATCTATAATAACATCTACCCTGGTACCAAACCAATATTACTTCAACAAGAAACAGAAAAACCAATCGAAAAAAAAGTAGTTAAAGAATTCAAGCTTAGTGTAAGTACCTTACCTTACGCTGGCAGTTACCTGATAGAAGGAAGCCAAAATATGGTTTTTGATGTGCTCAGTAAAGACAGTTCCTTAACTGTTCTCCAAAAATGGAATCAGAATGATTATCCTATTTTACCATTAAACGATTCCTTATTTTATATTAAAGGCGAGGAAGACATCACCTTCGAATTTAGGCAACCCCAGAATAGTCATACTCAAAAAATGCTAATTACTCAGCAAGGAAAACCATCATGGGCAAAAAGAATTGAACCGGAAAAAGAAGACATCAATACCTTAAATCAATATTGCGGAAACTTTTACAGTCCTGAGATCGATGCTCATTATACAATACTAATAAATAATGGTAGCCTGAATATGAAGATAGGCAGCAGTACACAAAAAATAACCTCTTCTGGTAATAAAGACTATTATTATCTCCCGGAAACAGGAATGGAGTTCAATTTCAGAAGAAACGAAAGCCATCAAATTGATGGCCTTATTTTAAATCATGTCAGAGTAGAAAAACTGCTTTTCTTAAAAGAATAGTTATCCTTTGTTTTTATAAGGATAATAAATAAAGTTAGCCCCTTCAGGTACAATCACAAAAACGCACATAAAATCTTCGGGTTTTTTGTAGCTTTTAAGGAATAATGCTTTTTTATCCGGTTGGATTATACCTTTTTCTACAAACTCTTCAAAAGTAGAGGCCTGTATAGTCCATTCAGTATTTAATTCTTTTCTATCCAAAATTACCTCCCCAATATTTACTTCGTACTGGTGGGCAATAAAAATGGGATTAGCAGATATTCCTTCCAACATTATCTCTACAGCAATCTCTTTAATAGAGTCAGCATATAAATCTAAATCCTTTTCTAAGCTTACCAATGGGCTTTGCTTTTTCTCTTCTGCTTTTCCACCTTCTGGTTCCTGTGGCAATAATTCTTCTATATCCATCTTAATTATTCTCTAAACTATCTTCCGATGTACTACCTACAAATTTCAATAACACTACATTTTCAACGTGCTGAGTATGAGGAAACATATCAACAGGTTTGATACGAACTACCTCATATTTTTCTTTTAACAGCGCCAAATCTCTTGCCTGGGTAGCTGCATTACAACTCACATACACAATTTTCTCAGCTTCCATTTCAAGGAGTCTTTCCACTACGTCCACATGCATTCCGGCTCTTGGCGGATCTGTAATTACCACATCAGGCTTACCATGACTTGCAATAAAGTCCCTTGTCAGGATATCCTTCATGTCGCCTGCATAAAAAATAGTATTATCTATTTTATTAAGCTCAGAATTAAACTTGGCATCTTCAATAGCTGTTGGCACATATTCAATTCCAACCACCTGTTTTACACTTCTTGCTACAAAATTAGCAATGGTACCAGCTCCGGTATACAAATCATAAACCAGTTCATCACCAGTAAAACCTGCAAACTCTTTGGTAATTTTATACAACTCATGGGCCTGATCAGAATTGGTCTGGTAAAAAGACTTAGCCCCAATTTTAAACTGTAGGCCATCCATTTCCTCAAAAATATGATCTCTACCTGCATAGGTAATTACCTCCTGATCAAAAATAGTATCATTCTTTTTTTGGTTCAGGATGTAAAGCAACGAAGTGATCTCCGGGAAATTCACTTTCAAATGCTCCATTAAACCATCTACCTGCTCCTGTTCTGCATAAGCAAAAACCACCACCACCATTACCTCACCAGTAGATGAAGTACGTATAATCAGATTTCTTAAATTACCTTCGTGATTGCGCAGATCATAAAAAGTTAAACCGTTTTCCAAAGCATAAGCCCTAACACTATTCCTTAATGTATTAGAAGGCTCAGCCTGCAGGTAACAATGCTGGATGTCCAGAATTTTATCAAACCTTAGCGGAACGTGAAAACCCAGCGCATTCATTTCCAGATCCTCATTCGGACCAGTTAAATCCTCTGGCCTATCTGCCATATCTTGCTTATTCAACCAGCGTTTATTAGAAAACGTGTATTCAAGCTTATTGCGATAGTATTTATTTTCTGCAGAACCCAAAATTGGCTCCATTGCAGAGGCATCAATTTTTGCAAGGCGCTGTAAAGCAGCCTCTACATTTTTATGTTTAAATTTTAGTTGAGCATCATAGCCCATGTGTTGCCATTTACAACCACCACAGGTACCAAAGTGCTGACAAAAAGCGTCAACTCTTAAATCAGAAGCTTTATTTAAGCTTTCAATTACTGCTTCTGCAAAATTTTTCTTTTTCTTTACTATGCGGACATCAACCACATCGCCCGGCACGGCTTTATCCACAAATATAACTAGTTCATCTGCTTTGCCAACTCCTTTGCCCTCTTCGGCAATGTCAATAATACTTAGATTAGGGATGATGGTTACTGTTCCGGCTTTTCTATTTCTACTCATTATGCCGCAAAATTAGATAAAATTTCAGACATACTAATCTCCATAAGGCATTCAAAACACCTTTAAAAGAAAAGAAAATGCAATATCAAACTCTACTTACCAAAAACTTTAAGGATTAAACCGAAAAAGCCTTCAACCATATTAAAGCTCATATCAAATTTCTCATCAACCATTACAGAAATCTCTAAAACCTCTTTACTCATAATATATTGACGTATACAGTCAAATATAGATGTTTTTATACCGAATACCAAAACGGTACATGTTAAGGTTTTGTAAAGAAACCTACAAAGCGGCCTTTACCAGGAAGGGAAGAAGTTCTTTCTGAAAACTAACAAAGTTCTTGCGAACATCAGAATCACTAACAGAAGTGAAGGCGAATGAGAATACAATGCTCTTGCTTGCTTTTAATAAAAATGCCAGGCCTTCTTTACGAGATGGGTTATTTTTAAAATGGTCGAGCTCTAAATAAGCAGAAAGCAATAAAGACTCTAACTGATCAGATAAATGCTTTAAAAAATCTTGCGAGTTTGCATTTTCCCTAACAAAATCCCAGCCGATAAACTCATTACAAACGGTATAAGTAAGTCTGCATGTTTTCATTACAAGCGCCTTAAGGTGCTCTTCTTCATCAGCAAACTGAGCTTTATTTTTTAAAATTTCATGAAGGTTCAGGTCCAGATAATTCATCAGGATAGCATCCAAAATCTGTTCTTTGCTTTCAAAATACTTATATATAGTTGCTTTAGCTATTCTGGCTTTTCTGGCGATCTCATTAACACTTGTTTTATGATAGCCGTACTTTCTGAATAGCTCTTTTGCAGACCTGATTATACTTTCCTTTATTTTCTCTGGTTCCATTAGTTACTTACATTTATAGTCAGGCCACCACGAAGTGATGTAGTATAAGATTTTAAATTACGTACAGCCGGCGCTTTTTGCGGAGTTCCGTCAAGCAGCAAAAATTTAGCTCCTGTACACGGATCAGTAGCTGTAATTCCGGTCGAGTCCGGAACAACTGCACAACCACCATTTTGAGGGTTTACTGAACTGGCTCTATCGAATGTCCTGTAGCCACCACCAATTGCAACAATCATCAGACCTTTAACNCCNTGATTATCTACCAGTAATACATTGTTCTTGGCTTTAATCTTAAATTCCTGAACGGTCACATTGTATTCCACAAAAACATTAGGAATCATTTCACTTTCTTTTCCACATCCTCCAAAAGTGATCACCAACAGAAATAATCCGACTATTTTTTTAATCATTATATTAATGACGTTTTATATTGCTTTAAAAAGCGAGCATCATTTTCAGAAAATAAACGCAAGTCTTTGATTTCGAATTTAAGGTTGGCAATACGCTCAATACCCATTCCGAATGCAAAGCCGCTATATTTCTTGCTGTCGATATTACAATTTTCCAAAACGTTAGGATCAACCATGCCACATCCTAAAATTTCAACCCAGCCGCTATACTTACACATCTGACAACCTGCGCCTTTGCAGATAGTACAAGAAATATCCATTTCAGCTGACGGCTCTGTAAAAGGGAAATAAGAAGGGCGGAAACGAACCTTTGTACCTTCTCCATAAAGTTCCTGTACAAAATAGAACAGCGTTTGCTTTAGATCTGCAAATGAAACATTTTCATCAATATACAAACCCTCTACCTGGTGGAAAAAGCAATGCGCCCTAGCAGAAATGGCCTCGTTACGATAAACACGACCCGGCATAATTGCTCTGAATGGTGGCTTACCAGCCTCCATCATTCTTACCTGAACAGAAGAAGTATGCGTACGCAAGGCAATATCGCCTTTTTCGCCTCCTTTTTTAATAAAGAAAGTATCCTGCATATCTCTAGCAGGGTGTTCTTCCGGGAAGTTTAAAGCAGAGAAATTGTGCCAGTCATCCTCAATCTCCGGACCTTCTGCTACAATAAAACCAAGTTTATTAAAAATCTCGATGATTTCTCGTCTAACCAAAGCCAATGGGTGGCGGGCGCCAACTTCAAACCCTTCACCAGGTAAGGTTAAATCTATATCAGCACTTGCTGAAACTTCTGCTACCCCACCCTGATCTTTCAGTGTTTGATATTTTGCTTCTGCGAGCTGTTTAAATTCATTTAAAACCTTTCCCAGAGTTCTTTTTTCTTCTGGTGAAACGGCCTTAAATTCATCGAAAATATCTTTGATAATTCCTTTAGTACCAAGGAATTTTATACGGAATTGTTCTAATTCGTCTGCTTTATCAGTTGAGAAAGCATTTATTTCTGCTGTATACTGTGTTATCTTGTCTTGTAACATGGCAACAAATATACAGCTATTTATGCAATATATTTATAACGGCTGAGTCCAAAAATCGTCATGAAGCATCACTCCATAAAGAAAATAGACTCAGCCGCTTAGTTTTATATTACTCCCAACGCTTTACCAACTTTAGTAAATGCTGCTATGGCCTTATCTAAATGGTGCGGCTCATGTGCCGCAGATAATTGCACACGAATTCTAGCCTTGCCTTGTCCAACCACCGGATAATAAAACCCGATTACATAAATTCCTTCCTCGAGCATTTTAGCCGCAAACTCCTGGGCAAGCTTAGCATCATAAAGCATAACCGGAACTATCGGGTGTACCCCCTCTTTAATGTCAAAACCAGCTTCAGTCATTTTTGTACGGAAGTAAGTAGTATTACGCTCCAGTTTATCCCTTAAATCAGTAGTTTCACTTAAAAGATCCAGAACCGCTACAGATGCTCCTGTAATTGCAGGGGCAAGTGTATTTGAGAATAAATAAGGGCGAGATCTTTGGCGCAACATGTCAATAATTTCTTTCTTACCCGAAGTAAACCCTCCAGATGCGCCGCCAAGCGCTTTGCCCAAGGTACCTGTAATAATGTCAACCCTGTCTATCACATTGAAATGCTCATGAGTACCGCGACCTGTCTTACCCATAAAACCAGTGCAATGCGACTCATCAATCATTACAAGCGCTTCATATTTATCTGCTAAGTCACAAATTTTATCTAATGGAGCCACAACTCCATCCATAGAAAATGCCCCATCTGTAACAATAATGCGATGTCTGGAATCCTTAGCAGCAATTAATTGCTGTTCCAAATCTGCCATATCCGCATTTTTATATCTAAAACGCTTTGCTTTACACAAGCGCACCCCATCAATAATCGATGCATGGTTTAATTCATCAGAAATAATAGCGTCCTGATCATTAAACAAAGGTTCAAAAACACCACCGTTAGCATCAAATGCAGCAGCATATAAAATTGTATCTTCTGTACCTAAAAATTTGGAAAGTTTTGCTTCCAGTTCTTTATGGACATCCTGAGTACCACATATAAAACGTACTGACGACATTCCGTAACCATATTTATCTATAGCTTTTTTTGCCGCTTCAATAACTGCCGGATGAGACGATAGTCCCAAATAATTATTTGCACAAAAGTTGATCACCTCCTGCCCGGTGCTGATCTTAATATCGGCTCCCTGAGGGGTTACAATAATACGTTCACGTTTAAATAAACCGTCTTTTTCTATTTGCTCCAGTTCTTGTTCTAGAACGGGTTTTAAAGTTTTGTACATATTTATAATAATTAGTGCAACCAAAGTTATAAAAATATCGTCTTGTGGTGGTAAGGCAATTAAACGATGGTTGCAAACTTTAACACAAAAAATCTGTTTAGTATTCACAACTAATCCGATATTTAAGCCTTAAATCCATTTAATGAAGAAGATTTTTTTAACGCTATTTCTTTTTGTAAGCGCCCTTAGCCTATCAGCACAACAGCTTAAACTTGGTGGCACAATAAAAGATACAGAAGGACAATCCGTTCCATTTGCTTCTGTTTATATAAAAAATACAACGATTGGAACTTCTGCAAATGTGGATGGTGTTTATTCATTAAGCATTGAAAAGGGAACTTTTACCATTATTTATAAAGCAATTGGTTATAAAGCATTAGAGAAAGAAATCACTATTAATGATAACCTAACTGAAGATGTAGTGATAACGCCGGAAACTTATACCCTGGCCGGAGTTACCATAGATGGCAATGCAGAAGATCCTGCCTACGAAATCATCAGGCAGGCCATTAAAAAAAGAAAAGAACACCTTACCGAAGTAAAGGCATATAAAGCCGATGTATATATTAAAGGAGTACAAAAACTTGTAGGTGCCCCAAAAAAGTTCTTTGGAAAAGACATTCAAAAAACGCTTGATCTGGATACCAACAGAAAAGGGATTTTATATTTATCAGAGTCGACCTCTACATTTTCATATGAGCGTCCAAATAAGATTCACGAAGAAATGGTGTCTTCAAAAATTGCTGGCCGCAACAATGCATTTAGCTTCAATAAAGCATCAGACCTGATTATAAATTTTTACGACAACATCTTATTAGAGGATAAACTAAGTGCCCGCGGCTTTGTGTCACCAATTTCCGACAATGCCTTTCTCTATTACAGATACAAATTACTAGGTGTTTCTACAGAAAACGGAGCAACGATTAACAAAATCCAGATCATCCCCCGCCGGGAACACGATCCTGTTTTCAGGGGAACTATATATATTACAGACGATAGCTGGCATCTTTTTAATGCCGATGTGTACCTAACCAGCAATTCAGGCATCAATCTTCTTGATACTTTAAATATCTCACAACAGTTTATTAAAACCGAGAATACTTATATGCCTTCAAATATCAATTTCCAGTTTAACGGGAATGTGCTTGGCTTTAAGTTCGAGGGTTATTATGTTGGGGTTTACAGCAATTACAATCTCCGCCCAAACTTTCCGAAAAACTATTTCACTGGCGAAATCCTCAAGATAACCAAAGCGGTAAATAAAAAAGATTCTTTGTTTTGGCTTAATAACAGACCAATTCCGCTTACAAAGGAAGAAAGCCGGGATTATGTGAGAAAGGATAGCATTGCTGCGCTTAAAGTTTCAAAGCATTATCTTGATTCATTAGAGCGTGAAAACAATAAATTCGGAATTGTAAAGGCCGCTATAACAGGATACACCATAAACAACAGGTACGCCCAGAAATATTATAGTTTTGACCCCATATATCGTTCTATATTTTATAACACCGTTGAAGGTTTCGCACTTAAATACGGGGTAACTTATGTGAAGCGACTTCAGGACAGCCGTTATTACAGTATCCGACCGGAGGTGAGATACGGATTTTCTAATAAAACCCTAACCGGGAACATATCTGCAAATTATTACTACAACCCGGTAAAACGAGCAAACATTAGCATAAGTGGCGGTTCTGGTATTTACGACTTAAACGACCTTGGAACAATGAGTCTTTTGGGCAACTCCATTAACTCTTTATTGTTCGAAACCAACTTTTCCAAATTCTATAAAAAGGAATTTGCGAACATTGGAACCACAAGGGAACTGACAAATGGACTTCAGGCATCGTTGACTGCTGATTATGCTCGCCATACTAATCTTGAAAACTCGACAACCTTCAAAATAAAAGATCTAAAAGGCGAAACTTTTACATCAAACAACCCTTTTACACCTGATACAGAAACACCATTGTTTCCAACATATAAATCGTTAGCAATTACGGCATCATTAAATTACACCATCGATCAGCAATATATAACCCGCCCTGATGGTAAATTTTACCAGGGATCAAAATATCCGGTAATTAACCTTACCTATAAAAAAGGCATAAAAGGATTGTTCAATAGTGATGTAGATTACGACCTGGTATCATTAGAAGTTTCCCAAAACCGCATTAGCGCTGGTTTATGGGGTTACTCATCATTCGTTGTTGGTGCTGGTAAGTTCATCAATAATAACACGGTTTACTATCCGGAGGCGAAACATTTCAGAGGTAACAACTCTTTACTTGGGCTTCCGAACTTAAGAAAGTTCTTATTCCTCGATTTCTATCTTTTCAGTACGGACCGTCAATATCTTGAAGCGCACTTTGAACACAATTTCTCTGGCCTTTTAACAAATAAAGTTCCGCTGCTGCGTAAATTAAAGCTGGAAGAACTTGTTGGGGTTAACTATTTGAGTCAGCCAGTAAAGAGAAATTACACAGAGTTCTACTTTGGCTTACAAAGATTGATTTTCAAAGCCACATATGGCTTTGCTTATGATGGAAACAGAAGAGTAAATCATGGGTTTAGATTGTATTATGGATTCTAGTTATTAAGGCAATGATATAAGGCATATCGTCATCTCGAACATCGTGATCTCTTGAATTGGCATAACCAAGAGATCTCTCACGATGTTCGAGATGACGACAACTTTAACAAGCTGCCATTGGTAATTTATATGTCTAGCTTCTTACGGATATCTGAAGGAATACCTTTTTTATGCAATAAAAACGCTGTGGTTTTATATTTCACAAAGTTTTTGGTTACATATAAATAGCCGTTATAATCGTTAGTAGCACCCCAAGAGTTTTTAACAATGTAATATTCTTTGCCGTTTTGATCTTTTGCCAATCCTGTAATTTGCATACCATGATCATCAGTAGTTTGATAATCATCGAATGCTGCCTGACGCAAATCAACTGTAATTTCTTTTTCAGCTTTCGGACCATTGAACATTGCTTTTTTCTCTTCGTCCGTCATGCTATCAAAATTCTTTTCAGGAACGTAAGCAACACCATTTTTCCAGCTAAAGCCTTTTTCACTAACATCTGTTGCCCATGCAACGCTATAACCACCTTTTAGGGCATTATCGATAATTTTAGTGATATCGTCCATTTGTACGTTATATACCTGATCATATGACCAGTTATCAGGCACCATCAAAACTGCTTTTTTATAATAAGGCGAAGTATTGAAAGATGAAAGTTCAACATAATCTTCAGGATTGATACCTACAACTTCTTTAGCAAAGGTTTTTGGCGTGTATTCTTTTCCTTCGTAAGTGAATTTTTCTGGAACAGCGCCCATACAAGAATCGATAGTGGCTATATATTTAGTTTTCCAGTTAGGATCAAGTTTGCCATTCGGTGCTTTTACTGCATTCTCTAGAATGGCTTTTGTAAGGCTATTCATTCTATCTGATGAGCCAGGAGCGCCATAGTCATTACCACTATAAACCTCTTGAGGTAAAGCGCCATATTTAGCAAACATATTAATTACATCATGGCATGCACCCCCATCGCCTAATGTTAAGGCACCGTGCATACGCACATAGTTAATTCCTTTTTCAACATAAGCATTACGGGCGGTAAATAAATCTGCAAGATCCACAGGTTTTTTACCCATCCTAATCATTTCCGACTCTAAAAAAGAGTTGGTGCTGTAGCTCCAGCAAGTACCGGATGATTTTTGATTTTTAACAGAAGTAGCTTCAGTATTGATAACCGGAGTAAATTTAAAGCTGGTTGCGCTGTTTTCGCTTTGGTTGTTTTTTAATGAATTTACAAGGTTGTCTTGCGCAAATCCAACTGTTGATCCAAGTAGAAGACTTGTGGTCAGCCACAATGATCTCATCGTAGTGTTAGTCATTTTTATAAATAATAAGTTAGTTTTATTTGTGTTTTTAAATAACGCATACAAACTTAACAATAATCTAACTAAGGTGGTAGGTTTACAATAATGTTACAAACAATACTGCTTTACCATAAAGGACTATTGTTGCCAGGGCGTTGGTAGGGCATTTCTAGGGCGTTGGTAGGGCCTTGAAAGGGCTGATTGTCCTACCAACACCTTAACATAACCCTAATAAAGCCTGAGCATACGATCACAATCTGATGCAAATTCACATATTTTTCTTAGCTTTGCAGCGCATTAAACGCCGTTTGCATCGGTATCAATGAATTATGAAAAAATTCCAGACACTACTTTACTATTGCTATAGTCACATAGCCGAGGCAGAACAATTTGCTGCTGATCATCTTACATTTTGCAAATC
>Ga0065704_10070218_pt1 | contig 68274 bp, 36 predicted proteins | sample SwiRhicommuniRL2_FD_59091 | JGI IMG/M metagenome (GOLD analysis project Ga0065704, IMG submission 59091) | Switchgrass rhizosphere bacterial communities from Rose Lake, Michigan, USA - RL2 v2 (version 2) | ecosystem: Host-associated > Plants > Roots > Rhizosphere > Soil | place: East Lansing, MI | reverse complement strand
TCCATTTCAAAAGTTAAAAAATAATTGAATATTGACTGTAGAAACTAAAAAATAAACTTTAACGTCTCTTTCTTATACTGACTGAAAACTATTGATAAAGAAAGACTGATAATTCTCGGTGAATGAAGAACATCTTGAGACTTCATCTTGAGATCTGACCATCTTGAGACCTTTCCTCTTTGAAATTATGCTCCTAAATGACGATCTCTCAACTACTAGTGAGATTCTGCAAAGGAGCGCAATGATCATTTGTTCTAGTCGTAGTTTCAAATCCATTGGTATACCAGGAAAACGGATTCACTCCTTGCAGCACAGCTATTCGGTCTGTCTATCTCTCTATCAAAATCTCTCTATAACGGATCAGTATCTTTATCTAAGGAATAAAGATCACTAAAATGAAATAGAATCTCCTTTACCTCGGTAAGATTAAGGTAGTTGTTCCAGAATCTCACTCAAATCTCTTTCCATAAGAATATTGAGTATTCTTGAGCCCTGTCCTTTCCTGACTTCAGGGTCTCTGGTCGTAATATTTCAACAATTCTATCATCATATTAATATTGTTAACTTGGAAAGGTATAATTCCATCAATTCTGGCTCGCTAAATAAAGCTTCTTCTTAAAACCAAATGAATGTTTTAAATCTATAAGATTTAGCATAATTAATATGTTCTGGTTAGAAGAGATATTTCAATTGCTCATTCACATTTCCTCTCGTTCTAAAAATGGCCCTAGTGGTATATTCAGACTCTGGACAAGCATTACCAGATTCTCGGCAGTTCTTTTCTATATTGGAGCCTTGCAAATTTAGTTTCATTCTTTATTATAGAGTAAGAATCTTCATCCATTTCTAGATTAACGTCCCAAACCTGTTAATTCAATTCAGTATTATCAGAGAAACGACCTCCATCTCTCCTCCTAAATGTGTGCAACAACGAACGTACTAGGAATATAATATATACAACCCATACGGTCTGTGTTTTGGGGGGAACTTTATTGCTCTGGTGATGTGAGTCCAGACCCTCTTAGACTAGAGTTGTGGTATCAAATTGTTGTAATATCGAATCGTTACTACTAATAAATCTTTTCTGGATTCTCGATTGCATCGTCCACCCACGTCGCCATACAATTCTGATCGTTCAAATTGTCCCACCGAGAAAACAACCCCTTCTCACAATCCAGCGTTCCCTTACTATTAGGACAGTTGGCGTAGGGGTCGTGCCAGTAACCTATATCTCTAAACCAGTGGATATCTTTCTTGTCGGCAAACAAAGCCAACCCTAGCGAATGGACTGGAGCATCGCCCCATCTCTCGTAGTAGAACTTTCCAGTAGAGTCAAGGAATTTGAACCAATTAGTGTACGCTTCTCCTCTAAAGAAATCCATGTCACCAATCTCGAAGTTGGACCAGAAATGACACGTCGAATAACCTCCAGTCACCCTGTTCTTCTTGGGGAGCTGTTGATTCTCAAGGATCCATTGAAACGCTCCATTCACGTTGACATACTTGTAATTGTCCTCAGAGTTCAAATACTTGAGAGTCTCGGGCCAGAGAGTTTCCACCGACTCGTCGATATCATAAAGATTGATAGTGAACCCGTAAATCTTCTGGGTTCCTTCAAGATACTTGAAAATATCGTAGTTAATGTCTGAGTAGAATTTGACACCAGGCTCGATTCTCCAGTAATACTTATATTTCTTCATCTCTTCTAGCTGGTAGAAGTTTCCCGAGTAGAAACGACACATATTGTGGTAGGACGCTTTTTTGGCATAGGAAACGTCCTTCGACGCGAGAATATCCATGGCCTTTCTCTCCTTGGCCTCATCAATTGACTCTGGTTTGTCCCAGAGTTCAGCCGGGATCGTCACGAAGTTCATGGGCGCCAGGGAGTACTTTCTCATTCTTTCCTTGAAGGAGTCGGTAAACGGCACGTCGTTGATAAACGTGTAGGGATAGAGAAATTTGGAGTTAAACTTCTTCTCGAACTGCACAATTGACTTACCGAGCGCTGCTGCTTCTGCTCCTCTCACTAGCGAAACGATGGTGGCACTGGCGTGGTCGTAGGATTTGGGGTCTTGCGGAGGTCTGATTGTCTCCATATCGAAATCTTTTGGTTCGTGAATTTCCTGGTCCATGAGAGACTTATATTTGTCCATGTTTATTTTCAAGATATCCTTTGGGGAGCCTTTTTTGCCCATTTTGTTGATATATTGAAATTTTACGTCCTCTGGTACGAGTTGGAATCCCAGCTCTTCGTAGGTAGACATTACAGGGAAAACACTGTTGGTATTGTTACTTCCTAGGTAGGAATAGTTGAATTTGTTGCCTAGAGACAGGAAACTCCATTCGGGGCTGATTTGTGGTGGAAGTTTTTCATAGTGGCCAAGTGTGAGGAAGATTAAGAATAATACAATGGGAATGAGAAGGAGTAGAAGCCTTTTGGACCTACGGATTGAAGGCATGGGGAAGATATTAGAACTGATTAGTGTGAAGAGACGCGTATACTAAACTTGTCTAGAGGGCTCTAAAATTAGTGACGCTAGATTCTCTCGTTGGATTCTCCTTGGATTCTCTCGCTAATTTCTGATTGCCCCGTGGTGAGAATAGAGACTTAGTTCTTTTTTGTATGGAGTTCGACGTGATCTTCTATATTCTTTATAGATCAATCTTCGCAGGTCGTAAAATTCGTTCCCACATTCTGCCGCAAGTTGGTCGTGCGCAAACGATTTTCTCTCCAAGTTATACGACTATGGGGAAATGGTGGGGGATGGAGAGGTTTGAAAAAGATTTGAGGCTACTAATAGGGGATCTAAGATATGGGAACTCTTTTCCTGGGTCTCTAAAGACATCTTGGACATATAGAGAGAATTTAACTCAAAATCATACGCGATAAAAATTCGTAGATAGATAAAATAGATAGACTCTATATCTTTACCGCTATATATAGTATTCCTCAATACCGCAAACTGCTCTTTCTTCTAATTTTCTTAGTTATATTCCTCTTGTTATGTAGCTCTAATTGAAATACCTTGACTATTCTTCTTCGTTACCTCTTTCTACTGCTACGACCGTGTCCACAATTTTTCACGGTCTTAGTCAGGTGATTCTTGATTTCCGAGGAGCCGGAAATGGATATATTTAAATTCAAAAATGTCGTCTCATTTCACAACCATTACAACCACTACAACCACAATGAACAACACTTACAGAGGTCTCCGGCGGGTGTCCTCGCTCGTCACGACTCATTGTCGCTACCTCAGTAAACTTCCTGCTCGTGCCGCGACTGTGGCTAAATTTGACTTCCCATTAGCCACCCACACTTCGAACCAGGTTGACCTCGACTTGGAGCGCTTGGTAGGCGACAAGGTCTTGGTGACGCTCAATGGACATTTGCACAAGAAGCCGAGGATGATGACAACGAAGGGGTTCGCTGAGTTGCGAGACGCTAACGGTGAAGTTGTCCAGATCGTGGCAGATCCCCAAGGTGGAGAGTGGTTGGTGAACGAATTGGGGACCAGTGGAGCAGAAGACTCCGTAAGTGTCACTGGGTGGGTGAAGAGGAAGAAGGAAAGGATTGATCCGGTGGAACAGAAAGTTGATCCAGCAGAACGGAAGGTTTCTCCAAGAACTCATAAATCAGATCTCAGGACTCTATCGACCCTGGGTCCAGAAACTCCCCGTCTCTGGGAACTACACCTCACAAACTATCAAATTCTCAATTCCTCTAACCTCTCCTCGGCACGTTTGGACAAACTCAAGCACTCGTCGCCCCAGGATCTTCCTCCCCAATTCAGGTACCTTCAACTTCGTACCAAATTCTACCAGGACGCTCTCAGAACGCGTAGTAAGGTCTCTACATTGATCCGTAACACTTTGATCAACAATCACAACTTCACAGAGATCGAGACTCCTCTTCTTTTCAAATCTACACCTGAAGGAGCACGTGAGTTCTTGGTTCCAACCAGAACTGCCGGCAAATTCTACGCTCTCCCCCAGTCTCCTCAGCAGTATAAGCAAATCTTGATGAGTTCTGGGTTTACTCGCTACTTCCAGCTTGCAAAATGTTTCCGAGATGAGGATTTACGTGCCGATAGACAGCCAGAGTTTACCCAGGTCGATTTGGAGATGAGTTTTATCAGTAATAGCGACCAAGTGTGTGTGGTAGTGGAGGATATTATCCATAACGTATGGAATAAAGTGGGTGGTTTACCGACTTACCGTGTGAATGAACACGATTTCTTGGAGAAGATTGAATTTGACGGGGTTTCGACGAATCACCGCTTCAATAAACTCAAGTATATAGATGCTCTAGCAAACTACGGGATCGATAAGCCAGACTTACGGTCTAACTTGAAATTCATTGACTTGTCGAAATACTTTTCCTCTACCAAGGACTCTGAGTTTCCTGTGGTGGAAGCGTGCGTGTTGAAGGGTGTGTTTGATCCAGCACAAAAGTACCGTGTTCCACACACACTCACGGACGCTATCAACTATACCAAGCGCAAACCTATAGTACTCGCTATAAAGTCTCTGGACGATGCTAGCAACTGGTACACTAAATTCGTTGAGAAAGGAGTTTTCACACAGAACCTGTTTGACCCTAAAGAGTTGGAGCAGGCACTTTCACTCGCTCCTGGTGATATTCTCGCCTTCTCTACACGTTCTCACCTTCCCTACGAAAACCCAACACCTCTCGGAAAGTTCCGCCAGCAATCACTCGCTGAATTTCCTAACAAATGGAACAGACCGATCCAAGATGGCTCGGGAACGCTCACTACCGATTATGATAGAGAAAAGGTGTTTGTGGGAGCATGGGTGGTTGATTTTCCACTCTTCAACCCTATCGATGTTTCTGATGCTAGCGAGGAGTTCCCTCGCTACGACAAGTCCCAATTTGAGTCCACACACCATCCATTCACCATGGCCAAGACCGAGGACTATGAATTGTTAGCCACAGATCCGTTGAAGGTCCATGGAGAACATTATGACCTCGTCATCAACGGGGTGGAAGTTGGTGGTGGCTCTCGTAGAATTCACGACCCCGAGCTTCAACAATACGTGTTTGAGAATATCTTGCGCGTAGACAACTACCAGGCTAAGTTTGGACACTTATTACAGGCATTAAGTATGGGATGTCCTCCCCATGCTGGATTGGCATTGGGTTTTGACCGGTTGTGTGCGATGTTGATTGGTAGTGCTAGTATTCGAGACGTGATAGCGTTTCCAAAGAACCAGTCGGGAGTAGATCCGGTGGTAGAAAGTCCGACGGAGGTTAGTGAAAAGACTTTGGAGGGGTATTATATCAAGAGTACTAGTAGAATAGAGTAGCGGAGCAGTACCTAGCAAAGCGAGGTGCTACGAAATGCTACTCTGAACAACCACTAATCAGTACAGACCAATCACTAACCAATCACTAACCAACCAATAACTGAATGATGTCTATTTGCTAAGCAACTACAAATGAATACCTTCAATGGCAATCAAGGTACTAAAAAACCTTCCACCAAATGAACGTTTCACCAAATGAACCTTTCAGTGAACAAACGTCTCACTAAACCATATGAACATTTCACCAAATGAACCTTTCACTAAATGAGGGCTTCGGTACCTCATCGACCGATCCTCGTAAGAACTATCAGCCTATGGTTGTTCGGTTCCATCCTGGTTTAGGTTTTGCCACGAAGTCTAAATCTTCGGATATATGATCTCTGTATTGATCAGAAGCTCCGGGGGCCACAAGCTGTCAAAGTTTGCGAATACAAACTTCACAACTTCACATTGTCACATCTTCACAACTTCACAGCTTTCTCATTAGGCCTGTAAATATATCTTGTACATATTGATAGAAGCTAGCCGAGATTCGTATAGAGGGAGCTCCGTGACTAGGTTCTAATTTAAAAGAACGTACCACTAATAGTAACGCTAATTCTAATACTTAAGTATTTTATCATCACTACATTCAGTAAAACTATTTCATGCTGTATTACTAATATACAAATCTAATTAGAGGGAATTTCAGCCTGGCTAGAAGCTGCAAAATAAGCGGAATTGTGGTCGTTTATATGAAGAAGGGCCGGGCGACTATAGAGAAAGTTGGAGACTAAATTAGTTGAGTCTACTTTAGATCTCTGGGTAAGTCTTCAGAAATATTTCCACCTCTCCTCGCTAAATATCAACGTTCTCGCTGGCTTGATAAGTTTTGGCTGCAAATCTCATTAATATTTGGCTGCAAAATTCTCACAAACCTCTCACAAACTTCTCACTAATCATCTTCTCCTTCCTCTCAATTTCTCCCTCTTTTCCTCCTCATATGCCTCCATCTCCTCCACCTTACGCTTATTGTATCCACTTTCTGCCTTCATGGCTTTCTCGTCCCTAATTCTCTTCTCCTCGGCTAATTTCTCCATCTTCAACTCGATGGGGCGCTTGGTTCTCTGGCCTTCGGTGGCTTCGCCGGCCTCGCCAAAGTATTCCTGCTCCTGGTGTTTAACTAACGTCTTCCAGTCGTACTTTTTTCTCACAAACAACTCCATAGACCAGTTCTTCCATACCAAACGGCCGTACTTACTCTCCTTGACTTTATGAGAGTCGGCGACAAGCTCTGTACCGATTCTGTCCTTATACATTGGTAAGAGGACTGTGAAGTCCCACAACTTGTCAACAATATGGGAGCCGTACGAGTTGCAGGCAAGGTTGACTATCTGGTTCTGGAAGATGTTGAGGAAGCGTTTACGGAGAATCTGCATTGGTTTTCCTTCTCCAGGTGTCGCTGGGATAACGACTAACGAATGTTCTACCACATGACAGAACACTCCGTGACGACACATTTGAGCAAATTTCGTCTCTGGCATGGCCAAAAAGTTCAACCAAGCACATACGACGAAGCTGTGGTCGTATTCCATCAACTTCTCTAAGAAGAGGGCTCTTCTACGCTCTTCAGCGGTGGGCCAATCATCTCTGGTATTTCCGAGGGTAGAACCGGTCAATTGCAAAGTATTTTCCAAAAACTCGGTGGTGGTGGGGGTGTAAATCTGCATGGAACGTATTCCATTTCCGGTGGTTTTAGGGGCCCCCTCGTAATTAGGCGCAAACTTTTTAAACAACTGCTCAATAATCTCGTCTCTTCTATAGTTTCCTCTGGAGATACTGGCGTCTATCAATCTCTGTCCCAAGTCCAAGTTCTGGTTCTCGGAAATCGAAATCAAGTTCGAGAGTTCGGGAATTATTTCGTCAAGAATATGTTCAACTTCGACAGGCTTCAACTTGAAAAGAAGAGCTTGGATTATGTAAACTCCAGTGGTGGATCTTCTGGCAAGCTTCAACACTCTGTCCTTCATATAGAGCTTGTACAATCTCTCAATATACTTGAGTCTGGCCCCATCGTTTTTGATGGTAGACTCAAGGAAATGAGAACCAACTGGATCCGACAATAAGTATTCGACGTAGGACTCCTCCTGGGCGTCCTTTGGAGCCGAGTCCTTCAAGAAGATCAAGTGCCATGCAGTACGTTCCCTGTCCACGAGACCCTCGACTTGTATAACAAGCTGGATAACTGGAGATGCGATTTTATTTATAGCAAACTCTCTGTAGGACTTGGTGTCTTGGTTGCGAGTCAATTCCGAGCACATTTCCCTGAGTTCGGTCTTGAATGATGGTGGAGTCTCGAACGATCTGGCAAAATCCTCGTTATCCTTAATTTCAATCATTTTACGAGCAATCTTCGACTTCTTTGAACGAAGTGTTGAGTTAGATGTGGTGGTTGATGGAAGTTCCTTACCGGAGAAGATAAGGAGAAGCAAACGAAGGACGTGTGACGAGTATTGATGGGCTATCATGGATTTTAAGTGAGGTTTGAGTTCTCCAAGAAGCGAGATGAAGAGCGATTCGGTTGAAACACCGTCCAACTCGGATTCTTCACCTTCAACGACTTCTTCTTCTTCTTCTTCGTCGCCGTGGATCAATTCCTTCTCGACCTGAGCTGCAGCTCTTACCAATAATGTCTCGACGACATGTGATGCATATTTGTGATGGACCAACGCGACGTAGTGGTTGGAGAATTGTTTCATGATCCGTTTCAATTGAATGTCGCTGGCAAACAATACCAAACGCTCCATCAACTTGGAGCAAATCTGGTTTGTGACTAATTTCAACTCTTTTCCACGTGCTTCTTCAAGGACAGACCGGATGAAACCGTCACGTTCCTCAGGAGCTTCGAAGGCATTGATGTTGAGGGTCGACTCGGCCAGTTTGAAGTAGTCGACTTCGTTGGCATCTACGAGACCAAAGAATGGAGACACGATTTCTGAAGGTCCTTGGTTCTGGGAAGCAGCTACCGAAGCTGCCTCGGCGGAGTATTCAGATTTCACAGGGACATCTGCTGGTTCGGCTTTAGATTTCTCTGCTCTTCTACCTCTAACTTTGGTACCCATTGTTGTCGTTTGTATTCTAGAGTGGTGATGAGTTGAAAATTTATGAGATGAGGCGACATTGAGATATGCGACATTGAAATCAGACATTATGATACCAGATAAAAACGACATTATGACATAGTGTCGAGTCACGTGATGTCTTGATTATTTTCGTCTTCTAGTAATTTTAACCTCCACTAGACTATCTGATTACATAGGGATCTTGGCAAATATATCAAGTAATCTAGGTTGATAGTTCGGAAGAATTAACAAAATCAGATAAATTCCTCTAATTACATAGGAAATATATCTCCTAGAAATACGAATTTCCGAAACTCGCGAATTCCCAACCTAAACTAAGGAACAGGGGCACGGATTGTTAATAATGGAATCCTCTTCCAGAAGAATAAAGCTTGGAGTAGCTTGTTCCTGGTCACACCTCTCCCCTTTCTTCCACGTTCTATACTAACCTCCCCAATGTCGTCATTTCCAAACAATCGTCTATTCAAATTGCACTCAATTTACGAACTTGTAAACGAGGCTGCAAACCGTCACCTTCCCAATTTATCCACTCGAAATTTTCTTTAATTTGAATCCCTTAAAAGAAATTGCAGTCTATTTCCATCCCTGGACCGTATTAACATCCATTCCTTCAACTCTAAATGTCTAATTCCCAAATATTTCCCAAATACTTCCAATCTTTTGATCCACCCAAAATAACACAAAACAAATTATTTTTTTGGTGGATTACAATATTTCTTGACATAGTTAATAAATAGAGACTCTTCCCCACGAAACGCGTCACTGTAAGTTTCCAGACAATTTGCAAAGCAGCCTCGCTATTGTAACTTCCGTAATTCAATTCCATAAATTATTATTGTCCCAGTAATATGACATCTCCGTTCCCTCATCCCTGGTGGACAGCATTCTCGTTGCAAGGGCCACCACCTCGCTGCCTTGACGAATGGCTCATCATCGATATTTCCAACTCGATCCGTTCCAAGCCTTCATGGAAATCCAAATTGCACGATCCCACCATTTCTGCCAAATGGAAATCAGAGACCAAAGAACTAATTGTCGGCAAAACAAAATACCCTAACGAAATCATCGACTACGTGTTCCAGGAGTTAGATTGGTACATCGAGACGGAATCAAAACTCGAAGGCTTCACCATTGGCTGCGATCTCATGATCACATCTTCCGACACTTCTGTGCTGGAAATTCTCAGACAGAAACTTTGCAGCCAAGTTTCCAGCTTCGCCACGTCTATGCCAAAAGATTTCCATCCCAACTCGAACGACCAAGTTGTCGACATTGTCCATCCTTCGTTGTTTCCACTTCAGTATAATATTACCCCCGTGAGAACCGACTCTGGTCTCGCCGTCGCCAAATTCACCGATGAAATTGGGAATTTCAAGAAGAGGGTGGAAAGTTATGGGATCTCCAGGAATTTCCAATGGTTACCGTCACTTCTCCGCTACAATAGCGACGCCTGTCGCTACGAATTTGCGTCCTATATCAATAATTTGCACCCAAAAAATACAGACTTAATCAGCCTGATCCTGGAGGTCTTTAACGCCGCAATACCCGGCCTTAACTACGTGTTGAGCGCCTTTGGCTCTACTGCTTACTCAAGAGTCGATGTGCCTGATGGCTGGAAAGCATTCGACCCCAAGTACGAAGAGTTGGTCGACGCTCTCGATTACGAAGACAGTATGTACGACGAGAAATACGAAGCGTTAGAAGAAACCAAAATCGACTACCTATTACCAATCGTTCCCAAATTTACCGATGGTCCAAAGTTTGATAAGGAGGTTGACCTCGCTAAGGATTTTCCACGCTTGAAAGTGATTGTGAAGCTTGCAGACATTGAATTGACGCCAGAGAAACCTAGCTATGCCGGCGGTTCGTGGCACGTAGAAGGAACCATCAACGAAGACATTGTCGCCACCGTCTTGTATTATTATGATGTGGAAAACATCACCGAGTCCCGCCTACTGTTCAGAACTGGATTTGAAGAATTCAACTACGAGCAAAACGACGCATTGTACGGCAAGGAAATCTTTGGAATTAGTGATGGGGACTCCATGGTGAAGACGCTAGGCAGCGTCGTTGCAAAGAAAGACAGAATGGTGATCTTCCCCAACGGCTACCAGCACCACGTCGATTCGTTTGAGTTGCAAGATAAGTCTAAGCCAGGGTTCCGTAAGATTTTGTGCATGTTTTTGGTGGATCCTCACAACGACTTGGTGGTGACCACAGAGACAGTTTCTCCGCAGCAAGAGTCATGGTGGACTGATAATTTGGTAGAAGATGCTGAGAAGGCGGAAATTCGGAAATTGGGTGACAAATACCCCATGACTTTGGAGACAGCCAAGACCGTAAGGGAAGAATTGATGAAGGAGAGAAGCGCCAACACAGTAGAGGCGAACGAGGACGAAATGGGTGCCTTTGGAAGGGAATTTTCTTTGTGTGAACATTAGAATACGAAATGGAATCTCCCCAACGATTTATCCCCATTGAATTGTTGAATTGTTGAAGTATTAGTTTATTCGTACTATTATAACAATCTAATTGTTAGTAATTTCTATCGTTTCAGTTAGATATACTTCTATGCATACATTAATGAGTATGGTGCGCAAATAGAGGCTAGAGAGTCGTTAGACTTGATCTCCACTAATTATTGCAAAATTTCCAGAAATTATCCCCATTAATTCCCATCCTTCACTATTCTTATAATTATACTTCTCATTCTACTCATTATACGTTTATTCCACTATATACTTCCCTGGAAATACAATCTTAAACAACGATACGACTTCTACCCTCTAACTGGTCCATATATTTCCCCTTTCTTAACGGATCTATGGTCATAAGTGTCTGTAAGTTCTCCTTCATATCATCAGACAACTGGGACTCCTTCTTCTCCCTGCGGATGAGTGCTTTGAGCAACAAGATCGTCTTGAGACACCAGCAGTTATCTAAATTATAGATATGATCGTCTTTCTCTAGAGCATTCAACTCCTCGACGATTTCCAACTGGTCCTGGAGTATTTCGATATATGACTGGTTTTGCTGGCGTAAATCATGGACAAACAAGTCGTCTGTCAAGAGCCAGTACAAGTAGAGCCAAACGGAGGTGTCGTCGGAGTCCATGTAGATTCCCGTCTTGATCAACGCAAGCTCGTGCATCAAGATCGACGTTGGCGATTGGAAATGGGTTTGGACATCACGGAATAGCGAAGGGTCTGCTACGCTGTGGAACAAATTGAGTAGTTTGGGGATAAGCTTGCTCCGGTTGTGCCATGCTGAGAAGTTGGAGATATCCTTGTTGATTTTGGCAGTGGTGTAGTTGAATTCGTCGACGTTTATGGTGAGTAGCGCCAAATCTTGACCTTCAGTATCTATGGAAGAGGAATTCCCAGAAGATATTTCTGGGGAAACTTTCCTTTCTACGACATTCGTCACGGCCTGTCTCTCGATATTCTCCACCACAAACCTTCTATACTGCCAGCCGTGGAAATTTCTGCTATCCAACTCCAAAAGCTTAGAAACCACTGCAAACTCATATTTCCAGTTGACCTTCCCCAAGTCAAAAAGCTCAAAAAGACACCACCGACGATGGTGCCAGATCCAGTAGCATTTGGGGAATCTCTTAAGAAGGGCCAAGATTAGTTTGAGGTCATCGTCGAGATATTCCACGTAAACTGTTTCCAGAATACTTTCCAGTGGAATACTAGGGGAATTCCCCAGATCATCCCCGTTCTCTGTCCCCTTTCCTTGATCATACAATCCCCTCAAAGTCTCCCTCCTAATATTCCAGACCGTGTAAAACTCTGGATTCATCATAAGAAGTGACGTTGTCTCGTCAAATACCTTCAACGATACCTCGCCGTTATCTCTCCTGGCAAAGATGGATGCTGTCAACTTTTGGTACTGGTCGATTTTGACTTGATCGCGCTCGAGTTTGGCCCTTCTGGCCTCCTGTGAAAGATGGAACCGTTTCACACCGTGTTGCTACTGGTTAGTGATGAATTGTGATTCTAGGCAGAGATACATACCATTATTCTTGTTAGTGTTAGTTCAGTGAATTTGAGCTCTCTCTATTTTAGTGAGAAAATATGGAAATCTAGAAATATGGGAATCTAGAAATATGGAAATTTGGAATTTCCTTGAGTGAATCTAAGTAATTTGATATACAATTAATTCCTTAGAGATTCCCCGGAGCCAAAAGGAAACTAATATCAAGACCCAATTATGGAGACAAGATCAGAAATTGGGGAATGATATCATAAATTATCACAAATTGCATCAATACCCTTATTATATATCACATATGTTAGTATTTGGTGAGACGTGTCGGTAGATTTTCTTTTCTCCCTATCTCTCTTCCATATATATCACTAATTTTATGATATCTCTTCTCATTTCTCACTAATTTTTTCGTGTCCCTCTCATTTCTCACTAATTCTCACTAATCCTCCTAATCTCAATATTAAAACCAAACCACTAATTAATCACTAAATACCAACACTTCGCTACGCTCAGTATTGAATTTATATCAGATGAACCCCACGAAACTCGAACTTAAAGGATCCAGCAAGATAGTCGCCGACTACTTCGAGTTCGCCATCCACAGCATACTTTTCCAGCGGGGAATTTATCCTGCTGAAGATTTCCAGACAGTGAGGAAGTGGGACTTACCGATGTTGGTGAACGTTGACGACGACGTAAAGGGGTACGTGGACCGAGTCATGGCTCAGATTAAGAAGTGGATCTACGGGGGGAGGATTTTGAAGTTGGTTTTGGTGATTGTAGGCAGGGCTAGTGGGGAAGTGGTGGAGAGATGGGAGTTTGATATAGAGGCCGAGCTGAGCTTACTGACTAGCGAAGCGAAGTCAGTGAATGGAATCATCAATGGAGCCAGTGATGGGACCACTACCGCCACTACCGCCACTAACTCTAATATCAACAATGGACAAGTAGCTGGATCTACTGTGTCAGCCTCCAATTCAACACCCAAATCAAAACTCGCCACCCAGCGAGAGATCCAGGCTATTATCAGACAAATCACGTCGCTGGTACTGTACTTGCCTATCCTTAGCGAGGACGATTATACTTTTAACGTGTTAGTGTATACAGATCCTGCCAACGAGGCCAGTCATATTCCTGTGGAGTGGTGTGACATGGATGGGGATAAAAAGTTGATGGACGGGGAAGTGGAGAAGGTTGGGTTTGCGAAGTTTAGTACGGAGATGCATAGGGTGGGGACGATGGTTAGTTATAAGCTTAATTCAAGTACCTGAGCGAAGCGAAGGTGTTTGTTAGAACTGAGCTAAGCGAAGGTGCTTGTTAGAACTGAGCTAAGCGAAGGTGCTTGTTAGAACTGAGCTAAGCGAAGGTGCTTGTTAGAACTGAGCTAAGCGAAGGTGCTTGTTAGAACTGAGCGAAGCGAAGGTGCTTGTTAGAACTGAGCGAAGCGAAGGTGCTTTTACGTTTCTGTGACAATTCGCTAGGCTCAGTTCGCTGAGTTCAGCCAGCTGGGAGTTTAATATTGGGCGATATTAATTCCCCAGAGAAAATTCATCACTTATTAATGTCATTACTTATTACTGTCACAACCCATCACCAGAAACATCTTGGGCAATTACTGACGAGATGATTTCCTGGTCATGAACTCACATTTGAGTTCTGTATAATCAATCAACCTAGCATTCTTTAACAAGACAAGAGTGATATTCCCGTGATATTCAGTCTGAGTTAATTAGTGTTGGCCTGAGCTAATGAGCATTTGCCTGAGAAGTTCAGAAATGATTAAGCTCTAACAAGCTTGTTTTACTTGTTGCACCTAATAGAGTCATAGTATGGGGATTCTATTTTAAGGGAATCCCATAGAATTTTTATTGAGTTTCCATTCAATTTCCATTGGTTTTGGATGCAATTTCCATGAATTTCCATGCAATTTCCATACAGTTTCATACCCAGCTCCTTGAGATTTCCTATTAAAAAGTGGTCCAAAAGACTAGAGGGTCTATGTTGAGTGTGTGGCGGCCCTCGCTAATCCAGTTAACTAACTACTCCCGCTGGGATCCCTAGTTTCTCTCTATGTACTGCTACTCGTGTCGCTAGAAATATATTTATTAATGTACATAGTTACTGTGACTGAGGATGTAGACGGCCAAGGGCCGGGAAATTGGTCTACAGAGAGTCTAGAGATATTTGTCTAAGAACTGCCTAACTCTCCCTAGAAGTCACGAAGAATTAGCTAGCTGGCGTGACCTGCTAGAGACAGAACATTGGGGTAAATGGTTTGGTGGGCGGAGATACATTAGATTAATTGGCGAATGATATCCCTCTAATTCTAGAATTCAATAGCTGTAGCGTTCCCAAACTCTCGGTAATATTTGGGATGTCGACGCTAAATATTATGACATTTCATTACTAACAATTCAACAAACATCGCTAAACTTCAACCTTCCTCATTAGTATTGTTGATGGTGTCGCTAAATATCATGTAGTTATACTGATACTCATTCTCCTCCCTGGAATATCATCTATTCCCACTATATTTCATTAGAACATTGGAATATCATCGCTAAATCACTTCAATCTTCGCTAAATCACTTCAATCGACCTCTCTTTGCTCCTCACATTCCAGCTAGCTTAGGATATCCTCGCTACGCTCGGAATCCTACTAAACTAAATTTGGCCTCACCACCTCCAATTCCTTCACAAATCTCCGTCTCTTATTCCCCAAAATAAACCTGGCACTCCCCTTCGCCGCCACAGAATAATCCCACACCCTCAAATACTGATCCTGCTTCAACGAGTACCTCGCCTTGTACTGGTTCAAGTTCTTCAAGTCATTGAAACGCGATTTAAGATCCATAAACTTGAAAATCTGTTCTTTTCCTGTCGCCGAGTCCACAGGCGGAATATACTCGTTAAGTATGGAGTACGACATTTGGTGGATGTAGTAGTCGAGGATGTAAATGATGGCCTCGTTTACTAGAGGCTCTGGACACCGGAACTCGGTACAATCGATGGACTCGAGAATCGCAGTGAGACCAGAAATCGTAGAATTCAAAGTTTTCTCGCTAGAATTGTCAGTAGTGTTAGATCCCTCGCTAGACTTCTCGCTAGATTTCTCAGATCTCTCACTAAACTTCTCACTATTATTATCCTCTCCTTCACCATAACTACTTTTCACCTCGCTGGGTTTTAAATTCAACGTTATGATGATAATCGCCAACGCTATGCAATGCTGGGGCAACATCAACAGTAACGGCGTTGAAATCAAATCAAACGAGACCAACCACGCAAACATCGAGATTTTATAACTAATCCCCAACTTTTTAGCGAACTGGATCACTAATTTGTCTAGCGACTCGATCGCTAGCGAGTTTCCATTAATGAAGTCGAACTTTATCGTCTGGAGAAGCTTAAATTCCACATTCATGATGGCACGTCGCTGGGTATCGAGAAGACCGTTGATACTGGCGGGATCTCGCTTTTTCTCGCTAGCTTCGTCCTCGTCACGGATCTTTAGCGCCACCGTCTGGATGTCCCTAAGTTTCTTGATACAATCTTCGTTTTTTGTCGCTAGGAAAAGGGCAGTAAGGGCGACGGTAATTGGGTCATTACATCCGTTGGCGCTACCTGTAGTGGAGGACCCACTGGCAGTGCTACTTAAAGAGCCTGTGCCAGCAGCTGCTCCTCCGTCGCTACCACTGGCTGGATCATCCTCCTCACTAAACACATTAAACAAATAATACCGCTGGTAGTAATTCATCGCCGTATTCAACACTTTTAGTGGAAACTTCATTGTCCTTACGATCTGGAAGAGGTAGTGGAAGATCTGGTGCTTGCGCTTGTTGTAGGCGAGTTTCTTGGACTCGGGGATTGTTAGCGAGTGGAGGTGGGAGAGTTCTAGCGAGGTGAAGAATGGTTTGGTGACCTGGGTCACTATAGACCCTGATGTTAGCGGGGGGGTGATTGAAGTCATAGTGGTAAAGTTTGAGATGAGATATAGAATGGAGAGTTATTTTGAGGTGGTGAATATTTAGGGTGTTAGGGGAAAATTAGATTTTAGTGGGAGAAATAAGGATATTAGTGAGAATATTAGGATGCTAGTGAGGGCTCTAAAAATATTAGTGATAACATTGGGAATATTAGTGAGAACAATGGGAATATTAGTGAGAACATTGGGAATATTAGTGAGAATATTGAGGGTATTACTGAGAGTATAAGGAATTCGTAGGAATACTAAGGGTATTGGTGGAAAAGTCTGTTTTCTTGTAGGAACTATACCATTTTAGTGAGAGCTTCATCATTTATCAAGTATCTCACTGAATGATGCGTACTTTTCATACTTATCTGGCGTAATATTACTCCTCTCTACAGCTTAAAATCAAATGTCGTGTTTATTACTAACTAATTCTCCTAATAGCCTGCTACTGGTAGAAACTAGTGAGGATATCATACGCTCACTAATTATAGTCTGATTCCTTAGAAAGGAGGCTCTTCCGAGTATTCCTGAAACTCAAGCTCGTCACTATTAGTGAATATCTGAGTATCCTCACGAATTCTCACTAACTCTCACTAATTCTCTTAAAATGGTGCTAATTCCGAGCCTTCATACTCGAGCCTTTCACTATCTAGCAAGGATCTGACGATCCACGCTAACTCTCTCGCTAATTCTCTCACTAATTCTAGCTTTTCTCACTACCTGTCTCACATTTGTCCCTAATGTACCACTCTTGTACTGGGGACTCGGGAGCAGGTGGTGCGTGTAAAACGACCAGATTGTAGTATACAACATAGCCATACTCTTCTGGTAGCGTAAAAGCGACAGATCCTCGTGAATATATACGAGCCCTCGCGATACCTCACTACCACCGCGCGACCGATACGAAAGGCTGGTCCCCTCGTGGAGATAAGTGCAATCTCTTATCCGTCGGATATGAGGCAGTTACGTGTTAGGGGTTTCCTTATCTCCATGGATGAGAGGAATGGTGAATTGGAGAATAGTTAGAGAAATGTAGGGTCCGGAAATTATGCAGCAATGTCTGGGAAAATTTCCGTTGGAAATTTACGGTAGTAACTTCGAATCTCAATTCCTAAAACTGTCTGAATGAGACTCCTAATAGTAGGGGTTCGTAACAAGATTTCGTCTTAGCCAGATTCGTCTGAAAGGTTGACATAACACTACAAATTTCCAGACACCATATGGAGAATGAGTTGCAATAAAATTACTGTAATACTAAGAGAGAGTGGCCAACCTGGGTACCAAACTTCATGAGAATATCAATTCTTGTTTTCTTTCTTCGGGGTGTTCTGTGTATATAGCAGAGTTATACCTATGCCTCATTTCCTTGTCCTTTCCACGTGCCTTTTAAAGTACGTGGTCCTATACAAACCTATTAGCACATTTCAAAAGTCGTGTACTTTGGCCAGTTTCTAGCACGTAAAGTCCGAAATGGGCTACAACTACTTACTACCACCATTTGTTCACTAGAGAGGTTCACCAGAGTGAATATCTGATTGTCAGTACATTGGAATTGTAAGCAAACTCTACAATAGTACAAATAAATATTGTTGTTCTCGAGTCTACTACCAGAAAGATTATCCAAATTCACTGATTACATAATCATAATTGAATCATTGCTCTCTTATTACATAATCAGGCACTTGATTATCTACCACAGTTTAAACCTACCACACCAATAATAATACTAATTTTATTGAGCATAACTAACATCGAATATACGTGTAGGTCCGCTGGTCCGAGTCGGGACAAAATTCAAAGCAGCGTGTAAGTGACCGAACTGAAACCCATCAAAATCAAGATCAGACAATAATCAAGATCAGACAAATTCAGATCAGACAATAAACAAATTAATGTCTGAAATTTAAGGCTCCTCTAGAGTGTGGCCCCTGGATTCTTTTCACTAATCGCTAGATCCTGCTTCAACGCTTAAGCGCTGAAAGACAAGGAAACACCCAACTTGTGGACAGGTTCGGCCAATTTCAAGGCATCGAAGCTGGCACCTAAACCTAATCTAACACCAGGTCTCAATTCTTGAGAGTAGGCAACGGCAGTCAAACCAGAGTCGGCGATCTTGGCCTTGACAAAAGCAGACTTGTCCAAAGCGTACTTGGTGGCGAATTCAACATTGACGTTGGAGCTCTTGACGGAGTCCCAGGTGGTCTTAGCACCGACTTCAACCAAAGGAGAGACCTTGTGGTAGTAAGCAGCAGTGAAGACAGACAAGTTAGAAGTAGCAGTGGCGGCCAATGCGTAGTTCAAGTTGGTGTAACCAACACCGACGGAGTACTTGTTAACCTTGGCGGAGGAAATGTCGTATCCTAATTCGGCACCGGCGGTGAAGCCATCGTGGGCAACGGCTAAATCAGCAGTAGCAATTGGACCCTTGAGCAAGTCAAAGAATAATCTGGCGTTGACGGCAGATTGTTGGTAGAAGAAGTTCAACTTAGCGTTTCTTTGACCGTTTGGAACGACAGAGGTGTCGAGTTCTCCCTTAAGACCGGGAGTGAGAAGCTCACTAAGTTCGATCTTGGTGTTGAGAGCGTTAGCATTGTTCCATCCTTGGGTCAAAGTGAGACCGGTAGCCTTGTCGGCGTACTTGGCATCAACAGAAGCAGCGATTGATTGGTCCTTGGTGGTCTTACCTTTGACGGTGAAAGCAACACCGTTTGGAGCAACCGATTTCACATCCACGGAGGCAGTGGATAAGTGGAAGAAATCTTTGTTTAACAAGTCGTTAGAAGACTTTTGAATGTCGGAGTAAGCAGCTGGAGCCATTGTGTTTGTAGTGTTATTGGTGGTGTTGTTGTTAGTGGAGGAAGAAGTATTGATGAATTAATTTCTTCGCTGGATGTTGGGTCGTGGGAGGTCGTGCGTGGAGAAAAGTGGGGCGAAAACGAGGACTAGTCATTGATGGTGAGGTGAGGTATTCTCCGGAGAGAGAAGACAGTTAACGCCAGAGCGGAGTAAGATGGGTGAGGGTAGTGAGTGGGTGAATAAGTGGTGACTAAGTCGTGAGACTGGTGGGGCCAATCCTAGAGCACCATTGTCGGGCTCTTCATTATGAAAGGAATGAAAAAACTGCTTGATCCATACCGCAATACTAAAGGAGTTACGCGACTTAATTGGTGCAAAAATCACAGAATGTGATTCCCCCGGGTAGGGCTTCTAGACACACTTAGAGTCGAGTTGGTCTCTAATTCCTGAGACTACTCCTCCTTAGAGTACTCCTAGTGGCACAATTGGTAACTCTGGTAGCCTTAGATATCATTTTACGTAGGAAGAATGCTATCCGATTCAGTGCCCCATAGCTTCCCTTGCCTACATTTGAATTTGATCAACACCGCAACTTCAAACTCCAGCATTACGAAGTGGGTCATTTGTAATATTATGAGACGCCCTATGAATCACTAGCAGTATCGTATGCTCCCCATATAGGAGGTGATTCGTAAGGTGCCTCATAAACTCCTCTCGTACGCTCTCGCCAGCTAGCCTTCATCTTCCTGTAGAGTAGCCGACGTTATCCGAAGTCGCAATTTAGCATTTCCGGATCTTGGGCCGAATGGCGACATCGTAACTGGGGTGCTTCTCTCTCAAACTGGTCATATTTGTCTCTCCATCTTTATCACTCCATCTTTTACACCATGTCATTTATAATTTTGATCCGTACCGCAATACTAGAATCTAAACGCGGGCCGGAATGACTACTGTAAGATACACCGGGGTCAGCGGGGGCCACTGGGGAGCAAATCCTCAAGTGGGCCGATTCAGTTGATAGGTTTAATTTAATATAGGATTTTTGGACAAATCTTTCCGGTCTGCATCAATTGAGCCATATAAACTCAAATCTGAGATCTTCCGTTATAGTACTGAGTACATTTGTTTATCCTAGTCTCCCCGGCTCTTTCCTAATATTACCGATGCTTTTCCCCCTAGTCTTGCCGTAGATCCTTAGCTGTACCGACTCTTGCCAAAAAACTGTTGAGCTTACCGTGTCATCCACCCCATATATCAAACCGTGTTATTTCAGCGCTACCAGTTTTTTAGAAAATGGCAAAATTCCCAATTTCTATCTAATTTTCACTCAATTGCTTAAAGTGAGAGTTCCTTTATACTTTCTAGCAATCAAAGTCTTCTCAAAGTTAGATATACTTCCTCTGTATACCATCTGGTACCTGTCTAATATATCCTGTATATAAATGTATTCCCCCATATTTGAAAACTCTGTGCGTGGGATGGTTAGCACTCTCCTTAAACTTCAAATGAAATAACTGCTACATCCCATTGCTGCTACCTCTCAATTGTCAATTATTAAAGATCTTAACCAGGACAAGACAAGACATCTCTTTTCCCTCAGATTTTATCTCTAGACAAAGTTAAAGCTAAATTCTTACTGCTCTTCAACAGTCCGACATTTCACTCATTCACTCTTATTAGTTTAATTAACTCTTATTAGTTCAATCCACTGGTCCTTAGTTGTTTTATTTATCACAACTTCTCACCATGTCTTTCACTAAATCTACATTCACTATTGGTGGAATCAACACACACGTCTACAACTCTTCCGTCCTTCCATCGTACCTCTCCACATCTGGCTCCCCCATCGTTCCAATTCATGTCCACTATCTTATCCATCCTCGTGGATGTGATTACAAATTCACTGAAGATCTTGCCTACTCCACACTTGGTCAATATTACTCTAAGAAGGACGTTACCGTTCCGTTGATCTGTGTGACTTTTGACAATCGTAACCACGGAGAACGGACCGTGGATGCCCTTCGTAACGAAGATTGGAAGCGTGGTAACAACACTCACGCTGCAGATCTCATCAGTTCCATCGAAGGGATCGTGGCTGATATCAAGTTGGTGATGGACTTTTTACCAATGTATCTCAACTTAGAGGCCCATTTACCAGAAAGAACAGTGGACCCAAAGATCAAGTTCCTCAACATTATTTCTGGTTACTCGCTCGGTGGCCATGCTGTGATTAGATTTGCTGCTAAATATCCTTCTTTGGTAGATATCCTCAATCCTGTAGTCGGGTGCCACGATCTCACCTCGCTCTTGATTAACAGATTGCGCCAGACACCTTTGGATGATCCTAGTTATGACAAAAAGTACTTCTACCATACGTATAAGGAGCTTGGTTTGACTTTGGAACAGAAGGAATCATATCCAGAGACCCTCCACAAATTCTTGCTGGCCCAGGACTTGGATATTTATGAGAACTTTCCAATGAGACATGTCAAGATTTTTGCAGCTTTTGGTAGCGACGACAAATTGGTTCCTTCGAAATTGTCTAAATTGTGGATCGATCAATACTTAAGTTCCAACGGAGCTTCAGAAGTTTTCGTTGAGGAAGGTGTCGGTCATAAAGTGACCAAGGAGATGGATGATAGATTCGTCAACTGGTTAGTGAAGAACGTTGAGTAGAAAAGACTTATAACTGAAGAAAAACCACAGGATCTGGCTCTTTATACCCAGAAGCTCTTTATAAACAAAAATAAATTGAATAAACATAATTCAGTAGTGATTCATATTTCTCACTAAGAATAATCATTTTAACTAATAATCATCATTTCTTACTAGTTCAATAGTCTCAGTAGTTCAGGATATTGGAAAGAAACAGGATCGAACATTGAGTTGTGTTATCAGCACAAGGTCTTCATTATTTTCTGATCGTTCATTCATAGATCTGACAGAGATCACCCACAAGCAACTTTGCATAGTCTTGATGTGATACCAAGAAATTTATACACCACAGTATTATTTATTCTCGTTTAAATTTAAGTCAAGCAACTGAGTCAATTGTATGTCTTACCAATTAGAGAGGTACCAATATGCCATTTAAGACACAATTGATGGAACAAGTATAATAAATGACACTCTTTTGCGACTCGTAATGAAAACGAGACACTTCACGACACCTATTTGATATACGTTTTACGAAATTGATAGAAGTCTTTAAGTCTAAGTCTTAAAATCACATACTCTTGAAACTTTCCATCGTGTCAAGATCCCAGCACCATTTCTTTTAATTCCCCCATCCAAAATATCTATAAGCCTCCATATCTCTGAAATTCCCATTATTCCCTAAATCCCCTGGATTAAATATCCACCTGATCCTAAGTTCACATACCTATCCCATCTAGGTATGCTACTCAGCTAAATATACATGTAGACTATCCCACATTAGATTCCCCTGTCTCTTCCTGCCTCTGCTAGTCTCATCCAGTCTCACACCAGACAACTCACAGCCCTTCGATATCTCGCCAGGTTCTACTCCTATTCGACTTATTATAAATCTCATTATACGATCCCTTGTTCTCTGTATTCTCCCTCGCTATGGTCTCCAGTTTTTGGCAGCCAACGCCAAATATCACCACAACTCGAGTCTAACTTTTATATTACCAAAGTTTCTCTATGTTACCCACACGCCCAAATGTCAATCTCTCGCACCCAATAACCCCATAACTCTCATAACTTACTACTATCCCTCTAAAGAGGTCTGCTAAGCTGCTGCCACTTTTGCAGCGGGGCAGCACTTAAATATATATTGACGTGCACCTACCGATATATTCACTTGAGATCTGACGGGAAATCAATAACATAGCCAACCCCAACGATGCTTAAGACACCAGTAGGTAACAGTCTCCACAACACATTGTCGCAACAGTTACAGAAGAGCATGAGCGGAACCTCGGGAGCCAGTGGCGCTGGCGCCAACACGGTCCATTATACCACTAGCGCCGCCAGCGCTGCCAGTGTAACGAGCGGTGGAAGCTCCGTCAACGTCAATTACATCACATTCAACCAAAATCTAACACTTCTTGCCATAGGGCTACCAAACGGATACAAGATATTCTCCCTCCATCCATTTGGTCCCTGTTTCTTTCATCATACACCATCTGTGGGGATTATCTCCCTTCTCTACACTACAAGTCTCATTGCACTCGTGTCCCTTGGAGACGAGCCCGGCCAGTCGCCCCGAAAACTCAAAATCATCAACACATCCCGTCAGTCCACCATCTGTGACTTGATCTTTCCGTCTACGATCCTTCAGGTGAAACTCACTAAGCAAAACCTCATAGTTTTGTTGGAGGAGCAGATTTACATTTACGATATCACAACCATGAAGCTTCTCCATACAATTGAGACCAGCCCCAATGTGAACGGACTCTGTACCATCTCCGACACGAGTCTTTTGGCATATCCTTCTCCACCTAAAACTATCACACACGACTCGTTGCTCGTAACGGGAATCAACACCAATGGCGGATCCAACTCCGCTCAAAACAATATCCAGTCCGTCAGCAATAGTCCGAACCGAGTGGGTGATGTCATTATCTTCAACTTGACGACGCTCCAGCCCATGCTGGTGATCGAGGCCCATAAGTCATCGCTCGCAGCAATAACACTTTCTAACGATGGAAGTTTGCTCGCGACTGCTAGTGATAAGGGAACAATTGTAAGAGTATTTGCCGTAGATTCGGGGGTCAAGTTGTACCAGTTCAGAAGAGGAACTTACCCCACCAAGATCTACTCCTTAGCGTTTAGCTCCGGTAATCGATATGTGTTGGCAACTTCATCAAGTGAAACAGTGCATATATTTAGGTTGGGAGAAGACGAAGCATTGGAGAATAAACATAGGTTGAAGAGGTTAGGCAAACGAAAAGTCAATCTGATTATTGAAGAGGAGGGTGAAGAACAAGCAATCCGTCGAGAACACGTTGAGAATGCTGGTGAGGGCGATGATAATGAAGCGCGTGAGCATGGCAAACTTACTGAAGGGAAACCTCAAAATGAAGACGATTCTCTGACACCAAAACTCGCAGCTAGCGACGACCAGGTCGGAAGAGAAGACGAAGAAATCAGAGACGATGGCGATGATTCAGATGCTGTAGATGACGAAGATGACGAAGATGAAGAAGATGAAGTGCTCGAAATGATCTCGAAACAACGCAAACTCTCTCTGGGCTCATATGCCAGCGTCAACTCTGGTATCTCTATAATCTCCAATGAGGAGATTCCTAGCTTCTCCACCATGTCATCTTCGCCAACTACTAAAACCGAACCGATTATCGACCAAACGCGACTCTCTGTAGCCAGACTTATCAGAAGATCTTCTCAGACATTGGGTCGTAAAGCAGCACAGAAAATGGGAGACTTTCTTCCATCACGATTCTCGTCGATTCTTGAGCCAACGAGACATTTTGCATCATTGAAAATCAACTCTATAGGAAAAGACGTCAAGTCCATAGCGGTGATGAGTGACAACCCTGAGTTTGATCTGTTGCGCGCGACGGTGAGTAAGGACTCGATGTCGTCACAGTCTTCCTCTCATAGCGTGGAATCGTTGAGAGAGTCGACCAATTTGTTGCATATAAATGTCGTAACGTCGGAGGGTGTGTTTTATACGTACGGTTTAGACCCAGAAAGAGGTGGAGACTGTATTTTGTTGAGACAGTATGGAATGTTAGATGATTAGTAAACTAAATTGTGATGATATAATGAGTATTGTCACAATATTCTGGATATCTGTAAGCATCAGAGATCTTTTGAGTGCTTCTGGATATCTCTATACATCACGGATACTTTCAGCCCTTCTTTTGTGGGACTCTCTATTCCATAATCAATTATATCCTCCTTCATAACGAATTCCGTGGTTATATCATGAATTCTCCAACCTCAGAATGATGAAGCCGAATTGTATAGGAATATGAAACTACTTCAAACTAAAAGAACTGTATTAACTAAAGTAGAAGATAGTACATATTATGGTCTGTAAAAGATATTCCATACATCATGGTTCAGTGTAGGGTATTATGCCGTCTAGACTCTTCATCCTAGTACCTATATCCCTATTCAATGGGTGTTTGTATCTATTTGGTGAGTAAATATCTTTTTTAAATTAAATTTTGCACCCATTTTTCATTCATTTTGCAAATATTTAGCAAATTTCACGTAAAATGGACACCATATATTCAAAAACCATTAGAAACTTACACAAACAAGAGCTTGGGACACCACTTAAAAGTTTATATATACAATGCAACTCTATTATAATTATGTGGGCCTTGTGGTGGCCCCTAGGCTAAACCTAGGCTAAATCTTGTCTATTCTATACTAGTGAAAATTTTATGTAGTACGTTAATATCACCAGTAGAAAGTAGAAGTGGTAGAAAAGAGCAGTTTGAGGTTACAAAGCATAGTTAGAGAACACAACATTAATGTCTTGTAGGAAGATGTGTTTCCTATATCCTCTGCTATTATTTGCTCAAACTAGTTCTCAAATTCAAATTATTTGACTACACCAGAAAAACTTCACAGCCCTCAGAAATCCTCTTGGTGGCCAAGCTGGCTAAGGCGCGAGACTGTAATTGTTTACAAGAGTAATCTTGAGATCGGGTGTTCGACTCACCCCCAGGAGATTTTTTTTGATAATCCAAGAGATAGATTTAACACTGGTGGCAACTCTCTATACTGGTGGCCTCTATAGATCAGTTCCAAATAGTAAAGATCTAGATATATACCCAGTTCTAGTTATTCTAGTCTTTCAAGACTTGTGGTGTATTTCGTCATGCGCACGACTATATAGATATACAAATTTCCATCCAAATCTTATTTGCCACTGTGAACCACAACGATGTCAGAGTTTCAAGGTATGTAATAAGTTTTAGCGAGGAGCCAGTGACCGAGAGACTGATAAATGAGGAGGAAAAGTCAACAGGCAGAGAAAGAGAGATTTAATAGAGAGAAACGAATCTGGAGTTAGTCTAAGTGTGATGTAAAACTATCTATCGAGGATTTAGATAAATTTCTAGAGATTCAGAGAGAATTAAAGAGGAGGACAAATTTAGGGGACATATTAAGCTAGAGGGCCTTCAATTGTCACCACGTAGTTCAATTAGAAGCCATTTACTCGTGTATCCAGCGGCTCGTTGATCGGTGGACGCGTGGCAACAGTCAAAAGGAACTGATAACTGGTGGAGAATTAGCGATGATATTTATTGGATTAACGCTAGTGGTAGAGAATCAGTCTAGCGCTGATTTTTAGTCGCCACTTGTCGCAACTCTCAATTAATTCTCGTGGTGATCTGAGATAGCCACTTAGCAGATTGTAAATTGTGTCTGATAGTGAATTTGGAAAAAGACACATCGAGGTGTCGACAATTCGAATTTTAATGTTCTTACTCTAATATTTGGCCTATTTGATATAGCTCCCAGCATTCTTCTCTAGTTCTTCTCGAGTGATCTTCAAGAATGTTCTGAATCAGATTGCACGAGGAGAATAATATGAGCTCGAAAGAGGATAAACTCGTTCTCAGGAAGCATTCAAGGACACCCAAGATCATCTTACTATAGATCCATGTAAATGTTCTAGGAAACTCTTCAGTTGAATACTTTTCAGAGAGTGCTCTCAGTATGTCAACCACATCGTTGGGTCACTGTCTTGTCATTTCAGCCATGACATTAATACTTCATTCACCGTACTAACCTCAGTTTCTATTAAAAACGCTGGCAAACTTTACACGATCGACCTTACAGCCGATTCGACAGGGGCTGAATTCAAACAAAAGATTCAAGATGTCACCAACATCCCTCCATTGCGTCAGAAAATCCTCGTCAAAGGAGGCAAACTCACTGACGATATAGTCGTGTCAAGCCTCAAGCTCAACCCCACACAACCAATCATGGTTCTCGGTACTCCCGACAAGAATCTTCCAACAAAGCCTGTTGAAAAAACTGTTTTCTTAGAAGATTTGAACCAAAACCAGCTTTTCAAGGTGAGTTCCGATCCTTCTGGACTTGTCAATTTGGGAAACACCTGTTACTTGAACTCATCACTTCAGATATTGTTCCTGAACCCAGATATTCGTGAAAAGCTTGCTAAGTTTCAGAGTACCAGCTCGTCTCCTTCCAAGCCTGTAATCGTTTCGCTTAAATCTATGTTTGACCAGATGGCCAAGAAGCAGGAGAAAGTGACTCCTACACTCTTTCTTACGCTCTTTAGAAACGTGTTTCCCCAGTTTGCCGAAAAAGGCGACGGTGGCTACTTCAAGCAACAAGATGCCGAGGAGGCATACTCACAATTGATGACGGTCTTGGCCGAACATTTACGCGTCGACGATTACTTCAAGTTGTCGTTAAAGAGCCAACAGAAATGTCTCGCAGTTGAAGAGCCTGTAGAAGTCAAGTATGAAGACGCACTCAAGCTCAACTGTCACATTGACATCAAAACCAACTTCCTCAGAGACGGAATCATGGCTGGGCTCAAGGAGACCATCGAAAAGAACTCGCCTACTCTTGGTACCAACGCCGAGTATGAAATCACCAGAACCATCACGCGTCTTCCCAAATACTTGACGATTCAGTTTGTCAGGTTTTTCTGGAGAACTGACACCCGTAAGAAGTCCAAGATCTTGCGTAGGGTGCAATTTCCATTTGAATTAGATTTGGCGGATATGTTGGACGAATCGATCAAGCAGGACAAGGTGGAGGTCAGAGACAAGTTGCATACTCTTGAGAAGGACAACTTGGACTTGATCAGAGACTTCAAGAAACAGAAGAAGGACGATAAGTTGACTCCGTTGGAACAACAGGAGGAGGATGAATTGAAGGTAGAGTCCATTAAATCAAAGTTCCAAGACGAGTTGGTGAATATCTTGCCGCAGGGGTACGATTTAGAGGCCAGTACCGAAAACCCATCATCGGTTTACGAGTTATCTGCCATTATTACGCACGCTGGTGCTTCGGCAGATTCCGGACACTACCAGGCGTACGTAAAGGACCAGAGCGACATACAAGGAGTTAGATGGTGGAAGTTTAATGATGACAAGGTCAGTGTAGTTAATAGAGAGAGAGTTGAGATGTTGGCAGGAGGTGGTGAAAGTGACAGTGCGTTAATATTGGTGTACAAGGGAGTTGGTCTTTAGATGCCATAGTGACAACGTCTCGAAAAGTGATTAGCGAGTCGCTGGAAAGTGATTAGCCCACTCCCTTGCAAAAGATAAAGCCGTAATGGGAGTGAAACTGTTACTAGTTTAAGCCATAATGGGACTGAATAGTGTCCGTAGAGAGGATTTATGACTCAGGCTCATAAGTAGTGATCTCCAATAGAACCCCAGAAACTCTTTAAACACGATTTATCTGGCTATCTCGCTAACTCCGGAATCACAGGTACAGACAATTACGCATACTAACTAAAAATTGATAAATAAAAATCGCCAGCTAAGCAAGGTTATTTATATCCCGTTACGAAACTCCACTTAAGAGAGTCTAAGTGGAGTTTAGGGCCGTTTTGTGGGTCTTGTAGATTGTACATTTAGATTGTACTTATAGAAGGGCCACGAAAGTCGTGCTCCGACCATTTAGTACCAAAACTAACCAGGCACGGCATGGTCACTATTAAGACAGCGACGTCACTACTAAAAGACACATCACTACTCCTCGAAGAGGCCTGGCCTACACTTAAACTTCTCTTAGTATCAACCTACTTGGGCGCCATGGCTGCAATTTTCAGCAAATTTATATATTGCTTATATAATGCTTATATAAGCGATATGGTTATGAATATTGTAATCCCGTGCCAATTCCGTGGCATAGTGGTTGGAACAAGAATCAATAAATCTAATACTCGAGGGAAGCGAGAGTGTTAGTGAAGCAATCTTAAGGCATATTGAACTCTATCATCTTCGATCCTAAACGAGATTGAATAAATGTAGTCATTGTTCGACCCTTTTAATACTAAAAGGTCAGATTCACCGCAGGTTTGTTATAAAAGTCTCCCTGACGAGCCCAAATGACGAGTATAAGTCTACTCGCTATCGCTCGTAGACCTAAAACGCTCATAGACCGCTTATAACTCCTTTGCCAACCTCCTAAACTCCTCCACCTCGTTCCAACAGTTCAAACTCTTTCCAGGATTCTCCTTCAAACACGAAATTACACTCTGTCTGGCGGTCTTTACGTCATCACCGACTTCGACCTTGGCCAATTTGATGTTTTCTTTCAACAATTTGGTCAATTTTTCGATCTTTTCGTTGGAACTGGCCACCGATGTGGTGGAAGTGTCTTTAGATTCGGAATTTTGCGTGGTAGTTTGGAACTTCTTGATGGTCTCTTGTTCCAATTTGGTCAATTCTGCAGCCACACGTTCTTGGATGTATTTCTCGGTGTATTGGGCACGAGAGTAGTCAGACTAGATGTTAGTAGGGCACATGATGGGAATGATAAGGGGCACGTGATAAGGGGCACGTGATAAATCGGGACTAAGTAAGAGCCACAAGAAAGACTTGGGGAGGACATAACGAAACAGGTTATGGATACGATATGGATAAGAGTTCGGTGCTTAGTCCATATCAAAACACCAAGGCTCCCTAAATCTTCATTAATCTTCATTAATCTTCACTAAAACTTGGAACAATCTGGAAAGCGACAGTAAACAGAAACAATTCAGGAGAAGAAAGATTTGGCAAGATCTCGGTAGAATTAGTGATCAAGTAGTGAGAAATTTAGGTAGAACAGGAGCAACCTCCATCTGTGGTGCTAGAATTACCAGTAACTCTGACTAGATTCTCTTCTAACTCTCACTAAAGTTACCAATATCTCACTAGTGTCATCAATAACTCTCACAAGAGTCATCAATAACTCTCATTAGTGTCATCAATAACTCTCACTAGTGTCATCAATAACTCTTCGTCTCACTGCCAACCATCATTATCACCCAATTGGCCCCTAGAGACAAATATCGATCACCTCCGGTAATAGTTATCTCCGGAGAAGTTCGGTGTGATGGAGGAGGCCCCGGGTAATAATACATGAATTGGATTCTTAAGCCTGTTACTGATATGTCCACCAAACTGAGTAAAATCTCAGTTACTGTAGTCCCCTTGTTGCTCGATTTAAGTTTCCTTATGTCTCTAAGTCTTGAAGAGCGTCACTGAATCTCCTCAGAATCTTCCATAATCTCTGGAGTTCTCACTAGATGTTCACTATGTTCACTAGGCGTTCACTAGATCCTCACTAGATGCCTTTCTGCATCATGTCACTAAGTCGCTAAGCTCCCTAGTGACTCTTCTACACATACCTCGGACGAATTCTCCAACTGGGACAAAAACGACGCGCTAAAGTCCACTGGTGTGGCCGGCGTAAACACCTTTGTTTCTGGTTTTGATGTACTTGATCCCATTCTTACTGTTTCTAGTTCCACCAGTAGTGTTCGTTGATTTTTCAATTATAAGAGGTCGTGTGGAATGGATAATGCGAAAGTTGAATGTCGCGTAATGTCGTGGGTGCAAAAGATTAATATAGAGAGGATGTTAAAAAGAGATAGAGAGGGAGATAGAGTTATATGGGTAGAAATTAGCAGTAACAATGAGACATATATGATATCTAGAGACACAGAGAGAAAAAGTTTTGGAAAATTCTGAGAATTTCTGAGAATTTCAGAGAGTCCAGAGAGATTCACAGGGGCCTGAGAGGTTCACAGATTCGACGACTGGCCTATAGATCTCATTATTAAAAGGTCTGGAATCTCTTGGAGCTGATTCTTGGACTATTAAAGCTCCAAACGTTTCAATATACAAATCATCTTGATAATTACTCACTTCTCTGGATAACTTTCGCCAACGATTGAGTGCAAGAAACATCCGTACCGCAACAGTTAGTCACAATGTCAAAACTCATGAGATTTCACACATTATAATATTTACGATATTTAAGACATTACGAAATACAAGACATTCAATGACAAGTCCGGCTCCTGGACTGATTTAGAGTATCTCGGAATACAAACTATATCCCCACATCAGAACTTGTAGTTCTAAAATGTCACAATATCACAATATCACAATGTCTCCAATGTCTCTCTAGAATGTCTCTAATGTCTCTAAATCTATCAGTCGTGCACGCCCAATAAAAGACTTTTCAAAACCACAACGTCAACTCCAACTTCTCCACGACACCCCCACAACATCTACACCACAGCAGAGATGCCTCCAGTTCAACAGTACCAATACGCACAACAGCAGCCCTCCAACTTTGACAAGTTCAAAATGGGTTTAATGATGGGGTCCACCGTCGGAGTCTGTGTCGGAGTTTTGTTCGGCGGATTCTCCATTTTACAGAACGGAGCAGGACCAAATGGAGTGATGAGAACCTTGGGTCAATATATCATGGGTTCCGTAGGGACCTTTGGGTTATTTATGTCAATCGGGTCTGTGATTAGATCCGATCCGGGCGTTATGGCCTACCAGAGGGCTATGGTGAGTAGTCAACAAGCGAGATTGAGGGCTATATACCGTGAGTAGAGTCACTACCGAGCGTAGCGAAGGAGAAGTGACACACAAGAGCTAAGATTAGTGAGAACTAATATCTTTTAGTGTCAACCAATATCTTTTAGCGAGGATCTATAGAATTTTAGCGAGATTCAACATACTTTCAGTGTGCCAACGAGCTCGTTATAGTGACAAAAACACCTCAAACTCGGCGATGACCTATTCCAATGGATATTCAACAGATACTGATCAATGTGGATTATGATTCGCATCTGTTCAACCACCAACTTCCTTATGATATAGCTAATATTTGCTGAATGGCCACTAAATGACCGTTAGATGTTCACTAAATCCACTAAATCACTGAATATTCGCTTATTACCACCTCCTATAGCTATAAGTCCACTAAGTCCACTAAGTACACTGCCATCTTCTTTAACTCCATTGCTCATCATCCACCAAATCGTGAATTCACGTTCATCAACCCACCGCTATGCGGAGGTTTTTCGCAGGACTTTTCGTCACCAACCATTGTAAATAGTGACACCTGACTTATGTATGTGTATAGTCTGAATATAGTGTTACACGTTGACAATTCGGAGTTCCTGAGCTGAGATTTTTCAGTGACTTCACCGGGAAACAGAATTCGTAGATTTTTGAAGGAAAAAGTCGTGAAAACGATGTAGAAACATATAGTGGCAGTTTTTGATAGATCTACTGACAGTTGTTGAAACATATACTGATAGTTGTTCTTTTCCTTCTAGTTCTACGTTCTCAATTTGCAGTTCTTATAAGTTGCTTACCCCAGAAACCATGTAACTCTATCACGTGACCAATTTCACTAAATCCACGTGACCTATAATATCTAAATCTAAATCATAATTGTCGTTAATTATACCAACCTACTGGCTGAGTCTATGTAATTCGAGTAGTGTGAGAGTAGTGAGAAAGTATATAGTATGTTGAGTAGATGATCCAGCTCCAGTATCGTATCAGGACGGGAGGTTCATGACGGGCGACGATTTGTGGAGAGATTAGAAATTAATTGAATGAATTTTCAGTGTTAGTCTTGAAGAGATTTATCGAATGAATATTCACAGGTTTAGTCTTGCGGAGATTTATCGACACTAAGAGACACTAGACAAATACGCCAATTTCTTGAGACCTCAGACTAGTAAGTCCAGGGCCAGTAGCCGTCATTGTGACACCCCGACAAGCAGGTATAATGACCACTTAGTGAAAGCATCTCGTACAAAACCATGTAGCATGGAAAATGGGAAACAACTAGCCAACCGTCTAAGAAGAATAGAAACAACTAACACAGATATGGCCCTTTATATTTCCTTTTCAATGTATGCACAGATACCCTTTCTCTAGGGCTAACTTCAAACATGCAGCTCAGTTTCACTTTCTTTCTCCAAATCATACACATATGTCAAGCCAAACTCAGGCACTTTCACCATCGCCTCCTTTCCACATTCCTTTGCCAACTTCTCCAACAAAAACTTGGGCTCCAAGATTGGTTCTCCGCTCAACTTAAATGTACCCCAGTGGACCCCCTTCATATATTTGATGGAGAGATCACTGTAGATCTTCATGGACTCTTCTGGAGAGATGTGACGAGGTTTCTGATGCCAAGATGGACAGTATTGACCAATGGGCAAGAGTCCAAGACTCACAGGGCCATACTTCTTTCCAATAACTTTAAACAAGTCTGCAGCGTAGCCAGTATCACCAGCATGGTACACCAACGACTTTCCATTACGTCTGATTATAAATGAACACCACAACGACTTGTTCGAGTCGATGATGTACCTTCCCGACCAGTGCATGGCCGGCACACATACAATCTCGTATTTGTCAGTCGTATTGGAGATATACGGACTGAGATCTACAGAGTCCCACCAATCCATTTCGATAATCTTATAGATGCCCTTTCTGGCAAGCTTCTTTTTGAGGCCCAAAGGCACGATCCATGTCGTAGAGTTACCTATTTTCTTAGCCACATCAAGCTCCAAATGGTCGGGATGGTCGTGTGATACAAGCACGAAGTCGAGGTTATCGTTGGTAGCGTATTTGATATCGTCGAGAGTCATAGGAGATTTTATGAGTCGCTTCGGACCCATTACCTTATTGAGGAGATGGTCGGACATTATGGGATCGGTGAGGAAATTGATCCCCGAGATCTGGATGAGAGAACACGATTGTCCGAGCCAGGTGAAGAGTGCTTGCGACGACTTGGTCTTGTTAGCACTCGACACCGCTAGCGAGTTCTGTCTCATTCTCTCCAAATCCGGTTTCATCAACTTCAACAAATCTTCCACTTCTACGGCACCATCAAACGGTTTGGGCAACTTATCGTGGAGCTCGATCCGGTTCCCATAAATACTCTCTGCCACCTCCATCAATCTCACCACCAAAAATTCAAATGCCGTCTGGGGCCGATACTCTTCGAATGGATTCACAAACATCCCTGCCACCGTAGCTGATTTGAACTTGGAGATATCCACCTCTTCGTCTCCGGCGGTTAGTTTCTTTACCTGCTGGCGTCTCGCCAGGATGACGTATTTCGTCCTGAGCTGCATGTAAACCTCAAACGAGGTATACGAGAGAAGAATGCCTAGCCCTACTTTGGACTTTAGTGAGATTGTCCACGTCATAGTGAGGAGGAAGAAGTTGTGGATAGTTAGCAGCATTTGACCGCAATAAATGATTCGGGATTTTTCCGGATGTATATGCAGGAATCGTGGCTGCAAAATATGGTGGCCCTGAGTACAGCCAAATAAGTGTATATAAATATATTCACTATAGATATTATTATAACTATTAGAACTAATACGGTAAAGTGAATAAGGTAAATAATACTTAAATATGATATAGGATTATAGAAATAGTGGTTGGTAAAATTAGAGAAATGAATTCTGTGTCTCGTTGATTATAAATGTGGAATAACTTGAACGACTAATACTTCATTTTATATGTACACTATATATACACTATATGTACACTATATATACCAACAAAAACAGAAATAACAGATAAATGAACCTAACTACTTATTCAATTTCATCCAATAAAAGCCTATCCTCATCTGTTAAAGTAAATGATGAAAACTTGTATTCAAATGCTTGACATATAACAATAGTAATGTTGATGATGTACTAATAATATTGAGTACTCTGTATATAAATGAAACTAATACTATTGATTTCCAACTAATACTAACTCATTTTAACTCTTATCTATTTTTAATATTATACCATAAATTTCATATGTTAAATCAAAGGTATTAAACATCATCAATATATGAAAGATCATATAACTCTTGATTCATATCTGTAAGCGAAATTAATTCAATGACAGTATCATATCTCTATAGAAATATAAAGGATAAATATATAAACTTGGTGATGGACTATAAACGATTCGATTTTATTAACAATTGTAATTCTTTTATATTAAGAGATTTTTAAATTATTTCAATTATGGACTATTATCTGAATTTCGATAATATTAAATAGGAATTGCTGGTAATCGCAAACTAGAGTGTTGCGGTGATAATATTAATAACTTCGTACTAACACTCATAAGCAAGAACTTCTGGAAAGCTTTTATTTGTATTCAATTGCTAAATTAGATACTAAGAGACTGTTGCAAGTTGAAATACGTTCGGTGATTAATACGCTCACAAGGGTGTAATACAAGACTAGACTGTTATAATCAAAAGCAGTAGACCAGTCGTTTAATTGGATACTTCTGCTTTAATTCTGCTTTAACTGCTTCAATTCAACCAAGATAAAAATAATATAGAATATAATATCAGGAAGATGCTATCAGGAATACCATCACCTAGAATAAAGTAAAGAGCATCATCAAGAGGTCTTTAAAGTAGTTTCTACTACTCATACAATAGATGAGTTTTGAGGGAAAGATAGAAATAGAATAATAAGGGTAGACTGATAGTGAAGCACTGGAAACAGCGTAGGCTGATAGTCACACACCAGATATATATATCCAAATGATCTAATATTATATACTACTACTCTCAGTAGCTATACGAGTTTAATCCTCGCTGTGGTTATATAACATAGGACAAAATTCTCTAACAACCTTCTTTTATAATAGATATAATACAAAAATAATTACATAAATATATATTAGAGACAATAGGCTAATTGGAAAACTATTTCAATGCCATTTTGCGTGTTCGACTCACGTTTTTCATAGAAATCGTTGCTATCTACGCTTAGATATGATGATTGCAACCTTCGGGTTCAATTCCTCATCTATCTGTTAGAGAGTTCCTCATAATTTAGAATATAATTAAGAAATAATAATATAAATATGATACTAATATTAACTAAGTAAAGATCATATTGTAGCGTAAATGGTAACGTATCTACATTGGGTTCAGGGTATTGGGGATTCAAGTGCTCCCGATGTGATATAAATAAGAATAATCAGAAATAATCGAGTCTCTATTAGAATTCTCTTGATATAATCGATAATAATCCAGTCTCTATATGTATAATGGTATTTGATACGTTTATTAGACTAGCGAATGATTCAACCACCGAATGGGAGAAATCAACAGCTTTCAAGATGTATATACAAAGTAATGACCGAGAGTTTTAGGATACCATAGTTCTAGCGTTGTTCCCGTCTAGTGGTGGGTGGACTTGTAATAGATCAAAGAGAGACCACAGATGTAGCAATTGAAATGGAAATGGGAATAGAAACAGATAGTATCGAGCAATGTCCACTAAGAACGGTATTGTATTGCTGGAGAAGTCATCGTAAACGAGAACTCGCAGTATTCATTATGTTTCCTGGTGAAATTACAGAGAATGGAAATTTAGTACAATTGCTGATGGATCACCATAGTTGGTAGTGGTATATCACTGTCGCAGGCACACGTTCGTTCGCTAACGCTCACTCATGACGCTCACTCACATATCCTCACTAATGTCTTTTCACCACCCCCACAACATCTGCACTCTCCAAAATATACTTCTTATACTCATGAATATCTCCATCAAACCTCCTGACCTTATCACCCTCACTGATCCAAATCTCATTACACACCTTGTCAATAATACAAACATCGTGACTCACCATCAAGACCCCACCCTTGAAGTTGACCAACGCAGCTGCCAACGCATCAAGACCCTGGGTATCCAAATGATTCGATGGTTCATCCAAAATCAAGATATGTGGCTGGTTCAAACACAACGCAGCGAATGCTACTCTCGACTTCTGACCACCAGAAAGCAACTCCATCTTCTGCAAACCCAAGGTACCAGTAATACCGAACGAACCTAAATGACGTCTGTATTCTTCGTCAGACTTTCCTGGGAACGTTTGCGACATCCAACTGACGGCTGAGAGGTTCAAGTCCATGGCATCAACATGATGTTGGGCAAAGTACCCGATTCTCAATCTTCCGTTTCTCGAAATCAAACCACCCAGAGGTGTCAACTGTTCAAGCAACAACTTCAAGAGCGTAGTTTTACCGGTACCGTTACCACCACAGAAAGCGATTCTGGAATCCATCTGGACGTCCATGTCGACATCTCTCATAAGGATCTTGGTAGGTTCGTATCCAAAAGTCACTCCCAGCATCTGTAAAATTGGAGGAGACAACTTATCTGGGTCAGGGAACTTGAAAGTGACCACCTTTTCATCTTCAGGAGCTTCAAGAAGAGGCAATTTCTCCAACTTCTTGATTCTAGACTGCGCTTCCGACGATTTGGCTGCGTTATAACGGAACTTGTCGATAAACTCTTGCAAATGCTTACGGTATGCAAGTTGATTTTCGTACTCACGACGTTGGTTTTTAATTCTTTCTTCTCTGGTAGAGTGGAACGAGTCGAAGTTCGACCCTCTGTAGTAATCCAAACGTTCCGAGTGTTGATGGATGATATCTGTAGCAACTTCGTTCAAAAACGCACGGTCATGCGATACTACAAATACCGTAGCTTCGTACGATTGTAAGTACTTGGCCAAGTAAGTAATGGATGGAACATCCAACATATTGGAAGGTTCATCCAATAACAACAAATCTGGTTTACAGAACAATGCTCTGGCAAGGGACAATCTCATTCTCCAACCACCCGAGAACTTTTTGGTTTCTTGATGCTGGGACTCCTTGGTGAACCCCAACCCATACAAGATGGCAGCAGCTCTACTTTCGGCCTTATCAGACTCCATCTCATACAACTTCTCGTTGACCTCTTGAAGATGTTGGTCTAAATCTTCTCTCTCCATATCCAACTTCTTGACCTCACTGGAATCCTCGTCGAACTGACTACGGAGAGCCTCGATTTCCTGAATACGTTCTGACATTTTCTGTTCCTCGTTCAACAAGTTCTTTCTCCACACATCGGCGTCCAACACACTCTGAATCGCTGACGTCTCGTCTCCTCTGATTTCTTGTTCCACGTGTAAAATGGTGATATGTTTTGGAATCTGCAACTCTCTTCTAGAAAGAGCACGCAACAACGTCGACTTACCAATACCGTTTTGTCCTACCAACCCGTATCTTCTTCCGTATGCCAAAGTTAACGTGGCTTCACTAAGAATACGCTGTCCTTCTCCGACGTACAAGTCAAAGTTCTCCAACTTGATATCCTTAGACTTTCCACTACTGTTACCGAAATCCAACGGATTGATCTCCAAGAAGAACGAATCGTAATCGTCGTCCTTCTTCTCGTTCAACAACTTACTGGCCTCGTACTGAACAAACTTGTTGTTACGCTGGGCCACCTTTTTGGCGATCTTACGTTCTTGTTTCTCCAACTTCTTCTTATCCACTCTACTTTCCATCTTACGTCCTGTATGTTCGATATCGTTACTGGCCGAGAGAAGAGCTAGCGATGAATTGATGTCTCTCTTGTTGTTGAGCATGCTCATGTCCAACACTCTCTTTGACGTGTCTCCTGTAAGCTCCAACTTGGCCATATTATCGCGTAGCTTGGTGTCGAGGATGTTATATATGTTGTCGGTCATCTCTTTGACCTTTTTCTCGTCTCCTCCTGCGTTTATAAGGAGGGTTCTCATGAACTCTATTTCACTGGTGATGTCCACTTGTTGTGCGGTGACGCTGTCTTCCGTAGAAGTGGAAACGTGCTGGATATACCCAACCGCATACGCCGTGATTATAGGATCAATAGTGGGCACCGCTCTTCTGATTTGCAAGGCAATGTTAGACATGGTGGAGTGTAGTTCGTGAGTTGATGGTTGAAGATGAGTTGAAAATTTAAACCATACAAGGTCGTGTGTGGCAGATTCGAGATTATTTGATTTAGTGATAAAAAAGATTAAGTTAGTGAGAAAGATGAAGTTAGTGAGAAAAAAGATGGAATTAGTGAGACAAAAGATGAAGTTAATGAGAAAGAGCATGGAGTTGGCGACAATAGAGTTGAAATTAGTGGAAAGAGGTATCGAGAAATATTAAAATATTAATTTATCAAACCAGATCTCTTTAGTATCGAAGTATTAACATATAAAGATAACTAATTATATCATAGAGTACTCAATTGCGTATATATATATGTGTATATTGGCGCTAGTATAGAAATGATGATCTAAGACTATACTAACAGTATCAGCTAGGATTCGATTTGTGAGAGGATTAAAATTTTACGGGAATATCACAAATATTTATAATAATTGGTCAATAAATAATGAATTTCTTAAATGTAATTATCATAGAAGAAGATAATATTGAAGAAAATAAGGTTAATGAACTAGATTATGATCATGATTATGATGAATCATACTTTTATCAGTAATTGAATAAAAATTATGTAAACTAGATACTACTAAATTGTATTCAGATAAAGATTGCAAAATCAATTAAGTAAATCAATTAGAAAAATTTGATAAAAAGGTCATGAAAGAACTTATGATGAACAAGAAATATTTTAATGTATATTCATAATAGTAATATAGTCAGTATTGATAATAACATAAAAACCAACTATGTAGAAGAGATATATTTGAATATGTTAGCAGAAGAGTATGATCATTGATCACAATTCTTACTTAGCTACGATTTATGAGAATTAAAGACTTTAGGTAGAATTAAACATAGATAGATATAAAAATAGAAATAGAGAGATCTTTTAATCTAGATCGAGACGTCTAGATTTCAATATTTTGGGTAATCCAATAGAATCCTGGGGTCGAAGTTTCTTCTTCAGTATCTTCTCTTTTGGCAATGGGCTGGAAAAATTTAACTGTGTCGGCTACAGCGTCTCTCTTTGCGATAGGTTGGCCAATTCTGTATTTAATCCAATGCCAACCGACTTTGGCATCAGGGGCTGCTTCAGCTTCGGCCTCTCTTTTAGCGATAGGTTGGCCAATTCTATACTTGATCCAATGCCAGCGGACTTTGGCGTCAGGGGCTGCTTCAGCTTCGGCTTCTCTTTTAGCAATTGGTTGGCCAATTCTGTATTTAATCCAATGCCAGCCGACTTTGGCATCAGGGGCTGCTTCAGCATCAGCCTCTCTCTTTGCGATAGGTTGGCCAATTCTGTATTTAATCCAATGCCAATGGACTTTGGCATCAGGAGATGCGTCAGCTTCGGCGTCTCTCTTTTCAACCTCTGTAGAGTTTGCAAGATCCGCTCTTAAGGAGTCCATATCAAAATTTGAGCCGACGATTTCCTCTGCCGCTGTGGTGTTCACTAACATAACAACTTTTTGTCCGTTAAGCTCAACGACATATGGATATTGGTCGGCTCCAATAACTTGGGTTGAAACAATAGCTTCTTCAGGAATGATAACATCTTTAACAACAAATTTTCCATCTTCAGGTACTTCGACTGGAGTAGGAGCAGCGTAAATCAAAGAAGCAAGTGAGATTGCTGATAAAGTGAGTGTTGCGAATTTCATTGTGAAGATTAGAATGAATGGTTAGATAGTGAGAGAAAATGTGTTTAATGTTGGTAATACATCTGTTATTTATACTTAGATCCATTGCAAACAAAGTGTTATTCTGTTCCGGATGGATTACTTTTGGCTGCAAATCTCGTTTTGAAAGTTTCCTTTGAAACCCAATTTGGGTAATAAGCAGCCGAATTTCCTTGAGTTATTTCTTAGCATGATATTAAAGAGTACGTGCATAAATAATAATACTGGAAATTTGTCCTTGGAAACTTTTGAAATAAAACTCAGAAACGAAACTCTATAGAAATAAAACTTTAGAGACATTATGAAGTCCTTGAAAATTTATAGCTATAGGACCTGATAGAGGCTCTCGTCTAACTGATCCTTAAACAGAGATATCAATTGAATAATGGAAACTATCTCTCCTACATTTTTTTTTGACTACTTCATGTGTAAAATAATTTGTCTGGAAAATTCCCTTTGAAACCCCAATTAGGTAATTTTGCAGCCAAATGTTAAGAATGCAAATTGCAAAAACTGTGGTGATGCAAGTAATTAATTCAAATAAGATGAGTTATACGGGATGCTGCATGATAAATAATTATTAGTGAAACCTCCCTTTTGTTAATCAATTGGGAACTTAATGAACACTTAAGTGGGATTTTCAAGTCCATCACCACCTGATAATGAATATTCTGACACATGGGGAAGATGGAAGATTCTAAAGATATCGCAAAGTAAGAAATCAGGCAGCATTAACTATAAGTTACCCTCCATTAGACTCTTGTTTCAAAGCACATAATATTTATCATGAAACATGAAGAAGGCACTTCATTTTTAGTATTCACTCAAGAAGGTGAAGTTCTTGGTTACTTCCCAATTGCAAAATAACAGGGGTCATGCAGCTTGGTTGCTACTCATTCTATTGATTATACGAGCACATATATGGCTAATATATGTAGTATATTACCAATAAAAATACTGAGCAAAGTGAAGTATTTGCTATAAATGAATTATAGTGACTTCAAGTGAATATTAGTGACTTCAAGCGAGTACTAGTAAGATTTAATGGAGTATTTGTGATCTCTTGTATACTTGTTGAGCTCCGAATTCAATATTAGTGGAAATATGAAGGGGATCGAACAAGTCCTTTCCTTGAAAGTTGTTTCCACATTCCAACAGTTCCACAACACGATTGAGTTCGATGAAGAAATTATTTAAACTTGTGACTTGTGAAACTAGTGTCTATGGATGGTAACGAGATAGTTTTGGCCATGTTAATATCATCTTCAAAACTCTGACTTTTGAAAATTATAAGGAATGCATCTTTCAACGAATACAAGTCAAAAATCTAAAACAAAACTGTGGCCAAAGTCTTCATTGAATAATCACAGTGTAATCTACAGGAATCTCTTACGTATCAACGACTAGCGACATTAAATATCTTATTATTGCATTATCTAACTAGATGTAAACCCTCAGTCCATCTAGAATCCCACTCTAACTAAGTGAGACAAATTCTTATAATCCCAAAACCGACAGTTAACAGTTAACTAGCGTTAACGTCCATGAATCGGGACAAAGGCTAATTGGCAGTGTATATATAAACTACTTTGCGTAGCCAAGCGCTTTTAAAATAGTAGTTTGCCTTTCAGCTTCAACAGCTTCTCAACTCTAGCTCGCTTACAAAGCAGCCTTGATTCTTTCTTCCAACTTGTCTTGGGATCTCAAAGCTTCCAAATCACTGTTTCCACCAATATGTTGGCCACCAATGAAGATGTTTGGAACGGTTCTTTGACCAGTCAATTCAAGAAGAGCTTCTTGAATTTCGGCGCCGTCTTCGATTTCGTCTAATTCCAAAATGTAGGCGTCCTTGGTAATAGCAGCGACAGTCTTCTTGGTCTTTGCACAGTATGGACAGTAAGACTTGGAGGCAATGAAAATTGGCTTGTTCTTGATGAGTTCTTGAACTCTGGAGTTAATTTTAGCGGAAACCATATTTGTTGTTGTGAATGTTCTTCTAAAGTTACGGAACATGCAGTGGTGTGCAGGGGAAACGCTTTTATAGTGGCGAGAGTGTTGGTGAGGAGTTCGCGGAGTGAGATGGCGAAGCAATATTACCAAAGGAGTGTATATAGACCGTTTGGTTGAGTTAGAGGGAAATAAGGAAACTATTTGGGTGCAAAGGGGAACAACCGGAAATACGAGAATTTCGAGAATTTCCAAGATATTACATGGTTGAGATTCTATGAGATTCTATTTACACGAGTCTATGCTTTATTTCTAGTTGAAGTTTGAGGTGTTGGAGGAAAAGATGTCCTTTGATATTAGCAATACCCGTGTCTTCCTGTATATAGTCGTTAGAATCCTTTGTAATGGAAGTGAGCCTAGATGTTATGGAAATTGCGCAGAAATAGACGAGTTTAGTGAGAACTGTACTCGGTTGGTACCGGAAGGAATCTCTTATCTACGAAGATCAGTTTTCATCAAAGTTTAGGAATCATGGAGAATTCTCATAAACATCGAAGGTTCCTCGACAAAGTAGAATAATATGTAGTGAAATCGATAGTTCTTAGGTTCACCATGAGAACACCTTGATATTAGAGATATTCTTATATCTCTGTCTCATATATTAATAATTAACCAACGTATAGTTACATTTATCAAAAGAGACTTTCAATCACAAAATAGGATGTATATATGGAAAATTATCATATTTGTGACGTTAGCGATCTATAGAGTGAGTGTGATATTCAGACAAAAATCGAATTACCTGTGATCACAGAAACGATGAGCAGATTTTGGAATGAGGCAAGCGCTAGAAAGTTGAAGTCTTTGTAGTATTCTTCGTTGGAGTCTTCGTTTTGAGTATTCTTCACCGGAAATCTTTGTTTTGAGTGCTCTTCGCCGAAAGTCTTTGTTTAAAGTATTCTTCACCGAAAGTCTTTGTTTACAGTACTCTTCACTCGAAGCCTCGATCTATCTTCCCTAACCCAGCCTCTCAAAATTTGCTCTCCAAACTTCATGCAAACAAATCATGACCAAAAATCTCAATACTATATCCATCAGGATCTCTAATAAACGCAATATCCCTCACGGCCTTACCTTGGTCAAACTTTAATGACCAATCAATCTTGTCGCCGAATTCCTGCTCAAGTTCGTCACAAAACTTCTTAGGATCCTTGCAACTTACACAGGTGTGTCCATAACCTTGAATAGCACCGTTTTCAGTACTGTTACCGTTGTGGTAACCTTCAAAGCTATCATCGGATTCTGTGCCCCAGTTGTGAGTCAACTCAATAATACCTTGCCTGTTACTGAAATCATTATCACTATCTTCGACAAACTTCGGGTCATGTTCGTAAGCGAGGAAGTAGAGAGTGAATTTAGCTTCGGGTTTAGGGTGCGTAGCAATAAGCTTGAATCCAAGGACGTTACGGTAGAAATCAAGCGACTTTTTTGGATCCTTAACTCTGATCATGGTGTGGTTCAACAAATATCCGAGCTCAGTAGAACTTTCGGTAGAATTGGTGGGTCTTCTTTCAACCAATTCGATCCAGTATCCATCGGGATCCAAAGCAAAGGCAATATTCTTTTGGCGTCCATCAGCCAATTTCTTCTGGAACTTGACATTACTTTCCAACAAACCCTTCTCGACGTTGGCAATGTCTTTCACGGTGAAGCAAATGTGTCCGAAACCACGGTGTTCCTTACCGTTACCGTTATTGACGGTGAAGTTATCGTCGTTTTCAACTCCATGATTGTGACATAATTCTAAGACCCCTTCACGAGCGGCCCAGTTTAACTTGGAGGTGCTAGCGTCTTGGTAGCCCAACAAATAGAGGGTGAAATCAGCAAAAGGGATGGTTTTGAGGACAGAAAGGCCAAAGTTCTTGGTATAGAATGGAACCGATACTTTGGGGTCCTTGATCCTGAGACAGGTATGGTTCATGAGAAATGACGAGTTGAAAGAAGGCATTTTTGAGTATTTAGGTTGACAATTTTAGAGGGTTCTTAATTAGAGTTTAAAATAGTGACTGAATATTCAATTTAGCGGTAGAAAATTAGTTTGGAGCTTTTCAATTAGCTGCGGTTCGTTGTTGTGTAGAATATTGGTGACTTCTAACTATTCTACGTTTAATTGATGAGTCGGCTGATAGCGACATTTTTTCTAACGGGTATTTCGGTTTTATATGCAATATCCAGAAACAGAGCAAGCAAAGGTGGTATTTAGTAGAAATCACGTGAAGCGGCAATTAAAAGGTGATTGCCGTGTGGGTGGTAGTCTTTACCGTATTATGACAATTGCTTTTGCAATCATCCTAGCTCGTACCTTGAAAGATTGGGTGTCGAAAATTCTATGGAAATATTATGAAAAGATTGAGGCATTATGGAAATTATGGAAATATTATGGAACACTAATTGTAAGTGATGATAATTCAATGGAAATCATCAATGTATTCATATTTTCGGTATGCTACGTGATGTATACTGCGGCGTCGACGGCCCGATGTATTCGTTCTTCTTGATAGCAAATTGATCACGCGTATACTCTCTATAGATTTCTGAAATGTGACGTATTCTACAATTTACGAATAACCGGATTAACCAAATTGAAGAATGAGTCCCCAAAATATCTAAAGTTGTAAGTATATCTAAGATTTTTGAGAAAATAGAAGTTTGCTGAGTAGATATACCATCGTGCTGGTAGAGCTCATCTCTCAATGGCTCACGGTGTCACTATTGTAGCTTCTCGAGTGGCTTGTTGGAATATTTCCACTCATTCTTATATGCACTCTGTGTTATAATATGATTAGCATCGCCTATTCTTGAACGAATGATATGCGTAAGGAGGCTTTTAATTTACTTGTTATGGACTTGTCGAATAGTCGGACTGATGAGCTAAGGTTACTATATAACGAAGCTTTCACCGCTAAATCGAACCATTGAGTGACCATTGAGTGAAGTTTTCATATTTCGCAACTTCATTTCGGGTCCAATAATTCAGCCAATTGATCAACTTAGAGCGATACTCTACAACCCACTCTCGATACCTTTTCGACGCACGTTTATTCAATCTCTACACACTTTCACAACATTTCGTCCACCACAGACACATCATCTTCAAGACCTTCCGGCTCTTCGAATTACATATTAATCTGTGCGGTACCGCGCTTTTCTATCTTGGTTAGGAACGTTATATCAGTGACTACATCAAAATTACGTAAGCGGATCATTAGAAATAGCTAAAGATCTGCTCTAAGAATTGTGAATATAAAGAACCAGCACAGCCACAAACGTAGTGACCTTTAGTGTTAGACCAAGCATTGAAATTAGTGAATTGACAACTAGAGATTCACTAAGAAGAGATTCACTAACAAGAGACTCACTAAGAAAGGACTCACTAAGAAAGGACTCACTAAGAAAGGACTCACTAAGAAGAGATTCACTAACAAGAGACTCGCAAACCGACGCAACAACTTCAGATAGACGGATCCTACACCGAACAATCAAGTCTTTTTGAACTCATCTAATAGAATTGAGCTGTTAAACGTTTTATAGTGAATACTTAAACAATTTTTAAACTATAACTTACTGACCAGACTCAAAATAAACTCAGATTAAAGCATTACTTTTCAGTCTAGAACGCTACAACACAATAATCCCATAGGAAACTCTAGACTATAATTCACGAGAGTTGCTGAAAACTTGGAGCACTAATCTATTTCTACAACAAATTCTGCTAGACTTAATAAACTACAAGGAATTGGACATCAACAACAAGAACTCATAGACGCTAACTCCACTATTCTAGAAACGAACCCTCACACTGCTAGCCCTCCTTTATCATCATGTCCAACAATTTAGCCATCTCCATCAAACGTACCGGGTCTCCTGTCTTCTCTAACAATGATATAATCACGGGAGAAGTAACCTTGACGGTAACCAGATCCATAGACATCAACTATATCGAAGTAAAACTCGAAGGGGTTAGTCGATCTGAACTTCGAGTCATGAGACAACGAAACAGAAGTAGAGAAAACACTGGAAGAGATAGTAAAACAATATGGGATGCCCACAAACTTCTCTACCAGACTGTGGTGGTATTTCCTCCATCAAATATTCGTGAGGTTTCAAATGCAAAGGGTTTCACCTTGACTCCGGGAACATATACTTACCCGTTTGAGTTTCGGTTGCCGATGTATACTCAATGTGAATCGCAGACTCCAGATGGTAGGCAGTCTCTTCAGAATGGAAATTTGAACTTAAACATGATTAATTCCCAGTATTTCCTGGGAATTAGCAATAAGGCAAGTTCTATGTTTCGATTGGAAACTGGAAATTCCCATTTTCACTTGGTTACTCCGCTTCCACCAACAATCAAGCCTATTAGTAACTTTGCTTCAATCGATTACTTTGTCAAGGCTACATGTAAACGAAGTTCCTTCTTCAAAACAAGTTTGCGAGAACACGACCCATTTGAATTCACTCCTCTTGATCCCATTCTTCCAATATCAGACCGTAAAATCTTTGTCCGCAAGAAGATTCTTTTCAAAGACCGTGTGCCAGATGTAGTTGGTATTTCGCTTCCGCCAGGAGCATTAGCATCTAAAAAGCTTCCAACCACGCCAAAGAGAGTCAAAAAAGGCTTCTTTCAAAAGTTGTTTGACAATTATGTCGACCTTCCAGCACCACCACCAAGCCTGAAACTGGGCTTGAGGATGTATTATCCAGAAATCGAGTCCAATGATGTCGAATTTGGCTTTGAAATCAGATTCCCCGATCCTCCATCCATGATCCTCGACCAACCGGTGTCGTTTTCTTTATTCCTCGTATCGAATACTGATCCTTCCGTCTATTCGTTCGCAAAGTATGGAAAACCCGAAGATAGTAATGGAATGGGTGTTGTATATATGCAGAGACTCGAAGCAGAAATCATCTCTACAACTGTGGTTTCGGTTTTAGAACAGAGCCGTGACGTCATACACCACGGCAGTAAACTGTACAAGACACTGCTCTGTGACAATTCCTTTGACAATATCAGGCTCGATTTGAAAGACTGTACTCCTCTGAATAACTCAATGGTTGGGATGCCTGGCTTTCGCTTTGAGTTGGAAATACCTCCAAAATATTATTCCAATTGTGTGCTCCCTGTGAACCTTTCGCCAAGTTTTGAAGCATGCAACATTTCTCGTGGCTATACTCTTGAACTCAAAGCAGGGTTCACCAGTGAGCAGTTGGAATATTCTAGTAGCAGATGGCACAATTGGAGGCTGACTTATAACGCTGAAGTTGTGTGTCCAAATATCAGGATATTGAGTGGAAGAAATCCATCAGGCCCAGGTTATGGTAACCCTTCACAACCTACTTATAGAAATTCCTCACAACCAACTTATGAAGGCTCGTCTCATCAAACTAACGAGAACTCTCATAGAAACTCACATTCTAATACTAATGATGTAAAGAGACCTGTTGAAGAGATTCCTGTTTTGCCTCAGCGACCCGTGGATACGCCTGTCCACAACGTTCCTAATTATGAAAATCACGGTGAAGATACCTCAGTCTTGCCTACTTACGATGATGCTATTAGAAATTAAGAAAGAAAATGCTTGAAGAAAGGAGAATACGAGTTGATATAGCAATAAATTCTATCAGAGATTACTGTACGACGAAAAATTGCTGTTCTATAGATCATTTCGTGATCCTTCTATCCTAACATGTATTATATGATGTAAAAACAGAGTACTAATTTCTAACTGTCCTAATACTACTAACAAAATACCTGTCTCCACTAATCTCCACTAATATCCACTAATCAATATCCACAAAATACCTGCAACGCTTTACTACACTCATTATTAATCTCCTCTAATAAATAAGTATCTCCACTAATAAATAAGTATCTCCACTAATAAATGCTTAACAAATCAATGCCTCGCTACGCTTCATATTGATCGGTATAATTTGCAGCCATAATTAGCAATTTATTAAACATCCATACCGCAATAATAAAATATTCGTTTATATAGAAAATTTATACATTTATTATAATACAGTCTCTAAAGTACAATTGATGGTAAAAGCTAATGAAACTATTATAAACACAAGCTTCTTAACTTCTAATTCCCCCACTTAATTTCCCCCCATTAATATCCTTTGTTTCCATTCACCCTCCCCTTTCCTTATGAATCGAACCCACGGCTCGCTAAATATGGTCGTGTCCCGTCCCAAGTTCCATGACCAGTGAAAAATTTATGATGGCAACAACTTCGAGTTGCCGTCAGTTCTTCCCTCGTCAAAATGTCTGAATCATTCCTTGCACGGAACAAAACCGCCATTGCTCTCACTGCAATTGCCGGAGTGTCTGCTGCGGGTGCTTACTACTACTATACCCAAACCAGCACTACCCAAGATGTCGCCAGTAAGAAGAAATCAAAAAAGTCCAAGAAGAAGGCCAAGGATACCAAGGAGGCTAAAGAAAAGAAAGACGTGAAGGCTGAAGATTCTGCTAAGAAATCCGCCATCTACCCAGTCAACTCGGAAGGATTACCAGAAATCTCCGATATTTCAAACTTGACCTCTGCCCAATGTGAAGAATGGGCCCTTGCACTCAAGGAAGACGGTAACCATGAGTTCAAGGCTAAGAAATATGAAAGAGCCATTGCATTTTATACTGCTGCTCTTGATCTCAAAAAAGATCCAATTTATTACTCAAACCGTTCGGCATGTTATGCTGCTTTGAATGATCACGAAAGTGTCATCAGAGACACCACCGAGGCCATCAAATTGAAACCAGACTACACTAAATGTGTATTGCGTAGAGCAACTTCATACGAAACCGTGGAACAATACGAGGACGCTATGTTTGATTTAACTACCTTAACGATCTATGGTGGTTTCAGCAACAAATCTATCGAACAAGTTTTGGAACGTGTTTTGAGAAAGCACTCTGTCAAGATTGTGGAAAACAAGCCAAAGGAATACAACTTACCATCTGCTGCAATCATCGGATCGTTCTTTGGTGCTTTTGTTGAAGAAGAAACTCCAGAAGGAATCAGTGCTGATTCTGAAGGTGGATCCAAATTCTTATTTGAGGCTCTTAAGGAAATTAATAGTAATACTGATGATGGTTATGAAAAGGCTGATACTCTTCTTAACCAATCTTTAGAAGCTTTTAATGTTGAGGAAATGGACAAGTCTTCTAGCGAAGCCGGTGCTGCTTCCGTAGCTCTTGAATATTCCGCTGCCTTCAAATTCTTGAAGAACTTGCCCCAAGAAGCTGCTTCTGGTATTGAACAAGCTATTGCTCTCAAACCAAGACCAAGATCATACATTTTTAGAGCCTTGATTAACGCCGACAAACAGTCCTACACCGAAGCATTGGAAGATTTCGAAACCGCAAAGAAAATGGAACCTGAATGTCCAGACATTTACTACCATTTGGGTCAATTACACTACCTTACTGGAGACTTGCCAGAAGCTGAAAAGAACTTCACCAAGGCCAAGGAATTGAACCCAGACAACGTCTACGCATACATCCAATTGGCTTGTATCACTTATAAGAACGGTAACTTTGAAGAAGCCACTGAGAAATTCACTGAAGCCAAATTGAAATTCGCTACTTCCCCAGAAGTTCCAAACTACTTTGGTGAAATCTTGGCTGATCGTGGTGACATTGTTGGTGCTTGTAAACAGTTTGATATTGCTGCAAGATTACAAGAAAGCTTGCCAGTTTTCTCTGTGGGTGGTTTACCATTGCTTAACAAGGCCACTTGTATTTCGAGAGAAAACTTGGAAAGAATTGATGAAGCCGAAGAATTGTTAGTTAGAGCCTGTGAATTGGATCCTAAATCTGAATTGACCAGAATCTCATTGGCCCAGATCAAATTGCAAAAAGAGCAAGTTAACGAAGCCATTGTTTTATTTGAAGAATCTTCAAACTTGGCAAGAACTTTTGATGAAAAGGTCCAAGCTACTTCTTTCGCTGAAGCCACTAAGATGCAAATCAGAATCAGAAACGATCCAGTGTTGACGAAGAAGATTTCTGAAGTGATGATGGGTATGCCATATTAGATGATCTGACGAAGGGAAAATAGTTGATGACTGAGATTAATGAGCAGCGACGATTTAACAAGATGCAAAGAACTTGAAATAAGGAAATCTGCGAAATTATTGAACTCTGTTGTGATTTTAGAGATCTTCTACTACCTGAAATGAACAATCTCTAACAAATCTCTGATTTTTGAATAATTGATGCATTAAATTCACTGATTGTCGTCGTTTATGCCTTCAAATTCTGTCTGATACAAAATGCTTGATCTCTTATCTGTTCACTGTCCATTTATTGTCTGCTGAATAAAATTTGTCTGATAATAACACTCTGTTGCCAGACAATTAGTAGCCCACAGCTACTAGACCTATAAAATACGTGCTCGTGCATCTATTTATTCCCGTTTAAAACTTGTCTACCAACCTCCCTGTACAACTCACGAGGACCGTATGATGATGCTTAATTGTATATATTTCTTTGTATATCATGATGAAAACCACTCGATACTTATGAATAGTCGCAAGGCTATGGATAAGTGACGAACCTTCTAGAAATCCAGTATCATAATGGTGATAATGTAGTATAAATTGAGTTGAGACAGAATAACGCCTGAGATAGATGTACAGTTAGAGGGTTCAAAGGTTTCAAAGTTGGAGTATTCTAGGTGATAAAGTCGAGCATTATAAGGCTCTAAGGTCTTGTTGGCTATTTCCACAGCTTCCGGTTCTAACTCCTTCGTTAACCTTTTCTCGTCAACTGTTTCTCGTTCACCATTCCTTATTCCTTACGTGTCTCTACCGATTTCAGATCATATATAAATGTTTGCAGCCACGGAAAGGTTTCAAAATAAGCATGAATTAAGCATGAAGTCTTTTCTTCGGTCATTAGTTGCGCTGCCTAAACAATCCCACTACGACCCCACGTCCTCTCAGTACTTTGATCTCTCATACGTAACTTCACAAATCATAGTTTGTTCTGGACCCGTTAGCCTGTCGATCGAATCGTTTTACCGCCACCCCATAGCAGATTTAGTGAAATTTCTCGACGTGAATCATGATTGGCACATCTTTAACTTTCGAGGCGAAGGGCCTGGATACTCTGATGGAGAGGTTCGAGGAAAGGTGAGCCATTATCCTTTTCCGGACCATCAGCCACTGACTATTACCATGATGAAGAATTTTGTGGAAGAGATTGAGAAGTTTCTAGAGTCAGAGAGAAACGTAGCGGTCTTACATTGTAAAGCAGGTAAAGGAAGATCAGGAATGATGGCATGTGCTTATCTATTAAGTAAGACTCTGGAAAATGATGGGAGAGATATAAATAAAATGCCCAGCTCCGTTAGAATAATGAGTTCGAAAGATATATTAGAGCAACCGGAATCACTAGAAGATACAAGAAGGTCAGAGCAGTTAAATTCACCAGACACAAATAATATCAATTCGCTAGACTTAAAGAATAGCTCGCTAATATCTCACAGTCATGGCTCTCTAATATCTCACAGTAATGACTCAAATTCACACAACAACACTAATTCTATCCCACAGCCTGTTCAGAATATCTTAGACTATTACACTTCTATTCGAATGAAGGCGTTTTCTGGAGAAGGAATCTCCATCAAATCTCAGAAGAGATATCTCAACTATTGGTACCAGTTTCTTAGGTCCTCGCCAGAGGAACAGAGAAAGTGTTTGAAACAAGGTCGTTGTAGGATTGTTGGGATCAGACTCGTAGAATGTAGAAAAGAACTGATAGTGAGTCTACAAGAGTATGAACAAGTTGCTGGAGGAGTAAGAATCAGAAACAAATGCACATTCCATGAAATTCACCGTGAAGATGATGATATTCTTCTTCTAACCAAAACAGAACCTTTGCATCTGAAAGATATTCGAATCTTAATCAACGGCTGGTGCTACGTATGGCTTAATACGTATTTTGAAGGTGATTGCATGACATCTTATGATACAGAGAATCTACAAACAAAGAAATTACGCCTGAAGAATCCAGACAAGGAAAAGATCCGCTACGACGATATAGTGAAAAGCTCTCATTTATACACTTCTACAAATTCTAGTGAGTGGAAAGAAGATTCGCATAATAAGCCAAACATCGAGCTTCTCTTGGAGCCGACTGTTAATGGTGTACAGAAATTCTCCGTTGACTGGGAGAATCTCGACGGGTTCAAGGGTTCTCGTCACAGAGGTACAAAACTATTCAAAAAGCTTGATATTTATTGGATAACTAGTGAGAGTACGCAATATTAGGATTGGTGATGGTTATTAAAGGGTCCCCAAGGTGACACTCTTAAATCTATAAAAAACTTCGTTAGAGAGATACCTCTAATGAATTATATCTTGCCGAAGCAATAATTCAGTCACAACTCATTTAAAATGGTCTTTATAAAAGATGGCGTAAACTCTTCAGGCGTGGGTGTCCGTTTTGAGGCCAACATGACTTGAATGGCTAGAATGACGAGAATGACGAGCTTCCAGAGCTCTTGTGTATCATTAACTGCCCTGACTTGAGATCTTCGGGACTCAACCACCCTTTCTCCCGCTGCCAACCTCCAACCAAAATTCCTTGACGATATCCTTCACCTCTTCTAACCTGTTTGAATCTTTCAAGACCTGAATGTTCCCTGATTTTCCCAAGGTGTAGGGCTTTGAAAGTTTGATCTCGTCAAAAATAACAATATCAGAGCCAGGTCGAGTTACGTTGGCCGGCCCATATGTAGCAGTAAGTTTACGGGTGAGTCTAGCAGTGATCGAATCTGGATCAGGAGAAGAAGTTGGTAGGTGAGCTGAGGCAGTTGATGACGATGGAGTATGTCCTCTAGAGGCAGTTGATGACGGTGGAGTATGTCCTCTAGAGGTAGTTTTCGTTCCTTCTGGACCCTTGATACCTCTTAATATTCGTCCAAGCTCATCCCTCTCCACATCTTCTAGTCTTATCACTTTATTGCCCGGTCCTACAACTTGTATGGTCCTAACAAAGTCTAAGTTGAAGATACGAAACGTGATCTTTCGATTATTATTGACCTTTAAACTTATGATGCATTTACTTAACGTGTGGAGTGTGCCTGTTGTTGAATGATTTAATGAGGTGGTTACTTTCAATTTTAGGGACATCTGAGAAGTTATAGAAGTTTCCTGAATATGATGTTGTAGTATGAATGGCGGTGATGATCCTTTACTGATCCTGTGAAAATAAGATAGAGCAGTTCAATTGTAGATACTGTCTCTTCAGAGGGTTGTGGAGATATTGTTTCTTCAGAGGGTTTGGATGAGTAATTCGTACTTAGTCAGATTTCTTTAGATCTTCCAGTAGAACCCAATCTTGTTCAAATTCTATAAAACCCGATTTTGGATCACTATCAGTTATGCTATATAAATCTATGGTCAGAGATATTGACTAATAAGAATTGGCAGATCCCATAAGTTGATGTCGTTTGGTGATGTTTGGTGATGAATACTGAATCACGTGTGTTCTCGGAGTTTTCAATTACGGGGAAATATTGTTGGGCGCACGACCAACTATAAAGAGAAGTTATCACTCTAGAAATCAGATTAGTGAATGCTTAGTGGAAGATTTAACCAGTCACGCTGGTTTGCTACCCAGTTTTTGCTAACTATGAATTCATTTGGCCTTTAAGTTTGTGCTTCAGGTTAGTTGTGTACGTTTTTTTGTCTTTTGAGAGGCCATGGAATATCTAGAATTCTACTGTAGTTTTTTATACTATAACGGTGGAGTAAGTTACCTAGTTAAATGGAGATTTGGTTAAAAGTGGCCTAAAGTGCCCTCTCTTAATCATTGCTTTGTCGCTAAATCTTACTTTTTTGTGTTATTGTTGCTTAGTTGCACCTAAAAATAGCGACAAATTAGTGAAAACCTCAGAATCTTGTCGCTACACTTCACTAATGAAATTGCTATAAAACCCTAAGTCCAAGCCACACAACTACAAACCAACCACCATTGTCTCCCCCTACTCTACAACAAGGAGACTTTAAATTAAGTCTGGGAATATTTCAAGCTCACTAGAATCTCCATTAGTTCTCACTAAGCCCTGCTTTCTTTCACTAGCCTCTCTGTATCCTGCATACATTCACTAAACAGTATTTCGATCTCATACTACACAACTCCACACCAACAACGATGCAATATGAACTCATACTGATGGATAAACTTGAAGATGAGCTAATTGATCACCCAGACGCGTCCACCAGGCGAGATTTGCTAGATACTTCGCTTGACGAGACGTTTCAGAAGAAGTTACACGTCCGAGCAGAACAGATCAGATCCAACCAGGCAGACTCGAAGCGGGTCAGGAAAGACGCCAATGGGAACAAGTTACCGATCCAGGAGAACTTTGGCGGCGTGAATTATCAGTTTTTGATCAACAAGTCCCATTTAGTTTATGATTATAAGGATTTGTTGTCGTTAGAGGTGGAAGTAGGCGAGTGGTTTACATATGGTGATGTGAGGAGCATGGTAGAAGATTCTGGACGAGGGGAATCTAAGCGAGGAGTCCATAAACGAGGAGTCTGGGACAATGATGGGAAATCGGACGATAAAAATGCCGATCTTCTGGAAAATATTGAGTCTGAAGAACCCGTCGGTAATGATACTAATGCCAGGCACACCCAAGATGAAGATGCTAGGCACACTAGTCAGACTGGAAAAGCTTCAATTGATACTCACACTCAACAGATTCTCCTTCTGGCTATAAGAAATCTCAATTCGTCGTCACTTCATTCTTCTTCCGTCACTAAATCGCTCCAGACACTTCTATACTTTTCATTTGGTGAATATGAGACTAAAGATTCGAAACTACAACAACTTGATCAGATAAAGCTTAATAATCATATATTAATAGGTCTTGATATGTTACCAGCGTTAATTGAATCTCTTGAGACGTTTTATGAGCGTCAGAAGAGTACCGATACTGGTACTGATGATAAAAACGGCACTAGTTATGGTGAGAACATTTCCCCTAAAGAACACTTTTCCCCTAACGACAACTTTTCCAACTATTTCAAGATCCTTACTCTTCTCTACATTGCAGTAAATGTGATTTTACAATCAAATATTAGTGACGATGTTCTTGACGTTCTTGAATCTTCAGATATCCTCGCCAATACTATCAAATTTATAGAACATTGGAAATGGTACCCCAACAATTCATATCGAGTTAGGTACCTCATTCTTCTCTGCTGGAAGTTGATTTTATTAGAGATGGGGGATACTGAGCATTTTAAACATTGTGACGATTTCTTGATAGAAAAACATCAGATCCTGAACAAAGCAGGCAAGGACCTTCCAAAGAACAAATTGACATGTTCACCATTAGATTATTTCACATTTAGAGAAGATATCTGTGACAAGTATCCTCTTTTTAGCGAGCCTGATTTAAAGGTTTATAATTTTGAAGAGTTCAAGAGAAACTTGGAAGATGAGGATAAATCAACTGAAAAGGTGAACAAATCAACTGAGGAGGTGAATAAAGATCAGGATCATATTGAGCTGAATGAGAAACCAAACAATTCGATGAATAATGAATCAACTGATTCTTTTGCTGATAGCTCTTCCTCTGGTAGTTCTCCCTCAATTGATGAAAAATACAGCTTCTTCATGGCGGTCAACACATATTCCAACTCGCTCTCCAACATGATTGAAAGTCCTAGAACATATAAATCACACACAGTTTTAAGCCAACTTCCAACTCAAACTGTGCATATAGCAACACCAGTCCCATCTCCAACTCTTACAGCATCAGATTATATGTCTGGAGGAGAAAAGATCAGACGTTCGTATCAAGTCAACCAAGCAATGCCGTTGATATATCCTAATGCGAGTGAAAACATACTGACTGTTCCATTTGCAATTGAAGAGGCTGACAAAATTCTAAGAAGCTCTATTTACGAGAGCTTGTCCACGAAGAGATTGTGGAACGAAAGATTGAAATTCATGAAACAAGAAAGAGGATATCTGAATGAATATGAGAAAAAGGAGAATCTGAAGGTGTATTTGAAGGAATCATTGGACGATATCCAGAATGTTTTCTCAGGATCAAATGAAGAAAATTTGGAGAAGGAATCGTCACAACTGTCTCAAGAAGATGTTTACCTGAATATTGATGAATTTGATTATGATGAAACCATTTACGACGCTGAAAAGAATATCAAATCCACCAAGCCCAAAGTTTCCTCTAAACCAACTAGAAACACGCGTTCTGCCGCCCGTTCTATCCTTCGGGTTGAAATATTCTACAAATCAACCCTCCCGCATCTTCACACGTTCATTCAAGTCCTTATTGAGACCTTAAAGTACAACACACTCGATTATAACCTCAGTTATGCCGAGCTCGAGCTTAACCCAGAAACGTCTTACCTAAACACTACGTCGCTCCCCAACCAAGCTGAAGTTGAGTCGAAAATTCGTTACGTCCTCATGCTGCAGCTTGAAGTTATTAGAGTGAAGGAAATAACCCTCAAAGCAAGCACTAGCATCATTCTACTCCTATTGAAATGGTTCAAAGCCAGTCATGTCCTCAAATACTACTACTTGACATCGCTTCTCTTTGACCAGCAATACTTCACAATTAGTCTTGAGTATCTCAGCCGTAGTTTCAACAATGTCAACCTTCAAAATGAGAAGAAAGACGAGGACGAATACGAAATGATGATGAACCAAAACCAGTTGATGAACCCAGCGGTGGTATTACCGGAGTTTGATTTCTTCAACAATTGCTTGAAGCAGTTTCCTCAAAAATACCGCTACAACCTCATCAACAAAACGTTTATTAGCACGCTCCCGAAGACTGTGGACGAACAGTACGTCAACCATATCGATATCACCAGCTACAACACGAACTTCTGTACCATCCTCGCCAACATCCTCCAAACAATGAACAAGATCTTGATCAAGAATATCACACAACGGATCTTCACCATCAACGACTTGAAGTTATCAGAACTTTACAAGATGATTCTCATGAACTACGATAACGAAGCATTGACTAAGCCTATTCTCAAGACACTCAAGAAGTTGATCCCTTACCAGGGACGCAAATGGAAGTCAACCAATATGGATTTGATCTCACAGATTTATCTCAACTTAAAGTTATCGCTAAAGGATAACTGGTTGACTGGTAAGGACTTGGAGAGTGACATCAACAATTCTTATGACCAGGAAATTGCGTTACGGGCATTGTTACAGTTTTATAATTTAAGAAGGTACAAGGACGAGATGGAGAGGATTGGTTATGGTATAGAAGAAATTCCGACGTTGAACTTGGATGATTAGTGATATTATAAAGTGACGGTTTGACCGATGGATATTGAAGATGGAGTATTAAATGGTTAGTATATGTCCGTTAAAATTGCTAATGATTCTAATGACGTTGCTGATGATTCTAAAGAACTTTCAGAAGATTCTAATGGTAATGAACACTACTTGATGAACTCACTACCGCACGTTGAACGCTAATAACTCCACTTGGTCTATGATCTTTTTGCTCTACCATTATTGAACGAAAGTTACAGGAAATAGATGATAATTGAAATGAATTAGCAATAGTTGGAAATCAGTTATCAAACATATCACAGTTCAAGCTCTTTAATGCGATTCTTTGGCAGAAAAGAGGTAAGATGAGGATTTGAGAGGTACCTTCTACAGTAGCTTTTGACAGAGGTTGAAAAATGTTGATAATGTTTGACTTGGGAACGCTTACATGGCGGGATAATCGCTTATTATAACTAGCTGTGGGACCCAAAGCACTCTGAAGTTTGCTATCTTGAATATTTGTGCCTTAAAGAAATTAGCTTTCAAGTGTGTATGTTTCTGTGACAATGTTCATAGCGAAGGGAGGATTTGAAGTTTCCTGTTGGTGGTTAGCATATAGTGTGAGAATCCTTCGAGAATGCTCATTATTCGTACTTATTATGCCTAAAATTTAGAGTATAACTACGAAATTTTTCTGAATGCTAGTGTTCAAAATCTCCTCACATTCCTCTATACTCTGATTATTTGTTAAGTGCTGTCGGCGTTCAAGATTTTCTCACATTCATTGGTATCCTCTGAATATTGCTAGTACTAACAATTGTTATATCACGTGATTTATCGTCCGCTTACCAATTTAAAATTTTTACATTTTCACCAAACTGAGCAAACCAATTCACGACAACTCCAACATCTCCATCACACATCAAACCACACACATCATGGTTAAATTAACACAAATTGACGACGAGTCCAAGACCGCCTTTGAACAACCAGAATCTGTCGAAGTTCCAAAGACCGAGCCTGTTGAGGTCGCCAGTGAATCCGACGACTCAGACTCCGAATCTGACGTTGAAGACGACTTTGATTTCGAAAGTGAAACTGTTTTCGACAGAATCGTTGCCTTGAAGGATATCATTGCTCCAGAAAGTAGAGAGAATCTCGTGTCTGTGGTGGAAACCGTCAAGACCTACGCCAACTGTGCATTGAACAAGAGTGGAATTTTCTTGTGGACCTTGACCAGTTCTGCGTTGTTGTTGGGAGTTCCTTTGAGTTTGGCTATTTTGGCTGAAACCCAAATCCAAGAAATGGAAAAAGAAATGTCGTTGCAACAGTCTGCACAAGAAGTGTTGGCTCCTGGATCTGAAGGTGCATTTGCCGAGAAGGAAGCTAAGTAGATACTTAGTGAACTGACTTAGTGAACTGACTTAGTGCTAGTGGAGTGCGCAGTGTTAGACTGGTGAACTAGATTGATTTAGTGTGAAATGTGCAGTGGTAGTACTGGTGACTTAGTGGGTGTTAGCCACTAGATGTTGTACTTTCTTCTCTTTGTGCTGAAATATTATTGGATCAGTCGTTTAGTGGCTGGTTTCTGGTACTATCCAATGGTTAGGCTGATAAATGAACTTCTGCCTGAATTTTCAACGGATATTTCTGTTATTATGTTAAAGAGTTGATGTTATTGGCGTCTTTTAGCGCTTATTAGCGTCTATTAGTGTTTATGAACGGCGTTTAGCGACTATTATGCGTCCAGATATTCACTAGCTAACCACCAGATCATTTACTCGATTGAAGAGCCGATTGAAGATGTTGAAATATCACAAATGGAGTGTCGATAGAAATCGTTCTTGATTGTGTCGCATTTTGTCGAACTCTGATTTCGTGTCGCATTTTGTCGAACTCTGATTTCTTGTCGCATTTTCACCAACATATCAGTCACCTTAGTCCGCATTACTGCCATCTAACATTGCCGCTTCGCCGCATTTGTCTGTTCCGACTTCTATGAGCTCATCGTTCCATGTCATCCTTGTATATATTTCTTTATTCCATTTATCTCATGTTTCTAATGATTTCTTTGTCACGTGTTCGAGCACGTGACGAAACAATAAAATTATCATCAATAACTTCGGTCTATCAGATCATCTGTAGTGTTTAGGTAATGCTAGAAAGAGTGATCTCACTACTTGCAATTAAAGAAAAATCTGTGAAGTACATTCAACAAACCATATTTGGTGCAAATTTATTAATGATCTATCTCATTATGTCTAAAAGTTCTATACTGTCTAAATAATAGTCAGGACTATAAGTGTAAAATGGTGAATTGAGTAGGAACTCGCTAGGAAATTTGGACCTATAGCATTAAAAAGTCTGGAAATTCACTGGAAATTCACTTGGAAATTAATCCCGATATAGGAATTTCATTCGGGAAGTCGAAATTGGGCAGAAATAACAAAACTGCCTTTCAAATCTCAGATTCAACAGCCTGTGACAGGCTAGAAAATTGCAGCATGGCCATAACAAGTCAATGCCAACGTGCTGGACACAGCTCACAAAGACTTCTGATAAGTCCAGTATGTACCTCACCTCTTGCTCTTATTTTTATGCCCTCTTATGCTTGATACTCAAGGTATAGATGTCCAAGAAAGTAGTGATCTCGAAAATGATGTCTGCGATGAAGGTACTGTGAATACCAAAAGTCATACCCAACCCTAACCAACTGACAGAGGTCAAGACGGTTTGTCTGTCGAAATCATAGATACTAATCAAGAACTTACAGACTACCAATTGTACCAATGGTAAAAACATTGGGATCTGAATCATAGGGAATTCTTGAGCAGTCAAATGGGCAATAATGATTCTGCCGACGGAGAAGGCGATGGTGAAACAGATCGATAACACAAGAGCGAACCCGTTGTCAAAGACCATCTCTGGATAGAACCATGCAAGGACAGCAATTGACCCATAGTAAGAGAAGAATGGCGTGAGTCCCATGTAGGCATTGTTGGAGAGCTGTCTAGATTTTACTGGGTCTGACTTATTGGTACGATCATAGTACTTGTGAACATTTCTCATGGCGGAAATGATGTTGAAGTAGATTGAAGAGATACCAATAACAACGTAAAATAACGAAGAGTTGATCTCGTACTTGCCAGCTCCAAGAGATTCCAAATTGACCTCACCAAGCCTGAGGTTCCAGATTTCTGGTCCAAAGATTCCTGTAAGGATGTAGACTCCACAAATCATCAAAACTCCTTCTACTGGACCACTGAATTCACTCAAATACAAAGTGTGAGTATGATATTCTTCCCATGTAGAGGTGTAGAAGTTACACACAGTAGCAAATTGTGACACCATCAACAATCCACCGTATCCCATCTTTAAGACAGACGCAAACACAAAGGTTCCCAAACTAGAATTGATAGCATCGATCGAGTGATCAAAGAGTTCTCCCAATGGACCACTTTGGCCGGTTCTTCTAGCATGACATCCGTCACAACCATCAAAAGTCTGATACATAAAAAGACCAAACGCATAGAAGAAATAACACCAACGAGGAGCATCACCGGTTAAAGATGGATCGTAATAGAACACACACGCAAGATTGAGAAGGATGAATCCGAGACCCATGAGCGTTACGACATTCGGAGCCATAGAGAGAGGAAAGATCTGGACAAAGTAATTCCACCAGTGTTTGAGCACATATTTGGAGATGGCAGAATGGTCCTCTGAGGAGTATTTGTATAATTTCAAGTTTTCAAGCTTGTTGTGGGGGATAAAGAGACCCATGGTAGAATTGATTTAGATTATTGGTGTTAAGATGAAGACTAATTTCACTAATTGAAGATTTAAGACTGAACTCGCTAATTGAAGAATAAATAGTTTCCTTTCTTGGTTCACTAATATCTGGCTAGATTTCAGTTCTGACAAGATTTACTGAAGATCACTCTATGTTGTTTCAGCGTCTAATGATTGCTAACTAATTTGTTGTCTAACTGGTTAGCTAAAGAATGTGTCACTGATGTTGGTGATAGGTTTGTGATTTGTGTTAGTGTTTATCACGGGTGTTGGTTCGATACTCTCAGTGGGTGGGCGGTTGGTGGTAGCTCTGGTTGGAAGTTGGGATGAATTTTGTACTCGAATATTTCACCACGTGAAATATTCGTGAAAATTGGAATCTGAAATTACGCCGAGACGGCACGAAAGCAAGCGTCGTCAGGGAGTTGGGGGACGGGTTTAAAACTTGTGGCTTCTGGTATGAGACGGTATTATAGGATATATCGTGTTGGCATCTAACCCCTTTATCTTTATATCTACTCGTCCATTACAAGTACAAGTTTTATGATGCGGTATGGATGTTTTAAATAATAATCATTATCGGTTTCAAATTGGCTGAAACATAAGATACCAATTGAAGCCGTATTTCATAGTAACTGATATTAGATACTGGCAATAGTGGCTGGTCATAGTTACTTAGTTTGTAAGCATAGATCAGATCATCCCATAGATCAGATCATCCCCGTCTTCACTTGGAGATGAGCAAACGGCTGGACGCGTTGGATTGCGAAACTTCAAATCTTGCGGTACTGATGTTGATAGATTGCTCTGACCACCACCTGAGACAGAAGTATAATCTTGCTATATAGATATTAAGAAGGCGTGCAGAGAGATACAGAAGTAATATACAAACTGGGTGGCTCGATAATTACATCTGGGGATTTTGTAGGGCGAATATTGGTCACCCAAGGAAGGGCAACGATCACGACATCATGAGAAGTCGGCAAGTTGGCGAGCTCACAGGTTGTAAAGTTTACCAAAATCACATAATTTGGCGAGATCACAGATTGGAGAGATCACAGACTTGCAACTCATTATTTTGCAAACTCAGTAGGCAGTGATCAATTTGACTTTGTTTTTGCACCCAGATCACGTGGCTGGTCGGCAAGTGTCATGCGTTTTTAACAAATCCCGTTTAAAAACTAACACCTACTGAAATGTTTTACATCGGGAATCTTACCAGAGTTTGGCTGCGAAAACGATCTGGCCCCTACAGAGGTCCACTTCTTCGTTTTTACTCCTTCAACTACCTTTGAAGAATCATGTTTCTCGCCAACCTGTGTACTAATACTACTTCTTACAAAATTGTTACGTCAATTATTTATTTACTTAACTTAGAAATCTAGATAGATACTTACAAATGAAATCTGAGAATAAGTCGTGGTTTTGGATCAGAGACTTCAGAATACGTACAGGTTCCGCAATGCCTTGCAATGCTTTCTCAGATTCCATGCTGATCATTTAGCCATTAGCGAAACGAACCGTTTAATCAACTTCTTCCATAACAGATTCAACAGCAGGTTCAGTAGAAGTAGTGGAAGTACCGACTTCTTCAACTTCTTCTTCGTCTTCATCAATGTTCAAACCCAAACTGATTAATCTATTAATTCTACCAGCAAATGAAGAAGGTTCTTCCAAAGAGAAACCGGAAGTCAATAAGGCGGTTTCATACAACAAAGTGGTCAAGTCCTTGACGGTCTTGTCTTCAACACCATCGGCTTCAACCTTCTTTCTCAATTCTCTGATGATAGAAGACTTTGGAGAGATTTCAAAGGTCTTCTTGGAAGACATGTATGAAGACATGGTGGTGTCTCTCAAGGCTTGGGCCTTCATGATTCTTTCCATATTAGCAGACCAACCGAATTGACCGGTTCTGATAGCAGCAGGAGCATCAACTAATTTGTGGGAAACGACAACCTTTTCAACTTGTTCACCTAAGATAGTCTTCAAGGCCTTGGTTAAAGGTTCGAATTCAGTGATTTCCTTTTCTCTGATTTCCTTTTCTTCTTCGGTTTCTTCGATTTCGAAGTCCTTGGTGATATCAACCAACTTCTTGTCTTCAAATTCCTTCAATTGGGTCATGGCGTATTCATCAATTGGGTCAACCAAGAACAAAACTTCAAACTTCTTAGCCTTTAAGGCATCCAAGAATGGAGACTTTTCAACGGCCTTGATAGATTCACCAGTGATGAAGTAGATGTTCTTTTGGTGTTCTGGCATACGGGTAACGTAATCAGATAAAGAAGTGTATTCTTCGGTAGACTTGGTGGAGTAGTATCTCAACAACTTACTCAAGGCACCTCTATTTTGTTGGTCTTCGTGAACACCTAACTTGATGTTCTTGGAGAAGGCAGTGTAGAACTTTTCGAATTGTTCTTGGTCTTCAGCGATTTCAACGAAGGTTTCGATCAACTTCTTGACAATGTTCTTCTTAATGACCTTCAAGATCTTATTTTGTTGCAACATTTCTCTGGACAAGTTCAATGGCAAATCTTCAGAATCAACGACACCTCTGACGAAACTCAACCATTCAGGAATCAAATCTTCAGCTTCATCGGTAATGAAAACACGACGGACGTATAACTTGATGTTGTTCTTCTTCTTCTTGGATTCAAAAGCATCAAATGGTGCTCTCTTTGGAACAAATAAGATGGCTCTGAATTCTAATTGACCTTCAACGGAGAAATGCTTGACGGCCAATGGATCTTCCCAGTCGTTGGAGATAGACTTGTAGAAAGCATTGTATTCATCTTGGGAGACTTCAGAAGGATTTCTGGTCCACAAAGGCTTGGTTTTGTTTAATTGTTCGGTCTCAGTGACAGATTCGGTGACCTTCTTGGTCTTTTCCTTCTTTTCACCTTCTTCATCATCAACTTCTTCTAATTTAGGGTTCTTGTCGTCGGAAGCTTCTTCTTCTTCTTCAACTGGAACGTCCTTTTCGACTTCCTTGGTGACAACTAATTGGACTGGGTAAGAAACGAATTCGGAATGCTTCTTGACAACTTCCTTAATTCTCTTTTCTTCCAAGTATTCCAATTGGTCTTCTTTCAAGAATAATCTCAAAACGGTACCACGGCCTAACTTTTCGTTAGTTTCATCCAAGGTGATAGTGTACTTACCACCGGCATTGGACTCCCAGACGTATTGTTCGTCGTCGTTGTGCTTGGAGATAACTTGAACATGGTCAGCAACCAAAAATAAGGAGTAGAAACCTACACCGAATTGACCAATCATAGAAACATCTGCACCAGCAGATAAGGCTTCCATGAAAGACTTGGTACCAGACTTGGCAATCGTACCCAAGTTGTTGACCAAGTCAGCCTTGGTCATACCAATACCGGAATCTCTAATTTCCAAGACCTTTTCTTCTGGCTTTGGAGTGATTCTGATGAATAATTCAGGTTCAGATTCCAACTTGGTTGGGTCGGCTAAAGTTTCGTATCTGATCTTGTCCAAAGCATCGGAGGCGTTGGAGATCAATTCTCTGAGGAAAATTTCTTTGTTGGAGTAAACAGTGTTGATGATCAAGGACATCAACTGAGAAATCTCAGCTGTGAATTCATGTGTTTCAACTTTGGTATCGGACATGTTGGATAATGAGTTGGAGAAGAAGGGATGAAATTTTTCGGATTCGACGCTCTTTATATATTTGGTGGACGCTGTAGAATTTTCCATGGGGTTCTTTGGTAGGGGCACGACATTTATTGAATCCTACTACTACGTCAACGAAGGTTTTAGGATAAATCCCTGTAACCACCAGGCTACAACTATAATGTAGTATTGAATTGGGAGAATATGTTTGTGTACTAGTTTTACATAAAATTTGGGTAGTTAATGATGAAACGTGACAGAAACGTTACAGAATAAGACGTGTCAGTGAGGAGGTCCGGAAGACTAGCCAAATCACACCTGCTCTCACATGCATTCATGAAGAACCTTCTGGAAAACAAATTTCGTTGATACATCTCTGTTTAACTCAAGGGAGTAGATTGGTCTGGTAATTTAGGACTACATGCAATTTGCAATCATATTCTATGGAATTTTTCATATTATGTAATCATAAAAAAGCATGAAATGGTGAAACTTCCAGAAGGGTCACAACCAGGAAGTCGTATTTAATTGCAAACTGAGATTAGTTACGAAAAATCAATGTATTGTTGATCTGGAATTCAATTCTCGGGTCGGCACGTCAAAATCTACCAAGAACCCCTTTCTCAACCTCGTGGTATTTTATTGAGTGTGAGCGTAATTTGTTATGAAAACACTAGTAGTACATAAATTTGTTCTGAGTTAGGATCTCGTTCTTTGTAAAAGGTCAATCCTTAAGGAAATATATTACGATTTGAAATTGTGGTGCAGTCTGTGATCACATTTACTAGAAGTTGAAACTATCAGGCTTTTTTACTTCTCCTAGTCTGTTTTATGACGTGCCTTAATCTGCGGCTTACTTTTCCAAATAGGTTGGTTTTGTATCATGTTTTGCAACCATTCAAATATAACAGACGTAACTTAACGATTCTGTGCATAATAGGAATGGGATGATGATTACTTACCTTATCCACATATACCTACCCCATGAAATCACCCTAAACAAATATCATCGTCCAAGAATAATTATGTAGCTTTAAAGATAGATGTTCTAGCAATGCAGTATATAGAGTTTCTTTGTGCGGTAGTCAATATTCGTTATAGGATGATAATCTCAAACAATCTTCATTTGTTGAATAGTTGATCTAAATCTTCATTTGTTCAATTGTTTATCTGAATCTATTTGTTTAATTGTTATCTTAATATTCGACTTCAAATTCAGAAGTTAAAGATGGTAGAGTGAAAGTAGTATAGTAATTCGCTGGAGAAGAAGATCAATGGATTCGATATAAACACCAGCACTATGTTTCTCTAAATGTTGCTTTTCATCCACCATTTTGTAGCTTATATTTATCATTGGGATAATGATGAACTTTGACGTATTTGATATCTGTACTTTTGTATTATTGAAGTGCTCAAAAACTGAATGTTAAATGTGTAATTCCTGATTAGAATACTGAGATTTTAAATACAAGATGTTTTGGTTTCCTATTTATTGGAACTCTTAAATCCTTAATTGTCAGTTCAGGGACTTATGACTAGATTGAATGATGTATAACTTGTGTAACTTCTAATTTCGGAGTACACTTTTCCATTTCCTGAACAAATTCACGACCACTTATTCTGAAATCTGCTATAGAAGCTACAACAATACTAGAGTGTTTGATTGTCATATTATGTCTTATATATCACATAAAAGTTTCTATCGTCTTGGGCACCTTTAATTCCACCAGAATATGTCAGCCTCACAGACAAAAAATGTTAAAACGCGAAATCAAATTGGATAGACGTGGCGTGTATTCTATTCTGAATCATATAATATATTTGACAAACTCAGACGTCAGCAAATGAGGAAAGATATGACTAGTTAGGTCTCTAGCTTCTTATCATGGCTAGTCTCTGGCTGCTTATCGTGCACAAAATTTCGAAAACTTGTTATTATATCTGGATTCTACTAAGGAACATGAAATTAGCTGCCAGCAAGTCGCTAAATAAAAGACTAATATGTTTGTGGGTGTGCTCCCAGTTCTATTTACAAGCAACTGAATTGTGTGATGGATTACAACTATTTTGATGCCATTGTTGACAACTCTTCGAACCATCCTCCGTAACTGAAGGAAGGACCTTATCACAGTAATGGCCCTAATACTTCTGTATGGATAATTATGAGTCCGCGTATAAGGCACTACTGTATGACTATGAGACTACAACTTGAAAATTCGAAATAAACATTTGTTAAAAACATCAACTATCACTAACGAAAAAGGAACCCACGGTCAACATAGGTTAAGGAACACAAGAAAGCACAATAAGAAACTCACAAGAAATGAAGAAACATAAAGAAGCAATAAAGCTAAAGAAGGTATCAGGGAATGTTCCAAACACATAAAAATCAAACGATAATTTTATCACTGGTAGAATTAAGTGATTGAGAATTCAATTAAAGAACTCAAAGGAGTAAAATACCAATGGCAACTGCACAGACACTGAATAGTGAACCGGAATTAGCATTTCCAGCACCTTCGGCTATGACGTCGCGGGCTAAAAGTGGGATATCAGAGTCATCTGATCTAACTACCATTTCTAAGTCTGGTACGGAATCTTCACGCTTGGCGTTACCACCAGTACCAGAGCCACCAACAGCGTTACCTCCTGTACCAGATCCTGCGGTATTACCAACTCCACCGTAGTTGCTTCCACCTTGGCCATTTCCACCTACAGCATAACCACCGTATCCGTCACCACCGACTCCAAACCATCCACCACCACCACTTCCACCTTTACCTGCACCACCTTTAGCGTTTCCACCGGTACCAGCTCCTGCGTGATTCCATGCTCCACCGTAATTGTTTCCACCCTTACCGTTACCACCTACAGCAGGTCCACCATATCCATCTCCACCGA